>Ga0182743_1001453_pt1 | contig 23130 bp, 14 predicted proteins | sample eDN3rd30CKraftOP_FD_128522 | JGI IMG/M metagenome (GOLD analysis project Ga0182743, IMG submission 128522) | Enriched Organic Plus compost microbial communities from Emeryville, California, USA - eDNA 3rd pass 30_C Kraft OP (version 2) (version 2) ... | reverse complement strand
GTAGGACAGCATGGATCCGACTTTGCTGGCCAAATGGCGCGTGCGCACGATGAGCGGCGTACCGGCCAGACGCCCCGCCGTGCCGGCGATCAGGGTATCAATACGGCTGTGCGTATTGACCACATCGTAATTTCCCTCCAGGAGAATGCGCCGCACGGCGACTACGCCCTTGAGGTATTTGACCAAGCCGCCCATGGGAACGGTATGCACGGTAAACCCCGCGTCGCGCAGACGCGGTACTAACTGGGCTTGCGGCTGTCAAACGGCCTCGATGTGATGGCCGCGCGCGCGCATGGCATGCATTTCCTTGAAAATGCGATGTTCCTGCCCGCCGAATGCGACGGCCGCCTCGGAGTGGAGTATGCGTAGCGGTTGCATCAGTAGGTCACCTCTACCCCGTCAGGATTCGCCCAGGCAGTCAAGTTGTCAAGCAAGGTATCAGCCATGCGCACACGCCATTCCTCGCCCAGCCGTACCGTGCACAAGAAGTTGTCACGCTCGTAAATAATATCAACGGGCACGCCAGGAACGCCATTCTCGGGCTCGGCCCGGAATGGATTGAGCATCTGGTAGAGGCGTTTGGCATCGGCCTGGCCGTTGAGCTTGACGCGCAGCGATTTCGCGCGCGCCTCGCGGGCCAACTGCAAATCGTAAAGCTGCTCCGCCACGATGCGCATACCGCCGGAATAATCGTCATTGCTGACTTTGCCCTGGACGATGATCAACTGGTCTTCGCGCAAGCGGGAACGGTGTTTTTCGTACAGCTCGTTGAAGACTGAAATTTCCAATTGGGCGGTGCCGTCATCCAGAACCGCAAATACCATTTTGCCGCGTCGGGTCATCATCGTGCGCACGCCCGCCAACACACCGCACATCCACTGCAAATCTCGCTGTGGTTCGATACGTGCCAGTTGCGTGGGCACGATGCGGCGGACCTCGTCGCGCCAATGATCGAACAAATGGCCGCTGAAGTAATAACCCAGCGCCGATTTTTCCTCGGTCAGCTTGGTGTGCAGGTTCCACGGAGCGACCTTGCTGAGCTCGCCAGCAACCACGTCGCCGCTGTCGTCTCCAAACAAGGAGGCCTGATTCGCGCTGCGAGCGGCCTGTTCGGCGGCTTCCATCGCGGTGCCAACCGAGGCCAACATCGCCGCGCGGTTAGGCTCAATGGTGTCAAACGCACCGGCACGAATCAGCGCCTCGATCGTACGCCGATTGACAGCATGCTTGTTGACGCGCCGGCAGAAGTCGAACAGATTTGCAAAGGGTCCATCGGCCTTGCGTGCGCGCAGAATTTCCTCGACAGCACCCTGCCCCGTTCCTTTGACTGCTCCCAAGCCATAGCGCATGGTGCGCGGCGGTTTACCCTGTTTGGTGTGCTCGTCTTGTACAGGCTCGAACCGGTAACCCGACGCGTTGACGTCGGGGGGCAGCACCAACACGCCGTTTTCCTGAGCATCGCGGCAGAAGATCTGCACCTTGTCCGTGTCGTCCATATCCGACGACATCGTGGCTGCCAGAAATTCGGTCGGGTGATAGGCCTTGAGCCAGGCGGTCTGATAGGAGATCAGCGCATAGGCCGCCGAGTGCGATTTGTTGAAACCGTAGCCGGCGAATTTTTCCATCAAGTCGAACAGCTTGACGGCCAGATCCGGGTCGTGGCCCTTTTCCTTGGCGCCTTTTTCGAACAACTCGCGGTGCTTGGCCATTTCCTCAGGCTTTTTCTTGCCCATGGCGCGGCGCAGCAAGTCAGCGCCGCCCAGCGAATAGCCGCCGATGATCTGCGAGATCAGCATCACCTGCTCTTGGTAGACGATGACCCCGTAGGTGCTTTTCAGCGTGTTTTCCAGATCGGGGTGGAAATAATCCACCGCCGCACGACCGTGTTTACGGTTGACGAAGTCATCCACCATGCCGGATTCCAACGGACCCGGACGGTAGAGCGCCAACATAGCGATGATGTCTTCGAAGTTGCTGGGCCGAAGCTTTTTCAGCAGTTCTTTCATCCCGCGCGATTCCAGCTGGAACACAGCCGTGGTATTGGCATCGCAGAGGATTTTGTAGGCAGCCGGGTCATCGAGCTCGAGCGACATGATGTCGAAGTCGCGCTTGGATTCATTGAACTGGCGCACATAGCGCACGGCCCAGTCCAGAATCGTCAAGTTTCGCAGCCCCAGAAAGTCGAACTTCACCAGGCCCGCAGCCTCGACGTCGTCTTTATCGAACTGCGACACCGCGCTGTTTTCCTGACCCGGCTGGCAATACAGGGGGCAGAAATCGGTAAGTTTGCCCGGCGCGATCAGCACCCCGCCCGCGTGCATGCCGATGTTGCGGGTCAAGCCCTCCAGGGGCTGGGCCAGGTCGACCAGCGCGCGGACTTCTTCTTCTTGTTCGTAGCGTTCTTTGAATGCCGGCTCCTCTTTCAAGGTCCGGTCGAGCGACCATGGATCGGCCGGATTGAACGGAATCAGCTTGGACAGGCCATCGCAGAAGAGATAAGGCATGTCCAGCACCCGCCCCGCATCCCGGACCACGGCTTTTGCGCCCAGCGTACCGAACGTCGCAATCTGGCTCACGGCCTCGCGGCCGTATTTCATCTTGACGTAGTCGATGACGCGTTCGCGATTGTCCTGGCAAAAGTCGATATCGAAGTCGGGCATGGACACCCGCTCGGGATTCAGGAACCGCTCGAACAGCAAGTCGTAGCGGATCGGATCCAGATCGGTAATGCCCAGCGCGTACGCCACCAGTGAACCCGCCCCCGAACCCCGGCCCGGGCCGACCGGCACGCCGTTGTTTTTGCCCCAGTTGATAAAGTCCTGAACGATCAGGAAGTAACCCGGAAAGCCCATCTGAATGATGGTTTTGCATTCCCAGCGCAGACGCTCGTAATACTGCTCGCGCTTGGCGTCGCGAACAGCCTGGTCGGGGAACAGGAATTCCAGGCGCTTTTCCAGGCCAGCCTCGGAGAGCTGTACCAGATAGTCATCCAGAGACACGCCCTCTGGTGTGGGAAAAATAGGCAGCCGCGGCTTGCCCAGTACCAGCGTCAGATTGCATCGCTTGGCGATTTCGATGGTATTGGCCAGCGCCGACGGCACATCGGCAAAGCGGCGCGCCATTTCTTCGGAGCTGAGCAGGTACTGCTCTTTTGTAAAACGGCGCACGCGGCGCGGATCGGCCAGGATCTCGCCCTGAGAGATACATACACGGGCCTCGTGAGCCTGAAATTCGCTTTCGTCCAGAAACTGCACGGGATGCGTGGCCACGACCGGCAGTCCGGCCTCGGCGGCCAGGCGCATGGCAGCCTGGGTATAGGCTTCGTCGCCATCGGCACCGCTGCGCTGCAGCTCGATGTAAAAAGCCCCCGGGAATAATTGCCCCCATTGCCTCGCCAGCGACAGCGCCGTGACGGCATTGCCCGCATCCAAGGCATGCCCGATATCGCCGCCCCGCCCCCCAGAGAGCACGATCAGCCCCTCTCGGCCCGCCAACCACTCACGGCGGATTTCGGCACGGCCTCTACCCTGGTTGGTCAAAAAAGACTGCGTCAGCAGTTCGCAGAGGTTCAGATAGCCTTTGTGGTTGCGTACGAGCAACAGCAAGCGGAAAGGCTTGTCGGGATCATCGTCGTTGGTCAGCCAGACATCGCAGCCCGCAATGGGTTTCACGCCCTTTCCACGCGCGCCTTTATAAAACTTGATCAGCCCGAAAATATTCGACAGATCCGTGAGGGCCACGGCGGGCTGGCCCAGTTGAGCGACCCGTTTGATCAGGTCAGGCACGCGCACAATACCATCCACCACCGAGAACTCGGAATGGACGCGCAAATGGACAAAGGCAGGCTTGGAGATAACGGCTTCAGACATGGTCGGAATTGTACCTAGTCGGCCGTCTGGGCGGGCACGCCAGCCCCCCACTCCGTCATATTTTGCCAAGCTATGAGAAAATAGGTCGTCTTTTTATCAAATGGCTCTCGACGAGCTATGCGTTATGAAGTGGCTGATTCCTGTTATCTGGCTGGCCGCCATCCTGTTTGCACATTTTCGAGGCCGTGTGCGTTTGCGCCTTTCTCGCCAGCTGTTGGACCAATCCGCGCTGCTGGCGCCAGTCAATGCGTTCATGGTCCTGTGCTCCCGTGTGCCGACCACACCCTATTTGCCGTCGCGCGAGATCCCCGAGTTGCAAGTCCTGGACGACAACTGGGAAGTCATCCGTGACGAAGCGCTGAAAATGGCCGAGCTGCGCCGCATCAAAGCGGCGGAGAAGCACGACGACATCGGCTTTAATTCATTTTTCAAATATGGCTGGAAGCGCTTTTATCTGAAATGGTATGACGCCCGTCATCCGTCAGCCGAGGAACTGTGCCCGCGCACCGTCGCCATTCTGAAAAGCCTGCCCAAGGTCAAGGCAGCCATGTTTGCCGAACTGCCTCCTGGAGGCAAGCTCAACAAGCACCGGGATCCCTTTGCGGGCTCGCTGCGCTATCACCTGGGCCTGGCTACCCCTAATGATGACCGATGCCACATCATCGTCGACGGCGAGCCGTATAGCCGGCGTGATGGTGAGAGCGTGGTGTTTGACGAAACCTACGTCCACGAAGCCCACAACCAGTCTGAGGCCAATCGCATTATTTTGTTTTGCGACATCGAGCGTCCGCTGAAATGGCGATGGGCCGAGGCATTTAACCGGTGGTTCGGGCGCGTCGTGATGTCGGCGGCCAGCTCGCCGAACGATAGCGGCGATCAGACCGGCGCCATCAACAAGCTGACGCACGCGCACTGGGTCATCGATCAAAAGCGCAAGCAGTTCAAGGCGTGGAATCGTACGGTGTACAAGATCACCAAGGTGGTATTGATTGCGCTGGTGATTGTCGGGTTCTTGGCGCTGTAATTGTCATTGCCACTACTGAGCCGATCGAGTTTTATCATCGCGGTGCAATGGTCGATTGTCGTGACCGACGGGTCAGGGATGCCGCACGCGTACGAAAAAAAGAGTGTTTGATTGTCTAGCACTCGACGATATTCACCGCTAACCCCCCGCGGGCTGTTTCTTTGTATTTTGTTTTCATGTCTGCGCCGGTTTCGCGCATGGTCTTGATAACCGAGTCGAGTGACACGTAATGTTGACCGTTTCCGCGCAAAGCCATACGCGCGGCGTTGACGGCTTTGACAGAGGCCATCGCGTTACGCTCGATACAAGGGATCTGGACGAGACCGCCCACCGGATCACAGGTCAGACCCAGGTTGTGTTCCATGCCGATTTCGGCTGCGTTTTCGACCTGGTTCACGGAGCCGCCCAGCACAGCCGCTAGCGCCCCTGCCGCCATGGAACAGGCGACGCCGACCTCGCCCTGGCAACCGACTTCGGCGCCAGAGATCGAGGCGTTATATTTGTATAACAAGCCTATCGCTGCGGCCGTCAACAGAAAATCGCGTGCGCCCTGGGCGTTGGCGCCCGGGACAAAGCGGTCGTAATAGTGCAATACAGCTGGAATAATGCCCGCCGCCCCGTTTGTGGGCGCTGTCACCACGCGCCCGCCCGCGGCGTTCTCCTCGTTGACGGCCATGGCGTACAGATTGACCCAGTCCATGACGGACAAAGGATCGGACAATGTGCGCTCGGCCCGCTGTGTCAGGCTGCGATATAGCTCGGGCGCACGGCGGCGAACCTTCAGCGGACCGGGCAAGTCGCCATCTGCTTCGGGGTAATTGATGCCGCATCCGCGGCTGACACAATCCTGCATGACTTGCCAGATGCGATCCAGCGCGGCATCAACCTCTGCCTGCGTACGCCACACGAGTTCGTTGCGCATCATCAATTGCGCCACCGTACAGGACTCGGCGTGGCACATCTCCATCAACTCGCGACTGGTGCGAAAGGGAAACGGCAACTGATCGTGCGCCGCGATGATCTGGCTGTTCGATGCGCCTGCGGTCACCACAAAACCGCCGCCCACCGAAAGATAACGGGCTTCGCGCAGGGAATTGCCCGCCGCATCGAAGGCATGGAATTTCATACCGTTAGGGTGCTCGGCCATGGCCTCGCGGCGATAAAACAGGATGTGCTCTTTCTCGATGAAGGGCACTGGGAAATGGCCCAGCAATGCGAGGGACTTGCCCGTGCGTACCGACTGCAGCAAGCCCGCGATCGCCGACGGGTCAACGGTATCAGGCGCCTGCCCCATCAGCCCCAGGATGACGCCTTTGTCGGTACCATGCCCCTTGCCAGTCGCCCCCAGGGATCCATATAGCTCTACCCGCACCGAGGCAACCTGAGACAGCAGTTGATCCCGCTCCAAGCCCTGGGCAAATAACAGCGCGGCTCGCATTGGTCCCACCGTATGAGAGCTGGACGGCCCGATGCCGATTTTAAAAAGATCAAAAGCGGAGACTGCCACGGTTAACCTCTGTAAAAGGGAGGATGAGGATCATATAGACATGATACGCGGAGGACAGCGACGTAATCGACAATGCTGGTCAAACTGGGGACAGAGAGATAAGGTATGAATACAAGAGCTCGGATTTCCCTGCTTGACGACGATTTCCCTTCGCCCCCGGGCGTGCGATCATTGGATATGACAGGTTTGTTTCAATCCAGATCCAACGGCCCGTGGCGTTGATTTTTTCAGGCTGACTATGTCGGGACTCATACCCCTCCTCGATTTTGCGGGATACGTGGCGCTGCTGTTATGGGGCGTGCACATGGTACAGACGGGCGTGCAGCGTGCGTTCGGCGCCGCCTTGGGAGCAGCGTTAGGGCGCGCCCTGGGAACGCGATTACGGGCGTTTTCGACGGGGTTGGGAATCACTGCGGCGTTGCAGAGCAGCACGGCGACGGGGCTGATGATCACGGGTTTTGCGGCCGGCGGCCTCGTAGGCCTCGCGCCCGCGCTGGCCGCCATGCTGGGCGCCAACGTAGGCACGACCCTGATCGTTCAGTTGCTGTCATTCGACCTGACCGCGTTGGCCCCTATCCTGATTTTGGCCGGGGTATGGATGTTTCGCCGTTACCCGCCGGGGCGTACCCGTGACCTGGGCCGGGTATTCATAGGCCTGGGATTGCTATTGCTGTCGCTGCATCAACTGGTGGAGCTATTCGCTCCGCTGCAAGATGCACCTTTGCTGGAGCAGATACTGGATGCATTGGGCACGCAACCCGTCGCCGCGGTACTGCTGTCCGCGGCATTGACCTGGGCTGCACACTCGAGTGTGGCCATCGTCGTGCTGATCATGTCGTTATCGGAGCATCATCTGGTCTCGCCCGCGCTGGCGTTGGCACTGGTGCTGGGCGCCAATCTGGGCACGGCCGTCAATCCGATGATCGAAGGCGTCACCGGCGACGACCCTGCCGCTCGCCGTCTGCCGCTGGGTAATCTCCTGACGCGGGTCATTGGCGTGGTGCTAGGGCTGTTGCTGCTGCCATGGCTGCCGGGCTGGATGGGCTGGCTCGAGAGCGACAATGCGCGCCTGGTAGCCAACTTTCACACCGTGTTCAACGCCATGATCGCCTTGATTTTCCTGCCGCTGCTGACACCGTATGCGGCGCTGCTGACACGCTGGCTGCCCAAAAGAACGGATCCCAATGACCCGGCCAGGCCCCAGTACCTGGACGAATCAGCGCACGATGTGCCGGCGGTCGCCTTGGGGAACGCTGCGCGCGAGGCGCTGCGTATGGCCGATATGCTGCAGACGCTCTTGCTCTATGCGCGTGCGGGCTTTAAACGCGATAACCGCCACCGTCTCGTGCAGGCACGCCAATTGGATAATGCCGTGGACAAGATCGAGACGGCTATTACCACCTATCTGGCTTTGCTGGACCGCGAGGACATGACCCGCGCCGATACCCAGCGGCTGGACGATATTCTGGCCTTTGCCAGCAATATCGGACACGCCGCGGACATCACACATCACGGCCTGCTCAATCACATTGCCCGTTTGCGCAAACAAGGCTGGGTGTTGCCGCCTGAACAACGTCAGCAATTGGACGAAACGCTGGCTCGCCTGATCGCCAATCAGCGCGAGGCGGCCGCCCTGTTCATTAATGATGATGTGCGCCAGGCACGCGAACTAGCAGGTGAAAAATCGCGTTTCCGGGAACTGGAAATGCAGGAATCGGAAGCGCACCTGCAGAAAATCAAATCCGGGCAAATCGATGCGGCAGAAATCGGGGCGTTGTACTTGGATATTCTGCGGGACATGAAAAGCATCAATTCGCACTTGGTGGGTGCGGCCGCCTATCCATTGTTGGCGCGGCATGGCGAATTGCTGCCGAGCCGGCTGCGCGAAACAGGGAATTGACGAGGCCAGAGCCAAGGTGCCCGTGCGTACTGGGGTGCAGGCCGGCTCGATGCCGGCGTCGCCCCGTCAGCCTCACAGCAATTGCTGCAGATCGTCGAACATGGATTCCCACTCGGCCTCGTCGACATCCATAAAGCCGAAGAATCGCAGCATGAACGCGCCCTCTGTGGCCAGAAATGCCAATCGGGCGCGCTTGCCCTCTGGCGTCGTCGTATCCAGTTTGGCAATACGCTCTCGATACCATTTGCGCGTGCTGACCAGGTGCTCGGGCGTTTGTGCCAGGGCCGCCAGCAAGCTGGCTGATTTGGCGCTGGCCTCATCAGTGCGCCGGGTTGCCGCGACGTGGGCGCGCACGGCGTCCACGGGATCGGTGCTGCCCGCCATGGTCTGAGCAAATAGTCTGTCGTAGGACGCGCCCCAGCGCGTAAACAGCGCATCCACGAGGGCGTCTTTGTTCCCAAAGCAGTATTGGACGCCGCCTTTGCTGATGCCGACGGCCTTGGCCACGGCGTCGATGGTCAGGCCTGCCGCGCCCGAGGTTTCGATAATGGCCTCGGCGGCGTCGAGCAGCTGCTCACGATCTACGGTACGGGTTCGACCCATTGTTACTTTTTTTCAATACATACGTATGGAATTAAATTATAATCCCGTTCATCATCCGGTACCAGGCTGGATGCCGTTCAGGGCCCACATTCTGGCGCATGTCCTGTCACAGGACGCTATTGCCCCAGTCTGCCATGGGAAGGCCTGCTATTTCAACGGCATCGCCTTAGTCCCGGCGGGGCAACCCATGTCGTCTTTGCATACTTCATCATCACACGCGTTACGCTGGCTCATCCTGGCCATTGTGTCGGTCGATCTGTTCTTGATTGTCATCGACATGACCGTGCTCTATACGGCATTGCCGCATCTCACCCTGGCCCTGCAGGCGACGGCGTCTGAAAAACTGTGGATCGTCAATGCTTATCCGCTGGCCGTCGCCGGGTTGCTGCCGGGGATGGGCACCTTGTCCGACCGCTATGGGCCGAAAAGGCTCTTTGTAGGCGGCATGGCGATATTTGGTATCGCTTCGTTGCTCGCGGCCTATGCGGTCAATCCGGAATGGCTGATGGGCGCCCGCGTTCTGCTGGCGGTAGGCGCGGCCATGATGATGCCCGCCACGCTCGCGATTATTCGCCACACGTTCCAGAATGCGCGTGAACGTGCTATCGCTATCGGCATCTGGGCGGCTGTGGCGTCGGGCGGCGCGGCATTCGGGCCGGTCGTGGGTGGCGCACTGCTGGAGCATTACTGGTGGGGATCGGTATTCCTGATCAACGTGCCGACGGTGTTGATCGTGTTGCCGTTGGCAATGTGGTTTATCGACGATCACCGCAGCGGCTCCACCCGCGCCTTTGACCTGATAGGTTCAGGGCAAATCCTGGTCGGCCTGGTCGGCTCGGTGTACGCCGTCAAAGAGCTCAGCCAGCGCGCGCCGTCTTATACCCTGGCGTTGCTGGCCGGACTCACCGGTGCCGTCTTTTTGCTGTTCTTTGTCAAACGGCAATTACGCACGGCTGATCCGTTGATCGATCTGCGGTTATTCCACAATCGCAAATTCAGCACGGCTGTGATCGTAGCGCTCGCTGCGGCGATCGCCTTTGCGGGCATTGAATTGATCTATAGCCAATGGCTGCAGTTGGTCCGTCAAATGTCGCCGTTGCAGGCAGGGCTATTCATCCTGCCTGCGCCGCTGGCTTCGTTTGTCGCGGGGCCGATCGCGGGCTTGCTGATACCGAGGCTGGGCGAAAACCGCGGCATGTGGCTGTCGATGCTCATTGGCGGGTTCGGTGCATTTGCGTTGGTCGGCACGCATCAGATGGCGCCGGTCTGGCAACTGCTCAGCCTGACGATCATGGGGTTTGGCCTCGGTATGGCGCTGACAGCAGCATCGAGCTCGATCCTGAGCAACGCGCCTGCCGATCAGGTCGGGATGGCGGCCTCGGTCGAAGAAATGTCCTTCGAATTGGGCGCTGTGCTCGGTGTCGCGATCATGGGCAGCCTGGCTACGGCGGTGTATGGCGCTACCTTGATATTGCCGGACAACAGCGCGCTGCCTGCGGTGGTGTATGACAGCCTGGACGAGGCGCTGGCTGTCGCCGCTACGTCGGCACCAGCGGTCGCAGCCATGCTTGCTGAGCGTGCGCGCGCTTCGTTTGACTATGCGCTGCTCGCTGTCATGGCGGCGACGGGAGGCCTGTTGTTGCTCACCGCCTGGCATACATGGCGCAAGAGGAGTGACCACTCCGCGCCACACATAACCCTCGCGGCAGATGGTACGGGCAGGTAAAGCGATAAGAGGCTTTAACATCCGACGAGCGCCGGCCGCCCGCACTATGCGGTCATCACAGATACCGTTCGAACCACGTCAGCATGCGTTGCCAGCCGTCACGAGCATCGGCTTCGCGATACATGGGTCGATAGTCTGCGAGAAAACCGTGGTTGGCTTCCGGATAGATCACGATTTCCGAGGCCCTTGCGGCCTCGTTGCCGTTGGCCAATACGGACCGTAGCGCTTGGACCGTATCGAGGGGAATGCTGGCATCCTGGCCAGCATAGAGGCCGAGCACAGGCGCGTGCGTGTTCGCAGCCACATCCACCACCATTCGTTTGATCAGGGGACCATGGCCGGCAGCGACTTTGCCATACCAGGCGACGCCGGCTTTGACAGTGGGATTATGCGCGGCATACATCCAGGTCAGGCGGCCGCCCCAGCAAAATCCTGTGACGCCAACGCGCGAAGTATCGCCGCCATGTTGGCCGGCCCACTCGATGCAGGCATCGAGGTCGGCGTAGACCTGTTCGTCTGGGACTTTGGCAACGATGTCGGAGATCAGTTTAGGAATGTCGGTGTATTGCGATGCGTCGCCCTGGCGTTGGTACAGGTCAGCGGCAATGGCCAGATAGCCGGCTTTGGCCAGGCGGCGGCAGATGTCTTTGATGTGCTCGTGCACACCGAAGATTTCTTGTATGACCAGCACGACGGGTAGGTCCTTTTTCCCTAACGGTGCGGCGTAATAAGCAAAGATGGTGCCGTCGTGCACGGGTAGATCAATACCGCCCTGCTCCAGGCCTTCGCTATCGGTGTGAATAGTGGTGGGCGTGGGCTGGCCGGCTGCGGGGGCAAAACTCATGACGGGACTCCTATGCCAATGACCGGGCCGATTTGGCTGGTCTCAAGAGTGAATGTACTTGGCGGTGGGAGTGGGTGCAAATGTCGGGGCGGTGGGGAGTGCTTTCGTATTGGGGTGGAATGGTTTTGATTATTTGTCGGTAGATGGCGGTTTTTTTTGAGGGGGATTAGATAGTTTGCTGGCGGCGCATGGCGTTCTTTAGGCGTTCCGCAGGCGGGGCAAAGCGCGATGCCGGCCTAATCGCAACGGCTCGGCCCATGACCAGGGGCCTCGGTCCCCTTCGGGGACTTCCCGTCGCTCAAAAGGCCGTCATCGCGCTTTGCCCCGCCTGCGGAACTCACAGAAATGAAATGCATCGGTCGTTAAACGATTCGTTGGTCAGCGCCAGTGCCCTCGGCAAATCAGCATCCGAGGCCTGCTGTCCTTGCGAGCCGGTGTGCCGCGTGCGTAGGCTGCGCCGGCCCGTTGAGCGGCGGGAAGTCCCCGAAGGGGACCTCGGCGCCTGGTCTTGCGCCGAGCCGCTGCGATAGGGCCGGCGCAGCCTACGCACGCGGCATACCGGCGCCTTAAGAACTCTAACCGCTGATTATCGTGACACCCCAAAGCGCCAAACAGAACATCCACATCGCATAAGCAAGCTCAACGCGAGTCACAGACGCATTAAAGCCCAAGGCAAGGAACAAGAGCATCTAAAAAGGCCTTTCACCTGCATCAATGCGAGTGCCCAGCCTCATGATGCTCTTCGTGCACGACAGTATGGTTGTGCCCACCATGCTCATGCCCATGGTGCATGAACGAAGTCACACCGTAGATAACCGCAACGCCGATACCGACGAGCACCAACTGGGGAATCGCATCAGACAACGCTCCCCGTTCATGCATTTGCGGAATCAGATCCGACACGGAGATATAGAGGAAACTGCTCGCAGCGATGACCAGCACGTAGGGAACCAGATCCTGCGCCTGCTGCAAAAGGAAATAGCCGATCACCCCGCCCAGCGCAGTACATAAGCTGGTAAACAAGATCAACACAAACGCCTTGCGCCGCGCCAAGCCCGCATTGAGCAGCACCACGAAATCGCCCAATTTGTGCGGCACCTCGTGCACGATGATCGACGAGGCTGTGAGTACGCCCAGGATAGGATCGGTGAGAAAAGCCGCCGCCACCAATACGCCATCGCACAAATTGTGCAGCGAACTGCCGATCAAAATCAGCACGCCTCCGCGCCCGGCCTCGTGCCGGTCGTGTCCCTTGTGATGATGATGGCCATCCCCCTCATGGTGGTGGCTGTGCCGCAGCAAGGCGATTTTTTCCAGGACGAAAAATCCCAGCAGCCCCGCCAAGAGCAATGCAAATAAAGTGTGAGCATCAGCGTCTGCCCCCTCAAACGCCTCGGGCAGCAAATGCAGCAGCGCAACAGACAGCAATACCCCAACCGAGAGGCTGACCATGTGATGCAGGTACTTGCTGAAAACGCGGTACGCCAGCCAACTGGCGATAGACACAGCGATCAGGCCGCCGGCGACTGTGGCCAGCAAGATCCAGAGGAGCAGCATGGGGAGTGAGGCAGAAAGGATGCTTAAAGTAATATTATATCGTTACACGCATCCTTTCGCCGATGACCCGGGATAGGAGCCGGCAGACCTTGCGGCAGCCGATTTACGGCATCCAGCCTGGACGCCGTAAATCGAGCCAGTAAACCGGCGCCTCAGTGCGCCTGCTCCCAGTTGGGGCCGACGCCGACCTCGGCCACCAGCGGCACGCGCAGCGTCGCGACGCCGCACATGAGCTCAGGGATGCGCGCACGCACGATCTCGAGCTCGCTGTCGGGCACCTCCAGCACCAATTCGTCGTGTACCTGCATGATCATGCGAGTCGCCAATTGGTCAGCGTCCAGCCAGTCTTGCACTGCCACCATGGCCATTTTGATCAGATCGGCCGCGGTGCCCTGCATGGGCGCGTTGATGGCGGCACGCTCTGCGCCTTGGCGGCGAGGCCCCGACGCCGCGCGGATGTCAGGCATCTGCAGGCGGCGGCCAAAAACGGTTTCGACATAGCCTTGTTGACGAGCTAATTGCCGCGTCTGTTCCATGTACTGCGCCACGCCGGGATAACGAGCGAAATAGCGGTCGATGTATGCCTGGGCGGCATCGCGCGTGATACCCAGATTGGACGCCAAGCCGAATACGCCCATGCCGTATATCAGGCCAAAATTGATGGCTTTGGCAGCCCGGCGCTGCTCGGACGTGACATCAGGGAGCGCAACGCCGAAGATCTCGGACGCGGTGGCACGGTGAATGTCCTCGCCAGCGGCAAAGGCTCGCTGCAAATTCTCGTCGTCGGATACATGCGCCATGATGCGCAACTCGATCTGGGAATAGTCGGCCGACAACAAGACGCCGTTTTCCGCAATAAAGGCCTCACGTACGCGGCGGCCGGCTTCGGTGCGTACCGGAATGTTCTGCAAATTGGGATCGGACGACGCCAAGCGGCCCGTGATCACGGCAGCCTGCGAATAATGTGTGTGCACCCTGCCCGTACGCGCATTGATCATGCGAGGCAGTTTGTCCGTGTAGGTCGACTTCAGTTTCGACAGACCACGATATTCCAACAGGACCTGCGGCAAAGGATAATCTTGCGCGAGCTTGGTCAGGACTTCTTCGTCGGTCGATGGGGCGCCGCTGGCGGTCTTGCGCACAACGGGCAGCTGCATGCGGCCAAACAGGATTTCACCTAATTGCTTGGGTGAATTCAGATTGAACGGCTGGCCTGCCAGGTCGTAGGCCCGCTGCTCCAAGGTCAGCATTTCCTGGCCCAGGCGATGGCTTTGCTGGCCCAGCTCAGCCGCATCGACCTTGACCCCGTTGCGTTCGATCACGGTCAATACGCGAGAGACCTGGATTTCCAGCTGATAAATGCGTTCGAGCCCAGCGTCAGCGGCGACGCGTGGGCGCAAGGCCTGATGCAATTGCAGCGTGAAATCGGCGTCTTCGCAGGCATAGTGGCCCGCCTTGTCAACGGCGACTTCGTCAAAGCCAATTTGCTTGGCGCCCTTGCCGCACAGATCCTCGTAACTGATACCGCTGCGGCCGAGATAACGTTGCGAGAGATCTGCCAGACCCACACCGCGGTGTGATTCCAGCACATACGCCTGCAACATGGTGTCGTCCTGGATGCCTGCCAGCGCGATGCCTTCGTTGGCAAACACATGGGCGTCGTATTTGGCGTGATGCAGCAGCTTGGGCCGTGCGGGATCTTGCAGCCAAGCACGCATGCGCTCGAGGACTTCGGCTTTGGGCAGTTGCTCGGGATGATCCGGACCACGATGCGCCAGCGGGATATAGCAGGCCACGCCCGGCTCAACCGACATGGAAATCCCGACGAGGCTGGCTTGCATTTCATCCAGCGAGGTGGTTTCGGTGTCCAGCGCCACGAGCGGCGCCTCGGCCACCAACGCCATCCATTCGTCAAACGCTGGCCAGCCCGCAATGACTTGATAACGGAGTTCAGCAGGTGCAGCAGGCGCCTCGGCGATAACACGCGCGTCCCCTTGCGGCACGCGCTCGGCATCGCCGGTGAGCTCGCGCAGCCAGGTACGAAAACCGTACTTCTCGTAGAGCGCCTGCAGCGTCCCGGTATCGGGTTGGCGAGGCTCCAGATCTGCCATTGCATTGACGTGGCCGGTCAGGTCGCAATCGCACTTCACCGTCAGTAGCTCGCGCGTCAACGGAAACTGCGGGATTGCTTCGCGCAGATTGTTGCCCGCGACGCCCTTGATAGTGTCTGCCTGTTCGACCAGGCCGTCAATCGAGCCAAATTCGCTCAGCCACTTGACGGCTGTTTTGGGACCGACCTTCGTCACGCCCGGGACGTTGTCCACCGCGTCACCGATCAACATGAGGTAATCAACGATGCGCTCAGGCGAGACGCCGAATTTGTTTTGCACACCTGGCTCGTCCAGCACCTCGCCGCTCATGGTGTTGACCAGGGTCACATGCGAGTCCACCAACTGCGCCAAGTCTTTATCGCCCGTGGACACAATCGTGTGAATGTCCTGCTTTGTCGCCTGGCAGGCCAATGTACCGATCACGTCGTCCGCCTCGACGCCCTCGATGGCCAGAACCGGCCATCCTAATGCCTTGACGGCCTGATGGATCGGCTCGATCTGTGCAGCCAGATCCTCGGGCATCGGCGGCCGATGCGATTTATAGTCAGGGTAGAGATCGTCACGGAAGGTCTTGCCGCGTGCATCAAAAATACAAGCTGCGTAGTCTGCCTTATGATCAGACACGAGCTTACGCAACATATTCACGACACCATAGAGTGCGCCCGTAGGTTCGCCTTGCGCATTGCGCAAATCGGGCATAGCGTGAAAGGCGCGGTACAAATAACTCGAACCGTCTACCAGCAATAAGGTTTTCTTCATGGTTACAAAGGCAGAATTAGAAACGCCCGCCGGCAAGCAAATACCGGTGATTATCTCAGAGATACGTACGGCGGCAGAACAGCTGGCCCATATAGGCCCCGCCGTCAGCTTATTTGGCAGTGCACGCACCAGTCGTGGCTCGCCGCACTATGAAACCAGCGAAGCCATTGCTCGCGAATTGGCCAACGCGGGCTTTGCCGTCATCGCAGGCGGTGGCCCCGGCATCATGGAAGCCGCCAACAAAGGCGCATTCGAAGCAGGAGGAACCAGCGTAGGGTTGAACATCAGCCTGCCGCACGAGACCCACAATAACAAATACCAGACAATCAGTTTGTCGTTTGAGTATTTTTATTCCCGCAAAGCGACATTTTTCATGCATAGCTTTGCTTACATCTCGCTGCCCGGTGGTTTTGGCACCATGGACGAGCTATTCGAGGCCCTGACACTGATCCAGACCGGCAAAGTGCCCCCGGCCCCCATCATCCTGGTCGGCAAGGAATACTGGGAAGGCCTGGTCGGCTGGCTACGCGACCAGATGCTGGCCAACGGAATGATCAGTGCCCACGACCTGGAGCTATTCATCATCGAAGACGACCCACAAAAAGTCGTGCAGCACATACGCGAATTTCACGATCTGCATCAAACCGACGCTCAATACGCACCATCGCTGCCAGGCTAACGTGCGTGCACAGTTGCAGACCCGCAATTCGAGCGCACGACGCAGATTTCCCCGGATGGCATAACCTCCGCGAGCGACAACCTCTTCGACGCCCCGAGACACTGTGAGTCTGCGCCGGGAGCCGAATGCCGCGCCGGCCCGTAGAGCCGCGATTTAGCCTCGCGCAGCGAGGCCGAGGCCCCTGCTGACGGGCCGAGTCGCGGCGATAGGGCCGGTGCGGCATTCGGCTCCCGGCGCAGACGTCTCAACAGAGAAATCCGTCACCGAAGAGAACAAGCCTCACGGCCAAATCATCCGCACCAGAACAAACACAACCACTGCATCAAAACAAAACGGGCGCCTACTTCAGGCGCCCGTCCTTCACACTAATCAGCTAGCTATCAAGCATTTTCACGCGCCGCACGACGACGCTCATGCTCTTGCAGATAGCGCTTACGCAGACGGATCGACTTCGGCGTGATTTCGACCAGTTCATCATCATCGATGAACTCAACCGCATACTCGAGCGACATCTGAATCGGCGGCACAAGCCGCACCGCCTCATCCGTACCCGAAGCACGTACGTTGGTGAGTTGCTTACCCTTGATCGGGTTGACCACCAGGTCGTTATCGCGGCTATGGATACCGATGATCATGCCTTCGTACAAGGCCTCGCCCGGATTGACGAACATGCGGCCACGATCCTGCAGTTTCCACAGCGCATAAGCCACTGCATCGCCGTTGTCCTGGCTGATCAGCACGCCATTGCGGCGCTCGCCGATGCTGCCTTCGCGCACGGGTGCGTATTCGTGGAAAATGTGGCTCATCAGACCCGTACCGCGCGTCAAGGTCAGGAACTCGTTCTGGAAACCAATCAGGCCACGGGCCGGGATCAGGTATTCCAGACGGGTGCGACCGCGCCCATCGGGCTGCATGTCTTGCAGATCGCCCTTGCGGCGGCCGAGTTCTTCCATGACGCCGCCTTGGTGAGCGTCTTCGACGTCGATGGTCAGCGACTCGAACGGCTCGCATTTGACGCCGTCGATTTCCTTGAACACGACCCGCGGACGCGACACGGCCAGCTCGTAGCCTTCGCGACGCATGGTTTCCAGCAAGATGGTCAAGTGCAATTCGCCGCGGCCCGACACCTCGAACACGGTATCGTCGCCGGTATCGCGTACACGCAGCGCTACGTTGGACTTCAGCTCGCGATCCAGGCGATCACGCAGCTGGCGGCTGGTGACGAATTTGCCTTCGCGGCCAGCCAGGGGCGAGGTGTTCACCATGAAGTTCATCGTCAGCGTCGGCTCGTCGATGCGCAGCATGGGGAATGCTTCCGGATTCGCCGGATCCATGACCGTGCAGCCGATACCGATGTCCTCGATACCGTTGATCAGCACGATGTCGCCGGCTTCGGCCTCCTCAACCACCTCACGCTCCAGGCCCTTGAATTTCAGCACCTGGTTGATGCGGCCCTTCGACAGAGAGCCCTCGGGACCGAATTGGAAAGCCACATCCATGCCGGGACGGATACGTCCGCGGTTGATGCGGCCCACACCGATCTTGCCCACGTAGTTGTTGTAGTCCAGCGAGATGATCTGCATTTGCAGCGGGCCATTGGGATCGTCGTCACGCTGCGGCACGTGTTGCAGGATGGCTTCGAACAATGGACGCATGTCGCCTTCGCGCACGTCCGGCGTCAAGCCGGCGTAGCCCGACAGACCCGAGGCGTACACCACGGGGAAATCCAACTGCTCTTCGGTCGCGCCAAGCTTGTCGAACAGATCGAACGTCGCGTTGATCACGAAATCGGGACGGGCGCCCGGGCGATCGATCTTGTTGACCACGACGATGGGCTTCAGCCCCAGGGCCAGGGCCTTGCGAGTCACGAAAATGGTCTGGGGCATCGGGCCTTCGACCGCGTCGACCAGCAGCAATACACCGTCCACCATGGACAGCACGCGCTCGACTTCGCCACCGAAGTCCGCGTGTCCCGGGGTGTCGACGATATTGATGTGCGTGCCTTCGTATTCAACGGCACAGTTTTTGGCCAGAATCGTGATGCCGCGCTCTTTTTCGAGATCGTTCGAGTCCATGACCCGTTCCGTAACCGCCTGGTTTTCGCGGAAGGTGCCGGATTGGCGCAGCAACTGGTCGACCAGGGTAGTTTTACCGTGGTCAACGTGGGCAATGATGGCGACGTTGCGCAAGGCGCGAGTCATAGCGGGTCCTTTAAGGTCGGTGTGGCGGGCAGCAAGCCCGCCGGCAATTCATTCAATGCAAGCAAAGCCTGCTTGGGGTCAGTCATGGCCTGTAGGGCCTCGAGCGTGACGGCGCGATCCAGCGAAAACGGCCCGACGTGCGTGCGCCGCAGCGCCGCCAGGTGGGCATAACACCCCAGTGCCCGGCCGATATCCTGTGCCAGGGTACGTATGTACGTCCCCTTGCTGCACGCCACATCGATCTCGGCCTGGCTGCCATTGAGCGATAACAGGTCGATGCGGTAAATCTTGACTTGACGCGCAGGGCGGTCCAGCTCGATACCCTGACGCGCGTATTCATACAACGGCTTGCCGTCCCGCTTCAGCGCTGAATACATCGGCGGGATCTGCTCGATGATGCCCTGAAAGCGTGACAACACGTCGAGCAAGGCTGACTCGGTCACATTGACCGCGTCGGTCGCGCGTGCCGTCACGATGCCGGTCAAATCGCCGGAATCGGTTTCCTCGCCGAACTGCAAGGTCGCCCGATAAGATTTATCGGCGTTGAGCATCGCGCCGGAGATCTTGGTGGCACGTCCCATACAGCACACCAGCAAACCGGTGGCGAAAGGATCCAGTGTACCCGTATGCCCAGCCTTGGCGGCATCCATGGTGCGTTTGGCGCGCTGCAAGGCGTGATTACTGGACAAACCCACAGGTTTGTCTAGCAACAGGACACCGTCGAGCGCAAGCCCGCGTCGTTTAGCCATCGTCGAATCCGGGAAAAAAGCAGCAGTAGACGACAGCCGATCAGCGCTGGTCTTCAGGTTCGTCGGGCTCTTCCGCGACCGGGCCGGGCCGGTTTGCGCGGTCGATCAATGCCGACATTTCGATGCCACGCGCGATTTGCTCGTCATGGACGAAGCGCAATCGGGGCACGGTGTGAATGTGCAAGAGCTTGTACAGCAGGGAGTGCAGCCAGCCGGCTTTTTCGTTGAGCAGCGCCGCCGCGGTGTCGGGCTCAGCGCCCATCACCGTGAAATAGACCTTGGCGTGCGCGTAATCAGCCGACAGCTCCACACCGGACAGCGTGATCAATCCAGCGCGAGATACGTCGATCTCGCGCTGAATGAGGCCGGCCAGATCCTTTTGGATCTGGTCGGCCAGCCGCAAATTGCGGCCGGGGATGGATTTAGACTTATGACGGCTCATGTAACACGTATGAAATTCACGATCGCTTTTTACAGCGTACGCGCAATTTCCTTGATTTCGAAGACTTCCAGTTGGTCGCCCACTTGGATGTCGTTGGTGCCTCGCAGCGTCAGGCCGCAATCAAAGCCGGATTTGACCTCTTTGACGTCGTCCTTGAAGCGGCGCAACGAATCCAGCTGACCGGTCCAGTGGACCACGTTGTTGCGCAAGAGTCGGACCTGCGAATCGCGGCGGACCACACCGTCGAGCACCATACAACCTGCAATGTTGCCGATACGCGAAATCGAGTAAACCTCGCGGATCTCGACCAGGCCGATGATCTCTTCTTTTTTCTCGGGCGCCAACATGCCCGACATGGCTGCCTTTACGTCATCCACAGCGTCGTAGATGATGTTGTAGTAGCGCAGGTCGATGCCGTTGTTTTCGGCCAGTTTCTTGGCGCTTTGCTCGGCACGGACGTTAAAGCCGATCACCACGGCGTTCGAAGCGATAGCCAGGTTGATGTCGCTTTCGGAGATACCGCCCACGGCCGCATGCACGACCTGGACACGGACCTCGTCGGTCGAGAGCTTGGTCAGCGAAGACACCAGGGCCTCTTGAGAGCCTTGGACGTCGGTCTTGACGATCAAGGCCAAGGTTTGCGTACCCTCGCCCAGGTTGTCGAACATGGACTCGAGCTTGGCGGCCTGCTGACGCGCGAGTTTGACGTCGCGGAACTTGCCTTGGCGGAACAACGCGATTTCGCGGGCCTTGCGTTCGTCGGCCAGCGCCATCAGCTCGTCACCGGCAGCCGGCACGTCCGTCAGGCCCTGGATTTCGACCGGAATGGACGGGCCAGCCTCTTGGATCTGCTTGCCGTTCTCGTCCAGCATGGCGCGCACGCGGCCGAAGCTGGCACCAGCCAACACCACATCGCCACGCTTGAGCGTACCGCTCTGCACCAGGATGGTGGCAACCGGACCGCGTCCCTTGTCGAGACGGGCTTCGATGACCAGACCCTTGGCAGGTGCTTCCACGGGGGCGGTCAGCTCCAGGATTTCGGCTTGCAGCAAGACGTTTTCGAGCAGATCGTCGATACCAGCGCCGGTTTTGGCCGACACAGGCACGAACGGCACATCGCCACCGTATTCCTCGGGCACGACTTCCTCGGCCACCAACTCTTGCTTGACGCGTTCGGGGTTGGCTTCGGGCTTGTCGATCTTGTTGACAGCCACGACCAGCGGCACACCTGCGGCCTTGGCGTGGTGAATGGCCTCGCGAGTCTGCGGCATGACGCCGTCGTCGGCGGCAACCACCAGAATCACGATGTCCGTGGCCTTGGCCCCGCGGGCACGCATGGCGGTAAACGCCTCGTGGCCCGGGGTGTCCAGGAACGTCACCATACCGCGATCGGTCTGCACGTGATAGGCACCGATATGCTGGGTGATCCCGCCGGCTTCGCCAGAGGCGACCTTGGCGCGACGGATGTAATCCAGCAAAGAGGTCTTGCCGTGGTCGACGTGACCCATCACGGTGACCACCGGCGCACGAGGCAGCGCCTCGGCTTCGGCGGCGCCCGGGGTTTCGTCGAGGAAGGCTTCCGGATCGTCGAGCTTGGCAGCGATCGCCACGTGGCCGAGTTCCTCGACCACGATCATGGCGGTTTCCTGGTCCAGCACCTGGTTGATGGTGACCATCTGGCCGAGCTTCATCAATTGCTTGATGACCTCTGCAGCCTTGACGGACATCTTGTGTGCCAGATCGGCCACGCTGATCGTCTCGGGGACGTGTACCTCGCGAGCGATGAACTCTTGCTGCACGGGCTCTTGGCGGCGCTGATCGTTCTGTTGATTGCGACCGCCCTTGCCGCCTTTGCCACCCTTGCCACCGGCGCGCCAGCCATCACGGCTGGGAGCAGCGGATTTGGTGTCGGCAGGCTTTTTGCGCGACGCATCATCATTCCAGGACGAGGATACCTCTGCCGTCTTGATGGTTTTCTTCGAGCCCGCGCCAGCGCCCGGCTTGGCGTCTTTTTTCGCGCCAGCCGCGGTCTTGCCGCTGGGCTTGTGCAGCGTACCCGACAACGGCGCGGCGGCCTCCGGTTCGGGAGCGCGCAGGACTTTACGGGGACGATTCAACATCTCGCGCAAGGCGGCGGCCTCGGCCTCGGCGGCACGACGGGCGTCTTCGCGAGACGCGTTGTCGCCCGCAGTCTGAGCCAGCGGAGGCGGCGCACGGCGCTCGGCGCGCGTCAAACGAGGCGGGGCAGCGTTGGATTTGGACGAAGAAGCAGGCGGAGTCGGTTTGGAAGACTCGGCAGGAGATTTGGCAACGGTATCGATTTCAGCTTGCACAACAGGTTCCGGCGGGGCCGAGGGGGCCTCGCGCTCGGGAGCGGCTTGCCCAGCGGCAGCCTCAGTCGGGGCAACCGACTGCTCTGCCGGCACGGGTGCCGGTTCGGGTTGGGGCTCAGGCTCGGCCTGGGCCACGGGGGTAGCAGGTTGAGGCTCAACGCGCGGCGCAGCCTCGGGCTCGGAGACGTTCTCGGCGCCGGAATCGGCAACCACGTCGGGCGTTTCGGCTACAGGCTTGGCGGCAGGCGCCTCAGCCTGGACATCGTCGGCAGCCGGCGCAGGCGTCGGCTCAACCACCGGTTTGACCGTCTTGCTCGTTTGATCTTCGGCAGAGACAGTTTGCTCGGCCGCAGGCTCAGCAGCAGGCTCGGCCGCCGGCACGACTGACGGCGTCACGGTTTCGTTCGATTCCTGAACAGGGGCAGGTTTGGGCGCCACAGGGGCTGCGGGCGCAAGCGCCGATACAGACGACTCGGCCTCAGCCTGTTGTGCAGCGGCCTGTTCCTGGGCGATCTCGGACGGATCCCGCTTGACGAACACGCGTTTTTTGCGGACTTCGACCTGGATGGTACGAGAGCGGCCGGTGGCGTCTGCCTGGCGGATCTCGGAGGTCTGGCGACGCGTCAAGGTGATCTTCTTGCCCTCGGTCGCGCCATGAGCGCGGCGCAGAGAGTCGAGCAGCTTCGCCTTGTCGCTGTCGGTTACCGCGTCGTCCACCGAGTTGAGGTCAACACCGGCCGAACGCAGCTGCTCGAGCAGCACGTTGGCTGGCATTTTCAGCTCGGTGGCGAACTGGGCGACAGTATTACTCGACATTAGGCTATCT
>Ga0182743_1001451_pt1 | contig 23168 bp, 31 predicted proteins | sample eDN3rd30CKraftOP_FD_128522 | JGI IMG/M metagenome (GOLD analysis project Ga0182743, IMG submission 128522) | Enriched Organic Plus compost microbial communities from Emeryville, California, USA - eDNA 3rd pass 30_C Kraft OP (version 2) (version 2) ... | reverse complement strand
TGCCGGCCGACGCCGTGCCATTCGGCTCCGGCGGATCATCCGATAGCTGCCCCTGCACATAAGCTGTGGTCGCGATGGACGTGCTGTCGTCATCGACCTCTGGCGTTGGCGCGACGGCCTCGTGGACGTGGTCAGCGCGAGCACCCTCCGACGACTCGCCCGCTTCCGCTTCCGCGCCCACCGGCTCAGGCGGATCGTTGCTCAGAGCGATGCCGATGGCGGGGTCGCCCCCATCACCCGCAACGGTGCCCGACTCGTAAGTATCGCCAAAGCTCATATCGGCATCTCCGGTCCCAGGGTCGCGAGCACCGCGTCAATCTCCGCTTTCGACTTCGCGTTCCGCACCGCCAGGACGGCGCGTCGTCGCTCCAGGCCCCGCTGCAAGGCGACGTCGGTCTTGGCCAGGATCGCGCGCGCCAGATTCTCGACACTCACGCCCATCAACTCTGCCTCCGCGGCCAACTCCGGCGCCTCGATCCCCAGCCGCAGATAGTCCCGCGCAGCCTCGCGCTTGGCCGAATACTCGACCGCATTATCCGCAGGCCGACTGAACCGTCGGTTTATTTGCGTCTCGGCTTGTTCTTTTACCGATGACAAAACGTCGAGATTGATGCGCATCAGACCGCCTCGAATTCCGCCGTCCACGGCAGGAACGGAAACTTCTCGATCAACACTTTGAAGACCCCGGGCGTCGCGCTGGACAGTTCGAGGTCGCGATCCGTCGCGGTCTGGCGATCGACCACTCCTTCGCCGACGCTGATCGTCACCTCGCACGGGACGGGGAGATTCTTGATCACTGCGGCGTCGAGGCCGTCCGCTTTGAAGCGCCGCTTGGTCACCCGCAGCGACATGCGCCCGCGCGGCACAACCTCGCTGCCAACGATGTAATGGCTGTCGAGCGGAAGAACCGTCGAGACGTCAAGCTTCACGAACTTGTAGTTCTCGTCGTGGAGCAGCTTGTCGTATCCGGTTGGATCGAAGACGCGATTCGACTGCGTGATCCGGCCGTCATCGTCGTGGACAAGGTAGAGCATGATTAACTCGCGGTGTTACAGAGGACCATGAATGCGACCCATCGGGACGCATCGCGCGCCCAATTCAGCGTCCAGACATGCGTGGGCGTGGTTGCGACGCCCATGCCACGATAGACGTATGGGTTTGCGCGACCGCCATCGGTCGGCGTGTGCACGAAAGGAAGGCACCACGCCCCAGGCGCAACCCCGTTCGGAGGCGGGTTGAACATCGCCAGCTTGTACTGAAACGAATCGTGGCCGTAGATATGGTTCGTCTCGTACCCAAGGCCGTATACGATCGGGATGCGCCCTCCGAACGTGCGGACGAGCGGCGTATAAGTTCCGTTCGCCATATAGTATGCGGTCGCCGCGCCCGCCGGGGGCGTCCATAAACGGCCGACTTGCAACACCCGCAAGCTCGAATGGTTGGCATCGAACACAACCTGTTCGATGTTGGGATTGTTCGGGTTGGCCCCTGTCAGCAAGACCCGCAACGGCGACCCGCCGCCGCTTTGGATGCGCGCGCGAAGAGCCATCAGATCGCTCTCCGAAACACATGGTAATACATGCCAGCGGAGCCGCCCGCGATCGACATCCCGTTCGTTCCTGCAACCACATATGAGTTGTGGTTCTGATCGTAGAACGGCCAGGGGCGCATAACGCCCGTCCCCGCTTGACCCTCTCCAACCAGGATCGGCGAAAGCGAAGTCAGAAGCACATATGGCGAGTGCGACAGACTGTAGGGCACGAACTGACCGTTATAGGCCGTGCCTTGCAGAATCAGTTGCTCGACCCGCGCCGTGGCTGCAAGCAACAGGTTGTTCGGACCAGCGGTCGCCGCATCCCAGCCGGGCCGGGACACGCGCAATCCGTTCTGATCGAAACGTATCCGCCGTGTCATGCCGGCACACGAAAAACGATGTAGATCACGGTGCCGGCGCCGCTTTCCATGTTGAAGACACTGATGCCGTTGCTCGTCACATGGGAGAGAACTTCATTGATCCAGTACGGCCCGTTCAAATACCGATCATCGTAGAAGACGTTTCCGTTGGCGCGCCGCACGTCCGCGAAGGGTGTATAGCCAAGCCCTGGAAACAGGATGTTTCGTTGTCCAGCCGCGCCCGCCGGAGCAACCCATGCGATTCCGAGCTGGTGTATCTTCGCCATGTCGGTCCAGCGCGTGCTGAACGACATCTGATTGCTGTCGGTCCAATCCGCGTAGGCCGCGTCATAGCCCGGCATTGACACCTGCAACTGTGTCGTGCCGTCGGGAAATTCTCCGATGCGAACGCGCCGTGCCATCAGTCGTAGAAATCCAGGTAACCGGCGTTAAGATTGAAATCGACGCGACCGTTTGGGGATTGCAACCGGCCGGACGTTATGGATCCGATGTCCGCCGAAATCGCCGACAACACAGCCACGTTCAGCTTGTTCGCTGTGATAGATCCGTCCGCAATCAGATCGCCACGGAGCACGACACGCGCCGGATTGGTCGTGTTGTCGACGATGAAAATGGGGTCGAAACCCGTCTCGCCGGTCTTGCCGACATAGAAGCGATCTGCCTCGATATGAACCTCACCGATCGCGCCGCCAGCGCCGTCCGACTTGGCGACGATCGTGAAGCCAGAACGTGCGCTTTCCGCCGTCGCCTGAAGCTCGTAGGCGGCGATGGCGCCATCCGGCGTAACACCCACAATGGAACTGATCTTGAGGCTGGCTTCCGCATTCGCGATCGCCGCGTACAGTTCCGTGATCTGCCGCGCGACGGCCGATCCAGGACCGACGCCAACTTCGATGGCCTCCGAAAACGACGCCCGCACGTCACCGACAGCGCGCGCCAGTTCACGGCGAAGCGTGCCCTTGTCTTCGTCCCGAACAGAGTCGATCTCCGCGACGATGGCGGCGATGCGCTCAAGAGATTCCCGGATCGAGTCTTGCCCGGTCTGCGTCTGTTCGGTGACCAGGTTGCGCAGAGCGTCGTCGAAGTCCTTGATCGAAAACCGGACGTCCGGCGTGGTCACATTGATCCAGGCCGAATAGAGCGTCTCACGCTTGGAGGCTGTCACATAGCGGCCGCGCACCTGATAGGCTGTCTGCGGCAAGATCCCCTGGGAGACGATCACCTCCCCGTCGCTGAAATTCTCCGTTCGGCCGCGCGCCACGACGGCCTGGCTGACGGCTAGCCTGACCTCATATTCGACCGCGACGATATCATCCTGGCTGCCGTTCCAGGTCAGCCGGATCGCCGGTCGTCGTGACAGACCATCGGCATCCAACAGCGCGGCCGGGAACGCCGCCCAATCGATGATCTCCTGAGCTGGCGGCCGAACGATGATGACCGGCCCCGTGGTCGGCGGCTCGAAATCGATCTCCTGGTCCCAATCGAAGTCTGACGGGTCGACCTCGGTCAGATCGACGATGACATCGAGATTGGCCTTGTCGACCACGCCATCGACCCGAAACAACTTGGTGGCATAGCCATTGCGAGCGCTGGTCCATTCGACGATGTCGCCCGGCTCCAGCAGCCAGAATTTGGGCGGCAGCACGAATGTATGACGGCGAGCCCGTTGCGCCTCCTCCAGCGCCGCCTTCATCAGCCGCTGCACCTGGCCGGCGTAAGGCACAAGATCGAACGCCACATCCGCCAGAAGACGCCGGCCACCATCCTTGGCTTCAAGGTCTGTCCGGTAGAGCGGCGGTGCCGGCTTGATGTTGTATGCCTCGGCCGGCTCCGGATAGCGCGCCGCGATGCCGTTGATGGATTCCGACAGGCCGAAGAATGGCGTGAACGACTGCTCCTCCGTCGAGATAATGTCGTCGTCCGTGAACGACATGACAGGGGACGGCGGCGACCCCAGGTGCAGCTTGTAGACGCCGCCGATCTCCGCCATCTTGCCGTGGCACGCGGTCAGCAGCGCCTCGATGGCATTGCCGATTTCGTTCGATATCTTGAGTTCACCACCCGCGCGATAGGTTGGCTCGGCACCGGAAGGTCCTGTTTCGAGCGCCCGACATTTCTCGATCTGGGCGATCCAGTTGGATGCCGGGAGTCGCGCGGCGGTCACACCTTGCAGACCATAAAGCCAATCATTCCCGTATCGTATGCCGCGCGCAAGATTGTAAAGCTGTACCGCAGGCAGATAGTCGCCATCTCCGCCCCACGTCGAAGGCACACTCCATTGCTGGCTGCCATCGCCCCCCGAGGTCGTGTCCCGGCTGATGTCGTAGAGCGGGATGCTGTCGAGCACGAACTTGAAGTTCGGGATCCCGGAGAACAGTGTATCCTCGATACGGGCGGTGCAGATCGCATAAGCGACACCGCGGCCGATCCGGTTTGAGTCATAGGGCCGCGCCGCCGAACCGATGGTGCCGACACAGAACGCGTCCGGGACCTGTTGCGTCCCGTCATAGAACTTGATCCAGAGATAGTCCTGCCCTTCCTTTCTGTACTCCGCGACCGGCGCCCCGCGGGCTACGGCCTCACCCGTCAACAGCGTCACCGGTACGCCGTTCACATAGACGCCGAGTAGACCCTTCACCGGCAGATCGCTTAGCGCGATGATCTGCGTCATGAAGGCGTTGGGAGTCTCACCCGATTGGCCCCAGGTGTTCGCATAGACGAGCGATCCGGCCGTCATTGCCCGGCCGAGCGGGAATGACCGCGGCACGTCGCCGCCACCCTGGAGCTTCCCTTGGACCGAGAAGCCTGGGCCCTTGGTCTCCGCCTGCGGCGTCGATCGCTTGCCTGCCAGCGCTTGCGCGGCAAGACTCAGACCAAGCCCCACGGCGGTCTGAAGCACGAAGGCAGTTGCGCCAGCGAGAAACGTCCCGGCGCCAAATATGGCGCCGGCTATGGCAGTGAAGACAGCCATGCCAATTAATCAATCCAGAGCACGTTGTGGCGCAGATCGAGTGTAAAGCGGCCTTCTTGGATCGCGACGCCGGGAATCACCCGCCTCGCTTCATGTTGCTTAGCCGGCTGCTTTTGCCGCCTTTTCCGTCGCGCGCGATCACGCTCGATTGATTCGCGTTCGCGTTCATAAGCAGTATCGAGAAGCTTGATAAAGATCTCGTCGGATATCATTTACAGGCCCTTCAAATAGTGCGTTTCCATCGGCCGATATCCGCGACGCTCATACATGCGGCCGACAATCGACGATCCATTAGCCAGCGCCGCCATGCCGACGCAGGCGCATCCCTGCTCCCGCGCCCACGTTTCATAGGCATCCAGCATGAACCTCGCGGATGCTGCGCTCCGAGACTCCGGCGCGATCCACCACAGCGTTTCCTTGGCGATCCGGACCTGCCCAAATGGATGCTCCGAGGCGGACGCCATCAGGACGCCCGACACATCGTCCAGCACGAGACAGCACATGTCCGACCGCTCGACATGGGCGGCAAAGAGACGCGCGCCATAAGCCGGATCAGGCCGCATGCCGAGATCCCGTTCGAGGCCGGCAAACGCGAAGAACTGTCGCAGCAGAGCGAGAACGGCCCGGAGATCCTCCCGGGCGGCATGGCGGACGATCATATGTTGACCGTAAAAGTCCCGAAGCCAAATCGCCCGGTATGCGCCGTGGTCGTGGGGATCGGCCCGGACGCCTTGCCCCAGAAGTGCTCCCACTCCGCCACCACGGTCGTGTCCTGATAAAACGCATCGTGCGCCAGGCGTCGACGCTGCGATGCATCCGAGCGTGTGTCCGGATTGTACCGCGTCAGCTCCTGCGTATGCGACACGCACCGCAGGACGCATGATCCTTCCGATCCCTCACCTGGAGTCGTGATCTCGACCTGATCGACAAATCCGACGAACCGCGGCTCCGCCGGCGCGACAAGCTCCTGTCGCGCTGGATTGTACAGCCCGCGATGAATTTCGATCCGGCCCTGCTTGACGTCATACTGGCGGACCAGCGCGTTGACCCGATCGCTGATTTGCGACAGCGACACGCTGATCGTCTGCACGGTCAGGTTCGAGACGAGCGGGATATCGCTGATTGAGACCAGCGAGAACGCGCCGTGATACTCGCGGTCGACCGACAATCCGCTGTCGGGATTGATGACAGCATGCGTTCGTGTGCCGACGTCCGACCAGAGATGATCGGAGACGAGCGATCCATTGTCCCGGTTGCGGGCCCAGACCGACAGGAAGTCCCGGGCGACGAGTTGCCGGGCTTCGAGGGCGGCCAGATTCTCGGCGGAGATAGAGCGCATCAGCGCACCTCTTGCGCCCGGAACGTCACGCTCCCCCGTCCCGTCAGGTCCGCCTGCGTCGAGATCGAGCCCGGCACGATGGACATGATGCATGACGGCTTGACCACGGACAGGGCCGCGCCGGCCTCGACGCCGAACCACAAGGGCGGATGGACCTTGAGGCCAGCCACGTCGCCGCCCCCGCCCGTCACCCCAGCCGCCATGACCCGATGCAGATCTGTGTCTCCGACCTGGATCATGTCGCCGATCGAGAACGCATAGCCGGCCGGGAAATCCTCGACATCGATCACCCCGCGGTCGTCTTCGTCGATATCCGCCAGCGCACCGTTGGTGCCATCAAAGCCGCCGCCGGCCGGCCACGATCCCTTGGGATAGCGGACCGGATAGCATCGGGAGAACGCATAGCCCCGGAAGCGATTGAGACCGTTCTCCATGGCCTGGAGACGCGCCCGCCACTCATCCAGCAGGTTCGGCCGCAAGGTCCTGGATTGAGCCGCCATGACCCATAGCGGCGGCCCCAGATCCTTGACGACCGTCACACCCGACGCCGAGCGCGACGCCTCCTGCCGGAACTGCAAATCGAACTCTGTCACCCAGCCGGGGAACCCGGCCAGGAGATCGATGGGTGTGGGATCGGGCATCAGAGCTTCCGCGAGGTGTGGCCGCCCTTGACGGCGCGAATGACCCGGGCCTCGAACTCCATACGGTCCCGCGCCATGACCTGTTCAATACGCGCCACTGCCGCCTGATCCGCCCCGCGAGCATCGATCGTCGGAGCATAGGTGATCGAGGAGCCCGCCGATGGCGCGAGCCGAGACAGCGATGGCATCGTCGGAGCCGACAGCGCGGGCGCCGATGGCGCGACATATCCGCCGTTGGCGTAGCCCTTCAGCCGGTTATGCAGGGCCTCCAGGTTCGCAACGCCCGCTTTTTCGGTCGCGCGCTTGCTGAACACATACTCGCCGCCATGGACGACGCCCTTAGGCTGATGCTTCCCGCCGGCGCCGGTGAAGCCGCCCTCGGAGAATCCGATCAGCTTCCCCAAAGCCCCGAACAGCCCGCCGCCACCCTTGCCGCCGATCGACTTGAAATTGTCGAACAGCCCGTCGATGGCCGAGTTCAGCGCCATATCGATCAAGCGATCCGCGATGCGCTCCAGCGCGCCGGACAGAGCATCGGCCGCCGATTTGCCCTCGCGCAGATCCGACGCGAACCCGCTCAACACATCCTTGCCCAAATCCTTCATCTGATCGAAACGCTGACGCATTTCGTTCTGCGTTTCCGCCAACTGACGCGAGGCCGCCGAGGCGTTTCCATAAGCCTCCGCGATCTTGCCGATCTCGGCAGCCAACTCCGGCGTAACCTCGACCTCCGCCTTGGTCGCCGCGTTCATCAGCGCGCGCTCCATGCGCGCCTTTTCCAACGTGCGTCCATAATCCTCGACCAGAGGATTCAATTGTCGCAGCAGATCAGTCTCCTGGATCAGCGCCGTCGCCCGATCCCGAGCCGATTGCAATTCCTCCTGGAAGCGCTTGCCGCCACGCTCCGAACTGCGAGCGTTCTTCAACTCCTCTTGCCGCCGCTTGTTGGCCTCGACATTGGCGCGCGCCAGGCCAGCCACCTGCTGTTCGGTCAGCGTCACACCCTGCTTGGCCGAATGTTCACGAACTCGCGCGATCTCGGTTTCGATCTGCAACTGCTCGGACGACAAACGATTTCGCGTCATCGCTTCGTCGATGTAAGCTTGCGCCTTCTCCTGGATCTTTTGCGCAGCCCGATCCACGCCGGCAGCTTCCGCCGCGCTTACCTTTCCGAGCTCTCCGAGGAGGTCACCGGTCGCGACTTTCGCCTGTTCCAACTGCTCCAGCAGCGGTTTTAAAATATCGCCAAGTCGAGGGTTGCCCTTGGCCAACTGGTCAACTGCGCGCTGGAGATCGCCGACAGACACCTCTCCACGATTGAACTGTTGCACCAACTCACGGATTTGAACGACCTGTTCTGGACTCACGATATCGCGCATCGTGAAATGATCGAGCAGACCGGGTAGACGCTGGAGGGAGGCCGACAGATGCTCGACCACTCGCTCGCCCTCGAGTATCGCCCCCTCAATCTCCTTCGCAGCTTTCGCGTTCGAGGTCGCCACAACCTCAATCGTTTCCGACGCGCCCTCTCCCGCCTTCTTCGCTTTCTCCAGGGCCTTGGCCCAACGCTCGCTGGCCGCCGTCGCCTCATTGGACGACGATGTGAACAGCACCAGCGACCCGACCAGCGCCCCGCCGACCAATAGCCCGACCGGCCCGGCGGCGGCGCCGATGCCGCTGATCGCCGTCGAGAGGCCGGCCATGGTGCGGACCGCAACAAGCGCCTGCGTGAACCGAGCCAAGGCCGCGGCGCCGAGCCCAAGCTTGGCGATCATCCCGGCAATCGACCGACCCAGCAGCGCGGCCGCCAGGACCGCCGCCAGCTTGAGCCCGGCATCCGCCGCCTGCTCGAAGTTGTCCGCGACCGCGATCAGACCTTGCGCCAGTGTCGCGGACAGTCCCCTCGCCTGATCGGCATTTCCGACATACTGGAGCATCGCATTGCGGATAAGCTGGATGCCGTCGCTGATCGTCGCCGGCATGGAATCCGCCTGCCGCCGGAGCACCTCCATCTGATTGGTGATGCCGAACAATTCACGGGTTGTGATTTTGCCCTGCTGGCCCAACCGGCGAAGTTCGGCGACGCCGACGCCCATGCTCTCGGCCAATGCTTCCGCGACACGGCCACCCACCTCGATCACAGTGTTGAGATTGTCGCCTTGGAGCGAGCCCAGCGCCATCGCCTTGGAAATGGCGTCCATCACCTGGCGGGCGCGGTCACCCCGGGCGCCCGACACGACCAGAGCGTTGTTCAGAGACTCCAGGAAATCCAAGGTCTGGGAGGTCGTATAGCCATACTCCTGCATCACCCTGGCATTGAGGATGTAGCCCTCGGCCGTACTCTCCAGACTGGAGTAGGTTCGCCGGGAGATATCGCCCAGTCGCCCCAGAACGTCTGCGCCCTCGTCGACGCCGCCGGCCGCGATGTTCACCCGCGACGACAAGTCCGTCCAGGTGTCGGCCAGGGCTCCGATCTCGCGAGCACCAAGCACCGCAGCGACGCCGGTCAATGGCGCGATCAGGCTTTGCGCCGCTCGACGGCCGACATTGTCGAGGTGCCGGTTCATGCGGTTGAACCGGTTCTCGATCGCGCGCGCCTGCTTGTTCGTCACGCCCGACGCACGCTCCATCGCGCGCTGATATCCCTTGATATCGGCGCTGAGCTGCACGACGAGCTTTTCGAGATCGGTTGCCATCAATGCGCTTTCGTCGACGTCTGGAGCCAATCCCAGAGATCGTCACGTTCGTTCTCTGTCAGCGACTTCTCCCGATCGGGATCGTTCGCGTCCGCATAGCCCTGGACCGCCGCCATGAACTGCCAGACCGACATCCGATCGACGTCCTGAGGCGTGTAGCCTATGACGGCACCGGCTCCGTAGACGCGCCCGATCCGGATTTTGCCGTTCGGGAGATCGTCGAGCCCCTTGTCGTCTTCCGTTTTTTTTTAAGCGTTTCGTCCGGCGCGCCGGCAATGGCCGCACTCAGGATGGCCTGTGCCGCAAGGATATTTTCCATCGGCGGCCGGGACTCGACATAGGACCGGACCAGCTTGAGGGCCGCGACCGGCTCCATGCCGCCTCCGATCAGGCCGAGCCTGATCACGTTGGAGATATCCTCGACCCGCCAAGCGTCTCCCATGAGACGGGAGAGAATGATGAATGGCCCGCAGTCGCACGCCTCCTGGAGCTTGATCAGCTCGCCCCAGGCCAGGCGGAAGGTGTATGTCCCATCCGCCCAATCCAGTTCAATGGACGCGTCGCGCGCCATCAGGCCGGCACCGTCTCGCGGACCAGTTCGCCGTCCGACTGCATTTCGACGGAGACGGTCACCCGGCCGCCTTGTTCGGCCGATGGCGTGAATGTCGAGATATGCATCTTGCCGGCCCAGACGATCGTGTTCGCGGGAAACTTGATCTCGATGCGCACGCTGACCGAGTCGATACTCTCGACCGCCTCGAGCCAACGCTCGACCGCTTCCGCCGCCAGGACGCCCTCGCCGGAGACCGAAGCCGACAGGCTTTCGGCATCCCGGCCCGTCCAGGCGACGGCATCCGGATTGTCGCAGTCCGGAATGTTGACCTCGGTCAGGTTCTTCGTGAGCGTGAGCGACTTGGACGTGAAGCCGCACGGCGCGACGAACTCCTCCGGCGAGTCTCCATCGCCAAGCAGGATCTTGAACTTTCCGAAACGAACGGTCACAGGCTGCGCCATGGCATAGGTCCTTTCTGGATGTGGCGGAGCGCGCGATGCGCCTACCGCTCGGCGGCGAGGTCAGAAGACTTCGATGGTGGCTTCGAAGGTCAGCGCGGCATGGCTGATGATGCCGTCCCGCTCCCGCAGGAACCGGGTTTGACGATGACGCAACTCAACAAGCGCATTGACCGGCAGCGTCGGCTCGAAGTCACGGAGCGCGGCGCGGATCGCATTGGCGATTTGCCGAACCTCCGGATATCCCGGATCCGTCGACCAGGCGTCGATCTGAAACGTGACCTCGGCGACCTCGATGCATTCGGCGTCGTCACTGACGTCATCTGAGGCGCCGAACGTCACATACGGAAACGGCGTACTCGCGTCCGGAAGATCGAGCACCCGATCAGCAACAAGCGCCGCCAGCGGACCGAACGACACCAGGCGATCGTGGATCGCCTTCTGAAGCTCCAGCGTTGGCGAGGTCACGACGAGGTCGCCACTTTCTTGGCCGCCCGGCGCTGACCGGCACGGATCAAGCGCCCCGCCGTCTTCCGATTGGCGCGATAGGCGGGATAGAAGAATGGTTGCGCCGTCGTGCCGGGATGCTTCGCTCCAGCGAACTTGCCTCCGACCGTATGCGGCGCCGTCCCGAACTCGGCCCAGCGGGCATAGAACGCCTCGTTGTTTCCCGCAAAGATGGTTGCCGTCAGGTCAGTCGCAAGTTGTGAGGCGGCCACCTTCCCCAATGTGATGGATCCGCGCGGAGGCCGCCCCCATGTCCACCCGATGCTGTCGCGGAGCGCGCCGTGCGCCGACGCCTTCTTGCTGCCAGCGCGGCCACCGGAACCCGCAGGCACCAGTGATTTCGCCATCGCGACGATTTCGTCGGCGGCCTTGCCGATGGCCTCCCGCATTTCCTCGCGAGCCGCGTCCGGCAGGCGCTTCAACTTTCGATCGAGCGCGGTCAGCCGAAGGATCTTCATCAGATCGCCACGCCTTTCTCGCAAAGCATTTCGATCCCGTCGTCACCAAGACGGATGATCGAGCGAATGTTGTAGACCTCGCCGGACCGCATATCCTTCGCCATCCAGGCCGTCGTCACACCAAGCGTCTGTACCGACCGTCGCACGATGATATTGACGAGGTTGACGCCCTCGAGGCGCCCTTGAAGGACCTGCTCTCCGCCAAGGCGCGGCACGATGCGCGCCGATACCGAGAATGCTGGCTGATCTGGATATCCGGCCTTGGTGTTGCCGTAGCCGTCGACGGACTCAACTCGCTCGAAGAAGCCGACACGCCGATCGAGATCACCCGCTTTAAGCGCCATCGTCGTCCTCCACGGGGATGGATGAACGCGCCGCCGGCGCGGACATCGGCTCGGCGGGATCGATCACCCCAGCCGACACGGCCGCCCGCCAGCATGCGCGTGGTACAAGATATGATTTGCCCGCCTTGTAGACGATCCGAACATTCGTCTTCGGCGACCAAGTGAAGGGCTTAAGGAACGTCACGCGTGGCATGGCCCGTCCTTCATTGGATATTGTCCGGGCCCCGGCAAACCCCTGCATCCTTAAGCGCACGATTGAAGCGCTTCAGTTCATTCAACTTCGCCAAGTACTGAGCATTGTTGCGACGGCGAATCTCCTCAGCGATCCAGATGGCCGCATCGATGCAAGCGCGGCGTTCGCGCTCGCTTAGCGCACTGCCGAATGGCCCGCCCGCCGACAGTCCCCGAACGATCTCATCAGCGACGAGCGCGCATTCTTCGCGCTCGATCTCCACATCGCTTTTGCCGTGTTCGCCACTCATCGACCGCACTCCAAGATCTGCCTCGCCACATCGGCAACGAGCGTCGGCGCCAGTCGCTCCCAGGCTTTGCGGCAATGATCGCAGGGACTCCATGCCCCGCAGGGCGAACCCTCACCCTCGTCGCAGACGTTGTCGTGCCAGTCATAGCCGGTTGCCCGGACATCGACCGAGCCGCCAAAGAGGACGACAGCCGGTCGCCGGAGCGCGCCGGAGGCGTGGTGCAATCCACCCTCCGGCAAAACTGAGGTGGTGGCCAGTTCGAGAACCGCGGCGGCCTCCCGAAACGATCGCGTCTTCACCGGTCTCACGTTCCGCAGAACAGGCCGGCCAGGCATGGCGAATTGAACAACCTGCACGTCGCGATGGATCAGATCGACCAGCGCCTGCCAGCGCGACCGCCCCCATTGCTTGTTCGGATTTCCTCGCGGATCGAGGTTCGGCTCGACAACAATGAACTGCGACATCGACCGCGTCAGTTTCCGGGCCGCCGCCCGCTCCTGGTCCGACAGAGCGATGACGCCCACATGATCGCGCGCCCGCCAGTCGGCATAGGTGCATCCGATCGTGCGGTTGAACGGATACCGGATATAGGGCCGGCACCCGGGACCGTTCGGAAGATCGGTCGCGCCCCCTGCGCTCTCACCTGGGCCGACGATCCAATCCAATCCGCGCCAAAGATCGGACCAACGCGGACGCCCATCCGCCTCGACGATCCTGACCCGCTTGCCCGTCGTGCGATGTACGGACAGCGCATGGCCAGAGGCCATGATCTCATCACCGTAGCCCATCGCCGCCGTCCGAAAGCGCGCGCCAGGCCGATCCGTCCAGGATCTCGTCCAGCGTCCACTGGTTTGCACAGAGCGCTGCGGCCCAATCCTCTCGACCGTCAGGCATGGCGGGATGCTCGACCTGGGATAGATCGGTCCCGGCCATCGGTACGGCCGCGCAGTCCATGGTCACGAAGGCCGGCACGCCGGCGACGATCGCCTCGACGGATGCGTTGGACTGGCAGGTGACCAGACACCATGCGTCATGCAGATCGACCGACAGCGGGACTTCGGCGGCGCGCTCTCGCGTTCGAACGAAGATCGGTCGATCCGTGACCGAGGTGAGGCGCCGATGGATCGATGCCAACCATTGTCGCGCGCTGAACCCCTCCTGCTGCGCAAACTCCATCGCCGGCGGGCAAATGACGATATGGCCGCCGCCCGATCGCCATGGCGCGATCTGCACGCCAAGAGCCCGCATCCGGTCATGGTCCGGGCCAGGACCAGCGCCACGCCGCCATTGCAGGCCATTCCTGGTGATCCGGAAATGAGTCGCCCGCTCGAAATATCCATGGTCCCCGAAGTACCAGTCCCGGCCCTCGCCAATCGCCTGACGCAACAGACCGGCCAATCGGCCCTGCCGTCCGAACATGGCGACCGGGCCAGGATGGAGCCGGCAATGGCGCTCGATGACGCCGCCCGCCCCCTCGGCGAAAGCCCGGCACCAATCCTCCGACCGGCGCTGATTGGCCGGATGCACCAGGCGCATCGCCGCATAGCTGACGACGGGATCGGCCATCAGCGGTAGATCCGAAGCTGAGACACCAAGGCATCGACGGCGAAAGGCAGACTGTTGACGATGTTGCCGATGTTGATGGTCTCGCGGTTTGCGTACCAGTGACCGAGCAGCATCTTGACGGCGACCTTGACGGTCTCCGGACAAGCGAGCATCGGATCATCGCCCGAACCGCTCACGCCTGGCTGATCGTAGCCCGCAGAAAATCTGATCCTGATCGCATCCGGATCCGCCGATAGCGCGAGCGCATCGAACCCCGCGCCCATTCGGACGACCCCACCCTCTGGCGTCGGGATAAACGACCATTGGAGCAGCGGCACGACATGAGACGCGCCATCTGGGCCAGTGTACTCGACCGACTCGACATCGCGCACGGGGAACGCCTGAAGCGCGAACGCCGAGCACCATCGGGCGACCCGCAGCTCATAGGTCACGGGCGACAGCACATGGCCGGTCGCCCGCTCGAGGTACTCAACCGCGGCACGCAGCAAAGACGCGATGACGTCATCATCTTCGTTGTGCTCGACCCGGCAATGCTTCTTCGCATCAGCCAGCGACACAGGGCCCAACCCTTGGCGCTCGATCGGAATCAGCATGCCAGCACCTCGCCCAAATCCGCCATGCGGTAGCCCTTCAACATCGAGACCTGGCTGGCGTTGACGACATCGATTCCTCGTTCGGCGAGGGATCCGGCCGCGTCATCCAATCGTCGGCGCCAGCGCAACACGTTGGCTTCGCGGGGATTGTTGAGCCCATGGAGGTGGCGCCCATGCCAATGCAAGCCCGCGTCAATCCGCATGTCGAAACCCACCAGCACGATCTGAGACGCCCCCATCTGAGCCGCGAGGTTGATCGCCTGGAACCCGCTGTTTCCGCCGTCGCCGATCACGCCGGGCTCGCCGAACAGCATCCGGTGCTGACCATCCACGACATCGACCTTGTGGACATCGCGATAGGCCGCGCACGCGCCTGGATCTTGAGAGAGCTTCAGCCCTCGGTAATCAGGGATGCCTGATCGCTTGCGCCACCAGCCTCCGTCGCAGCCGTAGAGGATGTCCGCCCACGGCGCGAGCCGCCAGGATTCGTTGATGGCGATGACGCGGGCTTTGCCTCGGGCTCGCTCGATTCCGATGGTGCTGGCGCTTGGGCCGGAGGCGACAACGATGACCCGCTGCCCGCGCCAGTCGGGCCACCAGCGGCAGGCAAAGGGCCGACCACCCCGCGATCCTGAAGCGCCGGGCCATCGACCATGACGGCCAGCTTGCGCTTCGCAAGAGCGTCGGCGCGGCGTTGATCCTTGACCTCGAACTCGCGGCCGCCGCGGACGCGGCCCTCATCACCAAAGAACGACTTCAATGCTTTCATGCGGATCATCGGAAGACTCCTTCTACATATACAAAAGGGGCCGCATGAGCGGCCCCTTTCTCGTCATTCGCCGTGACGCGGCGTGAAGCGTCAGGACGTGGCGGAGAACTCGCCATGGACGAACGATTCCGGCCGATACACCGCCAGCGCCAGACGCTCCTCGGCGCGGATGGTCACCATGTTGCGCTCGAAGTCGTCCGAGTTCTCGGTCGAGAGCAGGATCTCCATGTCGAGACGGTCGAAGATCTGGGCGCCCATCTGGAAGTTGCCGACCAGGAACTCGGCGACGTCCATGGCCTGGGTCTGCACCACAGGCAGATTCCACAAGCGCGGCGCGTTGCCGTCCTGCGGATTGCCGATGATGTAGCGGCCCTCCAGGTCCTTCGTGAGCTGGATGCCAGCCCAATCGATCGGATTGAGCACGATGCCGGTCGGCGGGAACTCCGCAAGATACACCTGGAGGATGCCGAGCCGCACGCGGTCGATACGGGACTCGTTCTCGATCGTCAGCGACGGCGAATAGACCGACGCCTGCGGGATCAGGCCATGGATGTGCTGGCCCGTACCGTCGCCGGCCAGAAGCTCCTGCTCCTCCGCATATCGCAGGCCGTAGTTCGCGCGGGCATCGATATAGGACCGCAGGCCCGGAGCATCATCCAGGATGTTGCGCGACGCCTTGAAGATATGCGCGATGGTGCGCACAGGCGCCGCGACGAGTTCGAAGGTGATGTCGGATTTTGGCTTCGTCGCACCCTCGGAGACCACGCGTGCGCTGTTCGTGAACCCGGTCTCCTGGGCGAACTCGATCATCGACTGGCTGGTCGTGCCGGGAGCCAGCAGATCACGAATCGTCATCTGGCGTTCGAGCGGCGCTACAATACCCGGCTGACGATCGGCACCACCCAGCGAGTTGGCCCCGCTCGTGTTGTCACCGACCGTGGTCGGCATACTGGTGATGTCGGATCGAACGACGCCGACGCGCACCGATGCACGGGTCGAGGAGTTGAACTTCTTCACAGCCTCGTCGTCGATCACGCACTGACCGATGGTCCGCTGCTGCTGGACGCCGCCACCACGATTGCGCGATGCCAGTTCCTGTTCGGCGTCGGACAGCCGACCGCGCATTTCCTGCATCTGGGCTTCGAGAGCGCCCCGATCGGCAGTCAGCTTGGCATGCTCCATCAGGAGCTTATCGACCTCCTGCTTGGTGGCCTCGGCAATGGCGCCCTTGTCCTTGACCTGCTGGATTGCTTCCTCGGCCTTGGATCGAACCTCGTCGCCAGCCTTGTTGAACTGCTGGGTGACCTCTTCCAGCTTGTCGGTAACTGCCTTCAGATCCTTGAGCGTGACGGCCGCGGCGCCCTCGGCCACGATCACGCCGGCGGCGGCGCCCATCGACAAATCCATGCCAAGAGCCACCAGCACGGCGGCAACGGCAAACAGCCCGCAAACGAATGCGGGGAAGAACAGTTTTTTCATGTCCATGATTCCTTTATCAGCCCCTCACGCGGAGGAGGCTGCGCCGCCACACGGGCGGCGATGGTTAGCGAATGGCGATCCGGCCCAATGCTTCGGCCAGCTCGGCGTTGACACCAGCGCTTGGCGTGGTGGGTTCGGCAGCGCTGGGCGTGCCGGATTTGATTTCCGCGATCAGGCGGCGGCGCTCGGAGCGCGCCATGCCATCGCGGGCAAGAGCGACATCGATGCGGCGAAGCGCGGCATGAACGCCGACCTCCAAAGCCGCCTGCGGGTCGTTGACGATTTGATCGGTCGCCAGGAGCGCGTCGGCGAACCCCTTCTCGACGGCATCCTGCCCGCCGATCCAGGTCTCGCGATCCATCATCTTCTGGACCTCGGCCGGGTCCACGCCCGACCGGACCGCATAGACATCGGCCGCCACCTTGTCGAAAGGCTCGATCAGGTCGGCGTATTCCCGCAGATCATTACGATCCCCGGCAGCCACGACCCAGGTGTTGTGAATCATGAGGAACCCGGCGCGCGCCACCTCGATCACGTCCCCCGCCATGGCGATGACCGACGCGGCTGAGGCCGCGATACCGAGCACCCGGATCGTCACCTTGCCCTTGTGATCGCGGAGCAGGTTGTAGATCGCCAGGCCCTCGAAGTAATCGCCCCCAGGAGAATTGATATAGACGACGACTTCCTGCTCACCGATGGCGCGGAGCGCAGCCGCGATCCGGCGCGCCGTCACCCCCTCCCCGAAAAAGTCTTGCCCAATCGGACCCAGGATCGAGATCGTGTTGTCGACATCACCCTGATCGTCAGCCGCGCGGACGCCGGCGTCGAAGCGGGCCAATGCGCTCGGCGCGAGATCGAACCCAAGGCCAGCCCGCAACGAAGGAGTCTCGGCCTTCGGAAGCTTGCGAATGCTCATGCGGCGTTCCTTTCGTCGCGCTCCTCGAGGAGCCAGTTTCGCATCATGTTGCGGATTACTTCCGCGCCCGATTGCTGGACGCCAAGCCGATCCAGCGGCACGAGGTTCGACTGCACGGTCAGATCGTCGCCGCCGTCGATGCGCGGCATGTTGTCGAGACGGCGAAGCTCATTGCGGGTCCGCAGGCCGTTCTGTGCGAGTGACGCCATCAACTGCGCCCGGCCCGCACTGTCGGCGCGCAGCAGCCCCTCAAAGTTGAACTCGAAGAAGATCCCCGCCTGCCGGTCCCCCGGAGAGAGCAAGCGCAGATTGACCGCCGCTTCGATCCGTTTGAGGTAAGCGCGCAGCCCCGTCATCAACCACGCCAGGATGATCTGCTCGACGCCCGTCCCCCACATGGTCTGCCCCTCTTGAGCATGACCGATCAGGATCGGAGGAACACCCATCCAGCGGCAGACATCGGCCACTGAGAAGTTGCGCGCCATCAGCAATTCAGCATCGCGAGGCGTGATGTTGAACGAACTCCATTCGAACCGTGGCGGGACAATGATCGATTTGCCTTCGCCCGCCGCACCCTCGCCCGGGCGAATATAATTCTGGAGGAACTCGATCCGCTGCTCAGGCGACATGTTCTCCGGCGGCTTCCAATAGCCGGCGGCCCGCATGCCACGGCTAAAGATCGTCGCCGCGGCCTTATCGGCCGCCGCCGCGCCCGACAGCGATTGCGCCGCATAGCCAAGAGGTGACAGCCCCTCATCTCCGTCGACGCCGAACCCGCGAATGTGAAACACCTTCGCTGGCGGCAAATACTCGATCCGCCCCCGATCGAAGACGCGGTAGCGCAAGACGTTATCGGCATCGCGCTCGACACGGACCGACTGACCTCGGAACGGCCGGACCCCGACAAGCCGCTCCCCAACGAACAGCTTTTCGGCATAGCTGTTGCCGAGCATGCAGATCGGTGCGACACGGCCCTCCCAGAACTCGACCGAGGTCTGCTCCAGGTTCGGCTGGATTTGCAGGATCTCATAAAGCCGATGATCCTGCCGCGACTCCCTATCTCCATTGCGCTTGACGAAGACGCCAGAAGGCAAGGTCGCGATCGTCTCGGTGATCAGCCGGACGCTCGACCACCAGGACGACAACTTCAACGCCGAATCCGCCGTGACCGGATCGGCGCGGTCATCGCCCGGCACGAAGGATGCGCCTGACAGATTTCCACGACGCTCGCGGCGCAGCCATCCCCAAAACGACATCAGATCGCCATCGCCGGCTGGGAGAGCCAAGCATCAAGATCGACGCGGGGCGCCGCTGTTGGATTCCAGCTCATGAGAATCGTCGCGCACCCCGTTGCAATCAGCGGATCGATCTTGGCGCGGCCCGAGATCTGCTTGGTGATCAGGATCCCGTTGCCGCGCGGCTCAACCTTCGCGTTGCCGACGCACCAGTCCATCAGGTCGAAACCGGCGTGGGAGACGGTGCCGTCCGACAGCTTCATCTCGAGGCCCCACCATGCCGGCGACAACGCCTCGCCCTGCCGGAGACGGCGGAGCATCGCGTCGGTCATGCCGCGCGAGGTCAACTCCTCGATCATCGCGGCGACGTTGTTCGGATCAACGCCAACCGCGTCCTTTCCCGGCAACTTGCCGCTGTCGAACACCTGCTGAAAGATGTCGCCGAACTTGGTCATGAGATCTTTCGAAGTGCCGCAGAGAGTCAACGAACGTTCATTGGCGAAGCCCTCAAGTCTCGAGGCAATATCCTTTCTGATCGAGAGGACTTGCTTGTGAGCCAGCGCGTGGCTCCAGATCAACCAGCGTCGCGTCCCACGCTCCCGCCCGATGACGGCAACACCAAGAAGATCGTCGAGACCGCCCATGTCACTGCCGAACGTCACAACCTCCGAGCGCGCCAGAAGCGTTGAAAGGTCCTGGAGACTCTTGTCGGCCGCCGATTCCCAATGATCGGCACCTCTCCAACCTTCTGCGGATAAACCCACACCCATCTCGATATTGAGATGCTGCGACGCCCAAATCCTAATGGCTTCTTCGCTCTTAGCCTTCTCGGTCTCCCAGTCGGCAATCAAGCTCTGTTTGTGGACCGAGCGGCCCAGGTTTGGCATCACTAGGTCCCAGTTTTCTGGATCGCTCCACTTGACGCGGTCCTTGGCGATGTCCTGCGGGAACTCGTACAAAACTGGCAGCATCGACCGAACAACCTTACCCCGGAAGTGACCGTCCCTGATCTTCCGGGCGGCACGCAACTCATCCTTGAAGGCGCCAGCTGGGACTTCGTCCGACTGCGTTGTTGTGATGATCAGGAGACCTTCCGGTGTCTTCTCAAGGCCACCCCTGATTTGCCGCAGAACCTTGGCCGTATTCGCGTCGCGACCAAGGAGGTGCAACTCGTCCAACATCGCGATAAATAGGATACGGCCCGTGAGAATATTGACGTCGAAGCTGCGGACGCGAAGTTCAGTGTGGTTGGACAGATCCTCGATCGTCTTGATGTGATCCCGTGGGCGGAATCGCCTCTTCAGGTCCTGCGAGGCATCGATCATTCCGACGGCCTTGTCATAGGCGTTGTCGGCGATCGCTTGCGTCGGCCCGACGAAGATGCCCTCCGCGCGGGGCCGTTTGTTCATCAGCATCGCGACGAGCAACAGGCCCGCGGAATACGTGGTCTTGCTCTGGCCCTTCGGCAACATCGCAAGGATTTCTCGGATATAGCGAAGATTCTCCTCCGGAAACCAGGAGCCGAACGCCACGCGCACAAGATCCCGAAACCATTGACCGCAAGCGCTACGCATCTTCGGTAGGCCAGGCACGTCGGGCAAATGGAGTTCATCGAACATCGCCAACGCCAGATCGGCCTCGGCTTCATTCAAGGGCAAGTCTGGGATCAACGACCGCCTCTCTCGAATGCGGTCTTCCCAGTCCGGACAACTCAGATCCCACATTTTCGAGGCGGCCTATTCCATCGCTTTGCGGAAGCTGGATGCTCGCAGTTCGGACCGAATGAATATTGGCGCCGCATCATGTCCGCCGTCAGCGCTAGGCGGTGCTTCCACGCAAACCTGTGAACCCCCACCCGATCCCGGCGCCTCGCAAGCTGAACGCGAGTCAAGCGCATCAGCTGTTCAGTCCCTGCCGGCGCGCCATCAATTCACCGAGGGGCGTGCCGACATCTGGATTAAGGGCCGCGGCGAGCGCTGCTTCCTTCTTGCCGAGCTTCTGCTCTTTCGCTGGCTTCTGCTGCTGCGGCTGCGTCGTCTGGCCGTACAGCATCAAGTCGTTCTCTTTCAGCAGGTCCCGGAATTCCTTACCGGCCGCGACATTGCCGGCCATGAACAGATCCCAGTGCTTCGTCAGCATCCCGGCGACCAGGCGATCGCGGGCGACCTCCCGATATCTGAGCTCTGAAAAATAATGCTTGCGCAGCGTCGGCTGCGTGATGAACAGAGCAGCGGCGATCCGCTCATTCGACCAGCCGCACGCCACTAACATGCTGACACGATTCCGGTTTTGCTGGGATGGCACATGCTGCGGCCGACCGCGCTTGCCCCAATTCTCCGGAACCGGGTCGCCGAACAGGTCGAAAATTTCATCCATCAGAAAAAAATCCCCGAATGAGGGGGGCGCGGGTCCGGCGGCGAAGGGGTTTCTGAGGTTTTGACCCACCCCCGGGTCCGCCCAGGTTTTCGGCGTTACAACACAGTAAGTTTGTGCGACACGCTCGGCGCCCGATCGAGCCTCAGTGCCAAACGCCGCGCTGATGCAGCGTCGCCTGCTCCTCGCGCTGCTTGATCGTGTCGTGGCAGGGCTTGCAGATCGTCATCAAGTTCGACCGATCGAAGAACAGCGCCTCGTCGCCACGGTGCGGCCGGACGTGGTCGCAGACCAGCTGCGAGGTATCACCCTCGATGCGCCCGCACTCCGGACGCTGACAGGTGAAGAGGTCCCGCAACAGAACCTCGTCACGGAGCCGCTGCCATCGCTGGGTCTTGTACCAACGCCGCCAGGGCTGCGGTCGATCACGACCCACGCCAGTTCTCCGAAAAGGCCGAGGCCAGTCTCCCGGCCTCGGCAGTTCTAGGGAGGAAACGCCCAAGGAAGGCGGGCAATGGCGACAGCGAAGATGGCGATCAACTCTGCCGTCATCCTCTGAAACGCAAAGCGCCCCGGTCATGGAGCGACCGGGGCGCTTGTATCTTGCTCTCCCAGTCGGAAACTCGCACGATATGACCGGCTGGGGAGGATAGAATGGACTTAACTGGTGACTTTTTTCACTTCGCTCCGCAAGCGCTTAAGCCAGGAGCCATCATTTATCCGGGAAATTGGGGGCGGATCATATGCCATACTGGATGGACCCATAAGCAAGCCCTTCGCGAGACGGCACTCGAAGAGTCCCGCCTCAGGATCGACCCATCGCTACCTTCACGATTGCTTGCCGCCTTCGCATTTCCTAGCCTCCCTGAAGCGAGGTGGTTCGCAGCCAACCACGATGGCTATCAAGGTCCACTTCACCGCGTATCTCTCGTTGAGACCACTGCCTCAAGCTATGTCGGACAAGTTCGCTTAAGCTCTCCGATCGGCACCGTCCGCCCCTTTTGGGCAGACAACTTCTGGACTGCTCGGGACATGGCGAGCGCCAATCTGCCCGGCGTCCACGAACAGGCACCCGTGCGGAGAGTTTACTGCCGCGAATTGGTCACGCATTCGCCGCTCCGCGTCGAGGAATGCCTCGACATCTGACATACGGCGCCCTAGGTCGTTCACTCGATCAGATAGGTCACCCATACACCTAGCAACAGAAAGCCCCGCACGATGGCGGGGCTGTCATCAGGCCAGAGTCTCCCAAAGCGCCGACCGCGATTTTCGCGTTATGCCGGCTCCGGCTGCCATTCCCGGAGGATTTACACGCCACTGTCCTTGCGGAGGCGAGACCATCAACGGGAGGCTGTTTGACCCAATGACTCCCCGATCCGATTCGGTCAAGTCACACATCAACAGGTCGGCACCACGAGACGCCGCCATCAACAGGCGCGCGCCTTACGAATGCGGTTGCTCGGGCGCGCCTTGCGGCTCAGTCGAGCCCCGCGGCGCGTCGCGTAGGTGGTCGGCGCCTGAAACTGAAAGCTCAGTTCTCGCAGCTTCTCGATGAAGAAGCGGCCCTCATCATCGGGAACATCCACGTTCACGGCCCGGCCTTCGGCATCGCAAAGGATGCTCATCACGCCAGGGCACGCCAGGATGCGCGATCGCATCTTGTCGATATCCCAACAGAACACGAGCAGCATCCCTGGATAGACCGGCTCCATCGTCCCGTAGCGCATGCCATCCTTCACCTTCTGGCGCATCGGCCGGAACACCCCGAACCGTCGCCGCGTCAGATATCGCAGCGCCCGCATGTCATCGCCGGGATAGGTCCGGACCACATACCAATCCGAGAGCGAGCCCGGCACGATCTCTGCATTGAGCGG
>Ga0182743_1001450_pt1 | contig 23175 bp, 21 predicted proteins | sample eDN3rd30CKraftOP_FD_128522 | JGI IMG/M metagenome (GOLD analysis project Ga0182743, IMG submission 128522) | Enriched Organic Plus compost microbial communities from Emeryville, California, USA - eDNA 3rd pass 30_C Kraft OP (version 2) (version 2) ... | reverse complement strand
TCTGAAAGACATCCTGACTCGACTGCCTACGCATCCGAACAGCAAGATCGAAGAACTGCTGCCGCAAAACTGGACCGTGCCAGCCGTTTGACGACTGTCAACCTGTCTTTCTCGGACGCTTACATTGCAACAATCCACACTCAAATTTCTAACCCATTGTTCAGGAAAAATTTTTCCTGACCTCCAATGCTGTTTTTGTGCAACACAACAATGGCAACAACTAAGTATCGCTATTGCTATATCCTAGGGTTTTCCCTATAATTAGGGTAATCCCTAAAACGAAATGCTTAGATGTACTAACTGCACTGGAGATACACCATGAGAAACGAACACTTCGACAACCTCCTGAACTCTTCCAGCCGTGTCGATCTGCTGATGGTTGAACATGAGCTGCGTCGTGAAGCCAACCGTGAATTCGCTCGCGCCCTGGCTCGTACCATCAAAGTTAGTCTGCGCAATATCGGTAACGTTCTGGCCGAAGCTGCTGAGTTGCAAAGAAAGCACTCAAAAACCACTAGCGGCGCAGTCTGATAAGGTTGCCGCCCCATGAGGTACCCAATGGGGGAACTGTCAAAGAAGATGTGCAGGCTTGGTCGCAATAGCGGATAATCTCGGTTTGACTACCATTCAGTGATCCGCCTGATCTTGCCGATGTCCGAGAATACAAACACAGCTCCCCCTGCACTGCCCTACGCCTCGCGTGGCAAACGATTTGCCAGCATGATGTACGAAGGCGTACTCCTGTTCGGCGTAGTTTTCATTTCCGACTATTTATTTGATGCACTGACACAAAGCCGGCACGCATTGATGCTGCGTTTTGAACGTCAGATATGGCTTTTCATTGCCATCGGCTTGTATTTTGTGATTTGTTGGCGTGCTGGTGGCCAGACACTACCCATGAAGGCCTGGCATATCAAGCTTGTTGCTGCCAATGGACTGAAGCCGTCCCTTCTGCGACTGTGCTTGAGATACTCTGCCAGCTGGATCATTCCCCTCTTTGGTGTTGCCTTGATTCATGCTGTTGTCGTTGCTACAGGCTTGAAGGCAATCTACATGTTTGCTGTTGTTGCACCGTTTTTGTCTTTTATCCCGACATGGTTCAGAAAAGACGGTCAATTTCTGCACGATGTCTGGTGTAATACACAAATCGTTGACATTCGTGCATTGCAAAACAAATAATCTCAACAACAACCACTAATTTTGGTTCTTAACTGTTGCCAATCGCTTCAAGCTGGGCGATGCTACGCGTTTGACAAGGACAATCGGTTCACCCGCCACGCATGACAGACCAATACAGCTCGCTCAGGGACACATACGCATGGCAAGTGCCAAGGTTCATTAACCTGGCACAGCGTTGCTGCCTGCACTGGGCTGCAGACCCGGCCTATGCGCGATCGACAGCCCTGGAAATTGTTGGCCTGGACGGCCACATCCAGCACATCAGCTTCATGGAGCTTGCCCAACTCGCCGGCAAGCTGGCCAATGGCCTGGAAAAAATGGGTGCACGCCCTGGCGACAGGGTCGGCATCATCATGCGTGATCGCGTCGAAAGCATGGCAATCATGATGGCATGCTGGATCCGCCAGTGCATTGTTGTGGCCATTCCCTCACACGAGCACGGCGATGTCATGACTCAGCACATACGCCAGTCACGCTGCAAAATCGTCTTTTTTGATGACAGTGAGCCTGACAAGGTCCTGATCGCATTACAGCGCTGTCCTCGTGTCCAGCAAATCGTCGGCCTGTCGGTCCATGCAGACAATGTCATGTCCTGGAACGGCCTGATTGCCAGACAGGTCGCAACCGTGGAACATCAGGAATTGACCCGGGCACAACAACCTGCAATGCTGGTTTGGCCACAGAAGCAAAGCAGAGCCTATCCGCCCCAGACCGCTTTTCTCATCGCTCACCAGGCCCTGTTTGGCAACCTGCCGGGCTTTGTGAGTGCAAACAACTGGTTTCCAGAAAACGCCACCGGCATGCTGACATCCGTCTCGATGATGTCTGAAGCGGGTCTGTGGGGAGTCATACTGCCATCGCTGTTCTTCGGCATCGGAGTCAGGCTTCAGCACACCTTGCCACTGAGCCAAGAAGCTTTGATACAGACTTCGCTCAAAATCTCCCATATCAACACATCCAGTGGTCTCTTGTGCCAGTGGCTGAGCAGAACTCTGGCCAGCCCTGACCAGATGCATCTGGAGTCCGTATCAGTTTTCGGTGAATACCTGAATGCCTATTGGCGCAGTCAGGCATATCACAGGTTCGGTGTCGAACCCAATCTGTGCACCTATATTTCTGGATGCGGACTGCTCTGGGGAGACAGCCATCGCAAATGGCCATCCAACCCTGAAACTGCGGGACGCGTTTTTCCGGGGCACAATGTCATACAAAAGCCTGTCACCATTTCTGCCTCGAACAAAACCAGCTGCCACGAACTATTTGTCTGCAGGACAGATCCCGTTGGCATGGTTGATCCAGCCGTCTTTATTGGTGCATGGCCCTTGAAAGACCCGGCTGACATGCAAGACCCCATTGAGTTGCATGAGCAGCATCCCTGTGGGCTGATAGGCGAGATTCACAAGGATGGTTCCGTACATGTCGCGGGTTGCGAAGAAGATGTACTGCTGATTCAGGACCGCCCAGTCCACCCATTGCAGGTTGAACAGGCCGTGATGTCATTGCCTGAAGTGATCATGGCAGCTGCCATTCACCCACCTTCACGCAAGAATCCTCAGGAAAGCTCTCCTGAAGTATGGGTTGTGCTTGAACTGGATAGTGCCAGCAGCATTTCAACGGCCCTGCGTGACGGCATAGGTCATCGTATACTCGAAAAGCTCCAAGGTCTCATCCCAAGAGAACTTTTAAGGCTGGGGCTTGCCCATCGCATCTCTGTCGATGGCAGCGGCCACCCCAGAAGGGACTTGTTAAGGCTGCGGCATGGATTGAGTGGTGTCCAGCCCCTACCCATAGCGCAGTAAATACTTTCACTTTTCCGGAATCGCCATGCCTTTGTATCAAATCGATGATCTCTGTCCCAAGGTTGATCCTGAAGCCTGGATCTTTGACAACGCTGTCCTCATTGGTGATGTACGTGTTGAAGCAGGTGTCAGTATATGGCCTGGTGTCACCATTCGAGCCGACAACGCCCCCATTGTCATAGGCAAGGGTAGCAACATCCAGGAAGGCAGCGTACTTCATGTCGACCCTGATACACCACTGACCATTGAGGACCGTGTCACAGTAGGTCACCAGGCCATGCTGCACGGATGCACCGTGCGCAGTGGCTCACTGATCGGCATGCAGGCCATCGTGCTCAACCGCGCGGTCATCGGCAAGAACTGTCTTATCGGAGCAGGCGCCATCATTCCTGAAGGCCGCGAGATTCCTGACGGTAGCCTGGTGGTCGGTGTCGGTAAAATCCTGCGCCAGCTCAGCGAGCAGGAAATCGAACAGATGTTGCGTAACAACGCAAAATATGAGGAACGTGGCAGGCACTACGCGGCAACACTTAAACGCGTAGGCTGACCATTGACAAGAAGCATGACAGATCAGATCAAGAAGTTTTTGCTGGAAGACAAGACAGTACGTGTCAGTGCCGTTGAAATGAGTTCGGTCTGGCATGAGGCCATTGAAAGGCACCATTTTCCCCCTGCTGTACAACAGTTGCTTGGTGAATTGATGTGTGCCGCTCCCCTGCTGGCCTCTTCGTTGAAGTTTGAGGGCTCGTTGCTTTTGCAACTCCAGGGCAATGGCCCGATCCGGCTGATTGTCGTTGAATGCAGAGCTGACATGTCCATGCGTGCCACAGTCAGACTTGGCGACACCAGCCTGAATGGACAACAGGGGTTGCGTGAACTCATCAACCCTGATGGCGAGGGCAGGTTCTCTGTCATCTTGATGCCCCCCAGCCATGCCAGACACCTACACCCTTACCAAGGCATCGTCCCTCTTGACAGCGACAGTGTGGCCATTGCCATTGAGCAGTACATGCAGCAATCCGAACAGCTTGCAACAAAACTCTGGCTGGCTGTGAGCGATGAAAAAATCGCCGGACTAATGCTCCAGCGTATGCCTGCCACCGGTGGTCAAGCGACTTCTGATGAGCACTCAGCCGCATCCTCCTGGGAGCATGCGCAAGCCCTTTGTGCCACCATTACCGCTGAAGAACAAATCGCAGTCAGCACCCAGGAAATGCTTTCACGCCTATTCTGGCAGAACCCTGTCTTTGGTCTGGAAAGCAAGGACATCTTGTGGCATTGCGGTTGCACCCGTGAAAGGGTCGCCAACATGTTGCGCTCGCTGGGCAAGGCAGACGTGGACAGCATCCATGAATCCGAAGGCAAAGTCGAAATCACCTGCGAGTTCTGCGGTGAGAAGTACCTCTTTAACCAGAAAGACACAGATTTGTTGTTTTCTGATCCCCAAGCTGGTAGCGACAGCGCTTCCTCTTTGCACTGAACTTTCGGGTGGTGATTAGCACTACCCGTTGCAGCAAATACGGATTGCCAGCCCAGTACGCCTGGCCAGACAATAGTCTGCATGCCATTTCCCAAGTATTGTGGTGCCCAAGTGTTCACCAACCGTGGCCAAGCAAGTGTCGAGTGGCTGGTCGTCGCTTTTGTCACACTCAGTTGCCTGATGCTGTCTACAGAGGTCAGTCACTGGTTCACACTCAGGCAGTTGCTCACCCTGCATGCCCAAAGAGCTGTTGAGCTTGCAGCCATGAAGCATGGGCAAACTGCTGTTGCCTACCATCATCTGGAAAAGAATCTGCCCGCGACGTCATTGCAACTGGGCATGGTCTGTGTGCTGGATGACGTTGCAGCCATCCTCATGGACTTCAAGGATCCTGTCATGAGCAAAAAACTTGGACAAGCCGCAACCCGACACAACTACATTGCAGCACAGCGGCAAAGAAATGAGCACCAGGGCATGATTCAAGGCAAAGGGCCGAGGTCGGGCCTGACGGTTGATCAGGCCAATATACTGAACATCCGTGTGACGGCCTTCATGCATTTCAATCAGCCATGGTTACGTCTGTTGATGGGTGACTTCCTGAAACTTACCGTCGACAGCAGCGCTGTCATGCAAAGTCCCCGGGTTGCGCTGGCCCAGAAATGCAAAGGATCCAGACCTCGGATCAGGCCTTGAACTCCTCGCTTACGTAGATTTTTATCCCGCCAATCTACGCTTCATCCTTCGGTCTACGGAAAGCATCAGGATTGAAACGATTGTGGCGACAACAACCAGTATCAGTGCCCATGCCATGACACTTTCCACATCGTTGGTTTCCATGGACCGGATCAGCTCATAGCCGACTCCTCGCTGAGATGCAAACATCTCCCCGATCAATGTGCCAAGCAGTGTCAAAGAGAACCCGAACCTGAAACCGGTCACAACCTCTGGCAAAGCTGCAGGCAACACGACATGACATGCCACCTGTAGCGGTCGCAAATGCATGGTCTGTGCCGCACGAAAATAGACTGCAGGAATGTTCCTTATCCCGTTCATCGTAAAAATCATGACCGGCACAATACCGTGAATCACACCAAATGCCACTTTGGCAGACATACCAAGGCCAAACAGCAAGAGGATGACCGGATACAGCGTGATCTTGGGAATCGAATACAACGCCACCAGGATGGGTTCAGCCACCTCCCCGGCCAGACGGAACGTACCCAACAGGATCCCGATAGACAACCCAGCAAACCAGGCGATCACCAAAGCCAGTGAGAACGCCTTGAGACTTTCCAGGACATTGGCCTCAAAATCTTCCCGGGAAATGATCTCCCACGCCTTCTGTACCGTCGGCCAAGGTCCTGGAAGTATCTTGACGCCCAAAAGCAGGGACAGTCCCCACCACACAGCAATAACAACAGCAATGAGTACAGCAGCGTCGCACAAGCGCGTGCTTTTACCGGCCTTTGCGACGTTCATGTATCTTTTGCTCCCACATCCAGATCAGCATGTTGATGCCACCAACCATCACGAACAGCAACAGGATCAGGCCATACATCTGAGCCGTAAAGAACGATTGATAAAGAAAGGCAATCTGATGCCCGATCCCGACACCCGAGAGGATGAACTCACCTGCGATGACGCTTATGAACGAATAGACCAATGAAAACTTGACCCCAGTGAGCAACCAGGGTGATATTGCCGGCAGGACAACATAGGCCAGGGTCTGCCAGCGGCTCAAACCCATCACCTTGCTGGTACGCAGATAGACCTTGGGAATCCGGGACAAGCCATCGAGCGTATTGACCACCATAGCCACTACCGCAAACACGAAGCCGATGGCAATCAAAGGCAAGCGTCCTACCCCGAACATCACCACAAACACAGGATAGAGCACAAATGTCGGCACCGAGTAGTAGCTGACCAGAAATGGGTCCAGGACATTGCGTATACGTGGCAAGACATGCAGACACACCCCGATGACAAACCCCACGGACACAGAAAGCAAAAAGGACGTGGCGACAGTCCAAAGGGTCACAAAGATCTCATGGCGCATCTTTGCCGAAGAAAGTGCAAGGACCGCCTCTCTGAACATCACACTGGGTGCCACAACGGCATGCCTGCTGATCCAGCCTGCCTGGCACGCCAGCTCAAGCAGCAATACCGCCCCCAGCACCAAAAACCATCGGATCCGGGTTGCACGCCTCACGGACTGACTCCTGCACCCTGGCGGGCCTCATCACGCAAGCTGGACCAGATCCTTGCCGTTATCTCACCAAACTCGGGCCGATTAACAATCAAACTGTCCCTGTCCTTGGGCCATGGAGTCTCAACCATGTCGATAAACCGACCTGGCCTGGAAGACATCACACCGATCCTGTCGGACAAGAGCGTGGCTTCGTCCAGAGAGTGTGTGATCAGGACAATAGTGGCCCCGGTCTGACGCCACAGTTTCAGAAGCTCATCGCCCATCAGAAGACGTGTCTGCTGATCCAATGCACCAAAAGGCTCGTCAAGCAACAAAAGCTCTGGTCGCATCACCAGCGTTCGAGCGATACACAACCGTTGCCGCATGCCTCCAGAGAGTTGGGCTGGATAATGGTTCTTGAAGGCACCCAAACCCATGAAGTCCAACGCATGGTCAACACGCTCACGAATTTCGGCACCATCCATCCCGGCACGACGCAAGCCAAAGGCCGCATTGTCATACACCGTCAGCCAGGGAAAGCTGGCATCCTGCTGGAACACCACACCGACTCCAGGTGGCGCTCTGCCAGCAACCTCGATACCGTTGATCTGAACGCTACCGCTTGTTGGCTCTGCCAAGCCAGCAACAATGTCGAGGAATGTCGATTTGCCACAACCCGAAGGTCCAACGATGGTAAAAAACTCTCCCCGCCTGATGTCCAAGCTGACCGGACCCAGGGCATGCACCTCTGCAGCCCTGGATTCGATCGGCGGAAAAGTCTTCGTAACATCCTTGACCTGAAGGTGGATATCAGACTGCACCATCTTTATTTCTTGCCTTTGGATCGCAAATCCTCAGGAAGATAAGCCTCTTCCACGACCTCAGACCAGTTGAAATTACCCGGCTCTACTGCCCCGACCTGGATTAGTCCTTTGAGCATCACTTCCATGCCCTCATAATCAAAACTGCCATCACTCCAGTATTTGCCACCAGCGCCTTCCATGACAGTCTTGATGGCGGATTTGGCTTGCTCCAACGGGATCTTGTATTCCTTGGCCAAGCTTTCAGCCGCCTGGTCTGGATTGTTTTTTATGAACTCAACCCCTTTGCGTCTGGCCTCAATGAGTTTCTTGATCAAGTCCGGGTTCTTCTTCAGAAAATCGCGATCCACGACACCGACGGTCTGTGTTATCCGAGGTTGCCAGTCAGCTGCGTTGAAGACCGCCCTGAAATTGTCTTTTTCCTTACTCCAGACCGGTTCAAGCACATAAGTGATATCAACAGCGCCTGAACGCAGCGCTGCCAGACTGGATCCGATGGAGCCGACCGACACTTTTTCGACATCCCCCGTAAGGCCCTTGTCTGTGAGCATCATCGTGCTGATCATGTCTGTCACCGACCTGGGGCTTGAATAACCGAACTTCTTGCCCTTCAAGTCAGATTCATTCTTGATGGATTCGTTGTCCTTGTTGGTGATCCAGAGCAGATCAGAAACGCTCGCAACTCCGCTATGAACAATCACCAGTGGCAGCCCCTGCTTGATCGCAGCGATGGCAGCGGGCAGCGCCACCTCACCATACGGCAACTCGGACGCCAGAAGATTACGGACCGTGGTGCCGCCACCGGCCGAGGTCAGGAAACCATCGACCTTGATTCCCAGTTCATCGTAAAAGCCTTTGTCCTTGGCAACGACATAAGGCACACCATACATGCCCGTACCAAAATGAGTGACGTTCAGTTGTACCGCATGCGCCGGTTGTGCTGCGATGGCAGTAGCGATCGCAGCCATTCCCATCAATTTGCGAAACAATTGCATTGTGGCCTCCACCTTTCTTATCGGGATTGGATTACTGCTTGACTCCACATCTGGTGCTGAATTTTTCTTTGCTTATTCTCGACGCAACAAAATCAGGTCATGAATCGGTGAATACCCTTTCTTAAACAACACAAATCAATAAAAATGCCTGGATCGGACAATTTCTGATCCAGGCATTGCTCCCGCATGGCAATCGCAAGGCCTGAACAGGCCAAGGCTTGATCAACGTGGAAGGATTTGCACAAACACCTCTTTCTCGTGCATCAAGCCAAGCTCGGCCCTGGCCCTTTCCTCTGCAGCTTCGGTACCTTTCAACAAGTCCTCGACCTCGGCCTGCATGGCCTGGTTCCTGGCCCTCAAGCCCTCATTGATCATCCTTTGCTTGACGATGTCACGCTGCAACTGCATGACATCGAGCCATCCGCCACGACCCATCCAAAGCGGATACTGTATCAGCACAAACAGGATCAACAGTACAGTAAAGATGAGCCGCATACGTGAGTGACTTATTAGCGGATGTTGTAGAACGCATCACGGCCAGGGTAGGTTGCTACCTCAGCCAGTTCCTCTTCGATGCGCAACAACTGGTTGTACTTGGCCATACGGTCTGAACGCGACATGGAGCCGGTCTTGATCTGCATGGCGTTGGTTGCAACCGCAATGTCAGCAATCGTCGAGTCCTCGGTTTCTCCTGAGCGGTGCGAGACCACAGCGGTATAGGATGCACGCTTGGCCATTTCGATGGCGGCAAATGTCTCGGTCAGTGTGCCGATCTGGTTGATCTTGATGAGGATCGAGTTTGCGATACCACGATCGATTCCTTGCTTGAGGATCTTCGTGTTGGTCACAAACAGATCGTCACCCACCAACTGGACTTTCTTGCCAAGCAGGTCGGTCAGAATCTTCCAGCCTTCCCAGTCGTTTTCGGACATACCATCTTCGATCGAGATGATCGGATACTTGTCACACCAAGTGGCCAACAGGTTCGCAAAATCTCCAGATGACAGTGTCAGACCACCTTCACCAGCCAGGTGGTACTTACCGTCCTTGAAGAACTCGGAGGCAGCGCAATCCAACCCCAGAGCAATCTGGGTTCCAGGCTCGTAGCCTGCTTTCTCGATAGCACGCAAGATGAGCTCAATGGCAGCTTCGTGGCTGGGTACGCTAGGTGCAAAACCACCTTCGTCACCGACCGCTGTTGACATGCCTTGTTCGTCGATCAGTTTCTTGAGCGCATGGAATGTTTCAGCACCCATTTGCAGGGCTTGACGGAATGATGTGGCACCGATCGGCAGAATCATGAATTCCTGCAGGTCAAGCGAATTGTTGGCATGGGCTCCGCCGTTGATGACGTTCATCATCGGCACGGGCATGCTCATTGGGCCGCTGCCACCGAAATAACGGTACAGGGACAGGCCAGACTCTTCGGCTGCTGCGCGTGCCACGGCCATGCTGGCTGCGAGAATGGCGTTGGCACCAAGTCGTTCCTTGTTTTCAGTACCATCCAGTTCGATCAGGGTACGGTCGATGAAAGTCTGTTCCTGGGCATCAAGACCCATCAAAGCTTCAGAAATTTCGGTGTTGACGTTTTCAACAGCCTTCAGGACACCTTTACCAAGATAACGTGACTTATCGCCGTCACGCAGTTCAATGGCCTCACGCTCCCCAGTCGATGCACCTGAAGGAACAGCTGCACGACCCATTGCACCTGACTCCAACAGCACATCGCACTCCACCGTAGGATTGCCGCGTGAGTCAAGAATCTCCCGACCAATGATGTCAACAATTGCGCTCATATGTTTTTCCTGAAAGATAGAAAGGTAACGAACTTGAAGATCTTACAAACCACGGCTGAGCACACCCGACTGCTTGACAACCTGGTCGAGCATCTGCAGCGATGCCAGCAACTGTGGCATTTGCTCAAGTGGTACTGCATTAGGTCCATCGGACAAGGCCTTGTCTGGATCCGGGTGTGTTTCCATGAACAGGCCAGCTATGCCTACGGCAACAGCTGCCCTGGCCAGCACGGGCACAAACTCCCTTTGCCCACCTGATGACGTCCCCTGACCTCCCGGCAGCTGCACGGAATGTGTGGCATCAAAGACCACAGGGCACTCGGTCTGGCGCATGATGGCAAGCGAACGCATGTCCGAGACAAGGTTGTTGTACCCAAAAGAAACACCGCGCTCACAAACCATGATCTGCGGTTCGACACCGGCCTTCAATGCGCCGTCCCGTGCCTTCCTAACAACCTGCAGCATATCCTGGGGGGCAAGAAATTGCCCCTTCTTGATGTTCACAGGTTTTCCGCTGGCCGCACAAGCTTGGATGAAATCAGTCTGGCGGCAAAGGAATGCCGGCGTCTGAAGGACATCCACAACCTCGGCCACAGGTGCCACCTGCGTAATGTCATGGACATCCGTCAGGACTGGCACATCCAGCTCGCTGCGAACATCAGCCAGGATCTTCAGGCCCTCGGCCATGCCAAGCCCGCGAAACGAATCTCCTGAGCTGCGGTTCGCCTTGTCAAACGAGCTCTTGTAGATGAACGGTATGCCAAGCTCCTGAGTCATCTGCTTCAGGCGCCTGGCTGATTCAAAGGCCAGCTCTCGGGATTCGATCACACACGGACCGGCTATCAGGAAAAATGGTCGATGCAGCCCGATCTCGAATCCTGCCAGTTTCATTTTGACTCCTGCTGCTTGGCTTCCCTGTTTTTCAGGGCTGCACGCACAAAGCTGGTAAACAGTGGGTGTCCATCTCTGGGTGTTGAGGTGAACTCTGGGTGAAACTGCACACCCATAAACCAGGGATGACCTGGCAACTCCATGATCTCAGGCAAGTTCTCGGTGGGCGTTCTGGCACTGATGACCAGGCCAGCGGCCTCAAGCTTGGGAACATAGACGTTGTTCACCTCATAACGGTGGCGGTGACGTTCATAGACCTGGTCGCCATAGATCTGGTGGGCCATGGTCCCGGGCTGAACCGGACAACGCTGTGCACCCTTGCGCATGGTTCCGCCAAGGTCGGAGTTTTCGCTACGCTTCTCGATCTTGCCTTCCCGGTCAAGCCATTCCGTAATCAAGGCTACCACGGGGTGTGGCGTGTCAGGATCAAACTCGGTGCTGTTGGCATCAGCCAGTCCTGCAACATGGCGGGCATACTCAATGACGGCCAGTTGCATGCCCAGGCAGATACCGAGGAACGGCACACCATGCTCGCGTGCGTAGCGGATGGCAGCAATTTTTCCTTCAGTGCCACGCTTACCAAAGCCCCCGGGGACCAGAATGGCATCAAACCCGGCCAGCACGTCGGTGCCCTTGGACTCAAGCTCCTCCGAATCAATGTAGGTCACATTGACCTGGCTGCGGGTATGGATACCGGCATGAGTAAGCGCTTCGGTCAACGACTTGTAGGACTCGGTCAGGTCAACATACTTGCCAACCATGGCAATGTTGACTTCATGCTCAGGATTGGCCAATGCGTCAACCAGGCCTTCCCACACCGACAGGTCGGCTGCAGGAGCGCTGATCGCCAGGGCGTCACAGATCAGGTTATCCAGTCCCTGATTGTGCAACATGGATGGGATTTCATAGATCGAGTCCGCATCCCAGACCGAGATCACTGCGTCCAGCGGCACGTTGGAGAACATGGAGATCTTGGCACGCTCATCCTCTGGAATCGGTCGGTCTGCACGACAAAGCAGTGCGTTCGGCGTAATGCCGATTTCCCTGAGTTTTTGCACCGAGTGCTGGGTTGGCTTGGTCTTGAGTTCCCCCGCAGTGGCGATGTATGGAACAAGCGTCAGATGGACAAACGCGGTCTGGTTTCGCCCAAGCCTCAGGCTCATCTGGCGTGCAGCCTCAAGGAAAGGCAAAGACTCGATATCACCGACGGTACCGCCAATCTCCACGATGGCCACATCCGTTGCCCCGTTCCACGCCTGTGTGGCCCCACGGACAATGAATTCCTGAATTTCGTTGGTGATATGGGGAATGACCTGGACTGTCTTGCCCAGATAGTCACCCCGGCGTTCCTTGCGCAGCACAGATTCATAGATCTGTCCTGTCGTGAAATTGTTGGCCTTGCGCATCTTGGCGGAGATGAACCGCTCATAATGCCCAAGGTCCAAGTCTGTTTCCGCACCATCTTCCGTGACGAAGACCTCACCGTGCTGAAACGGACTCATGGTACCTGGGTCCACGTTGATATATGGATCCAGTTTCAGCAGCGTAACCTGCAGGCCACGCGACTCAAGAATGGCACCCAGCGATGCCGCCGCAATACCTTTACCCAGTGAAGAAACCACCCCACCGGTCACAAATACATATTTGGTCATAGACTGACGCCCTGGATACAGGCGCTCATGGGAAATTTGGATTATAGCGAGTGGGAACCGAAGCGATCCAGAGACATTTGCAAAGCAACCACTCTACAGCAGACAAGTGGACCACGCGTTTCCCGACCATCACCGTTGAACTTTAACCTGATAGAACACTTGAAACACCGTACAGCCAAACAAGGGCTAGAGCTGATCTGACAACCCAGCGCCATGGTTGGTGTACAGGTTTCATTTGCCTCCTACACCGACTGGCTCGGTCCTTTCGATCAACCAGCGCAACGCATAGCCAGAAAGCAAAGGCGAAATCTGGTCACGAACATGCTGATGGTACTGGTTGAGCCAGTCAATCTCGTCCTCCCTAAGCATAGCCAGCTGAAAACAACGCGTGTCGATCGGGCACAAGGTCAAAGTCTCAAATGCAAGAAACCTGCCGAATTCGTTTTCTCCAGCGGGCTGGCAGCAAACCAGGTTCTCTATCCGCACACCCCATTTCCCGGGGCGGTACAACCCTGGCTCGTTGGATGTCACCATGCCAGGTCGCATTGCCATGTCTGGATGAATGGCAGCCCTGTATGCCAGGACCTGTGGGCCTTCATGCACGTTCAGGAAGTACCCTACACCATGTCCAGTCCCATGACCATAGTCCAGTTGCCTTTCCCACAACGGTGCACGGGCAACGGCATCGATCAATGGCGCAGCAATTCCCTCGGGAAACACCAGGCGCGACATGGCGATCATGGCCTTGAGCACGGCTGTACAGTCCGCCTTCTGTTGATCGGTAACAGCACCAACAGGAACCATCCGTGTGATATCCGTTGTTCCACCTTGGTACTGTGCTCCTGAGTCAATCAGTAGCAACCCGTCGCCAATGATCCTGGCATGGGACGACTGCGTCGCACGGTAATGGGGCATGGCAGCATTGGCCTGGAAAGCCGCTATGGTAGCAAAACTCCTGGAGACAAAGCCCGGCTTGCCCTGTCTGCGAGCTGTCAACTCCGTGTCGATCATGAGTTCGTCAAGCGGCACGCTTTCCCGCGCTTCAATGGCCTTGTCCAACCATGCAAAAAACTCACACAATGCGGCGCCGTCACGGCGCATGATTTCCCGCCAGTTGGCAATCTCCTGGGGGGTCTTACAGGCCTTGAGCAAAGTACTCGGGTTGCTTGCACCAATCCTCTGAGCCTGACAGTTGCCCAGCAAGGCACACACAACCCTTCTAGGGTCGAGCAAAAGCCGAGCCTCTGGCCCAAGCGCCCCCAAGGCATCCCGGGCTGCGTCATAGGGCTGCAACTGTACACCGTCGTCGGCAAGGCTTTGCCTGATCTCAGGTGCAATCCGGGACTCATCGACAAACAACTGTGCCTTTTCATGATCGATCAGCAAATGCGCCATGAACACAGGATTGAACTGGACGTCGCTGGCCCTCAGGTTGAGCGTCCAGGCGATGTCATCAAGCGTACTTAGCAAGTGATGCGTGGCCTTGCGGCCTTGCATCTCATTTCGGATTGCAGCAAGTTTCGTAGCCCTTGAGCGGCAAGCAATCTCCGGGGACAACTCAAAAATCGGCGATGCCGGCAACGCCGGCCGGTCAGACCACAACAGACCTGGCAGGTCCAGATCCAGCCTGATCCTGGCCGCACCACCCTGCACATTCAGCGCCTGCTGCAATTGTTCATGCATGGCCAACGACAAGGTTCTGCCGTCGACAGCCAGAACAGCCCCGGGTGGCAAATGGCTGGCAAGCCAGTCCACGTATGAAGACTGGCCAACAGCCTGCATGCGCTGCAACTCATACCCGGTGCCCTGCAGTTCACGTTCAGCCTGCACCCAGTACCTGCTGTCGACCCACAGATGAGCATGATCCTGCGTCACAACGACAGTACCCACAGAACCGGTAAAGCCGGTGAGCCACTTACGGATCATCCAGTACTGCGGCAGATACTCCGAAAGATGGGGATCTGCCGAGAGGATCAGGCACGCATGCACGCCGTTGTCTTGCATGACGCGCCTGAATTCCCCCAGGCGCTGCTGATAGATGTTAGGGACCATTTTCCGGAATGTCCCAATCAGGCAAAAGCCGACAAATCAAGTTTGGCCGCTGTTTTCTTCTGGATTTCATCCAGCGTCACACCCGGGGCAATCTCGGTGAGTTTGAGTCCATTCTCAGTCACCTCAAAGACACCAAGATCCGTAATGACCAGATCTACGACACCCACACCGGTCAGCGGCAATGTGCACTGGGGCAACAGTTTCAAGTCCTCGGTACCATCCTTTTTCCGGGCGACATGCTCCATGAGGACAATCACCCGCTTGACCCCTGCCACCAGATCCATCGCGCCTCCCATGCCCTTGACCATCTTGCCCGGAATCATCCAGTTGGCCAGATCCCCTTTCTCTGAGACCTGCATGGCGCCAAGAATGGCCAGGTCGATCTTGCCACCACGGATCATCCCGAACGAATCCGCCGAGGAAAAAAACGATGAACCGGGCAAGGTTGTCACTGTCTGCTTGCCGGCATTGATGAGATCTGCATCGACTTCATCTTCAGTTGGGAATGGGCCAATGCCAAGCAAGCCATTCTCAGACTGCAGCCAGACTTCCACCCCTTCAGGAACGTAGTTAGCTACCAAGGTCGGCATGCCAATCCCGAGGTTGACATAGAACCCGTCCTGCAGTTCTTTTGCTGCGCGCGCAGCCATCTCTTCACGTGTCCAAGCCATGATTCTTGCTCCTTTGCCGACAGTTACCTGCTTGCGCGCACTGTACGGTGCTCAATGCGCTTCTCGGGGTTGGGGTTATGCACGATACGATCAACAAAAATCCCAGGCAGATGGATATGATCCGGGTCCAGATCACCAACCTCAACGATCTTTTCAACTTCCACCACGGAAATCTTGCCTGCCATGGCCACATTCGGATTGAAGTTCCTTGCTGTCTTTCTGTAGATCAGGTTGCCTGCACGGTCCGCAATATAGGCTTTCGAGAGCGACACATCCGGAACAAGAGCACGCTCCAGGACGTAGGTTTCACCGTCGAACTCCTGGGTTTGCTTGCCTTCGGCCACCACGGTTCCAACCCCTGTCTTGGTAAAGAATGCTGGGATTCCGCAACCTCCGGCACGCAGTCTTTCGGCCAGCGTTCCCTGCGGATTGAATTCCAGTTCAAGTTCACCGGCCAGGTACTGGCGCTCAAATTCCTTGTTTTCCCCAACATAGGAAGCAATCATCTTGCGGATCTGGCGTGTCTCAAGCAGGATTCCCAGGCCAAAACCATCCACACCTGCGTTGTTACTGATGCATGTCAAGTCCTTGACGCCCAGGTCCTTGAGCGCGGTGATCAGGGCCTCAGGAATGCCGCAAAGACCAAAACCACCCACCGCAATCATCTGTCCGTCACGCACAATATCCTTGAGCGCCTCATGTGCACTACTAAACACCTTATCCATTGATTTCTCCGTGTTTATGTCACGTATGCTCGACTTTACTGTCAGACTCACCCGGCCTGCCCAGATGCAATTTGGGTGTATCTCCTGCTCTTAGTGTAGCTTGACACAGCCGCCGCGGCATCAAGGAAAACAACTCTTTTGCCTTGGCGCAAAACGTGCCTGGATCAATGCCCAGCCCCTTGTTGCGAGCGCTCACTAGGATGCGTTACGCTGCCAAGACGGGTCAGGACATCATCAGGCCAGGGGTGAGGCCGGCCGGTGGCCTTTTGAACAAGCACCATGACTGCCCTTCCTATGGCACGCAAATGACCCGGGCGATCCCCTACAACGGAAATCTCGACCCGGTGGTCAAAGCTGGTGCGGCCAATGCGGTCAACAATCAGACGCAGCCTGATCGTGGCAGGGTAAGTAATCTGCTCCTTGAAGTCGCACGAACAATGCGCCACCACAAAACCCAAGCCATCGTCACGCACACCAGCCTGGTCCATCAGCATGACCCTGGCCTGTTCCATGAACTGAAAATACTTGGCATTGTTCAGATGTTGCATCATGTCTGCATCTGCCCAACGCATGGGAAGTTCAACCTCGAAGTAGTCTCCTACCTGCATTTGTCTCATTTTTTCTCTTCCTTCAGAACAAGCCGTCTGTCCAAGGGCCAGCCACTTTGCAAAAGTCGTGCTTAAAAAGAAAGCAAGTGCTGAACCGACCCATATGTGATGTCTGTGCAATACAATCGCAGACAATTGTATTGACTAAGAGTGCGGAGATACCCGATGACCGAAAGAGAATCAATGGAATATGACGTAGTGATCGTTGGCGCCGGTCCTGCCGGCCTGGCGACAGCAATTCGTCTCAAGCAGTTGGCCGCGCAAAAAGAACAGGAAATCTCTGTTTGCGTCTTGGAAAAGGGTTCCGAAGTCGGCGCTCATATCCTTTCGGGTGCGGTCATGGATCCGATTGCATTGTCGGAGCTTATCCCCGATTGGAAAGAAAAGGGTGCTCCACTGAACACCCCTGTTACCGAAGACAAGTTCCTTTTCCTGACCGAGTCAGGGCATCGCGAAACTCCGCAATGGCTGTTGCCCCCCTGTTTCCACAACATCGGAAACTATGTCATCAGCCTGGGGCAAGTTACCCGCTGGCTGGGCGAGCAGGCTGAAGCACTTGGCGTCGAAGTATTCCCTGGCTTTGCCGCCACACAGATCGTCTACGGCGACAATGGTGAAGTCCAAGGTGTGATCACGGGCGACATGGGTGTCGGGCGCGATGGTCAACCCACAGCCAACTACCAGCCTGGCATGGCATTGCTGGCCAAGTACACCATCTTTGCCGAAGGTGCCCGTGGCCAACTCGGACGCCAGTTGATCAGCCAGTTCCAACTCGACAAAGGGCGCGATCCGCAAAGCTACGGCATCGGCATCAAGGAACTGTGGGAAATCGATCCCGCCAAATCCAAGCCCGGCCTGGTGATTCACACCGCAGGCTGGCCGCTCGATTCGGACACCTATGGTGGCTCGTTCCTGTACCACCTGAACGACAACCTCGTTGCCGTAGGCATGGTAGTCGGCCTGGACTATGCGAACCCCTGGCTCTCGCCATTTGAAGAGTTCCAGCGCTACAAGACTCACCCTGCCATCCGCGGCACATTTGAAGGCGGAAAACGTATCGCCTACGGTGCCCGTGCCATCACGGCTGGCGGCCTGCTGTCATTGCCCAAGCTCGTCTTCCCGGGTGGAGCCTTGGTCGGTTGCGATGCAGGATTCCTGAACGCCTCACGTATCAAGGGCAGCCACGCTGCCATCAAGTCTGGCATGATGGCCGCTGATGCCGTGTTTGATGCAATCCAGGCCGGGCGCAGCCATGATGAACTCACAGCCTACCCTGCCGCATTCGAGCAATCCTGGCTGCATGCAGAGCTCAACAAGGCACGCAACTTCAAGCAGTGGTTCAAGAAAGGCCGTACCGTGGGTACGCTCATGACCGGCATTGAGCAATGGCTGCTGCGTGGCAACATCCCATGGACCATTCACCGTGACAAGCCCGACCACGTCAACCTCAAGCCTGCCGACCAGTGCGTCAAGATCGAATATCCGAAACCCGATGGCAAGCTGACATTCGACCGTCTGAGCTCTGTGTTCCTCTCCAATACCAACCATGAAGAGGATCAGCCGATTCACCTGACACTCAAAGACCCCAGCGTCCCGGTCACCATCAACCTGACCAAGTTTGCAGGACCCGAGCAGCGTTACTGTCCTGCAGGTGTCTACGAGTTCATCAAGGATGATGACGGCAATGACAAACTGCAGATCAACGCACAGAACTGCGTGCACTGCAAGACTTGCGACATCAAGGATCCGACCCAAAACATCGTCTGGGTAGCGCCCCAAGGCGGCGAAGGACCGGTTTACACCAACATGTAATGTCCCCTGTGCCAGCGGCCACATCATGCTTGATCCACAAGATCAACCCTTGATGCAGGCGCTGGCAAGAAAGGCCATTATCACCATCAGTCAGGCAAAGTGCCCCGATCTCAGCTACCTGAAGTCGGTCGCATCAGTGGCCTGCAAGCTTTCGGACAAAACCCGTGTGCCATAGCGTTGACATCCTCCACCGCCTCAGGCCTGGGGAGGATGTCAGTTCTTGCTTGAACAAAGGATCAGACAGCCTGACTCAATTGCTCCAGGATTGCCGGGTTCTCCAGCGTTGAAACGTCCTGGGTAATCTCCTGGCCCTGCGCAACGGACCTGAGCAGACGGCGCATGATCTTGCCTGAACGGGTCTTGGGCAAATTGTCCCCAAACCTGATTTCTTTAGGCTTGGCAATGGGTCCGATCTCCTTGGCCACCCAGTCGCGCAGTTGCTTGGCAATCTGCGCGGCTTCCTCGCCTTTCGGGGCCGGCCGCTTGAGAACGACAAATGCAACCACAGCCTCACCCGTTGTTGCATCAGGACGTCCAACCACCGCAGCTTCTGCCACCAGCTCATGGGCAACCAGCGCAGACTCAACCTCCATGGTTCCGAGTCTGTGGCCTGACACGTTCAGCACATCATCGATCCGTCCCATGATCCAGAAGCAGCCATCGGTGTCCCTTTGGGCACCATCACCAGCCAGGTAGTAGCCTTTGAGCTCTGGCGGAAAGTAGCTCTTCTTGAAGCGCTCTGGATCGCCCCAGACGTTTCTGATCATGGAGGGCCAGGGACGCTTGATGACAAGGAATCCGCCCTTGCCGTCAGGCACATCCTCCCCAGTCTCATCCACAATGGCGGCGGCAATGCCAGGAAGCGGTGTGGTGCATGAGCCAGGCTTCATGCCAGTTACTCCTGGTAGTGGTGTGATCATGTGTCCACCCGTCTCGGTCTGCCACCAGGTGTCCACGACAGGGCAGCGCGACTGTCCCACGTTCGTGTAGTACCAGACCCAAGCCTCCGGGTTGATAGGTTCGCCTACGGAGCCGAGCAGGCGCAGGCTCGACAGATCAAATGACTTGGGATGGCATTTCTCGTCAGACTCTGAGACCTTGATCAGCGAGCGGATCGCTGTCGGTGCCGTATAGAAAACCGTGACTTTGTGCCGCTGGATCATTTCCCAGAACCGGCCGGCATGCGGATAGGTCGGCACACCCTCGAAGACGATTTGAGTCATGCCCACCGACAGAGGACCATATGCGATGTAGGTATGTCCTGTGATCCAGCCCACATCGGCCGTGCACCAGAACACATCGCTTAACTTGGCATCGAAAGTCCATTGCATGGTCATCTTGGCCCACAGCAGGTAGCCTGCACTACTGTGCTGCACACCTTTGGGCTTGCCGGTAGAACCTGAGGTATACAAGATGAAAAGCGGATGCTCGGCATTGACAGGCACGGGATCGCACTGGTCGGACTTACCCTGCACCAACTCATGCAGCCAGACATCGCGCCCGGCAGTCCAGGCAATGTCGCCCCCTGTGCGCCTGTAGACCACACAATGGCGCACGGCATCGCACCCACCCATGCCCAAGGCATCATCCACTGCCGGCTTTAAGGGGATCTTGCGACCGCCTCGCATCTGCTCATCTGCAGTGATCACCAGGCTTGCGCCCACATCAACGATCCTTTCGTGCAAACTCTTGGCCGAGAACCCGCCAAACACGACAGAGTGCGTAATACCAAGCCTGGCGCATGCATGCATGCAGGCGACCGCCTCGATCGACATAGGCATGTAAATGATCGCGCGTTCGCCTGTCCTGAACCCCAAAGACAGCAGTCCGTTGGCAATCTGGTTGACCTTGCGCAGCAACTCCTTATAAGTAATCTGCGTGACCTGGCCGTCATCGGCTTCGAAGATGATGGCTACCTTGTCACCCAGGCCACGCGCTATCGTGGTCTCAAGGCAGTTGGCCGAAACATTGAGCTCACCGTCGGCAAACCACTTGTAAAACGGAGGATTACTGGCATCCAGGACCTGTGTAAAGGGCTTGGTCCATTGCAGGTGTTCCTTGGCCAACCTTGCCCAGAATCCCTCAGGGTCACGCTCGGCCTCGTCAACCAGCGCCTGGTATGCCGCCTTTCCTGACACATTGGCCTGTTTGACAAATTCCACCGGTGGCTGGAACACCCGGTTTTCTACCAGCACGGATTCGATGGCGTTCGACATATCTGCTGTCTCCTAATCCAACTTAATTTCAAAGTTCTTCTTAAATATCTGACACTTCAAGCAACATACGACCGGATCTGATCCAGTGTCGAAGGATCCTCGATCGTACTCAGATCACCAGGATCACGGCCTTCACAGACCGCTACGATAGCGCGTCGGAGTACTTTACCTGAACGTGTCTTGGGCAATGCATTGACAATCCGGACTGCCGCCGGCCTGGCAACCGCACCCAGTTGCGAGTCCACCGTTGCCATCACTTCACCAATTACACTGTTTCTTGCCTCTTCAGTGCCATACATTTCTGGATTCTTGAGAACCACAAAAGCGATGGCCACCTGCCCCTTGAGCGAGTCCTTCACGCCAACGACTGCACTCTCAGCGACAGCTGGATGCCCATTGACGGTTTCCTCGATCTCACGCGTGCCCAACCTGTGCCCTGCAACGTTGATCACATCGTCTGTCCGACCGAGGATATACCAGTAGCCCTCATCATCGACCAATCCCCAGTCAAATGTGGAATAGCATAGCGGCCGGCCAGGAATGCTCCTGAAGTATGTCTGGACGAACCGCTCATCATCACCCCAAACCGTCGACATTGTTCCCGGCGGCAAAGGAGCCTGGATAGCCAGCACACCCTTTTGTCCTCGTGCCGCGGGTTCGCCTGTCTGCTCGTCCAGGATCATGACGTCGTACCCGTACACTGGAAACGATGGACTGCCAAACTTTGTCTTGTGCTTCTCGATGCCAGGCTGGGCCGACAGGATGGGCCAGCCTGTTTCTGTCTGCCAATAGTTATCAATGACCGGCTTGCCCAACCCCTCTGAGATCCACACTGCCGTTGGTTCATCCAGAGGCTCTCCCGCCAGATACAAAGCGCGCAGGCTGGACAGGTCATAACGCTTCAGAAGCGCAGGATCCTGACGTTTGAGCACACGGATGGCAGTTGGAGCAGAAAACATGACGCTTGGCTTGAACCTCTCGACCAGACTCCAGAGGATGCCGGCATCGGGCCTGAGCGGTGTCCCCTCATACAGTATGGTGGCCATGCCTGCGATCAATGGTCCATAGACAATATAGGAATGACCCACGACCCAGCCGATGTCACTGGTACAAAAGTAAGTTTCTCCAGGTTTGGTATCAAAGATGTAATCCATGGAAGTGGCCAAGGCCACGGCATAACCAGCCGTGTCACGCTGGACTCCCTTAGGCCGGCCGGTGGTACCCGAGGTATAGAGGATGTAACTCGGGTCGGTGGAGTCCATCCACTCCACCGGCACCTGCGTTCCCAGATGCTGCAGTCGCAACTGCGCATAATCCAGGTCTCTGCCCTGTACCCACTGCATGTCATGCAGGCCGCGGTTATCGATGATCACCTTCTGGGGAGGATGGCTGCAAAGCGAGATGGCCTTGTCGAGCAACGGCTTGTATGGTGTCACCTTGCCAGCCCGAGATCCGGCATCAGCACTGACAATGACCTTGGGCCGAGCATCATCGATGCGCTGCGCTAGGTTGACCGAGGCAAAACCGCCAAACACGACCGAGTGAATCGCCCCGATGCGGGCGCATGCCAGCATGGCAAACACTGCGCTCGGTATCATCGGCATATAGATGAGGACCCTGTCGCCTTTCTTCACGCCCTGCGACTTGAGAATTGCCGCAAATGCCTGAACCTCATCAAGCAGTTGCCTGCGGGTATAGGTCCGCTCCTGATCGACTTCGGTCGACACCCAGATCAACGCAGGATTATCTCCCTGACTGTCAAGCCACCGGTCAATAGCGTTGTAGCAGAGATTAGTCTGCCCACCGACAAACCATCGGGAAAAAGGTGGATTGTCAAAATCGAGCACCCTGTCAAAAGGCTTATGCCAATAGACCCTCTGAGCCTGCTCGGACCAGAACTTTTCTGGCTCCCTGAGTGAACGCTCGTGTACTTGGGCCACCGTCGCCATGCGCTCTCCTCCTTTGCTTTATTATTGTGATGTTCATTGAGTGCCCTGCAGCCATCAGGGTGGCAGGGCAACACCAAGTGTCATTTTGAATCATCAAACTTTCGTGAGACTTGCACAATCACGCTGTCGGCATGGTTGGACAATCATGGTTTATACCTATCCAGTGTGCATATGCGACGCAAAAGCTGCAAAGGTATCGCTTATTCCATTCCGATATTTACCGTTCTGTCATACCTACTCAAACCTGCCTAAACAGGCTCAAAGCTGACTTCCTGCTTCGTAGAGGCCGGTTTCACCGCGCTCTTGCGAGTGCGGCCAGAGCCTTCCTCTCCACAGGCTGA
>Ga0182743_1001448_pt1 | contig 23189 bp, 22 predicted proteins | sample eDN3rd30CKraftOP_FD_128522 | JGI IMG/M metagenome (GOLD analysis project Ga0182743, IMG submission 128522) | Enriched Organic Plus compost microbial communities from Emeryville, California, USA - eDNA 3rd pass 30_C Kraft OP (version 2) (version 2) ... | reverse complement strand
CTCGGGCGCAAGGGGCTCGAGCCTTCGGCCCCGGCCAAGTTCTCGCTCGCGCTGTTCCAGGTCGGCCTCGGCTTCCTGATCTTCGTGTGGGGCGCCAACACCGTCGGCGCCGCCGCGCTGACGCCGGTGATCTTCGTGTTCGTGATCTACCTGCTGCACACGACCGGCGAGCTGTGCCTGTCTCCGGTCGGCCTGTCGGCGATGAACCGTCTCGCCCCGAGCTTCATGGCCAGCCTGGTGATGGGCGCCTGGTTCTACATGTCGGCGGTCGGCAACTTCGTTGCCGGCAAGATCGGCGAGGCGACCGGCGGCGAGAGCGGTGACATGACCAAGGACGCGGTGCTGTCGATCTACAACCAGATCGGCTGGGTCGCGATCGGCGTCGGCGCCGTAGTCCTGGCGCTGAGCCCGATCGTCAAGCGCTGGATGCATCTCGACACGCTGCGCGATGCGCACCCGGGCGACGATCTCGAGGGCGCCGCGCAGGCTGGCCTCGAGGCGCAGGAAGGCGGCCTGCACCCGGCCGTGCAGCCTAGGGGCTGACCACCGGCGGAGGGGCAGAGGGGGCGAATGAGGGCAACTGCAGGCCTCGCGCTGGCGCTCGTCGCGACGCTCGCCGCCTGCGCCACACCCGGACGGGACGCCGCGCGCCCGTCCTCGGCTTCCGCCGATCCCTATCCCTCGACTTACCGCGCCTATCCCGGAGTGCCGACGGCGCTCGTCGGGGCGACGGTCTACGATGGTGCGGGCGGCCGGATAGACAACGGCACCGTGCTCATCGCCGACGGCGAGGTGGTCGCGGTCGGCGGGCCGGAGCTGCCGATCCCGGCCGGCTACACGCGGATCGACGCGGCCGGCAAGTTCGTCACTCCCGGGGTGATCGACATCCATTCGCACCTCGGCGACTACCCGACCCCGTCGGTCCAGGCGCACGAGGACGGCAACGAGATGACCGCCCCGATCACCCCCGAGGTGTGGGTCGAGCATTCGGTCTGGCCGCAGGACCCGGGGTTCACCCGCGCGCTGGCCAATGGCGGCGTGACCACGCTGCAGATCCTGCCCGGCTCGGCCAACCTGATGGGCGGGCGCACGGTCACGCTCAAGAACGTGCCCGGGCGCACGGTCCAGCAGATGAAGTTCCCGGGCGCGCCCTACGGTTTCAAGATGGCCTGCGGCGAGAATCCCAAGCGGGTCTATGGCGGACAGGGGCGCGCCCCGTCGACCCGGATGGGCAATTTCGCGGTCAACCGGCAGGCCTGGCTCGACGCGCGCAAGTACGCCAAGGGCAACCGCGACGAGCGCGACCTCGGCAAGGAGACGCTCGCCGGCGTGCTCGACGGCGAGATCCTGGTCCACAACCACTGCTACCGCGCCGACGAGATGGCCCTCGTCCTCGATATGGCGAAGGAGATGGGCTACCGCGTCACCGCGTTCCACCACGCGGTCGAAGCCTACAAGATCGCCGACCTGCTGCGCGAGGCGGACGTCTGCTCCGCAGTCTGGGCCGACTGGTACGGCTTCAAGATGGAAGCCTACGACGGCATCCCCGAGAACGCCGCGCTGCTCCACAACGCCGGCGCCTGCGTGGTGATCCACTCGGACGACGAGAACGGCATCCAGCGCCTCAACCAGGACGCGGCCAAGGCGCAGGCGGCCGGCCGGCGCATGGGCATCGCCATTCCCGACGCCGAGGTAATCGGCTGGTTCACGCTCAACGCTGCCAGGGCGATGGGCATTGCCGACGTCACCGGCAGCCTCGAGCCGGGCAAGATGGCCGACGTGGTGCTGTGGAACGGAGACCCGCTGTCGGTCTACAGCCGCCCGGAGAAGGTGTGGATCGACGGCGCGCTGATGTTCGATGCGCTGGATCCCAAGCGGCGGCCGGTCAGCGACTTCGAGCTCGGCCAGCCGGGCGAGGGAGACGTCAAGTGAGGCGGGCCGCGCTCCTTGCCGCGGCGCTGTCGGCCTGGCTCGTCACGCCGGTGGCGGCGCAGGATTTCGCGATCGTCGGCGCCACGGTGGCGCTTGGTGACGGCAGCGAGCCGATCGAGAACGGGACCGTGCTCGTGCGCGACGGCCGGATCGCCGCTGCCGGTGCCGGCGTGCCGATTCCCGCCGGGATCGAGACGATCGACGGGCGCGGCCGCTGGGTCACGCCGGGCCTGTTCGCGTCGCTGACCGACCTCGGGCTGTGGGACGTCGAGGCGGTCGAGGAGAGCAACGACACGGCCGCCGACAAGTCGCCGTTCGGCGCTGCGCTCGACGTGACGCCGGCGATCAACCCGCAATCCGAGCACGTCAAGGTCAGCCGCGCCGGCGGCGTGACCCGGGCGAGCGTGGCCGGCTTTCCCGGCGGCTCGATCTTCGCCGGGCAGGGCGCGCTGATCGACCTCGGCGCCGACCGCGACGCGGTCATGCAGCCGCGCGCCTTCCAGTTCGTCACGCTCGCCGAGCAGGGCGGGGCGATCGCGGGCGGCAGCCGGGTCGCCGCACACGCGCTGTTCCGCAACGCGCTGCGCGAGGCAAAGAGCTTCGACGAGCGCGGCGCGCTGGCCGCGCGCCGAGCCGGCACTCGCGGCGACATGCCGCTCGACCTGCGGCCGATCGACCCGCGGATGACCGGCAGCACGGCCGACCGCGGCGACGACGTGCTGCTGACGCGGTTCGATGCGGCCGCGCTGATCCCGGTGGTGAACGGCGACCAGCCGCTGTACGTCGAGGCGCACCGCGCCTCGGACATCCTCGCGGTGCTGGCGCTGCGCGACGAATTTCCCCAGCTCAAGCTGGTGCTCGTCGGCGCGACCGAGGGCTGGCTCGTCGCGCAGGAGATCGCCGCGGCGCGGGTGCCGGTGATCACCGAACCGCTGGTCGACCTGCCGGCGCGGTTCGAGCAGCTCGGCTCGACCCAGTCGAACGTCGGCCGGATGGTCGACGCCGGGGTCAAGGTCGCGATCGGCGGGTTCGCCGGCGACAACCAGCCGCGCTACGCGCCGCAGCAGGCGGGCAACCTCGTCGCGCTCAACCGCCTGCCCGGCGCGACCGGGCTGACCTGGGGCGAGGCTTTCGCGGCGATCAGCTCGGTGCCGGCGGAGATCGCCGGGCTGGGCGGCACGCTCGGCGTGCTCAGGCCGGGCGCGCACGGCGACGTGGTGCTGTGGGACGGCGACCCGCTCGAGCTGAGTTCGGCCCCGGTTCGGGTGTTCATCGACGGCGTCGAGCAGCCGCTCGACAGCCACCAGAGCCGCCTGCGCGAACGCTACCGCACCCCGCAGGAAGGCGCACTGCCGAAGGCTTACGATTAGCGGGTCAGGCCCGCGCTTCCTCCACTCCCGCGCTGTTGTGGCGCAGCGCAGCGAGCACGGTCTCGACGATGTGCGGCGCGTTGAGACGAGCCTCGTCGTACTGCTTTTCGGGCGTGTCGTGGTCCTGGAAAGCGTCGGGCAGCCGCATCGTCCGGATCTTCAGACCCGCGTCGGTCAGGCCCTCGTCGCTCGCCAGCGTCAGCACGTGCGCGCCGAGGCCGCCGATCGCGGCTTCCTCGATCGTCACGACGACCTCATGGGTGGTCATCAGCCCGCGGATCAGCTCGCTGTCGAGCGGCTTGGCGAAGCGCAGGTCGGCGACCGTCGTCGACAGGCCACGCGCCTCGAGCAGCTCGGCCGCCTTGAGCGATTCACCGAGCCGCGTGCCGAGCGAGAGGATCGCCACCTTGCTGCCCTGGCGCACGATCCGGCCCTTGCCGATCTCGAGCCGCTCGGGAACTTCGGGCAGCGCCACGCCGACGCCGTTGCCACGCGGGTAGCGGAACGCGATCGGGCCCGCGTCGTGCAGCGCGGCGGTGTGGACCATGTGCACCAGCTCGGCCTCGTCGGCCGCGGCCATGACCACGAAGTTGGGCAGCGTCGCGAGATAGGTGACGTCGAAGCTGCCGGCGTGCGTCGCGCCGTCGGCGCCGACGAGCCCGGCGCGGTCGATCGCGAAGCGCACCGGCAGGTTCTGAATCGCCACGTCGTGCACCACCTGGTCGTAGGCGCGCTGCAGGAAGGTCGAGTAGATCGCGCAGAACGGGCGCATGCCCTGCGCAGCAAGACCGGCGGCGAAAGTCACCGCGTGCTGCTCGGCGATGCCGACGTCGAACGCGCGGTCGGGGAACTCGGCGGCGAACTTGTCGAGACCGGTGCCGCTCGGCATCGCCGCGGTGATCGCGCAGATCCGCGCGTCGTTGCGCGCTTCCTCGATCAGCGCCCTCGCGAACACGCTGGTGTAGCTCGGCGGGCCGGCGGCGCCCTTGGCCTGCTCGCCGGTGACGACGTTGAACTTCTGTACCCCGTGGTACTTGTCGGCGCTGTTCTCGGCCGGGGCGTAGCCCTTGCCCTTCTGGGTGACGACGTGGACCAGGCACGGCCCCTCGGCCGCGTCGCGCACGTTCTCGAGCACCGGGATCAGCTGGTCGAGGTCGTGCCCGTCGATCGGGCCGACGTAGTAGAACCCGAGCTCCTCGAACAGCGTGCCCCCCATCGCCATGCCGCGCGCATATTCGTCGGTCTTGCGCGCGGCACGGTGGAGCGGCTCGGGCAGCTTTCGCGCGAGCCGCTTGGCCAGTTCGCGCAGGTCGAGGAACCGGCCGCTCGACACCAGCCGCGCGAGATAGCCCGACAGGCCGCCGACCGGCGGCGCGATCGACATGTCGTTGTCGTTGAGGATCACCACCAGCCGGTTGCCGGCCGCCTCGGCGTTGTTCATCGCCTCGTAGGCCATCCCCGCGCTCATCGCGCCGTCGCCGATCACCGCGATCGCCTTGCCCGGCTGGCCCGAGAGCTTGTTGGCGACCGCGAAGCCGAGCCCGGCCGAGATCGAGGTCGAGGAATGCGCCGCGCCGAACGGGTCGTACTCGCTTTCCGAGCGCTTGGTGAAACCCGAGAGCCCGCCGCCCTGACGCAGCGTGCGGATCCGGTCACGGCGGCCGGTGATGATCTTGTGCGGATAGGCCTGGTGGCCGACGTCCCAGATCAGCCGGTCTTCGGGCGTGTTGAACACGTAGTGCACGGCGACCGTCAGCTCGACCACGCCGAGCCCGGAGCCCAGGTGGCCGCCGGTCTGGCCGACCGCGTCGATCATCTCGGCGCGCAGTTCGTCGGCAAGCTGGCGCAGGTCCTTGCGTTCGAGCCGGCGCAGATCAGCGGGCGTGTCGACGGTGTCGAGCAGCGGAGTCCGGGGGCGTGACGTCATCTTCCTCAAGCGCTTACACCGCCGCACCCGCCCTGTCGATGAACGCGGGGTGACGATCCGATGAGCAATTGGTGAGCGCGGTCAGCCCGCGCAATCCTCGCACAGCCCGCGCAGCTCGATCACCGGGCGCACGTCGGTAAAACCCGCGCCGCGTCCCGCCTGGCGCAGCGCCCCGGTCAGCTGGTCGTCGTCGAGGTGTGTCGCCTGGCCGCAGTCGTCGCAGATCAGGAAGATGCAGTCGTGGCGGCAGCCCGGGTGGGTGTTGGCGAGATAGGCGTTGGCGCTCTCGACCCGGTTGGCGAGGTTGGTGCGCACGAACAGGTCGAGGATACGATAGACGCTGTTCGCCGCGACACGCTTGCCACGCCGTCGGCCGACATCCTCGGCGATGTCGTAGGCCGAGGCCGGGCGGTCATGCGCGGCGAGCGCTTCGAACACGTCGGCGCGCATCCCCGTCCACTGCTCGCCGGCAGCGGTCAGTACCGCTTCCGCCTCGGCGATCAGCCGGTCACCCGTGTGCTCGTGATGCGCGTGTCCCGCCATGTGCCGGATATAAGGGCTGCAGGGCCCTCCCGCAATCGGCCGCCCCGGCCTCAACCGGTCTGGAACGTCGCCCGGTAAAGCGAGGGGAACTTCTCGCGCAGCGCCGCGACCTTGGGCGCATCCCACCGCCGGATGTACGGGTGATTGGGGTTCTTGCGGGCGAAGTCCTGGTGGTATTCCTCGGCCGGGTAGAACCGCCGCGCGCGCTCGATCTGCACGACGATCGGCCTGTCCCACACACCGCTCGAGCGCATCTGCGCGAGATAGGAAGTCGCCACCGTGCGCTGCTCGTTCGTCAGCGGGACGATCGCCGCGCGGTACTGCGAGCCGACGTCGGGGCCCTGGCGGTCCTTTAGCGTAGGGTCGGCGACGACCGAGAACAGCACCTGCAGCAGCTGGTCGTAGCGCACGACCTTGGGGTCGTAGGTCACGCGTACTGCTTCGGCATGGCCGGTTCCGCCGGCAGAAACCTGGTCGTAGGTCGCAGTCGAGGCGCTGCCCCCGTGATAGCCGGACACCGCGCTCGTCACTCCGCGCACGTGGCTGAACACGGCCTCGACACCCCAGAAGCAGCCACCCGCGAAGATCGCGGTCTTGAGCCCTTCGCCTTCGTTGGCGGTGCGGCGCGCGGCCGGCGCGTCGAACACCGCGTCGGCGGCGAGAGCGGGAGAACAGGCGGCGAGCGCCAGGGCGCCGGCAGCGAGCGCGCGGCGCGCGAAGGTCAGACCACCTGAGCGAGGATGGGCGCTGCGAGAATCACCGCGGTGACGCCGAAACCGACGAAGAAGGCGCGAAACAGGTCCGGCTTGAACAGGCCCATGGGGGGGTCTTTCCATATCGAGTTCCGAGTGATGCATCAGGCCGTACTCCGATCGGACTTACCAAGCTCTGAATGCTCCGTCGGCATTCGTTCATATAGGCATCAGGTCCCGATGGCCAAGGGCGGCTCGTCGCACTCAGTGGCGAAAGTGGCGCATCCCGGTAAAGACCATCGCGATCCCCGCCTCGTTGGCACGGGCGATGACCTCGTCGTCGCGCAGCGCCCCGCCGGGCTGAATCACCGCCGTGGCGCCCGCCTCGATCGCTGCGTCGAGCGCGTCGGGGAACGGCAGGAACGCTTCGGAAGCCATTGCGCTCCCAATCGTGCGCGGATGCTGCCAACCCGCGGTCTCGGCCGCCTCGCGCGCGCGGATCGCGGCGATGCGCGCGGAATCGCGCCGGTTGACCTGACCCGCGCCGATGCCCGCGGTGACACCATCCTTGGCGAACACGATGGCGTTCGACCTGACATGGCGCACGACAGTCCACGCGAACAACATGTCGCGCAGCTGCCGCTCGCTCGGCGCGCGCTCGGTCACCACCTTGAGGTCCGTCTCGGCAACCGTGCCGTTGTCGCGCGACTGCACGAGCAGTCCGCCAACGATCGGCTTGACCAGCAGACCGCCGTGGCGCGGATCGGGCAGCTCGTCGACCAGCAACAGCCGCAAGTTCTTCTTCTGCGCGAACACCGCGCGCGCCGCCTCGTCGGCGCCCGGAGCGACGACCACTTCGGTCATGATCCGGGTGATCGCCTCGGCGGTCGCCCCGTCGAGCGGGCGGTTGGCGGCGATGATCCCGCCGAACGGCGAGATCGTGTCGCAGGCGAACGCTTCCTCGTAGGCCTCGAGCAGCGTCGGGCGCGTGGCGACGCCGCAGGGATTGGCGTGCTTGAGTATCGCCACCGTCGGCTCGGCGTCGCGGAACTCGGCAATCAGCTCGAGCGCAGCGTCGGCGTCGGTGTAGTTGTTGTAGCTGAGCGCCTTGCCCTGGACCTGTTCGGCCTGCGCCAGCCCCGGCGTGTGCGGCCCGAGCGGCGTGTAGAGCGCCGCCTTCTGGTGCGGGTTCTCGCCGTAGCGCAGCTCGCCGGCGAGGCGCCCGTTGATCGCCAGCATATCGGGGAACATCTGCCCCTGGTCGGCGAAGGCGAACCACTGGCTGATCATCGAATCGTAGGCTGCAGTCTGAGCGAAGGCCTTGGCCGCCATGCGCTTGCGGAATTCGAGCGTCGTCGCCCCGTCATTCTCGGCCAGCTCGTCGAGCAGGAGCGGGTAGTCGGCCGGGTCGGTGACGATCGTCACCCAGGCATGGTTCTTCGAGGCCGAGCGGATCATCGCCGGGCCGCCGATGTCGATGTTCTCGATGATCGTGTCGCGGTCGGCCCCGCGCAGCACGGTTTCCTCGAACGGATAGAGGTTCGAGACCAGCAGATCGATCGCGCCGATCTCGTGCGCGTCCATCGCCGCGGCGTGATCGGGGTCGTCGCGCACCGCGAGCAGGCCGCCGTGGATCAGGGGGTGGAGCGTCTTGACCCGCCCGTCCATCATCTCGGGGAAGCCGGTCACGTCGGCCACGTCGCGCACCTGCAGCCCCGCTTCGCGCAGCGCGCGCGCGGTGCCGCCGGTCGAAACCAGCTCGACGCCGCCCTTGGCGAGCCGCGAGGCAAGCTCGACCACCCCGGTCTTGTCGGACACCGAGAGAAGCGCCCGACGGATCGTCACCTGTGTCATGGCTGGCCCTCTAGAGCGAATCCGGCGGCAAGGAAAAGGCCCTCTCCCCATCGGGGGAGAGGTCTCTTGTCAGGACATCTTCTTGAGCAGCCAGGCGAAGCTGCCGCCGCCGCGCGAGACCATGCCCTGCATGACCAGTTGCTGCACCGGGTGCGGCCGACCGTCGCCATCGACCCACAGGCTCTCGTCGAGCTCGACCGTACCCTCACCGCCACCGACGAAGTGCCAGTAGCTGCCGTCGGGCAGGGCAAGCCCCGCGCTGCGACCGCTTTCGGCAACTGCCGCCTCGATACCGGGGCCGAGGTGGAAGCGTATCGCGTAGGGCACCTTGCCGCGCGTGCCCTTGCGCCCGGCAGGGACCAGCTGGTCCTCGCCGCGCAGCTCGGTGCCGTCGTCGCGCAGCAGCAGCACGCGGCGATGGACGAGGCCGAAGCGCGCGACATAGCCGTCATGGCTTGCCTCCAGCCGGGTCGCGCTGCCGCCGCCTTCGGCGGCGAGCGTGCGCCGGTCGATCTCGACTTCGCCGACGCCGGCGCCGAGCTTGCCGCCGACCAGCACCGCGGTCGAGTTGGCGTCACCAAGCACCAGCGTCGAATGCGCAGCCGTTGCCCTGAGGCCCTGCTCGATGCGCATCGGCACCTGCCCGCCGGCGAAGGCCGCGCCGCCGCAGTTGACGACGATCCGCTGGGGCCCGTGCGACAGCTCGAATGCCAGCGTAGAGGCGCAGCCGTGCCGTGCGTGCCGGGCGAGCGGCGGCGGTGCGGCGTCGAACTGCAGCAGGGTCTTGCCGGCCGACACGCGCTGGTAGCCCCATTGCCGCGCGTCGCGCAGCGGCCGCGTGCGGACACCGCTCGCCTTGACTACCGCCTCGATGCGCGCTGCCGAAATGGCGCCCGCGCCCTGCCAGTTGCCAAGCCCACCGTCGCCGTGGACCAGCGCGAGCAACGGCGGCACGAGCAGCTGCTGCATGGAATCGACCGCGTTCGGCGGGTCGCGGCGCGTCGCGCGATAGCAGGCCGTCAGCTCGGCGAGCAGCTCGATCGCTTCCATCTGCAGCAGCGGGCTCCGCGACAGCACGCCGCCATCGTTGCCGATCAGTTCGCCGAGCGTGCGGGCGAGCCCGGCCTCCCCGAACAGGCGCCGCGGCTTGCCCTCCGGCAGAAGCAGGCCGGCGGCGACGATCGCACACCAGCCGGCAAGCGCGTCGACCTTGTCATCGGCACGGCCGACGTTGCGGTCGAGCCAGCGGGCGGTCGCGGCGATCGCCGCGAGCGTGCGTCCACGCAACTGCTTGTCGGGCCCCGAAAGCAGCAAGGGCGCATGGACCAGCCAGCCCAGCAGCCGGTGTCCGGCATGGCCGACCTTCCAAGCGGCGCCCCGGTTGCGGCCCGCGTTCGTATGCGGATTGGCCGCGAGCCAGGCGGCCAGCACGCGCTCGGCGGTCTGCGTGCATTGCGGACGCGGCGCGCTGGCAGCGAGGTCGCGAAGCCACGTGAAACCGTGGATCGTGCGCTCGAACGGCGGAGTCAGCTTGGCTGATGGCGAGAAATCGACCTGTGCGATCGGCGCCTTGACCCCGTGGACGAGGAAATGCCCGGCGCGCAGCGCCATCCCGGCGACCCGGTCACCGGCGAGCGGGCTCTCGGCGGTGGCCAGCAACCGCGGCTTGGCCGGCTTGCGGAAGGGGGCCGACAGCAGCGAGCCCGACATCCCGAGCCGATAGGCGAGCCGGACCAGGCGCTCGCCTGCGGTGATCTCGGGCGGGTCGAAGTCCGCCAGCACCAGCGCGCGCCCGGGCTCGATCAGTTCACCCGCGGGTGCCGGCGCGTCTGCAGCGGCGGCTGTCTTGACCAGGGGTTCGGTGCCGGTTTCGTCGAGCGGGAGCGCCATCGCCTCCGTTCCTTCTGCCGCGCGCGCGCCGGTCAGGAAACGGTTGCGCGGGGCGATCTCGGTCATCGGTCGCCTCTCAACGCGGCGATGTTGGCCGCGTAGCGTTCAGGGCCGCCGGCGAAGACTGCCGAGCCCGCCACGAGCACGTCGGCCCCGGCATCGACGCACTGCCGGGCCGTGTCGGGGTTGACGCCGCCGTCGACTTCGAGGCGGATGTCGCGGCCCGCCTTGTCGATCATCTTGCGCACGGCCTCGATCTTGCGCAGCTGGCTGGCGATGAAGCTCTGCCCGCCGAACCCGGGGTTGACGCTCATCACCAGCACCAGGTCGACCTCGTCGATCAGATAGTCGAGCATCTTTGCCGGGGTGGCCGGATTGAGCGAGATCCCGGCCTTCTTGCCAGCCGCGCGGATTGCCTGGACCGAGCGATGGACGTGAGGGCCCGCTTCGGGATGAACGGTGATCACGTCGGCGCCCGCGCTGGCGAACGGCTCGATCCACCGGTCCACCGGCGCGACCATCAGGTGCACGTCGAACGGCTTGGCGCTGTGCGGCCGCAGCGCGGCAACCACGCCCGGTCCGATCGTCAGGTTGGGCACGAAGTGGCCGTCCATCACGTCGACGTGGATCCAGTCGGCCCCGGCCGCGTCGATCGCGCGCACTTCCTCACCGAGCCGGGAAAAGTCGGCCGACAGGATCGAGGGCGAGATCAGCAGCTCGGGCATGGCCAGCATTCCTGCCCTACGCGCGCGCGAATCGGCGAACAAGCGGCGCGTCCGCCCTTATCCACACGGGGGCCGGCGCAGGCACCCGCTTTGCCGCGTTGCCGGTCCTCTCCGTCGAATTCAGCGGAAATTCACCCGCTTCGCCTAAGGCCCGGAACGCAGGGCGACCTCGCGGCGTCACGGAGGCCCTGCAAGGCTTGCCGAACGCCGCACCGTGCCTAAGTTCGCAACGGGAAATTCATGACACCGTCGATCCACCTTCGCACCGCCTTCTGCGCGCTCGCTCTCGCCGGCCTCGGGCTCCTCGCGGCACCGGCCGCGGCGCAGTACCGCCAGGAGATCAGCAACGACCCGGCGCGATGCCGCGGTGATGGCCCGGCGGTCAACGTTACGGTCAGCGGGATCAAGTCGAGCTCAGGCAAAGTCCGCGTCCAGCTCTATCGAGCCACCCGCCAGGACTGGCTCGAGCGCGGCCGCTGGATCCACCGGATCGAAGTCCCCGCGCGGGCCGGCTCGATGACCTTCTGCATGCCGGCGCCTGCCGCAGGGACCTACGGCATCGCCGTGCGTCATGACGTCAACGGCAACGGCAAGACCGACCTCTCGCAGGACGGCGGCGGCGCGTCGAACAACCCGAGCTTCAACGTCTTCAACCTCGGCAAGCCAAGCTACAGCAAGGTCGGCTTCGCGATCGGCGACGGCGTGCGCTCGATCACCATCAACATGCGTTACCTCTAGCCGCCGCTGCTGAGCTCTCGCTCGCGCCGGCGCCGCGCGCGCCAGAAGCGCCATGCGGCGCCCGGCGCGGCAAGCAGCGGATGCCGATCGCTCCACGGCGGCAGCTCGACGGCGATGCCGGTGTGGCGTTCGACCTTCCACGCCGCGTACCGTGCCGCCCCGTCGAAAGTCGCCGTCGCCCGGGCCAGCCGCACGAGGTTGAGCGGTTTGCCGAGCCGTCGCCGACGGCGCCACCAGGCGAGGATTCGCCGGCGCTCTGCCGGCTCGAGCCGCGGGGCGATTTCGGAGCGGTCCTGGACAAACGGAATTCCCGCCTCGACCAGCGCCAGCGGCAGCAACCCGTCGAAATGCGCGCGATGCGCCGAGAGGATCGAATCCTCGCGCCCGGGTTTCTCCACGCGCAGCTCGGCACGATAGGTCGCCCGGAACAGGGCGCGCCAGAAGTCCTCCTCACGGGCTCGCCCCGGCCCGAGCGCCACGGCGAGCCGCGCGGCCGTGCAGGCTGCGGCGGCGAGCGCCCCGGAAACCTCGTCGCGCGCTGCAGCGTCGGCGGCCCAGGCCAGCGCGCTGGGCTGGACGAACCGCGCCCAGATTGTCGTGTCGAGCGTTGTGCCACGTGCGGCTTCGGCGAACGTCGCCAGTGTCATCGTGGCGATCTTGGCGCGCAACACGATGCCCTCGTGCTCGCGCTCGCGGTACGAGACCCGCGGCCACAGTCCGGTCTCGCGTGCGCCGGGCAGCAGGACGTAGAAGTCGAGCACGCCCTCGAGCGAACCGGTCCTGAGGTTGGAGCCGTAGAACAGCACCGCGCGGGCCCCGGCGGCCTCGCCGAGCTCCTGCGCAAGTGTGGCCACCGCGGGATCGACCGGGCGGCCGAGCCCGGCGGCGACACGCGCCGCGAGCGTGCCGCTCACGGCACGACGAAGCGCAGTTTCGGCCCGAGCGAGATCTGGTAGCGGCCGGCGGGAAAAGCCTCGCCGTCGAGAATGAAGCGATCGCCGATGTCGAGCCGCAGCGTCTCGGCGCCGAGAACATGGTAGCCGCGCCGGCGCAGCCCCTTGCTGACGGCGCCGCGGAACACGAGCGGCGTGCGCACGGTAAGCCCGAAGCGCGAGTTGTCGAGCATCGCGAGCCGCAACGGGCCCTCGAGCCCGCCGAACGGACGGATCCCGGCCGGGAAGCGATCGAGTGTCGAGACGAAAACCAGGTAACGCTCGTCGACGCTGCCGATGCCGCTGTGCGGCAGCTCGCGGCCCTCGCCGTCGTAGAGCCGCATCGGCGTGCCTTTGCGCCAGGGATTGTCCTCGCGGCCGAACAGCGCCTGCAGCAGGCCCCAGACCGCGGTCACGAACACCCCGAGGGCGTTGTAGGCGCCGCGGCGGTGGGCTTGCTGGCCGAGGCTCACGGCGGCCGTGAACGCCCCTGCGCCGAACACGAAGCCCTGGACGCGCGCGTCGGCGTTGTCACGCTGCGCGACGATCATCGGCCGGCGCTGCTCGATCCCGCCGCTCTGGGTTGCCTCGAGCGCGTCGGACAACGACCAACCGACCGGCAGGCCGAGATCGACCGCCAGCGCGTTGGTCTTGCCGTTGGGCAGCACGATCAGCGGCGGCCAGGCTTCGCCGAAGATGCCCGCGCCGGCAGTCAGCACGTCGCGTACCGTCCCGTCGCCGCCGTCGACCACGATGTAGTCGACTCGCCGCTCGGCGAACCGGGTGAGGATCGCCTGGAGTTCGCTGCGCTTGGCCGGCGTTTCGAGCAGCAGCGTCGCCCGACCGGTCCATTCGGGCGGGGTGCCGGTGTTGCGGTGGCTGCGCGGGTTGCGAATCACGCCGACGAGCGGAACCGCGCGCACGGGCGGTGCGGCCGCGCCGGCCGAAGACGACGGCCTTGCCACCTCCGGCAAGCGGTCGAACAGATGAACGGTCCCGTGCATTGGCGCCGCCTTAAACCCCCGCCCCCAACGATTACTACGGTTTTCGCACAAAATCCAAACTGTGTCGCCGCGATGCCACAATTCCCTTCGCGAACGACCCCAAACGCGTCACCCGATACGCGCGACGCATGGCCGCTTGCTTAACCGGCCGCGTCGAAAGCTGGGAATTCGGCGATACGGTTGCAAGGTTCGGCGAAACGCCGGCGCTGGAACGCGCGCGCATTGCCGGGTAGGGATAGGGCATGCTTTCGGCCGATCTCCTCGAGCAGGCGCGGGGCCTAGCGCCGCGCATCGTCGCGCTGCGCCGCGCGATCCACGCTGAGCCCGAGCTCGGGCTCGAGACTCCGCTGACACTGGCCAAGGTCCGCGCCGAGCTCGCCGGGCTGCCGCTCGAGTGGCGCGAGGGTACCACCTGCACCGGGGCGGTGGCCACGCTCAAGGGGGCGAAGCCGGGCCCGGCGGTGCTGCTGCGGGGCGACATGGACGCGCTGCCGATGGCCGAGGAGACCGGGCTCGAGTTCGCCTCGACGGTGCCCGGGCGGATGCACGCCTGCGGCCACGACACGCACACCGCGATGCTCGCCGGGGCTGCGCGCCTGCTGTGCGAACGCCGCGACGAGCTCGCCGGCGAGGTCCGTTTCATGTTCCAGCCCGGCGAGGAAGGGTTCCACGGGGCCCGCTTCATGCTCGAGGAAGGCCTGCTGGGCGGCGGCGACCGTCCGTTGCCCGACGCCGCATTCGCGCTGCACATCATGCCCAACGCGCCGCACGGGGTGCTGGCCAGCCGGACGGGGACGCTGCTGGCCTCGGCCGACAAGCTCGAGATCCTCGTCGAGGGGCGCGGCGGCCATGCCTCGATGCCGCACCAGACACGCGACCCGATACCGGTCGCGTGCGAGATCGTCTCGGCGATCCAGGCGCTGGTCACACGCCGGTTCGACGCGGCGGAGGCGACGGTGGTCACCGTGACCCAGGTCCACGCCGGCACCGCGCACAACATCATCCCCGACCGCGCCGAGCTGACCGGCACGATCCGCACGCTCTCGGCCGAGCGGCGCGAGGCGGTGCGCCCGGCGCTTCGCGAGCTCGCCGAAGGCATCGCCGCGGCGCACGGCTGCCGCGCGACGGTGACCATCACCGACGGATTCCCGCCGACGGTCAACGACCCGCGCGCGGTCGACCTGTTCGAGGCCGTCGCCCGGGATCTGCCGGGCGGGCACTTCGAGCGCCTCGCCAGCCCGATCATGGGTGCCGAGGACTTCTCCTACGTCCTCGAGAAAGTGCCCGGGGCGATGGCCTTCCTCGGCGTTGCCCGCGAGGGCGACGACTGGGCGAGCTGCTGCGGCATCCACTCGAGCCGGATGATGGTCGACGAGACCGTGCTGCCGCGCGGCGCTGCGGTGCTCGCCGGCTGCGCGCTGCAGTTTCTCGCCCAGGGCTGGGATTAGCTACCTCTCCCTGTCGGCGCCCGGCGGCGTTGCGGCCGGGGCGATGACCGAGACTTCGACCTGCCGCGGGCTGGCCGTCTCGAACTCGAGTGTTAGCGGGAAGGTCTCGCCCGCACGCAGCGGCGCGTTGAGGCCGTCTAGCCAGACGTGGAGCCCGGTCGGCACGAGACGGACGGGCTCGCCCGCGGGGAGGTCGATCGCCTCGAGATAGATCATCGCCATCGTCCCGCCGTCGTCGGTCATGGTCATCAGGTCGGTGCGTGCGGCGACGGGGGAGGACGCGCGGACGAGCCGGTCGTCGACAGGCGAGGTGATCGTCATGAACACCGCGGCGTTGGCCGTGCGCCCGGCGGTGTCACGGGTCCACGGGTCCGCCACCTCGAGTTCGGCGGACGGCCCGCAGGCGGCGAGCGCGACGGCGAGGAGCAGGGTGATGATCGGCTTCATTCGGGACCCCCGTTTCGGGACCGGTCGATACGTCCTCGGCGCGCGAAAGCCAAATTCACCGCGCTTGTCTGGCCGACCGCCGCTTGATAGCGCTACCTGCCATGGATAGCGGGGGTCCCGAGAAGCCTTCCGGTCCCGCCCGCGGAGATCGGCGGTGGCTGTTGCGCGGGGCGCTGGGCGCGGGCGCACTCGGCGCGGTAGCGCTGCCGCTGCGGCGGCTGTTGGCTCCGTCCGAAGCCGCCGAGCCTGTCACGGTCGGCGGGCTCGCGGTGACCTGCAACCTGACCCTGCCGATCGCCTGCGCCGCCAACGAGGCGGCCAACCCCTTCGGCACGCGCGACGCTGCCCAGCTCGCGTTCGGGTTCAGCCGCTACACCGGCTGGCCCGAACTCAAGGAGTCGCTGATGTCCGGCGACCTCAAGGCGGGTTACATGCTCGCGCCGATGGTCATGGACCTCGCCGACAAGGGCATCCCGGTGAAGATCGTCTCGATCGGCCACCGCTCGGGCGCGGTGATCATGGTGCGGACGGACTCGCCCTATCACCAGTTCCGCGATCTCGCCGGCAAGCGCATCGCGATCCCGAGTCGGTTCGCGGTCGACTATCTGTTCCTGCGCAAGATGCTCGCATTCGAGGGCATGACGGTCGACGACGTCGAGGTGGTCGAAATGGCCCCGGCCGACATGCCGGCGGCGCTCTACGTCAACGGGGTCGATGCCTACTGCACCGGCGAGCCGTTCGGAGCGGCCGCGCAGAAGGCCGGCTATGCGCGCGTGCTGAGCATGACTCGCGACGAATGGCCGCGCTACATGTGCTGCGTGCTCACGGTCCGCGAGGAGCTGATCGAGCGCAACCGGCCGCTGGTGCAGAACATGGTCAACTACGTGCTCTCGGCCGGGCGCTGGCTGGACGCGCGGCCCGAGAACCGCGACCGCGCGGTGGAGATTGCCGCCCGGCCGCGGTTCTTCAACCAGGATCCCGAGATCCTGCGCTTCGTGATGGACAACCCCGAGGACCGGGTGACCTACGGCGACCTGCGCATGGTCCGCAGCGAATTCGACGAGCTGATGCAGCTCGCGGTCGAGGCCGGCGCGCTGTCGCGCCCGGTCGAGTTCTCGCGCTACGTCGACGAGAGCTTCTCGCTGGCTGCGCGGCCGGCGTCGATCGCGCTGTGAACCTGCGCGCCCGCCTTGCCGCCACACTGGCGCTGGCGCTGCTCCTCGCAGGCGCCGCGACGCTGTGGCTGATAAGGGCGCAGGAGCCACAGCCGGCGCTGATCGCCGGCGCCTACGATCCGCCGCGGCCCGCGCCCGGATTCACGCTCGACGGGACCGACGGCGCGCCGGTGACGCTCGAAAGCTTCCGCGGCAAGGTCGTGCTGCTGACCTTCGGATTCACCCACTGCGCCGCGGTCTGCCCGACCACGCTGGCGACGCTGGCGCAGGCGCGCAGTGCGCTCGGCGTGCGGGCCAAGGAGGTGCAGGTGGTGTTCGTGACCGTCGACCCCGAGCGAGACACGATCGAGCAGATGCGGCCCTACCTCGCCGCGTTCGACCCGACTTTCGTCGGCGCGACCGGAGATCCGACAGCTCTTGCGGCAGCGCGCGGGGGCTACGGCGTGACCGCGGTGCGCGAGGGTGACGGGCCCGACTACGCAATGGCGCACACGTCCTCGATCTTCCTGATCGACCGGGCCGGCCGGCTGCGGGCGATGATGCCGTTCGGCCATGACGCGGCCGACTTCGTGCACGACGTCGGCCTGTTGCTCGAGGGATAGGCAAGTGCGCCGCCGCCGCCCCGTCCTTTTCGTCCTGGCGCTGCTCGTCGTCGGCGGGCTCGGCTGGTCCGCGCTCGCGCCGATCCCGAGCGGCGCCCGCGAGCGGCTGTTCGAAATTCCTCCCGGCACATCGGAGCGCCGCATCGCCGGGGAGCACGACCTCGAGATCCTGCCGCAGACGATCCGCCTGCAAGTCCACGAGGTGCTGGCGCTTCGGAACGCCGACTCCGCTCCGCACGTGTTCGGTCCGACGCTGATCCTGCCCGGGCAGACCTTCCGCCTGCCGTTCCGCCAGGCCGCGACCTACAGCTTCCTGTGCACCGCGCACGCCGACGGCCAGCTCAACGTGATCGTCGAGCCGGGGCCCGCGCCGGGATGGGAGCGCCTGCGCTGGCGCTGGGAAAGGCTCGCTGGAGCCGAGTGAGCGCAACGTAGGGGCGCGCGCCCCGTACTCGCACGAAAGGACAAATCCGAAAGCCCGGAGTGGGCGGCAACGCCCTCCTCGATCACCAATTCAATGTAACTATGTTGCTACCTTGTTGCCCGAGCGCAACATTCGGCCCCCACCGTCCGGAAAAGTACCGCCCCGGCCGGTTTTCGAGGTTGTGAAACTCGCGCGCGATGCCGCAAGACCGCGAGGGATTGGGGGAAGTGTTGCGGACAATCGAGGGAAAGCTCGCGCGGATCGTTCCGCCGGTGCTGCTGATCGGCTCGCTGATCGCGGTCTGGTGGATCGTCGTCGCCAACAGCGAGAGTCCGATCTTCCCGACTCCGGCACAGGTCGCCACCGGGGCCTGGGTGCTGGCCGAGGACGGCACGCTGTGGCAGCACATCGAGGCCTCGCTGTTCCGGGTCGAGATCGGCTTCGGACTGGCGTTCCTCGTGGCGGTGCCGCTCGGACTGTGGATGGGCTGGGTGTCGGCCGCGTTCAACACGCTCAACCCGCTGTTCCAGATGCTGCGGCCGATCTCGCCGATCGCGTGGATCCCGGTGGCGATCCTGTGGTTCGGCGTCGGCGACTTCTCGCCGATCTTCCTGATCTTCATCTCCTCGGTGTTCCCGATGATGGTGCAGACCACGGTCGGTGTGCGCACGATCGACCGGCGTTACCTGCGCGCGGCGGCGAATTTCGGGGTTTCCAGGTGGGTGCTGTTCACCCGGGTGGTGATCCCGGCAGTGCTGCCCGAGATCATCGTCGGCATGCGCATCGGCCTCGGCGTCGCCTGGCTCGTCGTAGTCGCCGCGGAGATGATCGCGCTCAATACAGGCCTCGGCTACCTGATCATGGATTCGCGCAACGCCGGCAACCGCTACGACCTTGTCATCGCCAGCATGATCCTCATCGGCGTGATCGGGCTGCTGCTCGACGGCGCCACACGCCTGCTCGAGCAGCTCGACATGGTGAAGTGGCGCTATGTCCGATAGTCAGATCGTCGTCGACCGGGTCAGCAAGGGCTTCGGCGCACTCGCGGTCGTCGACCACGTCAGCTTCGAGGTCGCCGACGGCGAGTTCGTGGCAATCGTCGGCCCCTCGGGTTGCGGCAAGTCGACGCTGCTCAACATCATCGCCGGCTTCGAGAAGCCCGACCGGGGGGAGGTGCGGATCGACGGCGCCCGGGTGACGGGCCCGGGCCGCAACGCGATCATGATTTCGCAGCACGGCTCGGTATTTCCGTGGCTGACCGTGCAGGACAACGTGATGTTCGGCCTCGTCGGCGAGAGCGAGAGCGAGCGCCGGGCGCGCGCGCACCGCTATATCGACATGGTCGGGCTCGCCGGGTTCGAGAAGGCCTATCCGCACGAGCTCTCCGGCGGCATGCTCAAGCGGGTGGAGATCGCCCGCGCACTGGTGGTCAGGCCGGAGATCCTGTTCATGGACGAGCCGTTCTCGGCTCTCGACGCGCTGATGAGCCTCAAGATGCAGACCGAACTGCGCCGCATCCTGGAGGAGGAGCGGCACACGGTGCTGCTGATCACCCACGACGTCGAGGAAGCGATCTTCCTCGCCGACCGCATCCTCGTCCTGTCGGCGCGGCCGACCCGGGTCCAGACCACCTTCCAGGTCGACCTGCCACACCCGCGCAAGCTGTCGAATCCGAAGGCTCAGGCCCTGCGCGAGGCAATCCTGAGGGAACTGGGGCTGTGATGGCGCCTGCTGCTGCGGCCAGCGTCAGAGATCGATGCGGATCTGGATCGCCTCAGGACTAACGCCGAGGCTGTCTGCCAACCACGTCTTGAATTCGAGAATCTCGATCCGGCTCTCGGAAAGCGGCGGAGCCTTTTCCAGCGACAACTCTTCGGGAGGGACCCCCAACGCCCGGACCAGCCGCTGCAGGCTTGCGGGCGAGGGCGTGCTTCGCCCGCCTTCCCAGTACCACACGGCCTGGCGGCTGACGTTGGCGCGTTGCGCGAGCTGCTCGATCGAAAGACCGCTGCGCTCGCGCAGAGCCTTGAGGCGCTTGGGGAAGTCTGCGCCCGGCATTCCGCGCCCGTGACGGCCCTTCGCGGCAGACATCTTGTTCTTGTGCCGGGGAGGGTCAGGCGGCGCCTGCGTCAGGATCGCTGTGAGCGTCGCGTCGCCCAGCAACTCCGCGAAGCTGCAGCCGTAGAATGCCCCGTTCGCCCATTCGACTCGCGCCCGAACCGGAGCGACGCCGGGAAAATGCAACGTCAAGGGCTCGCCTACCGACAGCGGTTTCGATGTCTCGATCAGGGCACCTGTCTGAGACAGGTTGTGCACCAGGAACGCTTCCGAATCGGCCGGGCCGCCCTTGAGCCGAAATTTTAGCAGGTAGCGAGGGAGGCGCTTGGCCGCCCCCTGCGTTGCGCCGGATTCAGGCTCCAACTCCAATTGAATCGGGGAGCGATGCGCCATGCCGGTCCTGTAAACAGAAACTAATAAGAATTGCTTAACAGCGGATACAGGCGGAGCACCACCAGTCGGCCTGAGCCGTCCGTAACCGCAGGATGTTTACGAAGCTTAACGATTGTCGAAACGCCGCTGCGCCCGTTTTGTTCCCGGACGTTGCTTCGCGCATGCTGCACTCATCTCGTCCGACAGCGGTTCTCGGGAATCCCTTCGGAAACAGTCGCTTGTTAAGCTCCGCTGGCGTTCTGACCCAAATCGGGAAGCCTTCCAAAATCCGTATCCTCCCGACAACAAATCGGTTAACGCTCTGTTTACCGGAGAGGAGATTCGGGAGCCTGCGTCCCTGTCGGCCTCGATGGTGTGCGCCTGCGTCTCGGAGCACCCGGGACGAGGACAGGCGCGGTTTGACAGTCAGGATGGGATGTATTCACTATGAAAAAGCTTCTTCTCGCCGCAGCCGCTTCGGCCCTCGTCAGCGCACCGGCCCTCGCGGCTGATGCGGATTCGAACTCGTTCGATGTCACCGCAACGGTCCTGCCGGAGTGCAGCATCGAAGATCCGGATAACGTGAACTTCGGCAACATTTCGATCAACGAAGATCCGGGTTCCGACGCGCTGCTGATCGACCAGCAGTTCCATAACCAGAACCAGAAAATCTGGGTCAGCTGCAACTACGGTGCGAAGATGACCATCTCGTCGCAGAACGGCGGTTTGGTCAATCCGGTCGCCAACGACGGCCCCGACGCCGGCGACTTCACCAACGTGATCGAGTATCGCGCTTCGCTGACCGCTTCCTCGAACAACGCGTTCCTCACCACGCACCTGTTCACGCACAGCGGCAACAGCGGGTCGCGCATCAACCCCGACGCGTTCCACGACGAGGCGAACCTGCGGGTCTACATCTACCAGGGCGACAACCCGCTGCGTCCGCTCGCCGGCACTTACAGCGACGTCGCGACGGTATCCGTCGGGCCGGCCTAAGCTCGTCTGCCTTGTGGCCGAACGAGGGAAAGGGAGGGGCAAGCCCCTCCCTTTCTGCCTTCGGCAACGCGACGGTAACGAACGGTCCGCCAGGGTGACAAACGCATTAACGGACTCGTTTTACCTAGGACTGCCATGCTGAACCGACTGATTGCATCCGTGGCCGCCGTTGCGGTCGCGTGCGCGCCGCTCGCGGCCGAAGCCGCGCGTGTATCCCCGATGATCGTCGAGCTGGAGCCCACCGGCAACGCCTCGGTCGCTCGGGTCGAGCTGACCAACGATGCGGCACGCGACATCCCGTTCGAAGTGCGGGTCATGCGCGGAGACATCAGCGAGGACGGCGAGCTCACCTTGACGCCGGCCGACGACGACTTCCTCGTCTTTCCGCCGCAATCGATCGTCCAGGCGCGCTCCCAGCAGGTTTTCCGGCTACAGTACGTCGGCGACCCGCAGCTCGACAAGTCGGCCATCTACTACATGTCGATCCAGCAGGTTCCCGTGAAGGTCGAGCCTGAGCAGTCCCAGGTCCAGGTCGTCGTCAACTACAATGTCCTGGTCAACGTCGTTCCGCGCGGGACTTCGCCCGAGGCGGTGGTCGAAAGCGTCGAGGCAACGGTTCGCCAACCGGAAGTTGAGGAAACCCCCGAAACCGAAGACGAGACGGCTGGCGTGCAGGTCGCTCCGCCCCCGCAACCCGGCATCCTCGTGCGCGTCGGCAACCGTGGGACCCGCTATTTCTTCGCCGGAATGTCGCGCTGGAAGGTAACCGGCGTGACCGAAGACGGCCAGACCTACAGTCGCGATTACCGGCCAGAGGAGATGAGCCGGGTGGTCGGCGTAGGGGTGGTCGCGCCGGACCGCACTCGCGCCTTCTTCATACCCACCGAAGCGCCGCTCGCTCCCGACTCGATCCGGGTGGAAGTCAGTCCCTGACATGACACGACGCGCACGGCGGACAACTCTGCAGCACGGAGTCGGACTTGCGGCGCTGGCGTTCGCGGTCGCCGCCGCGCCGGCGCTTCCCGTGCGCGCACAGAGCGACGCAGAAACGGGCGCGAAGAGCGCCCGCGAAATGACCTTCACGGTTCCGCTTGTGTCTGATCGCCGCGTGCTGGGTGACGTGCTGGTGCGGATCCCGTCCAGCGGCCCAGTCGCCTATGAAACCCAGTCGCTCAGACGCGAGCTCGAGCCGCTACTCAACGAAGCCGGTCAGGCGCGCCTCGACGCTGCGCTCGGTGCCCGAGCTTTCGTCGACGAGACAATTCTCGTCGATGCGGGCTTCCAAATCCGCTTCAACGCGAATCGACTCGAGGCCGTGATCGACAGCATCGAGGGCAGCTACCGTCCGGTCGGAACTCTGGGGATCGCCCGGCGAAGCGAGGAAGCCTCTTCACTGCCGATCGTCGAACCGGCTGGCGTCAGCGCGTTCCTCAACATCAACGCCAGCCTCGACTATGACGACCTCGATGGCGTGCAGAGGCCCGAGTTCTACCTGTTGGGCGCGAGCCGTTTCGGCGGCCTCGTGGTCGAGCTCGACGGGGCCTTCAGCGAGCAGCTCGGCGACAGCGCGTACGAGTTCCATCGCCGCTCGCTGCGGGCGATCTACGACCTTCCCAAGCGGTACATGCGCATAAGCGCTGGCGATGTGCGCTCCGAAACGGTTCCGCTGCTTCGAACCCCGGTGATCGGCGGCCTCAGCGTCGAGCGTCGTCGGCGGACCTTCCGCCCGATACTGCCCGCCTCCCGTCTCGGCGGGCGCGAGATCTTCCTCGACACGCGCTCGACGGTCGACATTCTCATCAACGGGGTCGAGTATCAGACCGTCGAACTCGACCCGGGCCGCTACGACCTCGCCAACCTGCCGCTGCAGTTTGGCTCCAACAACGTAATGCTGCGCGTCCGCGATGCCGCGGGCCGCGAGCAGCTGATCGACTACGACTACTTCTTCGAGCCGCTCGAACTCGAAGCTGGCGACTACGAATACGTCGCCACTGTCGGATTCCTGAGCCGCGAGCTCGGCTATCAACCGAACTATTCCGACGACCTGGCGGCAATCGGCT
>Ga0182743_1001447_pt1 | contig 23242 bp, 22 predicted proteins | sample eDN3rd30CKraftOP_FD_128522 | JGI IMG/M metagenome (GOLD analysis project Ga0182743, IMG submission 128522) | Enriched Organic Plus compost microbial communities from Emeryville, California, USA - eDNA 3rd pass 30_C Kraft OP (version 2) (version 2) ... | reverse complement strand
GCCGGCAATTTTGTATTGGAGGATTTGGGCTTCATCTTCGTTCCTTCGTCACTACGACGAAGCCCAAATCCTCCTTAAATCACAACCTCAAATCTGTGCCATGGGCGCTGACGGGAGACAGTCCAGGGATTGCTGGCCGAACGCGCCGAAGTCCCCGGCGATGTAGGTGGGTGTTCCGGACAGCCCCATGTTTTCGGCCAGAATCCAGGAATGCTCGATCTGGCGGGCGATATTGATGTCCTCCATGTCGCGGTGCAGCTGACCCATGTTGAGGCCGACCGAGCTGGCGGTGGCGATGGCGCTTTTGTCATCCGCCGGACCTTTGATGCGCATCAGGCTGGTGTGGAACTGCCAGAACTTTCCCTGTCGCAGCGAGGCGAGTGAGACTTTTGCACAATAAAGTGATCCGGCACCAAAGACTGGCCATTCCCGCAGCACCACCCGCAACTGCTGATCCTCAAGGATCAGCCGGTGCAGGTCAGCGACCGAAGCGCGGCAATATGGGCAGTTATAATCAAAGAACTCGGTCAGCGTCACATCACCAGAGGGATTGCCCAGAACTGCGCCCAGCTTTTCATGTTCAAGCGCCTGACGCAGCCCGTCAGGCATGGGATTTTCCTGTGCAGAGGCAGGGATGCCGGTGATGATGACGGCTCCTGTCGCAAGGCCGGTCTGCAGGAATTCGCGCCGGTTGCGAGAGGGGAGTTTTCTGTCTGGCATGGGCCTGTCCTTCTGCGATCTGGAGCGCATTGATAGGCGGCGGGCCTTAACCAAGCCTTAAGCGCAGAACTGTTCGCGCCTGATCACCCTTAAGCTGGTGTTAAGCTTTCTCGCCCATTCGGGCGCGGGATCCGATACCCCGAACGACTGGAGCGTGAAATATGAATCAACCTTGCCACCAACCCCCGCATGATCCGCGCCGCAAAACGGCGACTGTGGATGGCACAGCAAGCAGACGTGCGTTTCTGGGCGGGCTGATCGCCGGAGGGCTGGCGCTGCCGCGGCTTGCATCGGCTCAGGCCATTGATCCGACGACGGGGCAGGCCGTTTATGGCTCGGCGGCTGCCGGGCAGGCGCCGGATGTGGGCGTCTATCAGATCGACCCGACCAAAGACAGCCGCCGCAACCTGTCTTCGTTCCGCAATCGGCATTGGAGCGAGTTCTACCCCTCGCTTGGCAAGGGGGTCATTCTGGCGGACATCTCATCGCGTGCGCTGCATTACTGGTCGGGCGACGGGAACACCTATCTGCTGTTCCCCTCTTCGATCCCGGTGTCGGAAGAGTTGACCAAGCGCGGCCGGACCGAGGTGGTGCGCAAGGCCGAGAACCCGACCTGGACGCCAACCCCCAGTATGCGTCAACGCGATCCCAGTCTGCCGCAGCGGGTCGAAGGCGGGGCGCCGGACAATCCCTTGGGGGTCTATGCCCTGTATCTGTCCTGGCCGGCCTATCTGATTCACGGCACCCATGATACGCGCAAGATTGGCCGTAAATCCTCAAGCGGTTGCTACGGGCTTTATAACGAACATATCGCAAGGCTTTACCCGCTGGTCGAGATCGGCACGCAGGTCACCATCTTCTGAGCCTGCGCAGCGGGCGACCCCCAAATGTGATCAGGTGGTGCGGGGTGCGGCGGGCAGGATCAGTTCTGCCCGCTCTCCGCCATTGTGGCGCGGGGACAGGCGCAGCTCACCCCCCATCGTCCGGACCGCGGCGGCAACGATCGAAAGGCCCAGCCCGCTGCCGCCGCCCGAGGGGCTGGACGCACCGCGATAAAAGCGTTCGATGACATGAGGGCGGTCTGCCTCGGCAATACCGGGGCCGCGGTCCAGCACCGCAAAGCGTACAGTGTCGCCGTCCCGCAATAGCCGTGCCTCGACGCACGCGCCTTTGGGCGAGGCGAGGATTGCATTTTCCAGCAGGTTACGCAGTGCCGGTGCCAGCAGGGCTGCCTGCGTGGTGCGCCACTGGGTTTCTCCGGTCTCAAGCCGCAGGGTGACGCCGCGCGATTGCGCCAGAATCACCAGCGCATCGGCGACATCGGCAAGGATGCGCGCGCCTTCTTGCGGGGGTGCGCCGCTGTCGATGGCGTTCTCGGCCGCTGTCATATCAAGCAGTTGGCGCACCATCCGGTCAGTGCGGTCCACCCCGCGCGCGATCTGCCCCAGCGCCCGATCCCGGGTTGCCGTGTCCGGGGCCATTGCGGCGACTTGCGCCTGCGTTTTCAGCCCGGCCAGCGGGGTTTTCAGTTCATGCGCGGCAAAGGCGGTAAAGCTGCGCTCGCGCTCGCGCAGCCCCTCGACGCGCTGGAACAGGCCGTTCAGTGCCTCGATCATCGGGCGCAGCTCCGAGGCTGCATCAACCTGACGCAGCGGGCTTAAATCGGTCGCCGGACGGCGCGACAGCGCCTGAGTCAGCCGGTCAAGCGGCGCCAGCCCGCCGCGCACCGCCAGCCAGATCAGTACCGCCAGCAGCGGCAGGATCAGCAGGGCGGGTGCGAGCAGTCCCATCGCGACGTCATGCACCAGCCGTTCACGTATCGAACGTGCATCGCCCACCATGACGCGCACGCCCATCTCGCGGTCCACATGGGTATAGACGCGCCAGACCTCGCCGTCGGCCTCGCGCTCGCTGAACCCTTCCTGCCGGGCAAGCTGGCCCGATGGCGCGCCGTCGGATTCGCTTTTCAGTTGGCCGTCAAAGCCCCAGACCTGACAGATCAGCTGTCGGGCATAATCATGCGGTCCGGTGCCTGCCAGGGCCGGGGCTTCATCGACCAGCATAGCTGCATCGGGGGCGGCGATGCCGCCGTTGCGACGGATCAGCGAGGCGACCATGCGGGCCGATTCCTGCAGGCGGCGGTCCAGAACATGGCCGACCTCGACCCGCGTCGAATGCTGAATCCAGCCCATCGCAGATAGCCAGATGATGCCGGTGGCGACCAGCAGGATCACGAACAGCCGTTTGCGGATCGAGTTCATGCCCCACCGTCCTGTTCGCTGGGCTTGCCCAGCCGATAGCCTGCCCCGCGGACCGTTTCGATGAACGAGGGGCCAAGCTTGGCGCGCAGCTTGTGGATATGGACCTCGACCGTGTTGCTCTCTACTTCGGCCTGCCAGCCATAGAGCCGCTCTTCCAGCACCGATTTGGCAAGGATCGCGCCGGGGTGTTCGATCAGCGCCTGAAGAATGGTGAACTCGCGGCGCGAAAAGGGGATATCCGTACCGTCGCGCCTGCCTTGCATGGTGGCCGGGTCCAGCTGCAACCCGTTCCATTCGATCACTGCCGCCGCCCGGCCCTCTTGCCGGCGCAGCATGGCGCGCAGGCGGGCGGCGAGTTCCGCAAGGTCAAAGGGCTTGCCAAGGTAATCGTCCGCCCCTGCATCAAGGCCTTGTACCCGGTCGCGTACCTGATCGCGCGCCGTCAGCAGCAGGATTGGCAGGCGCGACCCCGCGGCGCGCAGCTCGGCCAACAGGTCCAGACCCGAACCATCAGGCAGCATGATGTCCAGCACCATGCCGGCAAAGCCGCCACCCGTCAGCGCGGCGCGGGCATCACCCAGTGTTCCGACCGCATCGGCGGTGAATCCGGACAGGCCCAGGCCGACGCTTAACCCGTCTGCAAGGGCCGGATCGTCCTCGACAATCAAGAGGCGCATGGTTTTCCCCGCAATTCGTGACGATCACGCTATCGTTGATAAAGCTTAAGGTGGGCTTAAGGTCGCGTCTTTAGCCAGAGCCCATGATAACGAGATTGTTCCCCGCACTTGTGGCGCTGCTGATCGCGGTCCTTGCCGCCAGCGCCTCCACTGCCCAGTCACACAAGGCACCTTTGCCGCCGCATGAGGCCTTTGCCCTTTCCGTCAGCCACGATGGAGAAACAGGGCTTTCGCTGAACTGGCGCATCGCCGAGGGGTATTATCTTTACCGCAGCGAATTTTCTGCCGAGGCGGGCGGCCAGAGCCTGCCGCTTTCTTTGCCCGGGGGCGAGGTTCACGATGACCCCTATTTCGGCACGGGCCAGATCTATCGCGACGCGGTCTCGGTCCGGCTTGAAAGGATGGATCGGCCGGTGACCCTGCGTTGGCAGGGCTGTCAGCAGGATGGTATCTGCTATGCGCCACAAACCGCGCGGCTGGACGCTACGGGCAAGCTGATGGCAGGCGATGCCCAAGCAGGCGCGGGGTGGAGGCCGCAGGCCGCTGGCCCCGGGCTGCGGCTGACGCTGGCGCAGGATCAGGGGCTGGTGCAGGGGCTTGCCCTGCGCGGCGGGGGTGCATTGGTCATCGCGGCTTTTCTGGGCTTCGGCTTGCTGCTGGCCTTTACCCCTTGTGTCTTTCCTATGCTGCCCATCGTCGCGGGCATGCTCGCCGCGCAGGGTGAAAGTCTGACCGCGCGGCGGGGTCTGTTGCTGACCAGCGCCTATGTGCTGGCGATGGCGGTGGCCTTTGGTCTGCTCGGTGTGGCTGCGGCGTGGTCGGGGGCGAACCTGCAACTGGTGCTGCAATCGCCCGCCGCGATCGCTGTCATTGCGGTGCTATTCGTGGTGCTGGCCCTGTCGATGTTCGGCTTTTACGAATTGCGCCTGCCGCAGGCGCTGTTATCCCGCCTTGGCCGGGCCGGGAGCTGTCGCGGCTCGGTCGGGGGGGCTATGGTGCTGGGCCTTACCTCGGCGTTGATCATTGGCCCCTGCGTGACCGCGCCGCTGGCCGGGGCGCTGATCTATATCGCCCAGACCGGAGATGTCATTTTAGGGGCTGCGGCACTGTTTGCGCTGGGGCTGGGACAGGGGCTGCCGCTGCTTGCTATCGGGCTTTTTGGTCCGCGCATCCTGCCCCGCAGCGGTGGCTGGATGGAGGGCGCGAGACGCGCCTTTGGCGTGATCTTTCTGGGCTTTGCGATCTGGCTGGCGGGGCGGGTGCTGCCGGGTCCGGCGACGCTGGCGCTTTGGTCGGCCCTGCTGGTCGGGATGGCGGTCTTTCTGGGTGCGCTGGACCGGCTTGAATGCGATACGACGCGTACGCGGCGGCTTGGCGCGGCTATGGGGGTGCTATTGCTTTTCGCCGGGTTGGTTCAGGGTTTTGGTGCGGCGCTGGGGGCCGGTGATCCCCTGCGCCCGCTGGCGCCGCTTGCCGGACGGGACGTGCCTGCCCCGACCAAGGCAGGGCCACAATTTGCCGAGGTCTCGACCCGTGACGAGCTTGGCCGTGCCCTGACCGCGGCTCAGGGGCGTCCGGCGCTGGTTTACATTACCGCTGACTGGTGCGTGACATGCCGCGCCATCGAGCGCGGGCCTCTGGCCGATCCCGCCGTTCATGCCGCGCTGGCTGATCTGGCACCGATCCGGCTGGACGTTACCAGCTTTAACGCCGAGGCACAGGCGCTGATGCAGGATCTGGCTGCTGCTGGCCCGCCGACGATGATCTTTCTGGATCCTTCGCGGGCTGAGGCTTCGGGCAGCCGGCTGATCGGCGCGATGGACAGCGCCGCGCTGCTGGCCTCGATTGCGAAGATCGGGCTGTGAATGCGATCTCGATCGGGCCGTTGGTCCTTGACGGCGCACGCTTTGCCGCCGTGGTGGCGTTTGCCCTGTTCTTTGTGCTGGCTGAGGTCGCAGCGCGGGCAAAAGGGCGCGATGCGGCGCGCTGGCCAATTATCGCGGCGCTGGTCTGGGTTCTTGCCGCGCGGGCTGGCTTCGTCCTTGCGAACTGGTCCAGCTTTGCCAGCCATCCGCTGGACGCGCTGAAGCTGTGGCAGGGCGGTTTTCTGCCTGCTGCGGGCTGGGTCGCTGGCGCAACCCTGCTGCTGTTTATGCTTTTCCGCCGTGTGCACGGCGCGGGTCTGGCGTTGGTTCTGGGCGGAGCGGTCGCCTTTCTGGCGCATCAGGTCGTCATCGCCGCGCTTCCGCGTCCTGTGCTTAGCGTGCCTGATATCCAGTTGCTGACGCTGGATGGAAAGGCGGTGCAGCTTGCCGGGCGCGGCCGCCCGTTGGTGCTGAATCTTTGGGCGACCTGGTGCCCGCCGTGCCGGCGCGAGATGCCGATGATGGTCGATCTGGCCGCGAATAGCCCCGGCATCGATTTCGCCTTTGTCAATCAAGGGGATGACCTGCGCCGGATTGCGGGCTTTCTTGTTGCTGAGGGCCTGCCCGGGCAGGGGATGATCAGTGACCCGCAAAGCCGGTTGATGGGAACGCTGGGTGCTATCGGCCTGCCCTCGACGCTGATCTTTGACGCGCAGGGCAGGCTGGTCGCGTCCCATACGGGTGAGATTTCGCGTGCCGCCCTGACCCGCATGATTGCGCAGGCGGCAATGACAGCGCAGCTAAGATAAGGAGACGTTATGAGTATCACCCGGCGCGATATTCTTGCCGCGACCACTGGCCTTGGCATTTCCGGTCTTGCCACAGGGGCGTTTCTTTTGAGCCGCAGACAGGGTGCCAGCGTAAAGCCGACGCCCGATGCGGTGATCGACCAGGCGCTGCACGATCCTGACAACCCGGTGCTGGGCAATCAACAAGGCACACTGACCGTTGCTGAATATTTCGATTACCAATGCCCTTACTGCAAGATGGGCCATGCCATGCTAAGTCGGGTGGTCCGCGATGAAGGCGATATCCGGCTGGTGATGAAGGACTGGCCGATCCTTGGCGCACCTTCGGTTCTGGCCAGTCAGCTGGTGCTCGGCGCTGTGTCGATGGGTCGCTATCATCAGGCCCATGACGCGCTGATGGCGACCGACGCGCGGCTGTCCCAGGATCAGATCCACGAGGTTTTGAACGCGGCCGGCATTGACCCCGGGACCGCCCTGACTGCCTATCGCGCCGAACGTGATCGGTGGGACGGGCTTTTATCGCGCAACTCGGCCCAGGCGGCGGGGCTGGGCCTTGGCGGCACGCCGGTCTTTGTCATCGGCGGAACGGTCTATCCGGGTGCCATGGACGAAAACCGCCTGCGTCGCGCCATCGCTGAGGCGCGAGGTCAAATCTAAGCTGAAACGCCCGCCACTTTATAAAAAGGAGATCCCATGCAACGCCGAAATCTGATCCTCGCGGGCGCGAGCCTGCTGTCGCTGCCGGTTCTGGGCCGTCCGGCCCTTGCAAAGAAAACGCGTGAGAACCCGATGCCCGAGGATCTGCGCAAGGCGCTTGAGCGTGACCCGACCTCGCCGGTTCTGGGCAATCCGCAGGGGGACATCACCCTGACCGAGTTCTTTGATTATAACTGCCCGTTCTGCCGTAAGATGGTCGATCCGATGCACCGGCTGATCACCTCGGACAAGAACCTGCGGGTCGTCTTTCGTGAATGGCCGGTTTTCGGCGAGGATTCGGAATTTGCCGCGCGCGCCTCTTTGGCTTCATTGCAGCAGGGGAAATACTGGCAGATGCATACCGCGCTGTTTCGCACCAAGGGCCGCGTGACCGAGGTTGCAACCATGCGCGCCGCGCGAGAGGTCGGTCTGGATATCGCCCGGCTTGAACGCGACATGGCTGCCGAACAGATCGAGCGCCATATTTCGATGAGCCATATGCTGGCCGAACATATGGGGCTGGTCGGTACCCCGACCTTTGTTGCGGGCGATGAGGGCGCCTTTGGCCAATACAGCCTCGCCGATCTGCGCGGGCTGGTGGAACGTGCGAGAGAAACCCTGGGGTAGGGTGTCGCCAAGGCTGATGCGCCGCTGACTATCCTGACAGGCAGGGATGCGGCGGCCTGACGGTGGTCGTCCCTGGGTGGGGCGATGATGGTCAGGACTGTCCTTCCTGATCAGCCTCGGCCTCCAGCCGTTCGCGCAGCGTGGCCATGACCCGGTGCGCGGTTCGGATTTCCTCGGCTGACAGGTCCTTTGCCAGCGCATTCGCCCGGGGGGTATAGGCGTCGATTGCCGCTTCATAGGCTTGGCGCCCCTTTTCGGTCAGCACCACCAGTTGCGCGCGGCGATGGTGGGGGTTGGGCTGAAACTCGACGAGCCCTTCTTTTTCCAGATCATTCACGATGCGCTGAACGTTCTGACGGTTCGCGCCAAGATCGCGGGCGATCCAGGCTACCGGGCGTGACATTTCTGACAGAACGATTGCGCCCAGAACCTGCCAGCGTGCGCTGGTCAGGCCGAATGGCGCAACCAGCCTGTCCCCCCAGCCAAGCGTCAGGTTGTTCACGCGGAACATGGTCAGGATCAGCCCGGTCAAGGCTTCGCCTTCTGGAGTTGTCGCCTTTTGCTGCATTTTCCTCTCCGTGCTTAGGTTGACACTATGGTGTCAAAGATCTAATTGTAATTATAATACCAAATCGACATCATGATTACAATTTTGTGCTGTAAAGGAAAGCGTCATGCCAAAGATCATCCACCCTATCGCCGGATTAGTCGCTTTCCTGACGGTTGCAGGTTTCTGGCTTTCGACAGTGATTTCAGAGCTGTTCTTGGGTTTAGCAGCAGTTGTTGAGGTCAAGACCGCTATTCCATGGGGTTTTTTGCTGCTGGTCCCCGCGCTCGCCCTGACCGGAGGGACCGGGTTTTCCTTAATGCGAGGTCGCCGGGGCAGGCTGGCCGACGCAAAGCTGCGGCGCATGCCGATCATTGTCGTGAATGGGTTGTTGCTTTTGATCCCGGCGGCGCTGTTTCTTGCCTTTAAGGCCAAAGCTGATGAGTTTGATGCCTATTTCTACATCGTGCAGGCGATCGAGTTGATTGCAGGGGCGGTGAATATCACCTTGCTTGGGCTCAATCTTCGCGATGGGTTAATGATGAAGGGCCGGTTGCGCCGTCGCAATGTGTAAATTGCGGCGTAACGCATTGGCTCTTTCACAAAGCTCCGTGCAGCTTGCAGGCAGCCAGTCAGGCCAGATGGCAGGCAACGGCCTGGCCGGGGGCAAGCTCGCGCAACGTGGGGATCCGGCTACGGCAGTCGTTGACCGCGATTGGGCAACGCGAGGCAAAGGGGCATCCCGGCGGCAGGTTGACCGGGCTTGGCGGATCGCCTTGCAGCCGTGCCCCGCCGCCGCGGCGCCGATGCTCGGGCGCAAGCGAGGGGGCGGCGGCGATCAGCGCCTGCGTATAGGGATGCCGGGGAGAGGCAAATATCCGCGCTGCCGACGCCTTTTCCACGATCCTGCCCAGATACATCACGGCGATCTCGTCGCAGACATGGCGGACGACGCCAAGATCGTGGCTGATGAACAGATAGGTCAGCCCGGTTTCCCGCTGCAATCGTCGGATCAGGTTCAGCACCTGGGCTTGCACCGCCACATCCAGCGCCGAGACTGGCTCGTCAAAAACGATCAGATCTGGTTTGGTCGCCAGTGCCCGCGCCAGCCCGATGCGCTGGCGCTGCCCGCCCGAGAACTGATGCGGGTACAGCGATTTCAGCTCGGGGCGCAGACCGACCTGAGCCAACAGCTCTTCGACCCGGGCATCGCGCTGGGGTGGCTGAAGCAGACCCAGCAGGTCCATGGGTTGGCGGATGATCCGCCCCACCCGGTCGCGCGGGTTCAGGGATGAGAAGGGGTCTTGAAAGACCATCTGAAAGCGTGGCCGGGCGCGGCGCAGCTCCTGGCCCTCGATGCGGCTGATGGGGATGCCGTCAAGGTCGATCTTGCCGCTGGTGATCGGGGCAAGGCGCATGACCGCCAGCGCAGTCGTGGTCTTGCCCGAGCCGGATTCACCGACGATCCCCAGTGTCTGCCCGCGTGGAATGTCAAAGCTGACGCCGTCGACCGCATGGATCGTGCCGCCACGCCCGGTCGGGAAATGCACCCTGAGGTCGCGGACGGAAAGAAGCTGGCTCATGCGGAAACCTCATTGGCTTGCAGCCGGATGCAGGCGGCCGAGTGGTCCCGGGACATCGCGACATGATGCGGCTGGGCTGCGTTGCAGGCCGGAACTGCCAGCGCGCAGCGCGGTGCAAAGGCGCAGCCCCGGCCAAGATCGGTCAGGGCGGGTACGATGCCCGGGATCTCGGGCAGGTCGGCGTCGGGATCGGCGTCGATGCGCGGAATGCTGGCAAGCAGCCCGCGCGTGTAGGGATGGCCGGGGTTGTCCAGAACCGCATCCGCCGGACCGCGCTCAATGATGCGACCAGCGTACATGACCGCGACCTTGTCCGCCATTTCGGCCACTGCGCCCATGTCATGGGTGATCAGAATGATCGCAGTGCCGGTTTTCTGGCGTAACTCGTCAAGCAGCGCAAAGATTTGCGCCTGCACGGTCACATCCAGCGCCGTCGTCGGTTCATCCGCGATCAGCAGCCTTGGTTCGCAGGACAGTGCCATGGCGATCATCACCCGCTGGCGCATCCCGCCTGACAACTGGTGCGGATAGGCGCGGGCGCGCAGCTCGGGTTCGGGGATGCCCACGGCGCGCAGCATCTCGACCGCGCGGGCAAGCGCGGCCCTGGGGCTGACCTTTTGATGCAGGCGTACCGCCTCGGCGATCTGCTCACCGCAGGTAAAGACTGGGTTAAGCGAGGTCATGGGCTCTTGAAAGATCATGGCGATATCGCCGCCCCGGATCCGGCGCAGCTCAGATTGCCGCAACCGGGTCAGGTCGCGACCCTGAAACAGGATGCTGCCGCCGACGATCCTGCCCGGGGGTGAGGGGATAAGCCCAAGGATCGACAGCGCGGTCATGCTTTTGCCACAGCCGGATTCGCCGACAATGGCCAAAAGCTCACCAGCGGCGACGCTGAAGGACACGTCATCAAGGACATGGGCCACGCCGCGGCGGGTGACGAAATCGACCTTGAGGTTGCGGATGTCCAGAACGGGTTCGGTCATCATGGCTCAGCGTTCTCTCATCCTGGGGTTGAAGGCGTCGTTCAGCCCGTCTCCGACCAGGCTGATGCCCAGAACGGTCAGAAAGATCATCGTGCCGGGCAGGGTCACCACCCACCACGCGTCCAGCAGATATTCGCGTCCGGTGCCGATCATCAGGCCCCAGGACATGACATTGGGGTCCGACAGGCCAAGAAAGCTAAGCCCGGCCTCGAAAAGGATGGCCATGCCGATGGTCAGAGTGGCCGAAACAATCAGCGGAGGCAAAGCATTAGGCAGGATGACGCGCCAGATGATATTGCCGTCGCCCGCGCCGACCGCGCGCATGGCGCTGACATATTCCAGCGTGCGGATGCGCCGAAACTCGGACCGGGTCAGTCGTGCGGTCTGGGGCCAGCTGACGATGCCGATCGCCAGCGCCACGTTGATAAGTGTTGGCTGAAACAACGTGACCACCACCATGGCAAACAGCAGCGGAGGCAGGACCTGAAAGAACTCGGTGACGCGCATCAGCATGTCATCGACAAAGCCGCCGTAAAAGCCTGCGTAGGCGCCGATCACCACCCCGATCAGCATGGTGATCAGCGCGGCGGAAAAGCCGACGGCCAGCGTGGCGCGACCGCCCTCGATCAGCCCGGCAAGGATGTCGCGGCCAAGGTTGTCGGTGCCAAGCGGGATTGTCGCCTCTTCGCCCGGCGGTGTCAGCGGAGCCCAGACGATTTCGAACGGATCGACCTGATAGAGAAAGGGTCCGGCAAAGGTCATCAGTATGACCAGCCCCAGCAGCAACAGGCCAAGCATGGCGGCAGGGCTGCGGCGAAAGATGTCCCAGGCTTCGGCCATAGGGCCGCGGGCTGCTGGAACCGTGGTTCTGGCGGGCGCGGTCATGTCTTAGCGACCTCCGGCAAGGCGCGGGTCCAGCAGACGCGAGATGAAATCGGTCAGCAGGTTCGCGATGATGACGATCAGAGTGGAAAAGAACAGGATACCCATCACAGTGGGATAGTCGCGGGCCAGAATCGACTGAAAGGCCAACGTCCCAAGTCCTGGCCAGCTGAACACCGTCTCGACCAGGACCGCGCCCGAAATGATGGTGCCGAACTGCATGCCCGCGACGGTCACGACCGGCAGCAGGGCGTTGCGAAAGGCGTGGCGGCCAAAGACCTGCCGCTCGCTGACCCCCTTGGCGCGGGCGGTGCGGATGTAATCCGCGCCCAAAACCTCAAGCATCGCGGCGCGGGTCAGGCGGCTGTATTGCGCCAGATAGACCAGCCCCAGCGTCAACGCCGGCAGAACCAGATGATGGGCGATGTCCAGTGCACGGCCCAGCGGGCCACCCTGTTTCACCACGTCGATCATCCCGGCGATCGGAAACAGCGGTATGGTTGCGCCAAACAAGATGACGAGCATCAGCCCGGTCCAGAACACCGGTGCCGAATATCCGACAAGCGACAGCACCGTGACCAGTGCCGAGGCGATCCCGCGCGGATTGCGCGATGCCAGCATTCCCAGCCGCGTGCCGATGATCAGCGCAAAAGCCAGCGCGGTCGCCACCAGAAGCAGCGTTGGTCCAAGGCGCGACAGGATCAGTTCGGCCACCGGGCGATTGTAGAAATAGGAGGTGCCCAGATCGCCTTGCAACGCGCGGCCCAGATACAGGGCCAGCTGGGTCAGTACCGGCTTGTCGAGCCCGTATTGCTCGCGGATCGCGGCCATGACCTCGGCATTGGCTCCGCCCATTTCACCGGCGATGACCTCGGCCGGATCACCGGGGGCAAGCTGGATCAGCAGAAAATTCAGGACCAGGACCGCAAGGATCAGGGCCGCTACGTAAAGCAGCTGCCTGAGGATAGCTTTGAACATCTCGATTGCCTCTGCCGGTTATTGCTTCAGCCAGACCTCATCCATCGGCCCCATTGCCCCCCAGATCGAGATGGGCGGGTTCTGCACCGCCTGAGACCAGACCGTGTGATAGGGAATCTCGTTGAGGAAATGGATCGGGATGTCGGCGGTGATCTGTCCAAACGCCTGGGCGTAAAGCTGTTTGCGCTTGGTCAGGTCCGGTTCGTCCCCGGCTGCGTTCAGGAGCTGGTCGACCTCTTCGTTGCAATATTGCTGGGTGTTAGACCAGATGATCCCCTGTCGGATGTTCGAACACAGATAGGTCCGGTTCACCCCGATCACCGGGTCGCCCCAGTTGAAGACCAGATCCATCGTCATATCGAAATCATAAGAGGACACACGCTGTGCCCAGGTCGGGAAATCCGGCGAGGCGCGGACCGAGACCTCGACCCCCGCCTTGGCCAGCGCCGCCTTGACATATTCCGCAACCGAACGCTGCTGCTCGTCAGTGTCGGGCAGATAGTCGATGCGCAGTTTCAGCGTCTGCCCCCCTTCGCCAAAGCCTGCCTCGGTCAGCAGAGCCTTGGCCTTGTCGAGATCAAAGTCATAACGCTCGACCTCTTCGGTAAAGAAGGGACTGTCCCGCACGACCGGCTCGATCGCGGGTTTGGACAGGCCTGAATGCAGGGCCTTGGTGATGAAATTGCGGTCGATGGCGTAAGCGATGGCCCGACGCACGCGCACATCGGACAGGGCGGGGTGCTTGGTGTTGAAGGCGAGCCAGTTTACCGGACCGATCCCGGCATAACCCTGATCGCTGATGGTCAGGCTGCTGGATTTCTCAAGCCGCCGGATCAGTCGGGTCGAGTCGAGCATCGGGAAAAGCTGCGCCTCGCCCGATTCAAGCGCCAGCACGGCCGAGTTCGGATCCTGATACTGGCGGATGACGATCCGATCCAGATAGGGCCTGTCTTTGAGGAAAAAGCCATCGTGACGCTCCAGGATGATATGCTGCCCCGGCTCGAAAGCCGTTACCTTGAAAGGGCCCGAGCCGACGGGCATGTTGTTTTTCGGGTTCGACTTGATGTCCTGCCCATCGTCAAAGACATGTTTGGGCATGATCGGTGTCAAAGCCGATGACAGCACCAGCAGGATCGCGGGATGGGGCTGCGTCATGCGGATGACAACGGTCTGCTGGTCAGGCGCCTCAAAGGTCTCGGCCGGCGCGAGCATGCTTGAAAACGGGTGGTTTTCCTTGACGACGCCCAGCGACCAGATCACGTCCTCGGCGGTGATCGGCTGGCCGTCATGAAAGGTCGCGCCGCTGCGCAGCTTTAGGGTCAGAACCTTGCTGTCCTCGCTGAACGACCAGCTTTCGGCCAGATAGGGCTGAGGCTCGAAATCCTCACCATAGCGCAGCAATGTGGCAAAAATCTGTGCGGCGGGGACGGCGGTTGCGATGCCCGACTGGACGGCGGCATTCAGGTGGCGTGGTTTTTGCACCGAGGCGACGACCAGCGTGCCACCTCTTTGCGCCTCCTGCGCAGAGATGGAGGGGGCGGTGCCAAGTGCGGCCAGGGCGACCGCGCCGGCCAGCAGGAACCGACGTGAAAAGGCAGGGCTCGGGATCATCTGAATCTCCTGTTGGTCGCGCGCCAAATTCTGTGGTGGCGCTGCATCCAATGGATCGGCCATAGGCGGCCTTTCCGGCAAATGCATTTTTGCGCCAGAATTCCTCAGAAATCTTGTGGAAGGTAGGGCCGCACAAAGGCGCGGTCAAATTCCCCGCGCATCGCCTGCATCTCGCAAGTAGCTATAATCGCTTCGCAAACTGGCGACAGTTGTACGTCACGGCGAGTCAGGACCCCCGCGCGGGGGGCGTCATGTTCGCCCGCCAGCGGCAGCCGGACCAGATCGCCCCGGGCATAGGTCTGCTTACTCATTGGGCGGATGTTAAAGATCCCGTAACACATTCCGGCGGCGATCAGCGCCCGCATCATGTCGGTCGAGCGGGCTGAATAGACCACGTTCGGTTTCAGCCCCCGCGCCGAAAAAAGCTCCATCAGGTAGCGCCGCGACATGTCGAGATCCAGCACCACCAGCGGTTCGGGCGCCAGTTGTTCCAGCGTGACGAAACGTCCGCTGGCCAGCGGATGAACCGCGGGCAACGCTGCATGGGGATGGGCAACGAAAAGCGGCAGGAAGCGATAGGTCATGTCGTTAGCCATCCCATAGCAAAAGGCGAAATCGGCGTCACCCGTATCGACGGCGCGGGCGAGCTCTTCCCAGTTCCCCTCGATCACCTCGATTGCCAGATTTGGGTAACGTTCGCGAACTTCGCACAGGATGGTCGGCAGCAGGATCGGTGCCAGCGGCGTGAAACAGGCGATTCTGGCGGTGCCGTCGATGCGTTGCTCAAGATCGGTGATCTTGCCGTCGAAACGCGACTGCGCTGCCAGCAAAAGGCGGATCTCGTCGATGATCTTGCGGCCAAAGCTGGTTGCTGCAATCCCGCGTGAGGGCACGCGGGCAAAGATCGGCTGGCCCAGCTGTGCCTCGATATGGTCGATGGCGGCCGCGATGGATGAGGGCGAAACTGCCAGCCCCTCGGCTGCGGCAGTGATCGATTGGTGCCGCTCGGCCGCTTCGATGTAGTGCAGGTGTTTCAGCGTATAATGCATCGAACCCTCATCAAAATAGCGGAAATACCCCGAAATTATGCATTTCACACAGGATCTTTGTCACGGCTAATCTGCTCTGAACGCCGCATCTGACGGAGAAATTTCATGATCCCGACCGTATTTTCAGCCCGCCGCATCATCACCATGGACCCATCCCGGCCCGAGGCCACGCATGTCATGGTGTCCAGTGACGGGCGCATCCTTGCGGTCGGCGGACCCGAAGAGATGCGCGGTCGTGGAGAGCTGCGCTATGATGAGCGTTTTGCCGAAAAGGTACTGATGCCCGGTTTTGTCGAAGGTCACGCCCATATGATGGAGGGTTCGGTCTGGCGCTTCACCTATCTGGGTCATTACGACCGCATCGCCCCGGATGGACGGTTGTGGAAGGGGATCGGCAGCACCAATGCGCTGGTCGAGCGGTTGCGTGATCGGGCCGGGGAACTGGCCGACGGGCCGATCATCGGCTGGGGCTTCGATCCGCTTTTCGTGCCCGGAGACCGGTTGTCGCGGCTGGATCTTGACCGCGTATCGACCACGCGACCGGTCATGGTGCTGCATTCGAACGTGCATCTGCTGACCGCCAACAGCGTCGCACTGGAAATGGCCGGATATGACGAGAACACCGATATTCCCGGCGTTGTGCACACCGAGGATGGCGCGTTGCACGGCGAGTTGCAGGAAATGGGCGCCATGTTCCCGGTCATGCGCCGGGTCGGCGCAAGCTTTCGCTCATTAAGCGGCGATCCCGAGGCTGTCTGGAATTTTGCGCGCTCTGCTTGCCGGGCGGGGGTTACGACCTCGACCGACCTTCTGAACGAACTGCCGGATGACACATTGGCCGACCTTTTTGCGATGACGGGTGATGAAGGCTATCCGCTGCGGCTGGTCCCCATGCTTTCGGCCATGTCTTTGCCGCCTGAGGCCGTGGCTGTGCGCGCAAAAGAGCTGCGGGCGCGTTCGACGGACCGGCTGCGGCTTGGCGGGGTCAAGATTGTCACGGATGGCTCGATTCAGGGCTTTACCGCGCAACTGAATGCGCCGGGCTTTCACAGCGGTATCGACAACGGCATCTGGAATATCGCCCCCGAGGCGCTGAACACCCTGGTGGATGAGCTGAACCGCGAGGGCGTCCAGATGCACATCCACGTCAACGGTGACGGCGCAAGCCTTGCCGCGATCGAGGCGCTGGAGGCGGCGCTTTCAGGCCATTTCCGCCCCGATCACCGCCACACCCTGCAGCACTGCCAACTGGCCGACCGCGCCCAGTTGCGCCGCATCGCTGCGCTGCAATGCTGCGTGAACCTGTTCGCCAATCATCTGTATTACTTTGGCGACAAACATTATGAGGTGACCGTCGGCCCCGAACGCGCCTGCCGCATGAACCCCTGCGCCAGCGCGCTTGAAATGGGGATTCCGCTGGCGATCCACTCGGACGCCCCGATCACGCCGCTGGCACCGCTGGTTACGGCATGGTGTGCGATCAACCGCCTGACCGACAGCGGCCGGCAACTTGGCAGCTCGGAACGGATCTCGTTGGACGCGGCGCTTAACGCCATCACGCTGGGTGCCGCCTATACGCTGAAGCTTGACGGAGAGCTGGGCTCGGTCGAGGTCGGCAAACGTGCCGATTTCGCCGTGCTTGAGGATGACCCGTATGTGCTTGGCCCCGAGAGTCTGCGCGAAGTCCGGGTCTGGGGCACCATTTTTGGCGGCAAGCCGGTTCAGGCGGGTTCGTTCTGAACATGGCACCTTTGCCGGTCAATATCCTCTGCGGCTATCTGGGTGCGGGCAAGACGACGCTGCTGAACCGCCTGCTTGAACAGCGGCAAGAGCGTATTCTCGTCATGGTCAATGATTTCGGCGATATAGCGATTGACGTGTCACTGATTTCACGCCGCTCAGCGGATACGATCCAGCTTAGCAACGGCTGCATCTGCTGCACGATGGGCGGTGGGCTGTTCGAGGCCTTTGAGCGGGCCCTGCGGTTTGGCAACAAGGTCGACCGGCTGGTGATCGAGGCAAGCGGCGTTGCTGAACCCCGGCGGCTGGCGAGCTTTGCTTTGGCCGAGCCGGATCTGGATTGTCGGGCGGTGGTGGCGGTGACTGACCCGCAAACGCTGCCCGAACGACTGGCTGACCCGCGGATAGGCAAGGTCGTGGAAAGCCAGATCCGCGGTGCCGACGCCGTCTTTTTGTCACGTGCTGATATCGCCTCCCGTGCATCCATGCGCCGGGTGGCAAGGCTGACTGCCGGGCTGAACCCTTTGGCAAGCCAGCATCGTGCGCTGGATGGGGTCTTTATGCAGGCGCTGGCTGCGCCCCATGATGGCCGCAGCCTTTTGGCGCTTGCGCCCGAGCGTGATCATCAAAGGTTGTTTGCCAGCCGCACCATCACACTCGGCCCCGCGCCCGAACGCGGGCGGCTGGCCGAGATCATCGAACGGCATCGGCACACGGTTCACCGGCTTAAGGGCTATGTCCGATGCGCGGGGATCGAGCGCCCCCTTCTTGTACAACTCGCAGGTGGCGCGCTGTCGCTTGATCCTGCCGCGCTGCCCGAGGGTATGCAGGTGAACCGGCTGGTCGCAATCTCGCCCGATGCCAAGGCTTTGGCGCGGCTTGAGGCTGATCTGGGCTTGGCGGTGGCTTAAGAATGTCGCCGCGATGATCCGTCCCTGCTGGCCGAAGTCGGCTTAGCGGTTGCGAAATAAGGGCTTTCGCTTTTCAGCAAAGGCGTTCATTCCGTAGCGGCGATCCTCGGTGAATTTCCTGTCCGGCCAGCGCCTTGACCGGCAGTATTTCCCTGAACGGCTGGAGGTGCGCGACCACCTGCCTTTGGCCGCCTTCGGGAACATCCGGAAATTTGTGCCGCGAAATGAGCTGCGGGCGGAATGCGAGGCTGCCAGGAATTGTCCTGCATCACGGCGGCAAACGGCTGGTCAGCGTGATGCAATGCGGTGGCTGGGGCGGGCCACCTGAACCGTCGGGGAAAGTCGGGGGCGGCAGCCGCCCCCGCTAAGGCTTACCTGCCCAGTGTGACGAAACGCTTTTCATCCTCGATGAATGTCTTTTCATCCGGCGCGGCTTCGTTCGAGCCGAAGGGCATCTGGGCGATCAGTTTCCAGCTGGAAGGGATGCCGAAGGCCTGCGCCAAAGCCTCATCCGCGATGGGGCTATAGTGCTGCAGGCTTGCGCCGATCCCTTCTTCGGCCAGCGCGGTCCAGACTGCCAGCTGGGCCATCCCCGCCGAGTTGCTGGAGAAACCCGGGAAGGCATCCGCATAAAGCGGAAAGCGTTCTTGCAGGTCGCGGACCGTGTCCTGATCTTCATAGAACAGTACGGTGCCGGCACCGGCGGCAAACCCCTTCATCTTGGCCTCGGTCGAGGCAAAGGCGTCGGCGGGGACGATCTTGCGCAGCTCTGCCTCGATCAGCGACCAGACTTTATCGCTTTCCGCGCCGAACAGGATGACAGCGCGCGAGCTTTGCGAATTGAAGGACGAGGGCGACAGGCGGATGGCCTGTTTGATCAGGGCTTCAACCTTATCCTGAGAATGGGGCAGGCTCTTTCCAAGTGCATATTGGGTCCGCCGCTGGGCAAGCAGTTCGATGGTCTTGTTGGTCATTATGGATCATACCTTACTAAGATCCGCCGGGGAGGCTGGATGATTGCCGCCTAGTTCTGCCCCGCATCACGGGCGGCGGCAAGCCTTGGCCCCCAGATATTGGGAGGCTGCATGAAATGGCGCAAGCTGTGGGGTTTCAGCCCTTCTGGTATCCGGCTGTCGCCTCGACCGGATAGGGAAAGCTCTCGATCTGATCGAGGATGGACATCGCCCCGATGATCAAGGCGCGAATTCCGTCGCGGTGCTCGGGGTCGATCGGGTTTTCATCCGGGTCAGTTGGTGCGTCGCGTGCGGTCCGGGGCAGCACCGTATCGGCGACGGCGACGCAATGGAAAGCGATGGTCAGCAGCAGCCAGCGGGATTGTGCAAAGGTCAGCCCGCATGAAAGCATCATCGCCTCCTGATGCGCGACGATTTTTTCGGTCATCGCGGGGGTGATCATGTCGCCGCGCAGCAGATAGGGGGCGATGCCCGGATGAGCAGCGACAAGACGCCAGATCGATTCCGCAAACCCGGTCATATAGGTTTGCAGGTTCTCGCGCCTCGCTTGGGCAGGCGGGGGAAACTGCCAGCGCAGAAATATCTCTTCGGCGATCAGGCGGCGCAGCTCTTCCAACCCCGAGACATGCTTGTAAAGGCCCATGTGGCTGACACCCAGCCGGGCTGCGACCCCGACAAAGGTCAGCTCTGGCAGGCCGATGGCGATACCGGCATTGGCGATACGCTCGCGCGTGATGGTCGGCGGGCGGCCACGGGGTGCGGCAGGGGTGTCCGAATTCATGGCGTTCCTTTCTGGTCTTGATGGGGCGGCCACGCAGGCGCGCATAGAGCATATCGCCTGTCGTTTCTAACCAAATCTGGGCTCTTCATCTGACCAAAACATTAAGTTGACTGTTTCTGTAGGTTGGTTTACAGGCCATCTCCGAATTTAGTTGAGATATATGCAACTAAATACTGCGGGGACAATGACCATGAAGAATTCCAACATGATACCGGGCGAGACTGGCCGCGCGCGGACCGTCGCCCGCCGGCTGTGGGTGACGACGATGCTGGCCGGGCTTGCGCTTTCTACTGCTGCCGCTGCGCAAGAGGCGCCTAGCGGCGCGGCAGAGCCGGCAGAAGGTGCGGCGATCCGGCTGAACACCATTGTCCTGCGGGCCAAGGGTGGTACGGCACCCGCCTATTCCGGCGGTCAGGTGGCTGCCGGCAGCGGCGTCGGTATCCTGGGCAACAAGGACTTTATGGAGACGCCCTACAGCACCATCGCCTATACCGATGAGCATCTGCGCAACCGCGAGGCGCAGGATATCGGTTCGGCTATCGGCGGCACGGATCCTGCGATCTATGTTCCGAACAAGCGCAATATCTATGAGACCTATACGATTCGCGGCTTTTCCAGCTCGGCCGATGACGTGACCTTTGCGGGGCTGGTCGGGATGGCGCCGAACATGCGCGGCACCACCGAATTCGCCGAGCGGGTCGAGGTGCTAAAGGGGCCTTCGACCTTCCTTTACGGGATGCCTCCGGGCGGCAGTGTGGGTGGCGCGGTGGCACTGGTTCCCAAACGCGCGGGCGACGATCCCCTGACCCGGGTGACGACCTCTTACAGTTCGGACAGCCTGTGGGGCCTTCATGCGGATGTTGGTCGTCGGTTCGGCGCGAATAAGGAATGGGGTCTGCGCGTCAATGCGGTAACCCGCGACGGCGATACTGCGGTCGAAAACCAGAAGCATGGCGTCGATATGGGTTCGGTGGCGCTGGATTGGCGGGGCGAGCGGGCCCGCGCTTCGCTGGACTATTACAAGCTGCGCGAGGATATGAAGGGCGTGAACTATTTCGGCCTTTCGGCAGGCAGCGACGTGACCACCCTGCCCAAGGCGCGCAGCGGAGAGCATTCCTTGGCCGCGCCGTGGTCCTTTAACACCAATGAGACCGAGACCTTTGTTCTGCGCGGAGAGGTTGATCTTACCGACGATATCACCGCCTGGGCCGCATATGGCCGCCGCACCGGGGGATATGACGCGCTGATGACCAGCAGCACGCTGCTGAACAACGCCGGGGACATGACGGTCAGCGCCATCCGTTCGCGTCGCGACGGGACACAGGAATCAGCCGAGTTGGGCTTGCGCGGCAGTTTCATCACCGGTGCGGTCGGGCATGACTGGACCATTACCGCGACCCGTTTCGATTCCGCCAACACCTATAAGGATGCGCGGCTGGGAATTACCTCGACCACCAATATCGCCAATCCCGACTGGGGCCATGCCCCGGATCTAAGCGGCTATGATGCCAGCGGTCCGACCCAGATCATCAATCAGAAACTGACCAGCATCGGTGTTGCCGATACGATGAAGCTGTTTGACGACCGGTTGCAGCTGACCCTTGGCCTGCGTCATCAGACCGTCGAAAGCTCGAATGTGATGATCAGCCCCACGGGCGTTCGCACGACAAGCGCGAGCTATGATTCCAGCCGGACCTCTCCCGCACTGGCCTTTGTCTATAAGGCGACCGACCAGCTGTCTTTCTATGGCAACTATATCGAGGGGTTGAGCCCCGGGCAGGATGCCCCGGCAAACGCGGTGAACGCGGGTGAGACCCTGCCCCCCTATCGGACGCGGCAGATCGAACTGGGCGGGAAATGGGATCAGGGCGCGTTTGCGACAACACTGGCACTGTTTCAGATCACCAAGCCAAGCGCCTATCTGGACCCCGTGACCATGGTCTATGGCGTTTACGGCGAACAGCGCAACCGCGGGATTGAACTGAACGTCTTTGGTGAGGTTGCACCCGGTCTGCGTCTGCTGGGCGGCGCGTCTTATACCGATGCCAAGATCACCAAGGCCAGCGTTTCAGAGAATGAAGGCAGGAAGGCGGCGGGAACTCCGGCCTTTATGGCGAAACTCGGGGTGGAATATGACGTTGCCCCGGTGCCCGGCCTGACGCTGACCGGTGCCCTGAACCATACGGGCAAGCGTTATGCCAGCAACGACAACACCTTGTCGCTGCCCGCCTATACGGTACTCGACATCGGTGCCCGGTATGAGGCCGAAATAGGCGGCAACCCTTTGACGGTCCGCGCGACGATCCAGAACGTCACTGACAAGGCCTATTGGGCCGGTGGCAATCTTGCCGGTGGCTATGGTACGCCGCGGACCTTCCTTTTGTCAGCCAGTATGGATTTTTGATCCATGGACAGGCCTGTAGCCCCCGCAGCCGGGCCGGGGGCAGGTAACGATTGTCGCCCCTGGCGGCGGCGCGGTATGGGCCGGGCCCTGCCGGGGGCGTTGTTTGCCGCCCTTTGCCTTGCGTCGCTGATGGTCGGGGCAGGGCGGATGGAACTGGCGCAGCTGACCACGTTTTCGGGTGAGGCATGGCTGACTTTGACCGCCAGCCGTCTGCCAAGGCTGGCGGCAGTGGTGTTGACCGGCGCGGGGCTTGCTGTCTGTGGCGCGGTTCTGCAACAGATCCTGCGCAACCGGTTTGTCGAACCCGCGACCACCGGCGGGCTGGAGGCAGCCAAGCTGGGCATTCTGGTCGCCCTGACCCTGTTGCCCGGGGCGGGGCAGGGTGTCCGTATGGTGCTGGCCATGGCGTTCTGCCTTGCTGCCAGCCTGATCTTTGCCGTGATTACCGCAAGGCTGCGTGCGACGGTACTCGTGCCGGTGGCGGGGCTGATGTATGGCAGTGTGCTGGGCGCATTGGCCGAATTCTATGCCTATTCCCGCAACTTTCTGCAGGGGATGCAGGGCTGGATGCTGGGCGATTTCTCAAAGGTCGTGCAGGGCAGCTATGAGGTCGTCTGGCTGGTCCTGCCGGTGGTCGCCGCGACCTATGTCTTTGCCCGCCGCTTTACCCTGATCGGCATGGGGGCAGAGGTCGCGGCAAGCCTTGGCCTTGGCTATCGCGCGATGGTGGTCCTTGGGCTTGTCCTCGTCTCGGCCACGGTGGCGGCGACGGTGATCACGGTCGGGGCGATTCCATTTGTCGGGCTGGTGGTGCCCAATCTGGTCTCGCTCTGGCGTGGGGATGACCTGACCCGCACGCTGCCAATGATTGCGGCAGGTGGGGCGATGCTGCTTTTGATCTGTGATCTTCTCGGGCGGCTCATCATCTGGCCCTACGAGGTGCCGGTCGGTCTGACGGGCGGCGGTGTCGGCGGGCTGATGTTTCTGTTTCTGATCCTGTGGGGCAGGCGATGACGGGGCGCGCGACTTTTGCCCTGACTGCGTTTGGTCTTGCCCTGCTGGCGCTGGCCTTTGTCCTGCAAGGCGCTGCGGCTGACCCGGTCTGGCTGATCCCCCGGCGACTGATGAAGCTTGCTGCGAT
>Ga0182743_1001443_pt1 | contig 23260 bp, 9 predicted proteins | sample eDN3rd30CKraftOP_FD_128522 | JGI IMG/M metagenome (GOLD analysis project Ga0182743, IMG submission 128522) | Enriched Organic Plus compost microbial communities from Emeryville, California, USA - eDNA 3rd pass 30_C Kraft OP (version 2) (version 2) ... | reverse complement strand
GCGCTCAGGAGGTCATGCGACATGGATGTCGCGAGAGCCCCGATGGGCTACAGGGACGTACCCTCGGGGCGGGCCTCCGTGGCGGGGGAGTTCGCGAGGGTAGCCCGGCTCCATCGGGCCCGTATGCGGGGCAAGCCTTTTTGGTTCCTTTTTGCGGGGGTGGCCTCCCACCGATTGACAAAAGGGACTCGCCCGAGGGGGCGAAACAAGAAACATCCAAGCACTCGGAGCGGCGCGCTACACCAACCCCCCAACCCAAAAGTCTCTGGGTTATTCCCCTTCGGGCCAGCGCACGCGAAGGGCAAGCCCCCACAAGGCCCGGAAAGCGCCCGCCGCGAACAAAAAAGGGCGCGAACCCAAGGTTCGCGCCCTTCGTGACGAACCCCGCCGCGGGCGGCGGGAGCCGGGCGTCAGAGCACCAGTTGCTGGCTGTGCTGCAGGCCGAGCAGGTCGAGGCGCTCGCCCGACGACAGCGGCGCGAAGACCTCGCCGGTGGGCTCGGTGATGTCCCAGGGCCCATCAGCCTCCAACTGGAACTGCCGCGGCAGCCGGATATCGGTCAGCAACCCGGCCAGGTCCGGCTCGGGGCCGGCCGGCAGCGCGGCCCCCGTGCCCACGGCCAGGCCGAGCACCTGCTGGATCAGCCCGGCGCCCTCGCCCTCCGCCACGCCCGGCTCCTGCGGTTCGTCCAGCGCCGATGACAACGAACGCAACTGCTCCGGCGCGGCGGGATCCTCCAGGTAGATGGGGTATGCCCCGGTGGGCGCCGGGCGGTCGCCACCCTCGTTATAGGAAGAGGCATAGAGGAACTTCATGCCATAGCCGCCATACTGGGCCAGGTCGTCGGACTCGATCTGCCAGTGGCCCTTCGCATCGATCACGGCCGAGCCCACCAGGTAGGCGGTTCCCAGATTCAGCGCGCCGTCCTCCAGTTGCAGGTAGAGCTCCATGACATCACCGGGACGCCCGGTGCCACGCACCACCGGCGTGCTGTCGTCGGTGAAGTCTTCCTTCTGCAGGGCGCCCTGTTCGGCACCGTAGTCGTCCCGGACGCCGGTGATGCTCGGTTCCAACGACGGCGGCACGTAGGTTTCATAGGACCAGGCGTCGCTCAACGGGCTCTCGTTGCCTGCCGCGTCCACCGCGATGACCTGCAGGCTGTGCTGGCCTATGCCCAGCGACGAGACGGGGGTGAAGGACCAGGTGCCGTCCGCGTTGACCGTGGCGGTTCCGATCGGCATGCCCTTGTCGAAGAGCTTCACGTAAGTCGCATCGCCACCCTCGACGCGGCCGCTGATCTCCGGCCAGAAATCGTCGGTCACGCCATTGGGTTCGATGTCGCCGTGCTGGCCCCCGAGGTTGTCGTAGACCCGCTCGATGACCGGCCGGGCCGGCGCCTGGGTGTCCAGGACGATCTCCACCACCTCGCTGCGCGGGCCGCTCGGCCCGCCGGCGCTGGCCTGGTCGGCGCTGATGCGCTTGGCGCCATCGGCGCCCAGGTCGGCGATGGCGATTTCCCACTTGCCGTCCTCGCCCACTGTCACGCTGCCCACGGCCTTGTCATCGACGTACAGGGTCAGCAGGCTGCCCGGCACGCCGCTGCCGCCGACGATGGGACTGCGGTCGTTGGTGCTGTCCCCGGGTTGCAGTTCGACCACCAGCGGCTCCTGGTCGTCCTGGACCCAGTCGATGCTTGGCGCCTCGGGCGCATCGGGAAGCTCCAGGGTGAAGTCCCAGGGCTCGCTCTTGGCGCTGCGGTTGCCGGCGGCGTCCTGCAGTTCCACCTGGAACTGGTGGGCGCCCGCCGCAAGATCGCTTTCCAGGGGGAAACTCCATTTGCCCGCGGTGACGGTGGCGCTGCCCAGCAGCGCGCCGTCGAAGTAGATGAAGGCCAGCACGGCATCGCTGTCGGCGCCGCAGTCGCCAATCACTTCGGGACGCGCGTCGTCGGTCACGCCGCCCTTGGCGATCTCGCCCGTCACCTCGCCGATGTCGTCGATCAGTTGCAGCCACTCGTGCCCTTCAGGCAGCACGGGCGGCAGCAGGTCGGCCGGGTCGGTGATGGTCGGCGGGCTGACGTTACCCGCGGGGTCGGTAATGGTGACGCTGCCGGTCTCGCCGTTCTCCAGCGGGTTTTCCGGGAATTCCCAGTTGCCGCTTTCATCGACGATGGCGGTCACGGTGCTGCCGTCCGGCAGCTCGACGGTGACGATGCCTTCCGGCTCGCCGGTGCCGCCCAGGCCGTTGCCGTTATTCTCGGTGACTACGGGCGGTTCCGGCGCAACCACGTCGGCCGGCTCGGTGACGGTCGGCGGGCTGACGTTGCCCGCGGGGTCGGTAATGGTGATGCTGCCGCTTTCGCCGTTCTCCAACGGGTTCTCCGGGAATTCCCAGTTGCCGTTTTCATCGACGATGGCGGTCACGGTGCTGCCGTCCGGCCGCTCGACGCTAACGATGCCTTCCGGCTCGCCGGTACCGCCCAGGCCATTGCCATTGTTCTCGGTGACCACCGGCGGCTCCGGCACTTCCAGGTCGGCCAGACCGGTATCGACGCTGCCGCTGGAGTTGCCGGCCGGGTCCACTTCCACCAGCGAGCCGGACTCGCCATTGCCCAGCGGGTTTTCCGGGAAGCTCCAGTTGCCGTTCTCGTCCACGACGGTGGTGACGGTGCTGCCATCGGGCTTGGTGAGGATGATGGTGTCGCCCGCCTCGCCGGTGCCGGACAGGCCATTGGCGTTGTTCTCGCTGACGACTGGGTCCTTCGGCGGCGTCAGGTCCGCCGGGCCGGTGTCCACCGCCGGGCTGGCGCCGTCGCCGTTGGACGCGGTGACGCTGCCGGACTGGCCGTCCTCCAGCGGGTTGGGCAGGAAGCTCCAGGTGCCATCGGCATTGGTGGTGGCGGTCTCGGTGCTGCCGTCCGGGCGGGTCAGGGTGATCAGGCTGCCGGGCTCGGCGGTGCCGGTCAGGCCCTGCTGGTTGTTGAACAGGATCTGCGGCGCGCCCGGCGCCTGTCCTTCCGGCAACGGGCCCACCGAGCGCGGGCTGCCGCCGCCACCGCCGTCGCGCTGGGTGAGCATGTTGCCCACGCCGATGGCGCCCAGCCCCGCCGCCGGCACCAGCAGGCCGAAGGCGACGTTGTGGTCGTCCGACTGCAACGCCAGCAGTTCGTCGACGGAGTCCAGGCGCGTCAGTTCCATGCCGTCCCACGGCTCTTCGTAGCCGGCCTGCCACAGCTGGCCGTCCGGCGCCTGCAGCACCAGGTCGTTGTGTACGCCATCGAAGCCCTGGAAGAAGTTCTCGACGGTGATGACCTTGCCGGTCTTCAGGCGCACCAGCAGGTGGTCGCCGTTGCGGCTGAGGGATTGGACGTCCTCCGGCGCCGCGGCGATCTTCACCACGCCGGGCCGCGACAGGCTCAGGGGGCCATTGCCGGTCACGGGGGTCACCTGCCCCGAGCTTTTCGCGATCAGTTCAATTGCGTCCATCTGGTAATTTCTCCCCGAAGTGAATGAAGTGACATCGCCCATGCGCCATGGGTACTCGCCACGAACCGCGGGCAGACTAGAGCAGCAAGCCGGCGCATGGGTTAGGAAACTCCCTAAAGCCGTAGGAACTCCGACGCCCGGGACGGGCTTTTAGGAAATCCCTCAAGCCGCCCGCTGTTTTTCGGACTCGGGCCGGCGCGCCGGCCGCAATGAAAAACGGCGCGAACGAGGTTCGCGCCGCAGGTGGGAGCCAGCGCGCCGGGAGCGGCCGCCCCAGCGCCGGGCCGCTCAGACCACGTACAGGCCTTCCTGGATCAGCAGGTGCGCATAAGACGCGCTCTTCGAGGTGTAGACGTCGTAGGTGACGGCGCCCTCGGTGACCTGCTGCGCCTGCCGAACCCAGTCCGCGAGGTCGATGTCGACGCTGTCGACCACGCCGTTCTGGCCGCTGTCGCCGGTGATCCTCAGGCTGTGCCGGGCCTCGCCGTCGGGCTCGGTGACCTTCAGCAGGTCGGCCAGGCTCAGCGTCAGCGACTGGCTCAGCCCTTCGCTCAGGTGGATGGCCTCGATGCCCTCCAGCCTGTCGGCGACCTGGCCCAGGTCCAGCGCATTGCGCGAGGCCCAGACCAGGATGTCGTAGCCGGCGCCGCCGTCGATGTGGGCGAAGCCGGTGCCGTCGATGAGGATGACGTCGTTGCCTTCGCCGCCGCTGGCGGTGGTGTAGCCGCGGGCGTCGAGCATGTCGTCGGCGGCCGTGCCCACGGCGTCGGAGACCGGCAGGTAGTCGACGTGGGTGGCGCCGCCCTCGGCCATCGCCGGGGCCAGCCCGAGGGTCTCGTCCAGGTCCACCAGGCGGCCCTTGAGGGCGCTGCCGCTGCCATCGCCGACGCCGCTGTCGGTCCAGCTGACGAACAGCTTGCCGCTGTCGAGGAAGGTGGCGTCGACCTGCGTCTGGTCGCCGCTCACCAGTTGGTTGATGTGCAGTTCCTGGCCGACCTTGCGCCCGGCATCGTCGAAGAACTGGGCGTACACGCCATAGCTGCCGGAGCCCGGCGCCGCCTCGCTGCGCGACACGTAGACCACCACGAAGCCGCCGCCCTCGCGGGCCACCACCATGGGCTCGGACTGGTCGCCGGTGGTGCTGTTGGACACCAGGAACTCGCTGCCCAGCGCCGCGCCGGTGGCGTCGAAGATGCGCCCCCAGGTGCTGGTGCCGGACTGGTCCGGGCCGCTGTGGTCGTTGGAATCCCAGGTGACGATGAAGTTGCCGTTGGCCAGCCTCGACACCGCCGGCGAGGACTGCTTGTTGGCCGAGGTCTGGTTGGCGCGGATTTCCTCGCCCAGCAGCCCGGTCGCCGGGTCGTAGAGGCGGAAGTAGGACTCCACCCCCGCTGCGCCGCCGATATCGCGGTTGTAGGCGATCACCACGGTGCCGTCCAGCAGTGTCGCCAGGGACGCCGCGTCCGGCCCCGCCGTGGTGTGGTAGGTGGCGTCGCCCACCAGCCGGTCGCCGCCCACCGGCGAGCCATCGGCGGCGTACTGGCGCATGAATATCTGCCACTTGCCACTGGTGCCACTGATGTTGGCGCTCCAGCTGACGATGTAGCCGCCGTCTTCCAGCGCGGTGATGCTGGAGAAACGCTGCTGGCCGACGTCGTTGACGTTGACCCCGGACTCGCCGCCCTGGGGCTGCGCGCCGCTGATGTTGCCGTCGAGGTCGTAGGTGTAGCCGAACTTCTGCTGCATGATCGCGTCGTTGCCACCGGCATGGCTGGTCCAGCTGACCACGAAGCTGCCGTCGGCCAGCATCGCCACCGCCGGCTTGCCCTGGAAGTCGCCGGTCGTGGCGTTGACCACGAACTCGCCGCCCACCGGCATGCCGGCGGCATCGAACAACTGGGCCATGATGCAGTCGTTGGAATCATCGCCCGTGGCCGATTCCCAGACGACGATGAAGCCGCCGTTGGGCAGGCTCGCGGTGGCCGGATGGTCCTGGGCGCCGCCCAGGGTGCCGTTGACGCGGAACTCGGAGAAGTAGCCGGCGTCGATGTCGATCACCGTGCCCTCGATGCCCCAGCCGCTGCTGTCGGACTTGTCGCTCTGCCAGGTCACGTAGACGTTGCCGTCGGCCATCAGCGTCGCATCCAGCACGTTCGAGCCGGCCTCGTTCGAAGCCTGGTTGCCATCGGTGGTCGGGTTGACCAGGAACTCGCGGCCCAGCTTGTTGCCCTGGGCGTCGTAGCGCTGGGCGAAGACCGCCGAACCGCTGCCGTCGCCGCCGGCCGCCCCCCAGATGACCAGGTAGCCGCCGTCGTCCAGCGCCACCGCGGTGGGCTTGTACTGGTCGCCGGCGATGCCGGTGTTGACGCGCACGTCGCCCGGGCCGATCAGTTGCACGGCGCCGGTGGCCGGGTCGACGCTGTAGTGCGCCATGTAGACGTCGAAGCCGCTGCTGCCCGGCGGGTTGCCTTCCCAGACCACCACGAAGCTGCCGTCCTTGAGGACGATCACGTCCGGGTTGTTCTGGTCGTTGCCGGCGCCGGCGTTGACCTGGAAGTTGCCGCCCAGCGCGGTGCCGTCGGCCGCGTGAAGCTGGCCGATGACGCCGGTGCCGGAGGCATCGCCCGGGCCGTTGCGGCCGGTCCACACGGTCACGTACATGCCCTGGTGCGCGGCATCGCCGAACACCGCCATGGCCGGAGCGCCCTCGGCGCCATAGGCCTGGCCGCTGCCCGCCAGCACATCGCCGGTGAGTGGCTGGTTGTCGGCATCGAAGGTGCGCTGCACCACCAGGTCGGTGGAGCCGGAGTCGGGGTTGCTCGTCCAGCTGATGGTGTAGCCGCCGTCCGGGTGCGCCACGGCGCTGGGGTGGCGCTGGTCGCCGGCAGTGCCCAGGTTGACCGCGAACTCGTCGGTCAACGGCGTGCCATCGGCGCCATAGCGGCGCGCCATGATGCCGTCGCCGCTGGTGTCCGGGCCCGCCTCGTAGGACTCCCAGACCACCAGGTAGCCGCCATCGGCCAGGGCCACCACCTGCGGGCCGTCCTGGTCGCCGCTGTTGCGCTGGTTGACCTGCTGCTCGCTGCCGACGCGGGTCACCCCGTCGGCCTCGAACAGTTGCATGAACACGTCGGTGCCGGTGCCGCTCTGCCAGACCACGATGATCCGGCCATCGGCCAGGGTCGCCGCGCTCGGGTTGGTCTGCGGGCCGGCCTCGGTGCTGTTCACTTCCACGGTGTGGCGGTCCAGCTGGTAGTCGGCCAGGGCCGCGCCCTGGATGGCCACCGCCGGCGCCTGGTGGCCGGCCCCGTCATGGGCCGACAGGCTGCCCTGCTCGCCCTGGGCCAGCGGGTTGGGGTAGAAGTCCCAGCGGCCGTACTGGTCGGCGACCACCGTGTGGCTGACGCCCTGGGCGTCGACCACGCTGACGGTCGCCCCCGGCTCGGTGCGCCCGCCCAGGCGCTCGGCGCTGTTGGTGTCCAGGCCGACGCTGAGCACGCTGATCTGCGGCGGGCTGGCCGCCACGTAGTCGAGGCCGGTGGCGCCCTCGCCCAGCGGCGGCGGCGGAATCAGCCCGAGGCTCTCGTCGAGGTCCACCAGGCTGCCCTTGATGGCGCTGCCGTTGCCATCGCCGACGCCATTGTCGGTCCAGCTGACGAACAGCTTGCCGCTGTCGAGGAAGGTGGCGTCGACCTGAGTCTGGTCGCCGCTCACCAGTTGGTTGATGTGCAGTTCCTGGCCGACCTTGCGCCCGGCAGCGTCGAAGAACTGGGCGTAGATGCCCCAGGTGCCGGCGCCCGGCGCCGCGTCGGTGGCCGACTGGTAGACCACGACGAAGCTGCCGTCCGCGCGCGGCACCACCACCGGCATGGCCTGGTCGCCCAGGGTGCTGGTGCTGAGCAGGAACTCGTTGCCCACCGGCACGCCGGCGGCGTCGAAGATGCGCCCCCAGATGCCGTAGCCGGACTGGTCCGGGCCGCTGTGGTCGTTGGAATCCCAGGTGACGATGAAGTTGCCGTTGGCCAGCCCCGACACGCTGGGCGAGGCCTGGCTGTTGGCGGTGGTCTGGTTGGCGACGATCTCGGGCCCGAAGCTCTGGGTGTTCGGATCGTAGATGCGGAAGTAGGCGTCGCCGCCGCCGAGGTTGCGCGCGTAGGTGAACACTACGCGGCCATCGGCCAGGGTGCTGATGGAGGCGCCGATGATGTCGCTGGTGTAGTGGGTGGCGCTGACCAGCAGGTCGCCGCTGGCCGGCGAGCCGTCGGCGTCGTACTGGCGGGCGTAGATGCGCCAGCCGCCGCCCTCCCAGGACTTCCAGGTGAGCATGTAGCCGCCGTCTTCCAGCGCGGTGATGCTGGAATAGCGCTGGCTGTCGGCATCGTTGAGGTTGACCCTGGACTCGCCGCCCTGGGGCTGCGCGCCGCTGATGTTGCCGTCGAGGTCGTAGGTGTAGCCGAACTTCTGCTGCATGATCGCGTCGTTGCCGCCGGCGTAGCTGGTCCAGCTGACCACGAAGCTGCCGTCGGCCAGCACCGCCACCGCCGGCTTGCCCTGGAAGTCGCCGGTGCTGGTGTTGACCACGAACTCGCCGCCCAGCGGCATGCCGCTGGCATCGAACAGCTGGGCCATGACGCAGTCGCTGGAACCATCGCCCGAGGCCGACTCCCAGACCACCACGAAGCCGCCATTGGGCAGGCTCGCGGTGGCCGAATGGTCCTGGGCGCCGCCCAGGGTGCCGTTGACGCGGAATTCGGAGTAGTAGCCGGCGTCGATATCGATCACCGTGGCCTCGATGCCCCAGCCGCTGTTGTCGGCCTTGTCGCTCTGCCAGGTCACGTAGACGCTGCCGTCGGCCATCAGGGTGGCGTCCAGCAGGTTCTTCATGTCGACGTTGTCGCCGGCCCAGCCCTGGTTGCCCTCGGTGCTCGGGTTGACCAGGAACTCGCGGCCCAGCTTGTGGCCCTGGGCGTCGTAGCGCTGGGCGAAGATCGCCGAGCCGCTGCCGTCGCCGCCGGCCGAGCCCCAGATGACCAGGTAGCCGCCGTCGTCCAGCGCCACCGCGGTGGGCTTGTACTGGTCGCCGGCGATGCCGGTGTTGACGCGCACGTCGCCCGGGCCGATCTGCTGCACGGCGCCGGTGGCCGGGTCGACGCTGTAGTGCGCCATGTAGACATCGAAGCCGGTGCTGCCCGGCGGGTTGCCCTCCCAGATCACCACGAAGCTGCCGTCCTTGAGGGTGATCACGTCCGGGTAGTCCTGGTTGTTGCCGGTGCCGGCGTTGACCTGGAAGTTGCCGCCCAGCGGGGTGCCGTCGGCCGCGTGGAGCTGGCCGATGACGCCGGTGCCGGAGCTGTCGCCCGGGCCGTTGCGGCCGCTCCACACGGTCACGTACATGCCCTGGTGCGCGGCATCGACGAACGCCGCCATGGCCGGCGCGCCCTCGGCGCCATAGCCGGTGCCGCTGCCCACCACCACGTCACCGCCGAGCGGCTGGTCGTCGGCATCGAAGCTGCGCTGGACGATCCTGTCGGTGGAACCGACATCGGGATCGCTGATCCAGGAGATGGTGTAGCCGCCGCCCGGGTGCGCCACCACGGAGACCGACAGCTGGCCGCCGGCGGTCAGCTGGTTGACGGCGAATTCGTCGGTCAGCGGGCTGCCATCGGCGCCGTAGCGGCGCGCCATGATGCCGTCATTGCTGGTGTCCGGGCCGGCCAGCCAGGACTCCCAGACCACCAGGTAGCCGCCATCGGCCAGGGCCACCACCTGCGGGCTGTCCTGGTTGTAGCTGCTGCGCTGGTTGACCTGCTGCTCGCCGCCGATGCGCGTCACGCCATCGGCCTCGAACAGCTGCATGTAAACCTCGGCATTGTTGCTGGCGGTGTCGCCGCCCTGCCAGACCACCGCTATCCTGCCGTCGGCCAGGGTGGTGACGCTGGGGTTGGCCTGCGGGCCGGCCTCGGTGGTGTTCACCTGGCTGGTGTAGCGCGTGAGGTCGTAGCTGGCCAGCACGTCGCCCTGGATGACGATGGGCTGCGATTGGTTGCCCGCCGCGTCCGCCACCGAGATGCTGCCGTCCTCGCCCAGGCCCAGCGGGTTGGGCTGTAGGCTCCAGCGGCCGTTCTGGTCGGCGGTGACGCTGTGCGCCGTGCCGGCCTTGTCGATCACCGTGACTATCGCCCCCGGCTCGGTCTGCCCGGCCAGTTGCTCGGCGGTGTTGATGTCCAGGCCGACGTTCGGCGCCAGGGTATCGATCACGAACAACCAGGGCGCGCTGGGCTCGGTGACGTTGCCCACCGCGTCGGTGAGGGTCGCGGTGAGCGCGTGCGGGCCGTCGGCCAGCGGCTCTTGCGGGGTGAAGCTCCAGTTGCCGGCCTCGTCCACCAGCGCCGAGCCGAGCGCCTCGCCATTGTCGTAGACCAGCACCAGCGAGCCCGGCGCGCCACTGCCGGAAATGCTCGGCGTGGCGTCGCTGGTGAGGTTGCCGCAGACCTGGCTGGTGAAGGCCTCGGTCTGCAGCGCCAGCAGTTGCGGCGCTTCCGGCAGCGCGGTGTGCAGCGCCACCGGGAAGTCCTCGCTGGGCGCCTCGCTCATCTGCCCCGAGGGGCTTTGCGAGCTGGCCCAGAAGTATTTCATGCCGTCGCCGCCGAACCGGGCGAGGTCGTCGGTGGCCAGGCTCCACTCGCCGTTGGCGTCGATGACGGTGGAGCCCAGCAGTTCGCTGGGCGCCTGCGGGTCGTCGCTCAGGCGCACGTAGAGGAACAGGGTGGCGCCAGCGCTGCCGGTGCCGCTGAGGCTCAGGTTGGCGTCGTCGGTGCTGGCGCCCTTGTCGAGGTCGCCCTGCTGCGGGCCGAAGTCGTCCTGCACGCGGGTGATGCGCGGCGTCTCGGGCAGCGCGGTGTCGACCACGAAGTCCCAGGCCTCGCTGCGCGGGCCGAGGTTGCCGGCGGCGTCCAGCGCCTCGGCCTGGAAGCTGTGCGCACCATCGGCCAGCGGCGGCTGCGGCTCGAAGCGCCAGTTGCCGGCTTCGTCCACGCTCGCCGAGCCGATCAGCTCGCCGTTGTCGTAGATGCGCACCAGCACGGCGCCGCCTTCGACATGGCCGCTGTAGGTCGGCGTGGCGTCGTTGCTCGGCTCGCCCGGGGCGATGCCGCCGAAGGCGCCGCCTTCCACGTCGTCGAGCAATTCCAGGTCGGTGATGGCGCCCGGCGCGGTGGTGTCGACCACGAAGCTCAGCGCCGGGCCCTGCGCGCTTTCGTTGCCGGCGGTGTCGGTGGCCGAGGCGCTGATCGCGTGCTCGCCTTCGGCCAGCGGGGTTTCCGGCTTGTAGCTCCAGTTGCCGTTGGCGTCGACGATGGCGCTGCCGATCGGGCTGCCGTTGTCGTGGATGGTGATGAGGTCGCCGGGGTTGGCGCCGCTGCCGCTGATCACCGCGGCGCTGTCGTCGCTGGCGGCGCCCGCCTCCAGGGCGCCCTGCTGCGTGCCGACGTTGTCGGTCACCACGACCAGCGCCGGGGCGTCCGGGGCCTGGGTGTCGATGGTCAGTTCGAAGCGGGTGCTGGCTTCGTTGCCGTTGGCGGCGGTGGCCAGGATGTCGTAGACGTGGCTGCCGTCGGCCTGCTCCGGCAACTCCAGGCTCCACTGGCCGGCGGCGTCGGCGAGCACCGAGCCGAGCAGCGTCGAGCCGTCGAGGATGCTGACGATGGCGCCGGCGCTGGCGGTGCCGGCCAGGCTCGGGCGGTTGTCGTCGGTGAGCGCCTTGTCGGCCAGGTCGCCCTGCTTGGCGCCGACGTTGTCGCTGGCCTTGATCACGCTGACGCTGACCGGCGCGGTATCGACACTGAACGCCAGCGCCGGGCCGGGCTCGCTGGCGTTGCCGGCGGCATCGGCGACCTGCGCGCGGATGCTGTGCTCGCCATCGGCCAGCGGCTGGCCCGGGGTGAAGCTCCAGTCGCCATTGGCGTCGGCGGTGACGCTGCCGAGCACCTCGGCGCCATCGAAGAGAGTGACGATGGCCCCGGCCTCGGTCCTGCCGGAGAACACCGGCAGGGCGTCGTCGGTGACGCCGCCGGCGGCGATCGGGCCGCGGACCAGGCCCTGGTCGTCAGTGGCCACTACCACTTCCGCGGACGCCGGCGCGCTGCCGTCGATGGTCAGGCTGAATTCGGCGCTGCCGCTGTTGGCGCCGTTGGAGACGCTGGCGGTATAGCTGTGTTCGCCGTCGGCCTGTTCCGGCAACTGGAAGCTCCAGTTGCCCTCGGCATCGGCGCTGACGCTGCCGATCTCGACGCCGCCCGCGGAGATGACCACGAGCGCGTCGGCGAGGGTCTTGCCGACCAGGGTCGGGGTGGTGTCGTTGGTCAGGGCGGCGTTGCTCAGGCTCTGGGTTTCGCCCACGTCGTCGATGGCCGCCTCGATGCTGACCACCACGTCGCTGGTGTCGACCAGGATCGTCAGCACGTCGCTCGGCTCGCCGACGTTGCCGGCCGCGTCGCTGGCGCTCACGCTGATGGCGTGCTCGCCGTCGGTGAGCGGTTGCGCCGGGGTGAAGCTCCAGTTGCCGTCGCCATCGACCGTGGCGGTGCCCAGCACCTCGTCGCCGTCCTTGATGGTGATGACGCTGCCCGGCTCGGCGTTGCCGCTGAAGGTCGGGGTGGAGTCGTCGGTCACGCCGTTGTCGATTGGGCCGGTGACGTCGCCCTGGTTGTCGACGGCGAGGATCGCGCCGGGTTTCTCCGGCGCGCTGCCGTCGATGCTCAGTTCGAAGCGGGTGCTGGCGCTGTTGGCGCCGTTGCTGGCGGTGACGCTGTAGAAGTAGCTGCCATCGGCCTGCGCCGGCAGCTCCAGGCTCCAGGCGCCGGCGGCATCGGCCACGACCGAGCCGAGCACGCTGGCGCCGTCCATGACGGTGACCAGGGCGCCGGCGGTGGCGCTGCCCACCAGGGTCGGCGTGCGGTCGTCGGTCACCGCGCCGGTGCCCAGCTCGGCGGTCAGGCTGCCGGCATCGTCCAGCGCCTTGGCCACGCTGACCTGCAGCGGCCGGGTGTCGACCACCAGCACCAGCGCGTCGCTGGGCTCGCTGGCGTTGCCGGCGGCATCGGTGACCACTGTGCTGATGCTGTGCTCGCCCTCCCCCAGCGCCTCGGCCGGGGTGAAGCTCCAGTTGCCGTCGCCGTCGACGATGGCGGTGCCCAGCACGTTGTCGCCATCCTTGATGGTGACGGTGGCGCCCGGCTCGGCGCTGCCGCCGAATGTCGGGGTGCTGTCGTCGGTCACGCCTCCGGCGATGGGGCCAGTGACGGCGCCGACGTTGTCCAGGGCGCTTGGCGCGTCCGGGACGGCCGGCGCGCTGGTGTCCAGCAGGATGTCGAAGCCGCCGGTGGCCGGGCTCCACTGCCCGGCCGAATCCACGGCCTTGGCGGTCAGGGTCTTCAGGCCGTCGGCGCCGAGGTCGGCCAGGTCGATCGACCAGTTGCCCTCGGCGTCGGTGGCGACGCTGCCGACCTCGCTGCCATTGACGTACAGGTGCACCACGGTGCCCGGCTCGGCGGTGCCCTTGGCGGTCGGGCTGCGGTCGTCGGTCGGCGCGCCCGGCTGCAGGTGGCCGCTGGTGATCGGCGCCTGGTCGTCGATGACGTGTTCGATGGAGGGCGCAGCCGGCGGCGTCAGCTTGAGGCTGAAGGGCCAGTCGGCGCTCTTCGGCCCTTCGTTGCCGGCGGCATCCACCAGCGCGGCCTGGAAGTTGTGCTCGCCGGCCAGCAGCGGCAGCGCCGGCTCGAAGCTCCACTGGCCGTCGCTGACGCTGGCGCTGCCGATCAGCACGCCGTTGTCGTAGACGTTCACGCTGACGATGTCGGCCGGTATGCCGCTGCCACCGAAAGTCGGCCTGGCATCGTCGGTCACGCCGCCGTGGACGATCTCGCCGGTGACGCTGCCGACGTCGTCGAGCAGGCTCAGCGAGCCGCCCTCCTCCGGCAGCTCGACGGGCGCGAGGGTGTCTACGGTGAAGCGCCAGCCGTCGGCCGGCAGCAGCTCGCTGACATTGCCGGCGGCATCCATCGCGCTGGCCTGCAGATTGTGCTCGCCATCGGTCAAAGGCTGGGTGGGAATGAAGCTCCAGCTGCCGTCCGCGGCGACCAGGCTGCTGCCGATCAGCTCGCCGTTGTCGTAGATGTTCACCAGCACGGCATCGCCGCCGACCAGTTGGCCCTTGAACTCGGGCTGGTCGTCGTCGGTATGGCCGCCCTTGGCGATAGGCCCGGTGATGGCGCCGACATCGTCGATCAGGCTGAGGCCCGCCTCGGCCTGGGAGATATCGGGGGCGGAGGTATCCGCGGGTTCGGTGATGGTTGGCGGGCTGACGTTGCCCGAGGGGTCGGTGATGGTGATGCTGCCGGACTCGCCGTTTTCCAGCGGGTTTTCCGGGAACTCCCAGTTGCCGTTTTCATCGACGACGGTCGTGACGGTGCTGCCATCCGGCAGCTCGACAGTGACGATGCCTTCCGGCTCGCCGGTGCCGCTCAGACCATCGCCGTTGTTGTCGGTGATGACTGGCGGTTCCGGGGCGATCACGTCGGCCGGTTCGGTGACGGTCGGCGGACTGACGTTGCCCGAGGGATCGGTGATGGTGATGGTCCCGCTCTCACCGTTCTCCAGCGGGTTCTCCGGGAATTCCCAATTACCGTTTTCGTCGACGACGGTGGTCACGGTGCTGCCGTCCGGCAGTTCGACGGTGACGATGCCTTCCGGCTCGCCGGTGCCGCTCAGGCCGTCGCCATTGTTGTCGGTGATGACCGGCGGTTCCGGTGCAATGACGTCGGCCGGTTCGGTAGTAGTCGGCGGGCTGACGTTGCCTGAGGGATCGGTGATGGTGATGCTGCCGGACTCGCCGTTTTCCAACGGGTTCTCCGGGAATTCCCAATTACCGTTTTCGTCGACGACGGTCGTCACGGTGCTGCCATCCGGCAGTTCGACGGTGACGATGCCTTCCGGCTCGCCGGTACCGCTCAGGCCATTGCCGTTGTTATCGGTGATGACGGGCGGTTCCGGCGCGATCACGTCGGCCGGTTCGGTCACGACCGGTGGGCCGACATTGCCCGGGGGCTCGGTGATGCTGCCGCTCTCGCCGTTTTCCAGCGGACTCTCCGGAAATGCCCAGTTGCCGCTCTCATCGGCGACGGTGGTAACGGTGCCGCCGTCCGAGCCACCGCCGCCACCACCGCCCCCCGCCGCTGCGGCCAGGCCGCCGACACCCAGGGCGCCGAGGCCGGCAAGCGGCAGCACGCCGAAGACGGCGTAAGTGTCGTCGCTGCGTTCCGCCAGCAGTTGCTCGATGGAGTCCAGCTCGGTGGTCACCCAAGGCTCGTTCTGGTCCGCCAGCCACAGCTCGCCGCCGGGGGCCTCCAGCACCAGGTCGTGGCGCACGCCGTTCACGGCCTGGAAGAAATTGTCAATATTGATGACTTCGCCGTTCTTCAGACGGATCACCAGGCTGTCGCCATTTCGGCCGATGGACTGGATGCTGTCGGGCGCGGCCGCGATCTTCACCACGCAAGGGTGCGCCAGCGACAACAGGTTCTTGCCGCTGACATCGGTAACCTGCCCCGAACTTTTCGCAATCAGTTGAATTGCGGCCATGTGAGCTCCCGCCTGATAAGGCTATTTCTTCAATTTCGTGAACACGGGATGACTCGAAAAGGAATTGTCCCAGTGCCATGTAATATCCAGCCCGGGCCATTCAATAGCGAACTCGGAAATTCCTTTTCAGCGATGGGCAGTATTAAAAATTCATCACCGGCAATAATTAGGATTATCCTGAACCAACCCAAGCCGATAAATTCCGATATGCCATCGGAAAATTCTTAACCCATTCTGAAAATCAAACTGTCGCCACATCGCCACGGATGAAAAATGGAAATAAAAAAGCGGGCTGCATAGGCCCGCTTTTTCCGAGTGGCTGGAGGTTGTTGGCCATCAGTCGAAGAAATGCTTCTCCAGGCAGCAGGCCAGCAGTTCCTGGTCCGTGGTCACGCCGAGACGGCGCTTGGCCGATGCCTTCTGCGCGCTGATGGTCTTGTCGCTGCGCCGCAGCAGGCGCGCTATTTCACACACGCGCAAGCCCGAGACGAACAGCCGCAACACCTCGTATTCCTTGACCGAGAGCGAGGTCAGGCGGCTGTGCAGGTCGCCGCCGTCCCCCGTGCAGGGGTTGAGCACCCGGCGGCCCTTGCACAGGGCGTCCAGGGCCGACAGCAGCTGGGCCATGCCCGCATCCTTGCGTACCACGCCCTGCACCCCGAGCTCGCACAGGCGGTCCAGCACCAGGCGGTTGGACAGCATGGTGAAGACCAGGAACCTCACCTCGGGGAAGTTGCGCACCAGGTAGCCGATGAAGCGCACACCGTCCCCGTAGACTTCGTCCCCGGGCATGCTGAAGTCGATGATCGCGATATCGAAATGTTCCCGTCGCAATGCCTCGACCAACTCACCAGAAGTTCGCACCTCACATGCCACTTGATATTGCGGATGGCGCTCCAGAATCCCACGGACTCCCATCAATACGACTGCGTGATCATCCGCCAGAACGATCTTGATCTTTTTCAAGGAAACCTCACAAACGACGATAACTCGATACAACAGCAAACTTTCTCGGCTGCCTAATCTAATGGAAGCTCCTGAAAAACGGCACCTCAAAAGCGCCTATTCAATCAATATAAGAAAAATCCCACATGGCACCCAAGTACCAGTGGATGACGGAAAACAAGGCGGACCAAGGCCGACGCGCAGCTACGGGTTCGTTCAACAGGAACAGAGAGGTCGGCTATGCCGTAGGGAAAAATCAGACGAGCCCGAAGGCAAAAAGGGGGGAGGTGGAAGGCGTACACGGGGAATTGTGGCTAGGAAAAGCGCCCCCCGAAAATGGAGGTGGCCCCGCCAGCCACACCCCGGCACACGATGTCACCGCTGCGGCTGCTCCCTTCCGGGCCTGACCGGGTTCACGGCTGATCGTTGCGGGGGGACCGACAGGGCCACCATAACGAAGCCCGCCTAGGTGGCGGGCGGCGACATTGTACCGAGCCCAGCGCAAGTTACAAGCACTTCAAGCACTTACCGGTGAATTCCGCGATGGCATACACATAAATAGCATTTTGATATCACTTTGCTCCGCGACATGATGGCACACTGCCATGGCACTGGTGAGGTGGAGGGGAAGGACTCCCCCTCGGCGCTTCAGCCCTCAACGCTTTGGGAGAATTCCGATGATCAAGTCTGCTTTCGCTGTTCTGGCCCTGGGCCTGTCTCTCTCTTCCACTGCCTTCGCCAATGGCGGCACCATCAGCTTCAGCGGGCACGTCTACTCGCCGCCGTGCAAGATCATCGACTTCACCAGCCAGGCCAGCACGCAACAGGCACGCCTGGACCTGGCCGGCTGCGGCGAGACCTCGCGCCTGTCGTTCAGCGAACCGTCCGGGCAGGAAGCGGCCCGCCAACTGGCGGTGACCGACCTGGACGGCCGCAAGGTCGACCTCGGCGCCGAGAACGAGGCGCAGGACGGCGGCATGAACCTGGTGCTGCGCAACCTGGACGGCCGCAGCAGCGGGCGGCCGCTGATGCTGAACATCACCTACCTCTGAGTTTCCCCTCCCCCACTCGCCCGGCGGCGTGGGGGATAGCCTCATTCGGCGCGGATCATGCCGCCGGGAATCGGCTGGGTGGAGACCTCCAGGTTCGGCCCCAGGTAGAGGTCGCTCTTCTCGAAGCCGGGCCGGCTACTGAAGCTGGCGTACTTCTCCTGCCCGCGGTGAAAGGTGAAGGCCACGCGGTAGTCGCTGCCGCGCAGCAGGCGCAGCGGGAAGTTCAGCACGGCGCCCGGCTGGATTTCCCCGGAGAGGGTTTCCTCGCCGTTCTCCTTGAAGCTGTAGCTCGCCGGCGCGCTGGCGTTGGCGTCGTAGTGCAGCTGGATCTGCGGACGCTCGGTCCAGGCCACGTAGAGGGCGAACAGCAGGACCAGGGCGATCAGCCCCGCGAGCCGCTGCTTTCTAGCCTTGTCCATCGCCGCCTCCGGTCAGTTGAGGCTGTCGGCCAGGGCCTTGGCCGGGACGAAGCGCACCACCTTCTTCGCCGCGATCTCGATGCTCTTGCCGGTCTGCGGGTTGCGCCCGGTGCGTGCGGCGCGCTCGCTGACCTTGAGCTTGCCGATGCCCGGCAGGGTCAGCTCGCCGTCGTTCTCCAGGCTGTCCTGGACGATCTGCGCCAGTTGCTCGAACACACCACGCACCGAGGCCTGGGTCAGGTCGAGGGACTCGGCGATGTCGCGTACCAGTTGTTCCTTGGTCATTGCCATGTGTTGCTTCTCCGAATGGTCTTGGGAATGGGTTCAGGCGTTCAGGCCGTGGTCGGCCAGCAGCTTCAGCAGCCCTTCTTCGTCCATGACGTCGACGCCGAGTTCCTGGGCCTTGGCCAGTTTGGAGCCGGCGCCGGGGCCGGCCACCACGCAATGGGTCTTGGCCGACACCGAGCCGGCGACCTTGGCGCCCAGGCTTTCCAGTTTCTCCTTGGCGACGTCGCGGCTCATGGCCTCCAGGGTGCCGGTGAGCACCCAGGTCTGCCCGGCCAGCGGCAGGCCCTCGGCCTGCTTCTTCTCGCTCGCCCAGTGCATGCCGAACTCGCGCAGTTGCTCCTCGATCTCACGGGTGCGCTTGGCATTGCCGGCGTCGTCGAAGAACTCGCGCAGGCTCTTGGCCGCACGTTCGGGCAGGCGCTCGACCTGGCGCAGGTCGAGCCAGTCGGCGTGGATGATGCCTTCCAGCGAACCGAAGCGGCTGGCCAGCTTTTCCGCGCCGGTGGCGGCGATGAAGGGGATGTTGAGTTTGTCGATGAAGCCGGCCAGGGTGGCGCAGGCGGCGAACTCGGCAGCCACCTCGCCCTCCTCCTGCAACTGCACGCCGTGCTCGGCGTCGAGCAGTTCGGCGATCACCTTGCGGTTGTGCTCGTCGGCGAAGAAGTTGTGGATCTCGTAGGCCACCTCGGCGCCGACGTCCGGCAGGTAGGTCAGCACTTCCGGCAGGGCCTTCTGGATGCGCGCCAGCGAACCCAGGGCGCGGGCCAGCAGCTTGGCGGTCTCCTCGCCGACGTCGGGGATGCCCAGGGCGTAGACGAAGCGCGCCAGGCTCGGCCGGCGGCTGTCGGCGATGGATTTGAGCAGCTTGTTGCTGGACACCTCGGCGAAGCCTTCCAGCTCGATCACCTGCTCGTAGGTCAGGCGGTAGAGGTCGGCCGGCGACTTGACCAGGCCCTTGTCCACCAGTTGCTCGACGATCTTGTCGCCGAGGCCGTCGATGTCCATGGCCCGGCGCGAGACGAAGTGGATGATCGACTGCTTGAGCTGCGCCTGGCAGAACAGGCGGCCGACGCAGCGGTAGATGGCGCCTTCGCTGACCGACTCGCGGCCCTTGGCGCGCTTGACCAGTTGCGTGCGCTCGACCTGCGAGCCGCACACCGGGCAGGTCTCGGGGATGTGCACCGGGCGCGCGTCGGCCGGGCGGCGCTCGACGACCACCTGCATCACCTGCGGGATCACGTCGCCGGCGCGGCGGATGATCACGGTGTCGCCGATCATCAGGCCCAGACGCGCCACTTCGTCCATGTTGTGCAGGGTGGCGTTGGATACGGTGACGCCGGCCACCTGCACCGGCTTCAGGCGCGCCACCGGGGTCACGGCGCCGGTGCGGCCGACCTGGAATTCCACGTCGAGCAGTTCGGTGAGTTCCTCGCGGGCCGGGAACTTGTGGGCGATGGCCCAGCGCGGCTCGCGGGCGCGGAAGCCCAGTTCGCGCTGGAAGTCGATGCGGTTGACCTTGAACACCACGCCGTCGATCTCGTAGGCCAGGCTGTCGCGGCGCTCGCCGATGTCGGCGTAGTAGTCCTGGCAGCCCTTCACCCCGCGGGCCAGCTTCAGCTCGCGGCTGACCGGGATGCCCCAGGCCTTGAAGGCTTCGAGGATGCCGATCTGGGTGTCCGGCAGGCTGCCGCCCTCGACGCGGCCGAAGCCGTAGGCGCACAGCTCCAGCGGGCGGCTGGCGGTGATCTTCGGGTCGAGCTGGCGCAGGCTGCCGGCCGCGGCGTTGCGCGGGTTGGCGAAGGTCTTGGCGCCGGCCTCCATCTGCCGGGCGTTGAGCGCCTCGAAGCCGGCCTTGGACATGAACACCTCGCCGCGCACTTCCAGCACCGCCGGCCAGCCCTCGCCGTGCAGGCGCAGGGGGATGTTGCGCACGGTGCGCACGTTGGCGCTGATATCTTCGCCGGTGGTGCCGTCGCCGCGGGTGGCGCCGCGGGTCAGCCGGCCGTTCTCGTACAGCAGGCTGACCGCCAGGCCGTCGAGCTTGGGCTCGCAGCTGTAGTCCACCTCGGCGCCGCCGCCGAGCAGGTCGCCGCCCGGCAGCAGGTCGGCCAGGCCTTCGCGCACGCGGCGGTCGAAGTCCAGCAGGTCCTGTTCCTCGAAGGCGTTGCCCAGGCTGAGCATGGGGATTTCGTGGCGGATTTCGCCGAAGGCCGAGGCGGCGGCCCCGCCCACGCGCTGGGTCGGCGATTCGGGGGTGACCAGGTCGGGGTGCTCGGCCTCCAGTTCCTTGAGTTCGCGGAACAGGCGGTCGTACTCGGCGTCCGGCACGCTGGGCTCGTCGAGCACGTAGTAGCGGTAGTTGTGCGCGTCCAGCTCGCTGCGGAGCTGGGCGATGCGTTGGGCGGCGGTCTGGGTGGTCATAGAAGAAGCCATAAGCGAAAGGCTGGAAGCTGGAAGCTAGAAGCTGAAAGCCAAAAAGCAAAGCCGGAAGGACAGGGGTCGCTTCCGGCTTCGGGCTTTAGGCTTCCAGCTTATCTTTTCTGCGTCAGCGCGCGGCGTTCGAACTCGATGATGCGCTGGCGGTAGTGCTCGATGGTCTGCGCGGTCATCACGCTGCGCTGCTCGTCCTTCAGCTCGCCGTTGAGCTCGTGGGCCAGCTTGCGGGCGGCGGCGACCATCACGTCGAAGGCCTGCTTCGGATGGCGCGGGCCCGGCAGGCCGAGGAAGAAGCTCACCGCGCGGGTGCTGAACTGGTCGATGTTGTCCAGGTCGAAGGTGCCCGGCTTGACCGCGTTGGCCATGGAGAACAGCACTTCGCCGTTGCCGGCCATGCTCTCGTGGCGGTGGAAGATGTCCATGTCGCCGAAGCGCAGGCCGCTCTCGAGAATGTTCTGCAGCAGCGCCGGGCCCTTGAAGCCACCCTCGTCGCGGCAGATCACGTTAATGATCAGCACTTCTTCCACCGGAGCCGGGGCGGCGGCGGGCGCCGGGCGCTCCTTGTCCTTTTCCCTGTCCTTCCTGCGTTCCTTGCCGCGGGATTTTTCCTTGGGCGCCTCGGCCAGGGGGTCGGGGAAGTCTTCCTCGTCCAGCGGGCCGAGCAGGTTCGGCGCCGGGTCGTCCAGGGCCAGGTCGCCCTGGCGCGGCTCGCCACGGCGCTTGCCGCGGGCCGGGTCCTTGGCGCTGACCTTGGGCAGGTCGTGCTCGTCCAGCGAAGGTTCGTGGTGCTCGACCACCCGCGAGGGGCCCAGCACCTCGGCGCTGCCGCCGTCGTCATCGTCGTCCAGTTGGTTGGCGAAGTGGCGGTCCAGCTTGAACTTCAGCTTGCCCTTTCCGCCCCGCATGCGCCGCCAGCCATCGAACAGAATGCCGGCGATCACGATAAGCCCAATGACGATCAGCCATTCGCGCAGACCGATATCCATCTAATCCCAGTGCCCCTGATAAAAATGATGATGAAAAAGGGATGTCCTATCCCGGTAAAACGCGAACCTCGAGTTGTATGTTCGCGTGTAACAAAGTGGGCATTAAGCTAGCATGCCCGACACAACTTTTACACCGTCTGCGGCTGTTGTCCGCAGCAATAATCGCAACTTTTCCCGAGCCCGCCCAAGATCAGGCTTACCCCAATCGAATCAAGGGGTTAGGCATATCCCCCAGTACAGCACAAGTCAGCGCCCGGCGCTGGCGAATACTGTACGAAATTTGTCCAGGAGGCACTTCGTCAGGCTTCCGCCAGTGCCACGGCTTCTTCCACGTCGACCGCCACCAGGCGCGAACATCCCGGTTCGTGCATGGTCACGCCCATCAACTGGTCGGCCATTTCCATGGCGATCTTGTTGTGGGTGATATAGATGAACTGCACTTTCTCGGACATTTCCTTGACCAGGCGGGCATAACGCCCGACGTTGGCGTCGTCCAGCGGCGCATCGACCTCGTCGAGCATGCAGAACGGCGCCGGGTTGAGCTGGAAGATGGCGAACACCAGGGCCAGCGCGGTCAGCGCCTTCTCGCCGCCGGACAGCAGGTGGATGGTGCTGTTCTTCTTGCCCGGCGGGCGCGCCATGATCGCCACCCCTGTATCGAGTAGATCTTCGCCGGTAAGTTCCAGGTAGGCGTGACCGCCGCCGAACACCTTGGGGAACAATGCCTGAAGGCCAGCATTGATCTGGTCGAAGGTTTCCTTGAAGCGGTTGCGGGTTTCCTTGTCGATCTTGCGGATGACGTTTTCCAGGGTGTCCAGGGCTTCCACCAGGTCGTCGTTCTGCTCGTCCAGGTAGCGCTTGCGTTGGGATTGCTGCTGGTATTCGTCGATGGCCGCGAGGTTGATCGCGCCCAGGCGCTGGATGCGCCCGGCCAGTTCCTCCAGGCGGGTTTCCCAGACCTTCTCGGCGGCGTCGTGGGGCAAGGTGCCGAGCACCGTGTGCAGGTCGTAGCCGTCTTCGCCGAGCTGCTCCTGCAGCGCCTTGCGACGAACGGTCAGGGCCTGCCACTCCATGCGCTGCTGCTCCAGCTGGCCGCGCAGCAGCTGCGACTGCTGCTCGGCCTGGGTGCGGCGCTTCTCGGCGTCGCGCAGCTGGCGGTCGGCGTCTTCCAGGGTCAGGCGCGCGGTCTTGAGTTCCTCTTCCACGCCCATGCGCCGCTCCAGCAGCTCTTCCAGGCGCATGCGCAGTTCTTCCAGGGGCGCGGCGCCCTCCTCCAGGTTGAGGCTGAGCTGCTCGCAGCGCTCGACCAGGCGCACGGCCTGCACGTCGAGGCGCTCCAGGGCCTGGCGGGTGGATTCGTGCTGGGCCTTGAGCGAGCCGACGCGCACCGCCAACTGGTGGGCGTGGTCCTTGTGCTGGCGGGCTTCCAGGCGGATGCGGTCGAGGCGTTCGCGCAGTTCGTCGCGCTCGGCCAGCAGCGCCTCGCGGCGGCCGGTGTCCTCGGCCATGGCGTCCAGCGCCACCTGCAGGTGCAGGCGCGCCTCGCCCAGCTGTTCCTGCTCCAGGGCGCGCTGTTCGGCCAGTTCGGCCAGTTCCTCGTCGAGGCGGCGGCGACGCAGGGTCAGCTGTTCGACCTTGGCCTGCTGGGCCGAGAGCGCGGCCTTCAGCTCGCCGTGGCGGCGGCCTTCCTCCTGGATGCGCCGGCGCAGTTGCTCGCGGCCGTCCTCGGCCTGGCGCTGGGCCTGGCGCTGGGCTTCCAGCTGTTCTTCCAGGGCGGCCAGGCGTTCTTCCAGTTCTTCGCGTTCGGCGTACAGCCGCTCCAGCTCCTGGCCGCGGGCCAGCACGCCGGATTCGGCGGAATCGCCGCGGCGCACGCGCAGGAAATGCTTGCCGACCCAGTAGCCGTCGCGGCTGACCAGGCTCTGCCCGGCGCCCAGCGAGGCGCGCAGTTCCAGGGCCTGCTCCAGGCTTTCCACCGGGCGCACGCCGGCCAGCCAGGGCGACAGGTCGTG
>Ga0182743_1001441_pt1 | contig 23270 bp, 18 predicted proteins | sample eDN3rd30CKraftOP_FD_128522 | JGI IMG/M metagenome (GOLD analysis project Ga0182743, IMG submission 128522) | Enriched Organic Plus compost microbial communities from Emeryville, California, USA - eDNA 3rd pass 30_C Kraft OP (version 2) (version 2) ... | reverse complement strand
CACCTCTCCCCTTAACCTTCCAGCACCGGGCAGGAGTCAGCCCCTATACATCCACTTTCGTGTTAGCAGAGACCTGTGTTTTTGGTAAACAGTTGCTTGGGCTCCTTAGCTGCGGCCCCGTCACAGTAATTACCACATTACCGTGCATATAGAGGACAGCCTTCTTTCGATTTGTTGTCTCAACTTTGATCGATAAAATAATCGTATTTACCAATGTTTTCCGAAAGAAAACTGACAATATGTCACCGTGCTAAGCACTGTGACGGGGCAGACCTTATCCCGAAGTTACGGTCGCTGTATTGCCGAGTTCCTTGACGAAGAATCACTCGTACACCTTGGTCTCCTCGACCTGAGCACCTGTGTCGGTTTGCGGTACGGATAGCGTGAGCCACGCGTTAGATTGCTTTTCTAGTCAGCACCTTCACTGGAATTCAACCGTAAGGTTGTTTCATTCGTAGGCTTTTCTCCTACTTAGACGGGTATAACCACGAACCCGCTCCAGCTAATATGCCGCGCACATCTAACAAACTCACACTAGTACGGGAATATTAACCCGTTGTCCATCGCCTACGCTACGCGCCTCGGCTTAGGACCGACTAACCCTGGGACGATTACCGTGGCCCAGGAAACCTTGCTCTTTCGGTGGGCAGGATTCTCACCTGCCTTATGGTTACTCATTCCAACATTCTCACTTGATAACGCTCCACCAGACCTCGCGATCCGACTTCAACGCAGATATCAACGCTCCTCTACCACGCATACCTAATGGTACACATCCATATCTTCGGTGCTATGCTTAGCCCCGTTACATTTTCCGCGCAAGATCTCTTGACGAGTGAGCTGTTACGCACTCTTTAAATGAATGGCTGCTTCTAAGCCAACATCCTCGTTGTTTAAGAAATCTCACCTCGTTTCCCACTTAGTATAGATTTAGGGACCTTAGATGGCGATCTGGGCTGTTTCCCTTTCGAGCGCTGAGCTTAGCCCCAACGTTCTAACTGCCGTAGTTCCACAATTCGTATTCGTAGTTTGTCAAGGGTGGGTAATCTTGCGACCCCCAGTCCGAAACAGAGCTCTACCCCAAATTGCTACCGTACGACGCTAGCCCTAAAGCTATTTCGAGGAGAACCAGCTATCTCCAGGTTCGATTGGCATTTCACCGCTAACCACAGGTCATCCGGGCGTGTTGCAACTCGCTACGGTTCGGTCCTCCACGTACTTTTACGTACGCTTCAACCTGCCCATGGTTAGGTCACCTGGTTTCGGGTCTATTACACAGTACTATTCGCCCTATTCAGACTCGCTTTCGCTACGCCTCCGTCATATGACTTAAGCTTGCACTGTACAATAACTCGTTGGATCGTTCTACAAAAAGCACGCCGTCACACCACGAGGGTGCTCCGACTCCTTGTACGCACACAATTTCAGGTTCTATTTCACTCCCCTTCCGGGGTTCTTTTCGCCTTTCCCTCACGGTACTTGTTCTCTATCGATCACATAACATATTTAGCCTTGGAAGGTGGACCTCCCGGATTCAGTCAGGGTTGCACGTGTCCCGACCTACTCGACAAAACAAATATAAGGTTAGCGCTGCTTAGCGTACCAGGCTATCACTGTCTTTGGCGCAGCTTTCCAACTGCTTCTGCTCGCTAGCACTAATTTCTTACCTTATCTACGATGGTGGTAGCTCGTAGTCTCAAATCCCAGCGCAGATCCGAAGATCTGACCTGAGACTTGATAGTTTGTAATGTCACAACCCCTTATAGATATTCGTCTACCAACTTATTTGCCATCCATAAATGGATAGGCAAAAACCTATAAAGTTTGGGCTCTTCCGCATTCGCTCGCCACTACTAACGGAATCTTTGTTTAATTTCTTTTCCTCAGGGTACTAAGATGTTTCAGTTCCCCCGGTTACCTCTTATATGCCTATGTATTCAGCATATAGTGACTGTGTATGAATACAGCCGGATTTCTCCATTCGGACATCTTCGGATCAAAGCTTAGTTAGCAGCTCCCCGAAGCTTTTCGCAGCTCCTCACGTCCTTCATCGGTGTCATGTGTCAAGGCATCCTTTGTGTGCGCTTGAGTAACTTTTTACGATAGGATCATCAATCCGAAGATTGAATCACCATATGCATTGACTAGTTATTGGTAATTACCAATGCCGTTTGTCAATTGCTTTATCTCAAAATTTGCATCTGAATTGTTAAGTTACAAACTTAAGCCATTCCACCATGTAGGTAAAACTGTTGCAGCTTAAGTTTAAGCTAAAAGCTTGGCGGTTTACACCTGAATCCCGTAGGCCTCAATGTCTAAACTCAAGCAACTCTCGTATAATAGCAATTCTACTAGAGATGGTCAAGGGGTTTTCTGGTATTTAATGTTGGTTTTTTTGCTACGCTTTGTAAGGTGTTAGAAATACGCTATTTCGATCCCCGACACAACAATAGGGTGGTCCCTCTCATGACACCACCCTACTCCTCTCTTAGAAGGACTTCTGTTCTACTTGTCTTCTTTGAGAACACCCTCATCTTTGTTTGGCAGAAACTCAGGAAGTGAGAAGAAGATCAGGAATATACCGACTACTTCGACGATATCCATAGCTGTCTGTTTGCCGTTCCATATGCCCGATTGCCACATAGCAAACCATTCTGAACCAAAGCAGATAAAACCTACGAACCACAGCAGAATCGCTAGGCCAAATGCATAGTAACCAGTCGTCTTCGCTTTAGAAAAATCCAACGATGACGCCTTGCGCTTCATGATCATACGCACTGCGGCGATCCATGCCAGCACTGCAATCGCGAATTCCACGACAATAATGCCGATATACGCAGCTGTCTGCAGTCCCTCGTTTGTGATCGCACGCCACATCAAGCTGTTGCCTTCGAACGTCGTATCCATCGACAGGACATGCTTGACGAACGCCTCATTCGAGCTGTAATCCAGGATATTTCCCAGAAATACCATAGTGGCAAATAGCGCAACCGCCGCCACTACAAAAGTCTGCAACAAACGCATAGGTCTGTGATTCATTATTTTATTCCTTTTTTATTTTTAGGTTTGTACCTCTACTGTACCTCATAAAAGCATAAGCGGCAAGATAGGGAGTTGAGCCAAATAAAAAAGACATCCGCTAAGATGTCTTTTTTATTTGGTGGAGACACAGGGACTCGAACCCTGGACCCCCTGCTTGCAAAGCAGGTGCTCTAGCCAACTGAGCTATGTCCCCAAACTATATCTGCAGAGGCCACCCAGTATAAGTTCACTGGTGGGCGATGAGGGACTCGAACCTCCGACCTCGTCATTATCAGTGACGCGCTCTAACCAGCTGAGCTAATCGCCCCCATCGTGGGTGAACAACAGATATATTTTATTAAAAAAGCACCGCCTTCGCAAGCGGCGCCTTTTGCCCTAAAAAGCTATATAGCGCAATCAACGCATCGACAGAAAGTTTGTTTAGCTCAGACACTGATGGTCTTGACTCCCGAAGGAGTAATGTACATTGTCAGTACTGAATTTACAATGTACCAAGATCGACCTAGCTCTCAAAGGATTGCTCCGTTTGATGCTAGTTATTCTCCCTAGAAAGGAGGTAATCCATCCGCACCTTCCGGTACGGATACCTTGTTACGACTTAACCCCAATCATCTCCCCTACCTTAGGGCGAGGCAAAGCTCACACGTCAGGTATTGGCGACTTTCATGGTTTGACGGGCGGTGTGTACAAGACCCGGGAACGTATTCACGGTAGTGTGCTGACCTACCATTACTAGCGATTCCGACTTCAAGCAGGCGAGTTTCAGCCTGCTATCCGAACTGAGACCGGCTTTGTTGGGATTTGCTCCCCCTCGCGGGTTGGCTGCCCTTTGTACCGGCCATTGTAGCGTGTTTGTAGCCCCAGACGTAAGGGAAATACTGACCTGACATCATCCCCCCCTTCCTCCCTGTTGCCAGGGCAGTCTGAATAGAAAAATACAACTATTCATAAGGGTTGCGCTCGTTGATGGACTTAACCAAACATCTCACGACACGAGCTGACGACGGCCATGCATCACCTGTCACTTGGTTTCCGAAGACACAGTCTCCTTTCGGAGGCCTTCCAAGGATGTCAAGCCTGGGTAAGGTTCTTCGCTTACCATCGAATTAAACAACACGCTCCACCGCTTGTGCGGGTCCCCGTCAATTCCTTTATGTTTTAGTCTTGCGACCGTACTCCACAGGCGGGATGCTTAACGCGTTAGCTTCGCTACAAGAAGGGTCGATACTTCTTACAGCTAGCATCCATAGTTTACGGCGTGGACTACCGGGGTATCTAATCCCGTTTGCTCCCCACGCTTTCGTGCCTTAGTGTCAGAAACGAGCCAGTAGACTGCCTACGCCATCGGTGTTCCTTCCAATATCTACGGATTTCACTCCTACACTGGAAATTCCATCTACCTCTCTCGCTCTCAAGCTTAGCAGTTTAGATAATGTATATTCGGTTGAGCCGAACGCTTTCACTACCTACTTACTATGCCACCTACGCAACTCTTTACGCCCAGTAATTCCGGATAACGCTTGGATCCTCCGTATGACCGCGGCTGCTGGCACGGAGTTAGCCGATCCTTATTCCTCTGCTACCGTCATAATCGTCACAGAGAAAAGCAGTTTACAACCCGAAGGCATTCATCCTGCACGCGGCGTTGCTCCATCAGGCTTTCGCCCATTGTGGAAAATTCCCTACTGCTGCCTCCCGTAGGAGTCTGGGCCGTGTCTCAGTCCCAGTCAGGCTGATCATCCTCTCAGACCAGCTATCCATCGTCGCCTTGGTGAGCAATTACCTCACCAACTAGCTAATGGAACGCAGGCTGTTCCCAAAGCGCATAAAGCTTTACTCCGAAGAGCACATGCGGTATTAGCTACTCTTTCGAGCAGTTATCCCTCACTTTGGGGTACATTCCTACGCGTTACTCTGCCGTCCGCCGCTCGCCGCCAAGTAGTAAACTACTCGCGCTGCCGCTCGACTTGCATGTATTAGGCACGCCGCCAGCGTTCATCCTGAGCCAGGATCAAACTCTTCAAAAAAGATTTGATGTACTAGCGATTGCTATTACTCAAAACATAAAACAAACTGACGATTTGTTGATTGCACTATATAGATTTTTAAGGCTGCTGCTCGTGACAGTCTCGAAGAAACCTCACGGGCACTGGTTCTGAGAATACCCTAGTCTAGCCACTGGTGTCAACAGTTTTTTGGTAAATATTGTAGTAACTCCTACAATACCTGCCGACACCAGTTAGCGAACTAGGCGTCGACGTCCTCTGAGTCCTCTTCTGGAGCAGCGTCGACAAGCGCCATGGAAACCACCTCATCGCCGTCGTTCAGGCGCATGATGCGTACCCCCTGAGCAACGCGACCTAGCTCAGGAATATCCTTGAGGCCGAGACGAATCGTCTGACCCTGGCTCGAGATGATAATCACCTCTTGTGTGTCATCGATCAGTGTCTTTACGCCCATCAAGCTACCCGTCTTGGTATTGAGCGCTGCAGAGCGAATACCGACACCACCGCGTGCATGAGGCGTGAACTGCGCGATCTTGGTGCGCTTACCATAGCCATACTGGCTAATGACAAAGATACTTGCGCCCTGCTGGACAATGTCCATGCCGATCACATTGTCGTTCTGACGGAGGCGAATACCGCGAACACCGCGTGACGTACGGCCCATGGCGCGCACATCGCGCTCGTGGAAGCGAATAGCCTGACCAAGCGCAGTCGAGATTACTACTTCATTATCGCCATTAGTCATGCGGATCCATTTCAGCTCATCACCCTCATCGAGGTTGATAGCAATAAGACCACTGCTGCGGACATTCTTGTACTGCTCGAATGGTGTCTTCTTGACCGTACCGCGTTTCGTACACATAAAGAGCGTCGCATTGGCATCATGCGTACCACTGACATTGATGACGCTACTGACCGTCTCTTCTGGCTGCAGCTGTAGCAAGTTGACCAGAGCCACACCCTTTGCGCTTAGCTGTGCGGCAGGCACCTCATATGTCTTGATACGGAATACGCGGCCACGGTTAGTAAAGAATAGTAGGTAGTCGTGCGTCGACGCATTCACAACATGCTCAATGACGTCTTCTTCACGAGTCGCCATACCACGGCGGCCCTTGCCGCCTCTGTTTTGTCGCTTATAATCAGCGATTTGACTACGCTTAATGTAATTATTTGCTGTAAGCGTTACAACAACTTGTTCTTCAGGAATCAAGTCTTCGTCGTTCATACGGCCCAGCTCCTGCGGAACGACACGTGTCCTACGCTCATCACCAAAGCGCTTCTTCATCTCACGGATTTCTGTCTTGATGATCTTGAGGATTTCTTTCTCGTCAGCAAGGATGCCTTCAAGCTTCGCAATCAGGGCGAGGAGTTCTGCAAGCTCATCTTCGATCTTCTTGCGCTCCAGACCGGCAAGTGTGCGCAGCTGCATAGCCAGGATGGCTTTTGCTTGAATTTCACTGAGGCTAAATTTCTCCATCAAGTTCGCCTGCGCCTCATCGGTCGTTTGGCTCGAACGGATAGTCGCGATAACTTCATCGATATGATCAAGCGCGATCTTGAGACCTTCGAGAATGTGTGCGCGCTCCTTGGCTTTTCGCAGTTCAAATTCAGTTCGGCGACGCACCACAGATTGGCGGTGTTTGATGTACTCCGCGATGATATCCTGCACGCCTAGCACGCGAGGCTGAATACCATCAACGAGCGCCAACATGTTGTAGTGGAATGTACTCTGGAGCGGCGTCAGCTTGTAGAGCTGATTGAGGAGTTTCTTTGGATAGGCGTCTTTCTTGAGATCAATCACCACGCGCACAGAACCACGCGAACTCTCGTCACGAAGATCAGATATACCACCGATCTTCTTCTCTTTGACGAGATCAGCGATCTTTTCGACCAGACCAGCCTTGTTTACGCCATACGGGATCTCCGTGATGACGATTTGCGACTTCCCTTTTTTGCCTTCAACAACTTCTGCCACGCCACGCATAACCACACCCCCGCGGCCCGTTGCAAATGCACTACGAATCGAGCTCTGGCCATAGATGATGCCTCCAGTCGGGAAATCAGGGCCCTTGAGGTGTTCCATCGTTTCATCGAGCGTGAGATCAGGCTTATCGATCTGCGCGATTGTCGCGTCAGCAAGCTCATTGAGGTTGTGCGGCGGGATATTGGTCGCCATACCGACCGCAATACCCATCTGGCCATTGAGGAGAAGGTTTGGCAGCTTCGCCGGCAATACCTCTGGCTCCTGCTGCGAGCCGTCGAAGTTATCGCGGAATGGCACCGTATCCTTGTCGATATCCTCGAGCAAGGCCTCAGATGCACGCGTCATACGGGCTTCGGTATATCGATAGGCAGCCGCAGGGTCGCCGTCCATAGAACCGAAGTTACCTTGACCATCTACGAGGAGATAGCGGGTGTTGAATGGCTGAGCCAAGCGGACCATCGAATCATAGATAGCAGTGTCACCGTGCGGGTGATACTTACCCATCACTTCACCAACGATCTGGGCACTCTTGGTGTGCTTACCAACCGAACGAAGGCCAGACTTATCCATCACGTACAAAATACGGCGATGCACGGGCTTGAGACCGTCACGGACGTCAGGAAGCGCACGTGCGACGATAACGCTCATAGAATACTGGAGGTAGCTTTGCTCCATTTCGTCTTCGACTGAGCGGCCGAGGACAGTCTTACTGTGGTTTTCGCTCGTTGGTACTACGTCGTAATCGCTCATATTAGATGTCCAGGTCCTTTACAAATTTGGCATGTGTCTGAATGAAGTTCTTGCGCAGCTCAACTTCGGTGCCCATAAGTTTGCTAAAGATCGCATCAGCCTTCTCGGCGTCTTCGACCTTCACCTGCACCAGTACGCGGTTCGCAGGATCCATAGTCGTCTCCCAGAGCTGGTCAGCATCCATCTCGCCCAGACCCTTATAGCGCTGGACGGTTGCGCCAGCTTGCTTAATGCGATCGCTACCAGCTTCGATTTTGGTGCCACGAGCTTTTTTGTCCTCGATAAGCTTGTCGATGATTGCGTCCTTCTCTTCATCGGTATAGGCGTACTGCTTCTTCTTGTTTGCTGTGATGAGATAGAGTGGCGGCTGTGCGGCATAGAGGTGGCCGCCCTCGATGATTGGATACATGTGGCGGAAAAACAACGTCATAAGCAGCGTCCGGATGTGTGAACCGTCGACATCGGCATCGGTCATGATCACAATGCGCTCGTAGCGAAGGCCTGACATGTCGAATGAATCTTCGATACCGACGCCAAGCGCCTTGATCATGCTGAGGATTTCAGCGTTGGCCAGCATTTTATCAAGGCGTGCGCGCTCGACGTTGAGCACCTTACCGCGAAGCGGCAAAATCGCCTGAAACTTACTGTTACGTCCGTCCTTGGCAGACCCACCAGCAGAGTTACCCTCTACGATGAAGAGCTCTGCTTGCGAACGGTCTTTTGTCGCGCAGTCTGCAAGCTTACCAGGAAGCGCCGCACCGTCAAGTGCACCCTTGCGGATGATATTTTCGCGGGCTGCTCGAGCGGCTTTACGCGCACGGGCAGCGAGAAGCGCCTTGCCTACAATTTTCTTTGCGACGCCAGGGTGCTCTTCAAGATAATAGTTGAAATACTCGCCCATGACTTGCTCTACGTACCCACGAATCTCCGGGTTACCGAGCTTGTTCTTGGTCTGGCCTTCAAACTGGGGGTCAGGCAGTTTTACGAGGATAACAGCGGTTAGACCTTCGCGGCAGTCTTCACCAGTAAGATTCTCTTCTTTTTCTTTGAGGAGGGCATTCTTGCGCGCGTAGTCATTGATAACACGCGTGAGAGCCGAACGGAAACCGGTAAGGTGCGTACCGCCGTCTGGGTTGAAGACGTTGTTAGCAAACTGCTTGATTGTCTCGGAGAATCCATCGGTATACTGAGCCGCGACTTCGATCTGCACATCCTCGACCATGCGATCGACATAGAAAACATCGTCGTCAACGACATCTTTACCTATATTGAGATGCTTAACGTAGCTCTGGATACCACCTTCGAAGTAGAAGCTATAACGCTTGCCCCGTTTGTGATCGATAATCCCTGTCTTAATACCCTTTGTCAGATACGCAGCATGACGCAGTCGATCGAGTATAGTGTCGTAGTTAAATGACACCGTCTCGAATATAGTATCGTCAGGATAAAAGGTAATCTCCGTACCACGACGGTCTGTCTTGCCGATAACCTTGAGATCGCCCTGAGGTATTCCCTTGGCATATTCTTGGTGATGAATCTTACCGTTTAGATAGATGTTTACAATAAGCTTTGACGAGAGAGCGTTTACGACGCTCGAACCAACGCCATGAAGACCACCAGACACTTTGTAGCCGCCGCCACCAAATTTACCACCTGCGTGCAGAACAGTCAGGACGGTCTCGACAGTACTCTTGCCGGTCTTTGGGTGTATATCGACCGGGATACCACGGCCATTGTCTGTGACGCGTACGCCACCGTCATCTAGAAGCTCCACTGACACTTCAGTCGCATGTCCTGCAAGCGCTTCATCGATACCGTTATCAACGATCTCCCACACCAAGTGATGAAGTCCTTCGACACCAGTACCACCGATATACATACCAGGACGCTTACGTACTGGCTCGAGGCCCTCAAGGACCTGGATCTGATCAGCCTTATAATCTTGTTTTTGATTTGCCACGATTAAATTACCCTCTTTTGGACTGCCATAGCTTTATGTATACATTGCCCACTACTTATATCCAGTATACCCACAAGAGGCAGAATGGGCAAGATTGAGCACTATTTTTACAGCCCTCTACTAGCTAGTTTTGTCGTCCTCGCTGCCCATACGCAAGTTTCCGTCTCGATCGATAAATATTGTACTCTCCGCATCATCCACAGAGGCAGTACTTTGGTCACGAAGAGATATCTCACCCGAAGTAGGCGACGGAGCTTCGGGGGCCGCGGATGGCGTCACCTCACGCCCTGGCGCAGCCTTAGGTACATCAGGCACTGGCGTCTGAGCCACAGGAGACTGTGAGGCTCGCTGGGCAGGGCTAACGTTCTGCCCTGGACTATTTGGCAACTGAGGCGCGGTTGTCATCGGCTGTGGGGTCGGCATAGCTCCAGGCTGGCCTTTCTTGGCAAGCCAGTCGTCAAGGAAATTGCCCGAAGCGACCGGACGCGGTTCTGGCTGCTGAGGCGCCGTGCTCATTGGACGCATTCCGCCCTGGGGAGCCGCCGGAGCTGGCGAAGCACCAAATGGCCGCTGGAAAGCACCCTGTGGGCCCGCAGGAGCACTTGGACGAGGTTTGAGGCGTGCAAATATCTCTGTCTCGATTTGCGCCTTGGGGCGACCATACTTTGCAGCAGAGAGCTGCTTGAGTGCTGGCAAGAGCTTTGGATTTTGCTGACCTACGGGAGGAATAGTGGCCATACTGAATGGCCTTGTGGGCACACCGTTGACGAGCGTGCGCACAATCGTATTGTAGTTCGGTACGCGCAGTAGATCTTCGCCATCAAATTCAGGCTGGAAGTAACGTGAAAGTGAGTCAACGTCATTCTGACCAATACGAAACGACACGACCGAACCCATATTTCCAAAGACCGCGTCACGGATCTCGTCTGTCAGCTGGGTCGTAAATTGGTTCGCCACGATAAGATTGAGGTGATACTTTCGTGCCTCGGACATGATAGTTGCAAACGAGTCAGTCGAGAAGTTCTGGAACTCATCGACATACAGCGCGAAGTCCTGACGTTCGCTCTCGGGTATATTAGCGCGACTCATTGCCGCCGCATTGAACTTCATAACGAAGATCATACCGAGCAATTTGGAATTAAGATCACCCGCGCGGCCTTTGCTGAGGTTCACGATAAGAATCTTCTTATTGTCCATGACTTCGCGCAGGTCAAACGCGCTCTTTGTCTGGCCAATAATATTACGCATCATCTCGTTTCCAAGGAATGCACCGAACTTACTCACGAACCACGCGTTAACCTCACCCGCATCGTTTGAGCGCTGACTCGCTGGATATTCTTTTTGCCAGAAATCGAGGACGTTTGGATCTTTGACATGTTGTAATTTTTCTCGAAGGAATGCCGGATCGGTAAAAAGTTTCGGCACATCGACAAATGTACCTCCGTTAGGATCGGACATGATTGCTAGAGCCGCGTTGCGGAAGATGTTTTCATAGCGTGGACCCATGATGCCTTGTCGTTGTGGATCGTACAACTTGTAGAGCATGTTGAGCACTTCCTGAATGATGAAATCCTTCTGGTCAGGACTCGAATATTCGAACAAATTAAAGCCCATCGGATAATCAGTATCTGCTGGCGAGAAATAAATCACATCCTCGGTACGCTCCTTGGGGACCATCGACAAAAGCTTCTCTGCGGTATCGCCGTGCGGATCGATAAAGGCGAACCCACCACCACTAAGCATGTCCTGCACCGCAAGGTTTTCGAGGAAGGTCGACTTACCGGTACCAGTCTGCCCCACCACATACATATGACGCTGTCGGTCGGGAAGCGATAGACGAATCGGCTTCTTGGCACCCCTGAAGAGGTTGTAGCCGAGGAAAAGGCCAGTCTCAGGCATATTGCGCGGCCCATCGACTTGCTTAGACTCCTGGCGGCTCAACTGGGACGTATGGGTGCTCTGCTGATCCGGGAAATGGAATACCGTCGCAAGCTCAATACTATTGAGCACCATATCGTGTTTGTCATAAGGGAACGAGCGAAGGAGGTACTCTGCGACTAGCTTCTTGCTGTCAATCGACTCCAGCTTGAAGCCGTTGCGCCCCGTTGCGTCAAACAGAGAAAAAGCAGCTACCATGTTACCTAGCAAGCTATGAGCACGCTGCTGATTACTGGATGAAGTAACCAAACGGATGACAACCTCGAAGCCTGGCGAGCGAGTCTTGTCGTACATCATGTCCACTACTGACTGGTCAAGTGAAGACAGTTCTTTTGTCTTCTCACCTCCACCACCTGATTTGTCCTCTGGCGGCTTGGTGAGCGCCGCAGGAACCTGCTTTATCCACCAACCGATATTTTCTGCTACGGTTTTTTTCTTGTCTTCGCCCTTCTTTTTCTTCTCTGCATGACCATGGACAGTCTTGCGCCAACCCGACTCGGCCGGACGGAATAAGATCTGGATAGCTGCACCATCCTCCTGCTCAAACCCTGACAGTGCGTTGAAAAGTGCCTGCATTGCATCACGCTTGAGCTCCTGATACGTCGCTATCGGGTATGCATACGACTCTTTGAGCTCCAGCTCGCCACCGACCACGCCCTGCATGCCACCAGCACCACTGAAAATATTATGATCAGGAGCTTCTTCGAGGCGCGCCGAAGGATACGCGGAGACTACAGCCTGCTTGACCAACTCGATCATCGCAAGCGGCACAGTCGCATAAAAATGCACGAAACCCTTCTCTGCTACTACCTCAAACGATACGTGACGCTGTCCGTACTTCTTGGCGAGCGCCCCTTTCTGGAGCGTACTGGCGATAATGTTATAGAGAATCTGGGCTTTGGAAATATTCTCCTCAGTCACGTCACGCACGTCACGACCACCAACTTGCGTATCATCACTCGATGGAGGCAAATGGATGAGCAGCGGCACCATCTTGAGGCTGCGCTCGATATCCTTGAGACGCCGCGCATGCTTCTGAGAACGCATATAGAAAAGCGCAGCAATACCAGCGACGGCAAACAAGAGAATTAACAGAGCTATAATGAGCACCTATTTCTCCTCCGTAGGAAGCGGCGCCTTACCAAAACGCACCTGCTGATACTCAGCTCGCAAGTGGGCAAGTTGCTGTGCAAGCGCATGTGGGTCATTGCCATAGGTATGCAAAACTACCTCCACTCGATGAGCCCAGGATGCATCGAGCAATTCCTCGTCCGCATGTGCTGCGGGAGGCGGAGTCTGTGCCAACGGCGAAGTAGCAGACTGCGCCTGCGGCATGGGCAAATTTTGCTGTGAGTCGGTCTGCATGCGTTTACTTCTTGATTTATTCAATTATCCTATAGACCAGTATACTCCCTCTGGTCTGTAATCTGTATTATTTTGCCGGTGTATTCGTCTGTCGGCTGCGGCGCACATACAGAACAACGATGATAAAAAATATCACCGCGAGCAACACATCCCGTACCGTTAGCTGACCGATAGACTGAAGGAGCAACAAAACTACTGGCAAGGAGGCGGCGATCAGTGCATATCGCCACATTTGAGACTCTGTCCATCGAAATGCGCCCAGAAATCTTACAAGCTTGAATACGAAGAACACGACTGCGACCAAAACTCCATATAGAAGTACAAATATAGCTATAGATACATAAGGTGGCACATGCTCAGGATTGGTGCCAAACATAATGCCCGCAAGGCCAATCAGCGAACCAAGCAACAGCAAAACTGCCAAATGCCGTTTTATATTCATATGCTTAGTATATACTCTCGATCCTTGTAGCAAAGAAAACCCGACACCTTAGTGCCCGGCTAGAAATTCAATAACATAGCGCCATAGGCAACAAATCCGCCGACAAAAAGAAAAACTATTGGGCGCTTGCTGCCTGATGGCTTGACTGACCGCTCCCGAAGCCTTACTCGGCTACGTGGAGCGTTATTGTTTGTGCTAGTAAGTATGTTTATTTTTTGGTTTTTGTTTTTGTACTTACTGTCATGAATAGTAACACATCAAAATGCTTATGTCAATAGTTATTCCAAGCAAAAGACCCGTGCACTGCCGACCCATATTGCACAAGCGTAAGCGAGTTATGCACAGGTTTGTAAAACATTAACCATAAATGCTATTGACACTATTTTGGGTAATTTATAAGATACGAATAAGCACTTGAACAAAATAAGTGCTCAAAAATAAAAACGATCTCGCAACAACGGCTTCTCGCAAGCCGTTGTTCTACTAAAAGACAAAGTACTTCTCAAACTCCAAACAAAACGAAACAATCAAAACTTGCGAAGCGACCAGCCCTCCAGCTGGTCGCTTTTTATGAGCTAGCCCCTACTCCGCTGCCCAAGCACACGGTATAATGCAGCTTATGCTTATAATTCGCAGTCCATGGGAACAGGGCCACAGCGGCGTTGTTATCGACGTCGAGTGCCACACCTCCAATGGGCTCCCCGGTATAGCAATCGTGGGCTATGCCAGTAAATCTATAGATGAGGCCAAAGAACGGGTACGAAGTGCCTTCGCAAGCAGTAAGCTCACCCTGCCACGCAAGCGTATCACCATCAATCTAGCACCAGCCGACATACCCAAGGAGGGATCGAGCTTCGATCTCGCTATTGCCGTAGCTATCCTGGCTAGCGACCCCCAGGCAAAACTTAAACCGCTATCCGCCAAAACAGGCTTCGTAGGCGAAATTGGATTAGATGGTACTATCCGGCTAGTTAGAGGTGTTATCGGCAAACTTTTGGCGGGAAAAGCCGCAGGCCTGAATGAGTTCTATATCCCTGTCGAAAATCTCAAGCAGGCCAGGCTCATTCCGGGCGTCACCATCTATCCCGTCACCAATCTCAAGCAGCTGTACACACATCTTAGGGCATCCAATGAACCATCCGATTCAAGCCAGATAGGCATTGAAGCAGTCCATACTGGCGACGGTATACTCCCCGATCACAAGCCCAGCGACGCCGAGTCTCTACAGGTTGGAGATATCATCGGCCAGGAACGTGCCAAGCGCGCACTCCTCATCGCCGCATCGGGTGGCCACAACATTCTGCTGAACGGGCCGCCCGGCACCGGCAAGAGCATGCTTGCAAAAGCCCTGCCCTCGATCCTGCCTCCGCTGAGTCACGACGAAATCGTAGAAGTGACACATCTGCACAGCCTAACCTCCCTCGATTATGGTCAGCTTGTGACGAGCCGTCCGTTTAGAGCACCCCACCACAGCGCAAGCCATGTGGCGGTGGTGGGTGGCGGCTCACAACTGCGCCCTGGTGAAATATCACTCAGTCACCGTGGGGTTTTATTCTTTGATGAGCTGCCAGAATTTCCCCGGACAACTATCGAAGCGCTCAGACAACCGCTGGAGGACCGAACCATTACGATCGCCCGCGCCAAGCAGCGCGCTGAATTCCCTGCAGATTTTATACTTGTTACCACATCAAACCCCTGTCCATGCGGCTACTATGGGACCAGCAAACCCTGTCGCTGCGCACCGCATGAGATCACGCGGTACCGCCGAAAGCTATCGGGGCCTATCCTGGATCGCATCGACTTATACGTGGAGGTCGACACTATCGACCACACCAAGCTTATTCGCAGCGACCGTACGTCAGGAGACCAAGACGCTCCGCTCCGTGAGCAAGTTGCAAATGCCCGCTCGCGTCAAGCGACGCGCTACGGTAGCCCAAGTAAACTCAATAGCGCGATGACAAACAAAGACATCGACCAGGCAAGTCATCTCACCCAAAAAGCCAAAACGCTCCTCGATACCGCCGCCCAGAAGCTCGATATCTCAGCGCGCAACTACATGCGTGTCGTCAAGGTCGCGCGCACGATCGCCGATATCGAGGACAGCGACGAAGTCCAGCCACAGCATATAAGCGAAGCTCTGCAGTACCGTAGCCATAATTATTCAGCCGCAGACCACCTCTAGAGCACGGCGCATTTGTTGACCCCTGTTCGCATATCTGGTACAATGTGCGCTGGAAGTAATGCTAATTGTAAGGAGCGCGTAATAAGTACTAAGACACGCCTGAATCATCAGATCCAGGCATCCCAACTGCGAGTCATTGATCAAGATGGCGCACAGCTTGGCATTCTCAGCAAGTCAGAAGCGCTGAGGATGGCCCAGGAGCAAGATCTAGACCTCGTCGAGATCTCACCAAATGCCAACCCGCCTGTTGCAAAAATCATCGACTGGGGTAAATACAACTACCAGAAGACCAAACAGCAGCAAGCAAACAAGCGCAACGCGAAAGCTACCGAGCTCAAGCAAATGCGTTTTGGCATTAAAATTAGCGACCACGACCTCGGCGTGAAGCTCAAGAAGGTGACACAGTTCCTCGAAGCTGGCAACAAAGTAAAGATCGTGATTTTCTTCCGCGGCCGTGAAATGGCCCACAAAGATCTCGGCTTTGCACTCGCAGAAAAAGTCATTAGTGGCTACGGCGATCAAGCAGTCGTCGAGCAGCAACCCCAATTAGCAGGTAAGCAATTAAGTTTTGTACTAAGGAGTAATCAGAATGCCAAAGCTAAAGACGCATAGCGGCACCAAAGACCGTGTTAAGGTCAGCAAGAACGGCAAGGTCCAGGTCCGCCATTCACACCGCAGCCACTTCTTGCAGAAGAAGAGCGGAAGCCGCAAACGAACCTTCGAGGGAACACAGACACTTGAAGGCAAGCAAGTAAAGACAATTAAGACTCAGCTAGGAGCCTAACCGATGCGCGTAAAACGAGGCGTCACCAGCCATAAGAAACACCAGAAGATCCGTTCAGCAACCAAGGGATTCACCCGTGGTAACCGCTCGAGCGTTAAGCGCGGCAAGCAAGCGCTAACCAAGGCCCTGCAGTTCGCAACCCGCGACCGCAAGAACCGCAAGCGTACATTCCGCCAGCTCTGGAACGCTCGCATTAACGCAGCAGCCCGCCAGAATGGCACAACGTACAGCAAGCTGATCGCCGGTCTCAAGGGCGCAGACGTACAGCTCGACCGCAAGGTGCTTGCAGAGCTCGCCGTCAGTGAGCCAAAAGCCTTCACCGAAGTCGTCAAGACTGCAAGCAAATAATCCGGATCTCTTGCAACAAAAAACACCTGCTTAATCACTAGCAGGTGTTTTTATATGGATAATTTTTTTTGCCAGGACTACCTATAAGCCGGGTTCTGTACTGATCACTCAGCGCTGACCATCTATCTAGCCCAAAGGTTGCCCCTCGGGTCACGCGGTTTTTATGGCGCTATGCGGGCGGGAACACCGTTTTGACTACACAAAACTTACGCATATGCCTCCTTGCAGCAGACAGGGTTTACCTCCGAGACATGTCACCATGCCTCACTGTGAGCTTTTACCTCACTCGTTTCACCCGTACCACACAGCCCTGAGGCCACGTGGTAGTTTCGTTTCTGTGGCACTTTCCCTAGGATTACTCCTGGTTGTTGTTAACAACTGTCTTTTCCCTATGCTGCCCGGACTTTCCTCCCCGCGCACCAAGTGCGAGGGCGGCCAGCCAATAGCCTGACACTAGCTATTATACATTCTTTTGCGGCTCTTGGCGCCCATGATCATCAAGTGCAACATTCACCTCGCCATCAGCGACCTTGTTGAGCTCTCGCGGCACATGCGTGAAGTTCACTTTCTCAAATTCACCAACAAGCTGCTTCGTTGCCTCGTGCACGCCCCACAAATCACGATTCTTGACTTTGAATATGCCGCGCATTTGATTTACCACGAGTAAACTATCGAGATACACATGCACCCGACGGGCGCCGCGCCGCTTTGCTTCTTCGAGACCCATTCGAAGCGCCAGATACTCTGCCTGGTTATTGGTCGTAACGCCCAGATACTCACCGCGTTTCATAACGAGCTCATCACGCATCGTATACAGTACATAGCCTGCTGCCGATGGGCCGGGATTGCCCCGCGAACCACCATCTGCATATAACTTCAGTTCTTCTGATGATGTTGTAATACTATCATCAATATTATCACTTGACCCCTGTTTATCAAGCCTGAAGTGGATCATTTTTATAGGTGTTTGCCAGGATACATCGCGGCCGTAATACTGCCGAAAAAGCGCCATCATGGCATCGCGTGAATCGAAGTTCCCATAGCTCAACATATCCGCTTCCGTCACGTCACCAAAGCGCTTCTCTATCACCATATCGACGATAGCCTCGCCGGCCACAACCCAGGACGCCGGGTCGCTCGGATCCACCTTGTCCATCAAAACAATCCGATCGTCGACTTCGATATGCTTATCATCGTGCATACGCCATGTCGCTGTGCGTGTTCCTTTTGCGATTTCTTGTGCGAATTGATGATCGAGTTTTAATATTTTTGGTGTTTTCATCTAGCTATCAGTATAGCTCACTGGTCGAAATACAAAAAACACCATCTCAACAGAGATAGTGTTTTGTGCTGGTCGGGATGACAGGACTTGAACCTGCGACCTCACGGCCCCCAGCCGTACGCGCTACCAACTGCGCTACACCCCGATGATATGCTCTTGATTATACGTTATTACTACGATCGCCGTGAGCCTCACGGTCACCTACGGCGACCCCGAAACTTCATCTTTGAAAACAAGTTTTCAAGAGAAGATTTCCTTGCGAAATGTCACTGACATTTCTCACCCCAGCCTCTGCGCGCTACCAACTGCGCTACACCCCGATATAATCATATAGCGCGACCAGCCCCGTGATGATTGACCCTGATATAAACCAAGGTGGGTTTTCTCACGCACTCGCCTCAGCTCATGCAAATATTGAAATCCCTATAGTAGATGTATTCAGTAATCATACTATAAGAGCCGGTCGCTCCTTATAGTATACCAAGAAACCTAAGTACGGCCTCCATGAGGTTGATGATAACTGGGGACACGAACTGATACAGGAGAACTATGAAAATGACGATCGCCATGATGCCAAATGTCTCGATCGCGTCCATGATCCGGCGGATAAAATCAGGAGCAAATGCGTAGAGGACACGCGAACCATCAAGTGGCGGAAATGGTATAAGATTGAAGATAAAGAGCGCTACGTTAATCTGTGCAAAAATCATAACTGCTGCGAACAGCTCCGTGCCCGGCGTAACCATACCAAGATGAATCACTGCTGCTGCCAGCGCGGCAAGCAAGAAGTTACTAACTGGACCAGCGACCGCTACAAGCGCAGCCCCATAATCACCACCTTTTACAAGATCCGGACGAAACGGTACCGGCTTGGCCGCAAAGATGGGAGGCAGCCCAAGCAAGATCAGCACCGTAGGGAGCGCCACAGTCAGCCAGGGATCAATATGCGCGAAAGGATTGAGGGTGACGCGCCCCTCTTCACGAGCCGTTGGATCTCCAAGCTTATAGGCAGTGAAGGCGTGAAGCATCTCATGCACGCTTATAGAAATAAGCAGAGTTAGGGCGAATATCAGAATTCCGCCGAAGGTAAAACCGTCAAACATACTGAGGTATAGTATAACAGGCCGGCATGCGCAGTTGACTATTTGATCAAAAACGATTACAATTACTCCTTGAGTAAAGGAATAAATTGGAATACGTTATGCAGAAATGTGAAATCACTGGCAAGGGCAAGCAGTTCGGCAGCAATGTGAGCTTCTCACAGCGCCACACCAAGAAGGTATGGAAGCCCAACCTGCAGACCAAGACTGTTGTCGTCGACGGCAAGAAGGTCACCATGAAGCTCAGCACCCAGGCAATCCGCACCCTCAAGAAAAAGGGTCTGATCAGCGCCTAAGGCGAGCATCAAACACTAAAATACCCCGCTACATGCGGGGTATTTTTATAGCCTATGCCCTGTAGCTAGGCACGGTTGAGCACGACAAGACGCATGGCGCCCTCGCCGAGCTCACTGCCCTTGACTTTGAGCTTATCAAGCGTCTCGCTCGGCTCCATAGAAAGTCCCTGCAAGGCATCAACCAAATCCTGTTGAGGTACAGGATACTGCAGACCACCATCCGCATAGTGCGTCGGAATAATCGTCTTAGGTTCGATCTTCTTGATTAGTTTCAGTGCACCAATTGGATCAGTGGTATAGCCGTTGCCGCCTACAGGCACCACCATGATATCCACCGTACCAATCTCCTCGAGTTGACGCTCGCTTAGTTCAGGATACACATGTCCTGTTACAAGGATGCGAGTATCGTCAACGATCAGCTTGTACATCGTAGCGTTCTTTGTCTTTTCCTCGTCCATATGCGCACGTACACCGTAGCCGTAGACAGAGACGCCAGCCACTTCATATTCTCCGGGCTGACCGATGACAAGCCGTGCTTTTGGCACATCACCGTGTACACCCGTAAAGAGCACGATATCGCCATCCTTGATAACTGTTTTCTGCCCAAGATCCGTCAAGTTATCATCAATGACAACACGTGCCTTCTTGGTAGTAATGACAGTGCAGTTTGCACCATAGTATTGAATATCCATATTAGTCTCCTCTGTCTATTCTTCCTGCTGGAAAATATTGAGCTTATCAACAAGCACTTGTTTCTTTGATCCAAGCACATTGAGTATAAACCGATCACGGATTTTGTGACGGTAATCGAACTCGCTACTGGACAGGATAACATACCTGATCTCCTTGCCCTCTTTTGCTTCAAGCTCAGCGATATATTTCTCAACCTGATGCTGGTTCACATTCCCTACGATTAAGAAATCGACGCCGCTGCGGTCATCGCGCGTAAATTGTCCCGTATAGAGCGCTAGTTCGATATTGCCCAAGGCTTTCAGTTCATCATCCGGCTTAACAAGCGCTGCCTTGCCTGTTCCTTTGGTCTTCTTAGCTACGGTCGCCCCGTTGCCAAAGATCTGCGTAAAAGGCTCGAAGTACTCGTACTTTTGATTAACTTCGTAGTAAAGTCGGTTGTTATTGTTCTCCGAGACGATAATACCTACGTTGAGCAGGTTGGCAAGTTCACGACGCACAGAGTTGATCTGCTCATCGATCTTACGCGTAATCTCACGTACATAAAAAGACCTATTCGGGTTGCTATAGAACAACTCTAGTAATTTGACACGTGTTTTTGAACCAAACAATTGCTCTATCATATAGCACCATTGTAACAAATTTGTACATGCAATAGACACTGTTAATTTTGCAATATCGTTGTCACTAAATCTACAGCTTTTTCAGGGGCAGAGACCCATGCTATGTCGGGGTTGCGGCCAAACCACGTCCGCTGCTTCTTGGCCAGCTGACGTGTATGGATAACAATCCGCTCACGCACTTCAGCAAGTGATCGCCCCCCTTCGAAGTATTCGCGAAATTCCCTATAACCCACAGCTTGCATGGCAGGCACACCCCAGCCGACCGCGCCAGCCAGGCCACGAACCTCTTCCTCAAGACCTGCCAAGATCATCGCATCCACTCGGTCCTCTATACGCCGTTCTAGTTCGCTCCGCTCAACCTGTAGGCCTATGACCCATGTATCAGCTCGCAAAGGCTGTTTTGTTGGCTGGAGACCACCGCGCCTAAGGAGACTTATCAGTCTCCTGGGATTTTGTGAATCTATCTGCTCAAGTATCTCTTGGCCAAAACGCTCGAGCACCAAAGCACGTAGCTGCTGCGTGTCCATCCCCTCGTACGCATCAGCGTCCTCCAGATTCTCCGGCTCGCCAAATGAATAATCATATAACACACTATCTATATAGAGTCCGCTACCACCAACCACGACAGTCGGCCGGCCGGCAGCGACCTGCGCCTGAAGCACGGCATCGGCATACGCCTTGTAATCAGCAGCCGTAAATCTACTATCAGGCCCAGCGATGTCTAATCCAAAATGCGTGACCTCCTCGCGCTCTGCGGCGGTCGGCTTAGCGCTCCCGATGTCCAAACCGCGGTATACGGTCGTAGCATCCGCACACAAAATGTCTGCATCAATGTGTTGTGCGATTTGCATCGCTAATCGTGACTTACCAGAGGCGGTCTCACCCACAATAACGATCGTGGGCACAATTCCTAGCCTGTCTTTACGCTTCATATGGGCTCCACAAATAGGCCTGCAGATCGATGATAGCGTCATCATCATCCAGCACAATATTCTCATCCTCGAGCAATCGCTTCTGCACCAAACGTCCACCCGGGAAGCCGGCAGCGACACCGCCATGACGATTCACGACGCGGTGCCACGGCAAGTCAGGATTGCCGTAGTGCGCGATACCGCCCACGATACGCGCCGCCCTGCCATTGCCGGCAAGTGCCGCGATCTGCCCATAGGTCATGACACGGCCGTATGGAATCTGCTCGACCAACGCACATACGCGCTGCGCAAATTCTCCGCCGCTAGAGCGAGCTGTGAGTGACACGAGATTTCGCCTCGTTTGCTACTGAACGCAGGAAATCATCGAGTGCAAGTGGCTGATGCTCACCCTCTACCGCTATATCTCGACGGATGCGCGGCAAAACCTGACCCGTCTGCATCTCTTTTTCACCCAGAACTACCGCATAAGGCGCACGAGCCAGTTCACTTGCGCGAATTTTCTTGCCAACCGATTCATTGGAATTATCCACCGTCATGCGCAGACCAAGCGCCTTTGCCTTCTGGCGAAGCTCTTCGGCAAACGCGATCGTCTCAGGCTCTTGGTTGACCGTGATAGCACGAATCTGCTCGGGCGACACCCACACCGGAAACTTCCCTGCCGTATGCTCGATAAAGACACTCATAAAACGCTCAATCGTACCGAGCAGCGCAGAGTGGATCATGACCGGCTGCTGCAGGCTGCCGTCCTCGGCCACATACTCGAGACCAAATCGTTCAGGCTGGACGAAATCAAGCTGCACTGTTGCGACCTGGTGCTCACGCCCCAGTGCATCACTCGCCATGAAGTCGATCTTGGGGCCATAGAACGCCGCCTCACCTTCTTGCTCGAAATACTCGAGATCATTGGCGATAACCGCGTTCTTAAGCTGCTGCTGCGCACTCTCCCAAAGCTCAGGTGATCCAAGATATGCATCGCTATCGTCACGCCAACTCAAGCGAACACGGAGTTTCATGCCAACCGTGCCATAGAGCTCGTCCGCACATGCCAGAAGATTATTAATCTCAGCTTCGATCTGGTCATGTCGGCAAAAGACATGGCTATCATCCTGCGTAAGCGAACGTACACGGCTCAAGCCGCCAAGCTCACCCGTCTTCTCGTCGCGATAATCAGTTGTCGTCTCCAGATAGCGAAGCGGTAGATCGCGATACGAACGCGGCTGCGAGGCGTAAATACGCGTATGATGCGGGCAATTCATAGGCTTGAGTACAAGCTCGTCCGATGTTTCCTGGCTTTTGACGAGGAAGAGTTCTTCGCCAAATTTTGCCCAGTGGCCGCTTGCCTCATAAAGGTCCTTCTTCGTCATGTGCGGCGTCCAAACTTTCTGGAAATCGTACCGCTGGCGCAATTCATTAGAAAATGCAGCCAGTTCATCGCGAATCACCGTACCCCGCGGCGTAAAGATCGGCAATCCTGATCCGACGAGATCGGAGAAAATAAACAGATCGAGCTCTTGCCCTAGTTTACGGTGGTCGCGCTTCTTTGCCT
>Ga0182743_1001440_pt1 | contig 23280 bp, 23 predicted proteins | sample eDN3rd30CKraftOP_FD_128522 | JGI IMG/M metagenome (GOLD analysis project Ga0182743, IMG submission 128522) | Enriched Organic Plus compost microbial communities from Emeryville, California, USA - eDNA 3rd pass 30_C Kraft OP (version 2) (version 2) ... | reverse complement strand
CTCTTCGGGATCGGCGCCGCGACCGTCATCCTCGCCCGGTTCGTCCCCGTCGTCCGGACGATCACGCCCGTCATGGCGGGCGTCGGGCACATGAGCTATCGCAAGTACACGCTCTACAACGCGATCGGCGCGGTCCTCTGGGGCACGGGGCTGACCGCGCTCGGCTACGTCGTCGGGTTCATCCCCGGGACGTACACGGTCTTCGGGCACACGGGGACGTTCGCGGAGCTCATCACCGAGTACATCGACGTCATCCTCATCATCGCCGTCCTCACGGCGGTCGTCCCGACGCTCGTCCACTACATCCAGGGCCGCATCAAGGCGAAGCGCGCCGGCAACCGGCAGGCGACGACCGAGGAGATCACCGCGCTCCTCGTCGACCTCGACGACGAGCCCGGCAAGCCGTGGGACGAGCAGCCGCCGAAGTGACGAGGGCGCGCCGCGGCGAGGGGGCCCGGCACGATCGGGAGATCCTCCGGCTCGCGTGGCCCGCGCTCGGCGCGCTCATCGCCGAGCCGCTCTTCCTCGCGACCGACACCGCGCTCGTCGGGCGCCTCGGCGCCGTCCCGCTCGCGGCGCTCGGGATCGCCGGCGCGGTCCTCCAGACGGCGGTCGGCGTCACGATCTTCCTCGCCTATGGGACGACGACGGTCGTCGCGAGGCGCTTCGGCGAGGGGAATGCGCGCGGCGCCGTGCAAGCGGGGATCGACGGCGTGTGGATCGCGATCGCGATCGGCGCCGCGTTGGTCGCGCTCGGAGTCCCGGGCGCCGCGCCGCTCGTCCGCGCATTCGGGGCGGATGCGGCGACGAGCGCGGCGGCGACCGAGTACCTCGCGATCGGGCTGCTCGGCATCCCCGCGATGCTCATCGTCCTCGCCGCGACGGGGCTCTTCCGAGGGCTCCAGGACACGCGGACGCCGTTGTGGATCTCGGCGGGGGGTTTCGCGGCGAACGCCGCCCTCAACGCGATCTTCATCTACCCGGCGGGACTCGGGCTCATCGGCTCGGCGATCGGGACGACGATCGCGCAGTGGGGCATGGCGCTCGCCGCGCTGTGGGTCGTCACCCGGCACGCCCGACGCGTCGGCGCGGGTCTCCTGCCCGCGCGCGCCGGCGTCCTCGTGTCGGCGCGACTCGGCGGCTGGCTGTTCCTCCGCACGCTGAGCCTCAGGATCCTCCTCCTCGGTCTCACGCTCGCGTCGATCCCGCACGGCACGATGACGATCGCGGCGGTGCAGGTGACGACGTCCGTGCTGACCCTCCTCGCGTTCGCGCTCGACGCGCTCGCGATCGCCGGGCAGGCGATGATCGGGGCGGCGCTCGGTCGCGGTCGTCCCGACGAGGCGCGCGAGATCCTCCGTCGGCTCCTCGTCCTCGCGGTCGGCGGCGGCGTCGTGCTCGGTGCCGCGCTCGCGGCGCTCGCCGTGCCGGTCGCGCGCGTGTTCACCGCCGACCCGCAGCTCCTCTCGCTCATCTGGCCGGGTCTCATCGTCGTCGCGATCGGCATCCCGCTCGGCGGCGCGGTGTACGCGCTCGACGGCGTGCTCATCGGGGCGGGCGACGCGCGATTCCTCGCCCTCGCGGGTCTCGTGAACCTCGCCGCGACGGGCCCCGCGCTCATCGCGATCGCGATCGCTCCCCTCCCGGCGCTCGCGGCGGTCCTCCTCCTCCAGGTCGCGTGGTCGATCCTCTCGATGCTCGCCCGCGCGGTCCCGCTCGGCCTCCGCGCTCGGCGCGGCCGCTGGCTCGAGGCCGCCGTGTAGCGCCCCGCCCCCGGTCGCGCATTCGGTGCACGTTCCCGCGTCCGGTGCACGCCCGCGATGCACCGCACGCGGGAACATGCACCGGGGAGCGGCGTCAGGCGCCCGTGACGACGAGGACGATGAGGAGGACGTTGAGCGCCGTGATGATCGCGACGGCGATCCAGCCGAGCACGCGCATCCACACCGGGTTGACCCAGCGGCCGAGTATGCGGCGCGAGCCCGTGGCGTGGACGAGCGGCACGAGCGCGAACGGGATCCCGAAGGACAGCACGACTTGCGAGAGGACGAGCGCGGTCGTCGGGTCGACCCCGATCGCCAAGACGACGAGCGCGGGGACGAGCGTGATCGCGCGGCGCACGACGACGGGCACGCGGACCTTGAGAAGGCCGCCGATGATCGACTGGCCGGCGTACGTCCCGACGCTCGAGGACGCGAGCCCCGACGCGAGGAGGCCGATCGCGAAGATCGCCCCGACCGCGGGCCCGAGCGCCGCGACGATCGCGGCGTGGGCGCCCTCGATCGTGTCGGTGCCGTCGACGCCGCGCAGCGCCGATGCCGCGAGGAGGAGCATCGCGATGTTCACGGCGCCGGCGACGATGAGCGCGGCGACGACGTCGACCTTCGTCGCCCTGAGGAGCCGGGCGATGCGCCCGGGGTCGGCGGAGACGCCGTGCCGGTCGCGAGCGAGCGCGGAGTGGAGGTAGATCGCGTGCGGCATGACGGTCGCCCCGAGCATGCTCGTCGCAAGGAGCACGGAGTCGACGCCCGCGAAGCGGGGCACGAGCCCGCCCGCCGCCGCTTCGACGTCGAAGCCCGAGAAGAGGAGGCCGAAGACGAAGCCGACGACGATGACCCCGAGGAGCCCGATGATGACGACCTCGAACGCCCGCTGTCCGCGGCGGGACTGGATCGCGAGGAGGAGCATCGCGGCGATCCCGACGATGACGCCGCCGAGCCACAGCGGGACGCCGAAGAGCAGGTGGAGCGCGATCGCGCCGCCGATGACCTCGGCGATATCGGTCGCCGCGGCGACGAGCTCGGCCTGGAGCCAGTAGGCGCGCCGGGGCCACGTCGTGAGGCGCTCGCCGAGGTGCTCGGAGAGGCTGCGGCCGGTGACGAGGCCGAGCTTCGCGGACATGTACTGGACGAGGACGGCGACGCCGTTCGCGAGCACGAGGACCCAGAGCAGGAGATAGCCGTGGGTCGCGCCGGCGGTGAGGTTCGCGGCGACGTTCCCGGGATCGACGTAGGCGATCGCGGCGACGAACGCGGGGCCGAGCAGGAGCGCGGTCGACCACGGGCGGCGGCGCGCCATCCGCCGCTCGACTCCGGCGTCTGCCGCGCGAGAGTTCGGCATACCGAAACCGTACCCGACTTTTCGGCGCGCCGAACATTGGCGTGCCGCTTGCCGGGGCGGGTCAGGGGGCCAGGAGGCGTGCGCGGACGATCGGCATGAGCGCCCCGAATGCGCGCGCGCGATGCGAGCGCGCGTGCTTCTCCGCGGGCGGCAGTTGCGCGGCCGAGACCGAGAGCCCCTCCGGTCGGAAGATCGGGTCGTAGCCGAACCCGCCCTCCCCCGCGGGCTCGTCGAGCACCTCCCCCGGCCAGACGCCGAGCTCGACGTGCTCGAAGCCGTCGGGCGTCACGAACGCCGCCGCGCATACGAACGCCGCCGCGCGGTCCCGCTCGCCCCCGAGATTCGACAGCAGCAGCCGGAGATTGTCGCCGTCATCGCGCGTCCCCGCGTACCGGGCGGAGTGGATGCCCGGCGCGCCCCCGAGCGCGTCGACGCAGATGCCGGAGTCGTCCGCGATCGCCGGGAGCCCGCTCTCGGCGCTCGCCGCGCGAGCCTTGATGAGCGCATTCGCCGCGAACGTGTCGCCGTCCTCGACCGGCTCGGGCCCGGTCGCGGCGACGAGCTCGAGTCCCGCGAGGGCCGGACCGAGGATCGAGCGGAGCTCCTCGATCTTGTGCGCGTTCCTCGTCGCGAGGACGAGGCGGCGCGGTCCCGCCGCGGGCGCCTCAGCCAAGAGCGCTCCCGAGCGACTCGCGCTGGATCTCGCTCAACCGGGAGACGCCGCCGAGCGCGAGGTCGAGGAGCGCGTCGAGCTCGCGCTTGTCGAACGGGGCGCCTTCGGCGGTGCCCTGCACCTCGACGAAGAGCCCGCGCCCCGTCGCGACGACATTCATGTCCGTCTCGGCGCGCGCGTCCTCGACGTACTCGAGGTCGAGCCGCGGCTCGCCGTCGACGATGCCGACCGAGACGGCGGCGACGGAGTCGAGGAGCGGCGCCGCCGACGGCGGGATGTGACCGCGCGCCTTGCCCCACGCGACCGCGTCCGCGAGCGCGACGTAGGCGCCGGTGATCGCGGCCGTCCGGGTGCCGCCGTCCGCCTGGAGCACGTCGCAGTCGATGACGATCGTGTTCTCGCCGAGCGCCCTCGTGTCGACGATCGCGCGCATCGACCGGCCGATGAGCCTCGAGATCTCGTGCGTGCGGCCCCCCACGCGGCCCTTGACCGCCTCGCGGTCGTTGCGCTCATTCGTCGCTCGAGGGAGCATCGCGTACTCGGCGGTGACCCAGCCCGAGCCCTTCCCGATGAGCCAGCGCGGCACGCCCGCCGTGAACGACGCGGTGCACAGCACGCGCGTCCGGCCGAACGAGATGAGCGCCGAGCCCTCGGCCTGCTGGCTCCACCCGCGCTCGATCGTCACGGGCCTCAACTCGTCGGCGGCTCTGCCGTCTGGTCGCGTCATGCTTGCTCCATTTCTTGACGCCTCACCGCGACGGCGAGGGTCGGACGATCGGGACGGTCCCCGTGAACGGCTCGACGCGGACGACCTCCGGCCCGAGGAATCGAGCCGCGAGCCGCTTGAACGCGACCGGGTCGTCGCCGGTCGCCTCGAAGACGTGCCGGGGCGGGTCGTCGGAGGTGCGCTCGATGCCGTGCCGCACGAGCGTGCGGTACACGTCGAACGCCGTCTCCTCCGCCGACGAGATGAGCGTCACCTCCGGCCCCATGACGTACTGGATGGCCGCGGCGATGAGCGGATAGTGCGTGCACCCGAGGATGAGCGTGTCGACGCCCGCGTCGCGCAGCGGCGAGAGGTACTCCTCGGCCGCCGCGAAGAGGTCCGGGCCGCTCGTCACGCCCGCCTCGACGAATTCGACGAATCGCGGGCACGCGCGCGTCACGATCTCGAGGTCGCTCGCCGCGGCGAAGGCGTCCTCGTACGCGAGCGAATTGATCGTCCCGACCGTGCCGATGACGCCGACGCGGCGATTGCGCGTCTGCCGTACCGCCGCCCGGACCGCGGGCTGGATGACCTCGAGGACGGGGATCCCGGCGCCGGCCGTGAATCGCTCGCGCGCGTCCCGGAGCATCGCCGCCGAGGCGGTGTTGCACGCGATCACGAGTGCCTTGACGCCCGAAGCGACCATGTCGTCGAGGACGGCGAGCGCGAGCTCGCGGACCTCGGCGATCGGCCGCGGTCCGTACGGGCCGTTCGCGGTGTCGCCGACGTAGAGGATCGACTCGCGCGGGAGCTGGTCGATGATCGCTCGAGCGACCGTCAGGCCGCCGACGCCGCTGTCGAAGACCCCGACCGGCGCGTCGCTCACCGCTCCATCGTAGGTCGCCCGCCCGGAGCGGGCGGCGATATCGTCGAGCCATGCCCTCGACCGCGCTCATGACGGACCGGTACGAACTGACGATGCTCGATGCCGCGATGGGGTCCGGCCGGCACGAGCGCGAATGCGTCTTCGAGGTCTTCGCGCGCCGGCTCCCCGAGGGTCGCCGCTACGGGGTCGTCGCGGGCACCGGCCGCCTCATGGACCTCGTCGAGGCATTCCGCTTCGGTCCCGCGGAGCTCGACTGGCTCCGCAAGCAGCGCGTCGTGAGCGATCGGGCGATCGACTGGCTCGCCGAGTATCGCTTCCGCGGCACGATCCGCGGCTACCGCGAGGGCGAGCTGTACTTCCCCGGCTCGCCCATCCTCATCGTCGAGGGGACGTTCGCCGACGCCGTCATCCTCGAGACGATCGTGCTCTCGGTCCTCAACCACGACTCCGCCGTCGCCTCGGCCGCGAGCCGCATGGTCAACGCCGCCGACGGCCGACCGATCGCCGAGATGGGGAGCCGCCGCACCGCGGAGTCGAGCGCGATCGCCGCGGCGCGCGCCGCATTCCTCGCTGGCTTCGCCTCGACGAGCAACCTCGAGGCGGGCCGCGCGTGGGGCATCCCGACGATGGGCACGGCGGCGCACTCGTTCACGCTCCTGCACGACAGCGAGGCGGAGGCGTTCGCCGCGCAAGTCGAGGCGCTCGGCCCGGGCACGACGCTCCTCGTCGACACGTACGACATCGAGGAGGGCGTCGAGACGGCCGTGCGCGTCGCGGGGACCGGACTCGGCGCGATCCGGCTCGACTCGGGCGACCTCCCGGTCCTCGTCGGCAAGGTCCGCGAACAGCTCGACCGGCTCGGCGCGCGCGGGACGCGCATCACGGTCACGAGCGACCTCGACGAGTACACGATCGCGGCGCTGCGCGCGGCCCCGGTCGACGCCTACGGCGTCGGCACCTCCGTCGTGACGGGCTCCGGGCACCCCGCTGCCGGGATGGTCTTCAAGCTCGTCGCCCACCGGGACGACGCCGGCGAGTGGATCCCTGTCGCGAAGCGATCCGCCGCGAAGGCGACGGTGGGCGGTCGGAAGGTCGCCGCACGGCGGCTCGAGCGCGGCACCGCGGTCGAGGAGCTCGTCTACGTCGACGAGCCCGCCGGGACCGAGCTCGACGGCCGCGCCCTCATGGCGACGTTCGTCGAACGCGGGCGATTCGTCGAAGCGCACCGCGGCCCGGACGGGCTCGCGCGCGCCCGCGAGCACCACCGCGCCGCGATCGCGGAGCTCCCGCTCGACGCGCTCCGACTCGGCAAGGGCGATCCGGCGATCCCCACCCGCTACGTGTGAGGCGCTACTCCGCGAGGCGCGAGTAGATCTCCTTGCAGGCGGGACAGACGGGGAACTTCTCCGGGTCGCGGGTCGGGACCCACTTCTTGCCGCACAGCGCACGGATCGGCTTGCCGGTCACCGCGGACTCGACGATCTGATCCTTGCGGGCGTAATGCGAGAAGCGATCGTGATCGCCCTCCTCCGTGAGCTCGCCCTCGAGGAGCTTCTCGAGTTCGCGATCGAGGACATCGGTACCGCCGCCGGTGTGCTCGGTGTCAGCCATGCGGCGAGTCTAGACCGCGCGGCTCACGGCCGAGTGCGCGGTCAATTCCGCTGGAGGAACGCGTTGAGCTCGGGCGCCCGGCGCCAGACGACGGCGGCGCCGATCTCGATGCCGATGACGAGGAGAGCCGGGCCGAGGCCGTAGCCGAGCGCCGTCGCGATCGGCACGAGGGCGGGGTCGCCCAGGAGGCCGAGCGCCATGATCCCGCCGACGGGCACGCACAGGAGCACGGCGATCAGGAGGGACACGCCCTGCTTGAGCGGTTCGCCGCCGCCCGAGTACTGCGGTTGCGCGAAGGGGCTGTCGCCGGGCGCGACCGCCGGGTACGGGGCGATGGCGGAGGCGGCGCTCCCGACGCCGAGCGCGGCGGTGAGCGCGAACACGCTGAGCGACAGGAGCGGGACGAACATGTCGTCGTCGGCCATGAGGACGGCGGTGAGCCAGCTCCCGAACACCGCGATTGCGAGCCCGATGACGAGCGGCGGCACGACGCGCCCCCAGCGGTCGGCGCGCCCGGGGACGGCCGTGACGACATGGAGCCAGAACGCGGTGCCGTCGAGCGCGAGGTCGTTGTGGATGCCCCAGCCGAACAGCAGGCACACGACCGGAACGGCGAGCCACGCGACCGCGCTCGCCGGGATGCCCGCGATGAGGAACGACGCCGCGAGCACGAGCGGGACGAGCGGGAGGATGAGCGCGGGAACGACGTATCGGGGGTCGCGCATCCAGTACACGATGCCCCGGGCGGCGACGACGCCCGTCGCGGTGTCGGGCAGCGCCTCGAACACCCCGAGGCCGACGCGGGTGCGCTCCGTCCGCACGCGCTCGCGCGAGTGGAGGGAATGCCGGACGACCGCGAGCCACGCGAGCCAGAGGAGGCCGACGGTCGCGGCGGCGAGGAGGATGCGCAGCCACGCGGCGCCCGCGTTCCCGGCCGCGATATCGCCCGGTGCCGCCCACGGGGCGGCGAACGGGAGCCACGCGAGCCAGTCCGCGATCCGCCGCAGCGCGGTCGAGCCGGAGGCCGCCCAGTCGAGGACGGCGAGCATCGCCGCGAGCGGCGTCGCGGCGGCGACGACCGCGAGCGCGAGGATGCCGCCGAGGTTCCGGAGGATGAGGCCGTTCGACGCGATCGCGGCGGCGAGCTGGGCGCCGATGACGCACGCGGCGAGGATGAGGAGCGCCGAGAGGAACGCCATGAGGCCCGGGCCGGGGCCTTCGCGCGCCCACAGCGTGACGTGCACGCCGAGGCCGACGACGAGGAGGAGCGCGGGAACGCCGATGAGCCCGGCGAGGGCGAGACCGGCGGCGAGCGGGAGCGGCCGGAGCCCGAAGAGCGCGAACGACCGGGGATCGAGGCCGTCGTCGACGCGGAACACGAACGGCAGGAGCCAGAACCCGAGGACGACGATGGAGCCGATCGCGAGCGTCGCGGCGCGGCGCAGCTCCGCGGTCGTCGACGCGCCGGCGTCGGCGAGCGCGGCGATCCCGACGAGCGCGAGGACGACGAGCCCGATGCCGACGAGGAGCGCGAGTCCTTCGTCGCGGGAGCGCAGGTGCGCGCGGTTCGCGAGGGACAGGAGCTTTAGCTCGAGAAGCGATGCAACCATGTGAGATCCGCGATCGATTCGGCGTGGCCGCCGGCGAGGTCGATGAAGCGCTCCTGGAGGCTCCGGTCGCCCCGCACCTCGTCGACGGTCCCACCCGCGATGAGGCGGCCCTCGACGATGACGGCGACGTGGTCGCAGATGCGCTGGACGAGCTCCATGCTGTGGCTGGACAGGAGCACGGTGCCGCCGGCGGCGGCGAAGTCGCGGAGGATCTGCGCGACGGTCATCGCCGAGACGGGGTCGACCGACTCGAAGGGCTCGTCGAGGACGAGGAGCCGCGGCGCGTGGATGAGCGCGGCGGCGAGCGCGATCTTCTTGAGCATGCCCGACGAGTAGTCGCTCACGAGTCGCCCCATCGCGTGCTCGACTCGGAAGGCGTCCGCGAGCTCCTCCGTGCGGCGGCGGGCCGTCGCGCGATCGAGGCCGTGGAGCACCGCCGTGTAGTAGAGCAGCTGTGCGCCCGTGAGCCGGTCGAAGGTGTGCAGCCGGTCCGGCAGGACGCCCATCTGCCGCTTCGCGCGAGCCGGGTCCTTCCACACGTCGATCCCGGCGACGAGCACGCGGCCCGCGGTCGGGCGCAGGAGGCCCGTGATCATCGAGAGCGTCGTCGTCTTGCCGGCGCCGTTCGGGCCGACGATGCCGGTGAAGGTCCCGGGCTCGAGCGCGAGCGACACGTCCTCGACCGCCGTGACGTGCCCGAAGCGCTTCGTGAGGGAGTCGAGCTCGAGGACGGGCTCGAGCTGCACGGGCGACGGCCTCGGCGCCGGCACCTCGACGACGTCGGTGGCCGCGGCGCCTGACGGGCGTTCGGCCTCGGCCGGCCCCGGTCCGGCGGCGGGCGCGGGGGCGGCGACCGCGGCGGGCGCCTCGGGAACGGCGACGTCGGTGCCGGGCGATTCCGGGGCGGGCGCCTCGGGAACGGCGGCGTCCGCGCCGGTCGCGTCCGGCGGTGGGGTCTTCGGCGCCGGCTTTCGGCGGGGCGCTCGCGGCTTGGGTGCGGGCTTCGCGGTCGCCTCGCTCGATTCCTCGCTCGTCCCGGACGGTTTCGCGGCCGTCTTCGACGTCGTCCGCGGCGATCTCGGCTTGCCCCCGGAGGCGGAAGCGGCGCTGCCCGCGCCTTGCTTGGGGCGCGGCGTGCTCGGCCGACGCGGGCGCGGTGGCACCGGCCCCGGGGCTCCGTCAGCCGCGTCCTCGGTCATCCCCCAAACCCTAGCAATTGGAGTCTTCACGCTCTCTCCGACTTTGATTCGCTCCCGGTGCTATGGCGCTACCGTTGGCGCATGGCAGGCCAGGGCGAGGAGCTCCGCGGGACGAACCGCATGGTCGTCCACGGGATCGATCGCGTGCTCACCGTGCAGCGGCCCGTCGTGCTCGCGCACATCCGCAGCATCCGCAAGGGCCGGCCCGACGCCTCCCCCGAGGAGATCATCCGCGTCCTGGAGCGGCGCTACTTGAGCGCCGTGACGCTCGGGGGCGCCGCGGCGGGCGCGTCGAGCGCGATCCCCGGCATCACGACGGGCGTCGGCCTCGTCCTCTCGGGCGTCGAGACGGCCGGATTCCTCGAGGCGAGCGCGCTGTTCGCGCAATCCGTGACCGAGGTGCACGGCATCCCGGTCGAGGATCCGGACCGCGCTCGAGCGCTCGTCATGACGATGGTGCTCGGGGACGCGGGCCGGCAGGTGCTCACGCAGTTCGCGGCGCAGGCGGCGGGCCGCGGGCCCGCCAAGACGGCCCTCTGGGGCGAGCTCGTCAGCAGCGCGCTCCCCCAAGCGGTCGTGGGTCCGCTCGCCGACCAGCTCAAGCGGCGCTTCCTCAAGCGCTTCGGCGTGACGCAGGGGACGAACGTCCTCGGGCGCCTCATCCCGTTCGGGATCGGCGCGATCATCGGCGGCGGCGGCAACCACCTGCTCGGCCGCCAGATCGTGCGCTCGGCGCGCGACGCGTTCGCCGCGCCGCCCGCGACGCTCCCGCTCTGGCTCGAGCCGCTCGCGAGCGACCGGCCGAAGCGGAAGCGGATCGCGGCGCGCGGCGCGGAGTGACCCGGCCGGCGATCCGAGGCTAGCCGTCGAGCGCGCCGAGCGTCACCTCGGCGGAGTGCGACTGCCCGCCGCGGACGTACTCGACCTCGAGCGTCGCGCCGGCCGCGTGCGACCGCACTTGGGCCGTCAGGTCGGTCTTGCTCCGGATCGGGACGCCGTCGAGCGAGACGATGATGTCGCCGACACGGAGCCCGGCCTGCTCGGCGGCGCCGCCCGCCGTGAGCTCGACGATGCTCGCGCCGATGACGTCGGCGTCCCGCTGACTCGGATCGTCGGCGACATTGGAGACCGTCGCGCCGAGGAGGCCGTGCGTCGCGACGCCCGTCTCGATGATCTCGGTCGCGACGCGCTTCGCGACGTTCGACGGCAGCGCGAAGCCGACGCCGATGTTCCCCGTCCCGGAGCCGCCCGTGGCGATCGCGACGTTGATGCCGATGAGCCGGCCCTGCGCGTCGAGCAGCGCGCCGCCCGAGTTGCCGCGGTTGATCGCCGTGTCCGTCTGGATGACGGGGAGCTGGATGATGCCGCTCGGCCCGCTCGGCTGCGGGGCGCCCGGGATGTCGAAGTTGAAGAAGTCGAACGGGTCGCCGCCCTCCGGCGCCTCGGGCTCGCTCGGCTCCGGCGGCGCCTCGGGCACGGCGCTCGAGGCGACCTGAATGCTCCGATCGAGCGAGCTGATGATGCCGCTCGTGACCGTGCCCGACAGACCGAGCGGGGCGCCGATCGCGATCGTCACGTCGCCGACGTTGAGCTCGTCGGAGTCGCCGAACTCGATCGGACGGAGCTCGCTCGCGCCGTCGACGCGGATGACCGCGAGATCGAGGATCGGGTCGGTGCCGACGATCGTCGCGTCGTACACGCGCCCCGAACTCGTCGTGACGCGAATGCTCGGATTGCTCGCCTGCCCGTCGAGCGTGACGACGTGCGTGTTCGTGACGATGTGGCCCGCGTCGTCGATGACGACGCCGGAGCCCGTGCCGCTCCCGACCTGCCCCGAGACGCTGATCGTCACGACGGAGTCGATCGCGTTCGCGGCGACGGCGGAGACGAGCGTCGGGTCGTCGTAGTCGTTGACGGTGATCGTCTGCGGTCCGAGCGATGACGTCCCGTCGTCCTGGCCGTTGCCGAGGACGAGGGCCGTCACCCCCGCGCCGGACGCGCCGCCCACGACGGCCGCGGCGGCGACGGCCGCGACGATCGGCAGCACGCTGCGCTTGCGCTCCGCCTTCGGCTCCGGGCTCGGCTCTGGCTCGGCCTGCGGCGGAGGCGTAGGGGATTCGAAGTTCGACATGTGTGACGTTCCCTTCTGACGCCGCCAGCGTCCTCAGTGAACCTGAACATCGTATTTGGCACGGCTATGCCCGAGCTTCCGAGTTCTCATGGAAGCGGCAAGCGATTCGCGTCGTAGGCTCGCCGCGATGGAATCGATCGCCTCCCCCGGCGGCTCGTGGCGCCGCACGGCGCGCGCGGCGGGTCTGCTCGCGCCGGACGACGAGCCGCGCCTCACGATCTTCGCGGAGATGTCCGCGCTCGCGAGCGCGACCGGCGCCATCAACCTGGGCCAGGGGTTCCCCGACGAGGACGGCCCCGCTCAGGTCGTGGAGGCGGCGCGGCGCGCGATCGCGGACGGCCGCAACCAGTACCCGCCTGGGATCGGCGTGCCGGAACTCCGCGAGGCGATCGCCGAGCACCAGGCGCGGTTCTACGGCATCGCGCTCGACCCGGACCGCGAGGTGCTCGTCACGGCCGGCGCGACCGAGGCGATCGCCGCGTCGATCCTCGCGCTCACCGACGAGGGCGACGAAGTCGTCGTCGTGGAGCCGTACTACGACTCCTACGCCGCGGTGACGGAGCTCGCGCGGGCGCGGCTGCGGACGGTTCCGGTCCGCGCGCCCGCATTCGTCCCCGACCCGGACGAGCTCGCCGAGGCCGTGACGGACCGCACCCGCATCATCCTCGTCAACTCGCCGCACAACCCGAGCGGCGCCGTCTGGCCCGTCGAGGTGCTCGAACGCGTCGTCGCGCTCGCCTACGAGCACGACGCGATCATCGTGACGGACGAGGTGTACGAGCACCTCGTGTTCGACGGGCGTCACGCGCCGATCGCGTCGCTCCCAGGCGGATTCGACCGGACGCTCTCGATCTCGTCGGGAGGGAAGACGTTCTCGACGACCGGATGGAAGGTCGGCTGGGTGAGCGGGCCGGCGCCGCTCGTGCGCGCGGTCACGGCCGTCAAGCAGTTCCTCACGTTCGTCAACGCGGCGCCCCTCCAGCCGGCGATCGCCGTCGGCCTGCGGCTCCCGGACGCGGTCTTCGAGGAGGCCGCCGCGGCACTGCGCCGCAAGCGCGATCTCCTGTCGGACGGCCTCGAGGTCGCGGGGTTCACGGTGCACCGACCCGCGGCGGGCTACTTCGTCGTCGCCGACGCGGCGCCCCTCGGGGTCGAGGACGCGGCCGAGTTCGCGCGTCGGCTGCCGGCGCTCGCGGGTGTCGTCGGCGTCCCGGTCTCGGCACTCGTGAGCGAGGCGCGCCGCGACGAGTACGCGAGCCTCATGCGCTTCGCGTTCTGCAAGCGCGACGACGTGCTCGAGCGCGCCGCGGCGCAGCTCGCCGACCTGCGCCTGGCGTGACGCGGAGGCTACTCGGCCACGCGAAAGCGCCGCAGCCGGAGCGCGGGATTGACCGCTCGCACCTCCGCGATTCGCGCCGCGTCGACGACGGCCGTCGCGACGCCCTCCGCCTCGCCAAGCGCGGCGAGCGCGACACCCATCGGATCGATGACGAGCGACGTGCCGACGCCGACCGGCGGCGTGTGGTCGGCGGCGGCGACGTAGACGGTGTTCTCGAGCGCTCGCGCGGTCACGAGCGTGCGCCAGTGGTGCTCCTTGAGGGGTCCCCTGACCCACTCGGCCGGGATGAGCACGAGGTCGGCGCCCGCGTCGACGATGCGCCGCGTGACCTCGGGGAATCGCACGTCGTAGCACGTCTGGATCCCGACCGTCAGGCCCCGCCACGCGAACGTTCGCGGGGCCTCGATCGCGCCCGCCTCGACCCAGTCGGACTCGCGCTGGCCGAAGGCGTCGTAGAGGTGCAGCTTGCGGTAGGTCGCGACGAGTCCCTCGTGCGGGGCGAGCGCGACGACGGTGTTCCGGACCTTGTCGACACTCGCCGCGCGTTCGACGAGCCCCGCGGCGACGACGATCCCGAGTCGGTCCGCGAGCGCCCCGAGTGCCGTGACGAATGGCCCGTCGAGCGCTTCCGCGTGCTCGACCCAGTCGGGGCCGGGCTGCGGCGTGAAGTACGAAGAGTATTCGGGGAAGAGCACGAGCCCGGCCCCGCGCCCAGCCGCCTCGGTTGCGAGCCGGCGGACCGTGTCGAGGTTCGCGGCGCGATCGGCGCCGGGCGCGAACTGCGCGACGGCGATCACGGGCTGCGTCATGCTCCCGACACTAGCGCCGCGCGATGCGCCGGAGCGCGACGAGCGCCACCCCGCTGAGCACGGCCGCGACGGAGCCGGCGAGGAGCGCGACGGAATGCGCGGGACCGGTCGCCGCGAGCTGCGGCGGCAGGGGTGGGCCGGGCGGCGGGGCGGCGACGATGCGGACGGTCTCGCTCGGCACGCCCCAGTCGTCGCAACGCGCCTCGACGACCTGGGATGCGACGACGCACCACTGGGCGACGACCCAGCCGGTTTCATCGGGCGCCGCGACCGGGGGCGCGGCGACGGTGCCGGGGCCGCGACCGGCGACGACGTGGGTCGCGAGGAGCTCCGCCTCCGGGGGCGGCTCGGCCGCGCGCTCCGGCGCCTCTCGGACGAACCAGTACCGCCCTTCCGCCACGACCTCGACCGGCCCGCCGTCGGCCTCGAGGAGCCAGTGGCCGTCGTGCGCCCCCAATGCGACGCGGTCGACGAGTGCGGCGCCGGGCGGCGACGTCGCCGCGTCGAACGCCGTCGCGATCGTCGGGACGAAGGGCACCGCCACGGTCTCGAGCGGAAGACCGAAGGCGTCCTCGAAGCGGTAGCCGGGAGGCAGGAACGCGCGAGTCGACGCGAGTTGGGAGCCCGCGTCGATCGAGCACACGGTGCTGTAGAAGCCGGTTTCGACGAGCGGCTGCTCCGATTCGACGGTGTACGGGACGCTTGGTCCCTCCGGGCCGGTCGTGACGACGAAGCTGCTCGCGAGCGGCGCGCCCGGCGGCACGGGCGAGCCCGGTTCCGGCCTCGCTTCGAGCGGACCGTAGACACGACACGATGCGGTCACGGGGAGGTGGGCCCCGCCCGGCTGCCGGAACCAGCGATTGATGCGACCGTCGCCGTCGGGTGCGACCGAGAACTCGAGCACGTCGACGAACCGGGCGCCGCGTTCGACCCGGTCGCTCGCCGCTCGCGTCGAGACGATCGGCTGGAACACGGTCGAGCGGTCGATCGTGTCGGCGCCCGCGAGCGAGAAGACGGTGACGGGCGGCCGCCCGGGGCCCGCGAGCGTCTGCGCGCCCGGCGTCGTGCTCACGCCGAGCTCCGGCCGGAATCCCGGCGGTGCCGTGAACGACGCGGTCGCGGTCACGCGGTAGGGGCCCCCGGAGCTCGGCGGGACCGCCGTGAACGGGAGCACGTCGCCATCGCGCACGCCCGCGATCGTGGACGCCCCGGTCGCATCGAAGACGCCGTCGACGAGCGAGACGACGCCCGTCGAACCGGACGGGGAGAGTCCCGAGACGCGCACGGCACCGCGATAGTGGTCGGCCGGATCGACGTCGAGCTCGAGCGATCCCGCGCCGTCGCCCGCGACCGCCGCGATCTCGGCGGAGCCCGCCCTGAGCTCCGCGAGGCGCGCGAGCACGGCCGCGCGATGGTCCGGGGGGACGCGCGTGATGTACCAGGCGTCGCCGGGGAAGGGGTGCGAGTCGTAGATGGCGGGTGCGGCGAGCGACCACACGAAGAGCTGGACCGCGGCGGCGTCCACGGCGGCGCCGGTCTGCCCGACGGTCGAGATCGCCCAGTTGAGGCGCGCGAGGTCGATCCCGGACATCCCGGCCCATCCCCCGTAGGCCGGTGCCGAGCTCGCGCCGACGGGCGCGTCGGCGCCCGGCTGGAGGCAGTACACGAAGCGGCCGTCGAGCACGAACGCGCCGAGCCACCCGCGCCCTCCGTTGTCGGCGTCGCCCCAGCCGGGACCCCACTCGGCCGCCGCCGCGGGGCGGGCCGGCCCGAGGATGCCGAGCGCGACGACGATCGCCGCGGCGAGCAGGACGACGGCTCGAGCGATGCGTGGGAGGGGCCGAGCGGGAGGGCCGGCAGTGCTGGATCGTGGCATGCGCGGAAGCCAAGCACCGCGCGTCGGTCGGCGCTCGGGCTCTCCACAGCACGGGCGCGGGCATGCGTGTCCGCCGTCGGCGCCTGTGGAAACCGGCCCGCCGAACTCAGCGAATGCGCGACCGGCGCGCGGCGAGCGCGCTCAGGGGATGAGCGGCTCGACGCTCGGGACGGCCTGGCGGACCGCCGCCCAGCCGACCCCGAGGTTCGTGCGCCGACCCGTGATGAGGACGGCGATCGCGCTCGGCTTGTTCGGGAGCACGAGCGCGAAGAGGTAGGTGCGGTCGGTCGTCAGCTGCGCCTCCTTGATGAGGTGCGATGCGCTCGTCCCGCGCGCTTGCGCGATCGTGCGCTCGACCGCCGCGACCGTGCGGCCGCGGAAGAGGTCGACCGCGGCGGCCGCGACCGTCTCGAGGACGATCGGGCTGACGACGTCCGACGCGTGGGCGGAGCCGAGGAGGAGGCCCGACTCGAGGTCGACGATCGCGAAGCCGAGGCCGTCATCGACCGAGTCGAGGATGGCCTTGGCGACCGCATCGAGCGCGCTCATCGAGCGTTCCCCTCCGATTCCGCGTCCCCAGCTGGCACGAGTATAGGCGCGGGGGCGGGCCGAACCGCGGGGTCACCACTCGGGTGCGACCCGATAGATGAGCGTGCCCCCGCGCCCGTCGAGGGAGAACCACGCGCGACCGTCGGGCGCGACGACCGCGTCGTACGCGAGGCCGATCGGCGTCGACGCCGTCATTTCGGTCCCGCTCGGGGGCCAGGCGCACGGCGCGCCGTGGACGCCGAACACGGTCGATGCGTCGTTCGTCAGGGCGACGGCGATGATGCGGCACGACGTGTACTGCGAGGACTGGACGAAGAACCACGCGCGCCCGTCGCTCGAATCGAGGACCGTCCACCAGTCGGCGTCGTCGGGGATCGGGATCGGCGAGAGGGCCATCGTCGTGCGGTCGATCCAGACGGGACGCATGCACTCGTGGTTCGGGGTCTTGACGACGCCGTACATGCGACCGTCGGCCGTGAACTCGAGCTGCTCGATGCCGACGTCCGGGCCGGGGCACAGCGATTGCGGAATCGAGACGGTCGTGACGGCGCCGTTCGATGGGTCGATGCGGCGCACCCGGTAGCCGTTCGGCGGGATCCATTCCGTCGCCCACAGCTGCCCGGCGACGGGGTCGGCGGCGAGCCACGCCGGGCCGTAGAACCTGGCGGCGCCGCCGATGCCGTCCGCGTGTCCGAGCTCGCCGCTCGCGCCGGCCAGGATCGTCGCCTCGCGCGTCGCGGTGTCGATGCGCCAGATGATCGAGCAGTTGTCGTCCGCGGCGTAGACGACGCCCTCCTCGAACCACGAGCCGTACGGCGCGTAGTCGAGGTACACCGCGCCCGCGACCGCGGGGACGCACGTGCCCGTCTGGACGGGGTGCGCGTAGCCGACGACGACGCTCGCGCCGCCGTGCGCGGCGACGCGCCACAGTCGCTGCGGCGTCAGCACGAACGCGTCGCCCCCGGGCGTCGGGTCGACGAGCAGCTCGGCGGTCCCGCGCGAGGCGACCGCGGCGAGTTCCGCGATGCGGGACCGCGTCGCGCTCGACGCCTCGCCGCTCGCGACGACGCGGTCCGTCCACGCCGCGTCGGTCGGGACGGCGGCGCTCGCCGACGCCGCCCCGAGCATCACGGCGAGCGCCGCGAGCGCGAGGCGCCGCCGCGGGACCGGATTCGACGAGCGCACGCGCCCTGCCTAGCGGAGCGCCGGCCTCCCGGCGCCCGAGCGGTCCCGAATGTGGAGAACATTCGCCTCGACGCGGCATGTGCACGGGATGCGGATGACGCGCGGATCGCGCGCGCGACTCGAGCGCTTCAGCACGTGTCCTTCGGAGCGGCGCCCGAGAACCGCTCCTCGGTCCAGTCGAGCAGCTCCCCGAGCAGCGGGGAGTCCCCCGTGACGATGCCCATGTGGTCGAGTCCCTCGTACGTGCGGAAGTCGACCTGCTGCCCCGATTCGCACAGCGACTCGACGTAGGCCCGTTGCGCGTCGGGCAGGACGAGCGGATCCGCGAGGCCTTGCGCGAGCAGGAGCGGCGCGGCGATCGGGAGCCGCGGGACGTTCTGCTCGGCTCGCTCGGCCATCGGTCCGGCCGCGGGGTCGGTCGACCACACCGGTCGGTCGGCGAACGCCGTCTCGGCGACCGAGACGATCGTCGAGGCGTCGGTGAGGCAGCGGTTGCCGATCTCCTCCACGATGACACGCGCCTCGGGCCGCACGTAGTCCTCGATACGGATGTCGTCGTAGAAGCCCGCGTAGCCGACCATGACGAAGGATCCGAAGAGGGCGCCGAGCGCGCTGTCGGCGAACGAGGACACGAGCACCGGGAGGTTCGCGGCGGGCGCCATCGCGGCGACGCCGACGATGTCGAGCTCGGGCGCGTACTCGCTCGCGAGGCCGCCGGCCCAGAGCGCCGACTGGCCGCCTTGCGAGTGACCCCAGACGACGGTCTGCCCCCCGAGCGCGACGCCATCGAGCTGCGCCGCCGCGCGGACGGCGTCGAGGACGCTGCGGCCCTCGGGCTGGCCGACGACGTACGGGTGCGGCGCGTCGGCGCCGAGCCCGACGTAGTCGGTCGCGACGACCGCCCAGCCTCGCTCGAGCGCCGCCGTCAGATCGGGCATCGCGCCGGCGACGAACGGCTCGGCGAGGAGCGAGGGCGCGCAGCCGACGCCGACGCCGGTCGTCCCGTGCGCCCACGCGATCACCGGGTGCTCGTCGCCGTCGTCCGGCACGACGACGAGTCCCGAGGCGATCGCCGGCACGCCGTCGTCGCGCGTCGTCGTGTACAGGATGCGCCAGCCTGTCGCGCCGTCGGGGATCGTCCGCGAGAACGGCTCGCTCCTGAGGAGCACGCCGGGCTCGTCCGGCACCCCGTCCGGGGCGGCGTAGAACGCATCCGGCACGGGCGTGCCCGTGAGCCGCACCGCGACGAATGCCGTCGCGATCGCCGCGACGAAGCCGACGATCGCGCCCGCAGTGCGCCATCCCGCACGCCGCGAGGAGGCCGGACGCGGCCGGGCGCCGGGTCGGGCGCGCACACCCGCGAGGACGAGGCGCGCGCCCGTGATGACGAGCCACACGCCGAAGAGGACCCCGACGATCATGATCGTCACGTCGGGCCACGAGAGCGCGACGACGCCGAATACGACGCCCGTCAGCCCGGACAGGAGCGGCACGAGACGGCCGTCGGCTCGCCCGAGGAGCGCGCGCACGACGTCCGCGGCCCCGAGGCCGATGAGCGTGACCGCGAGGAGGACGACCACGAGACCGACGGTGAGCGCGGGCCGGATGAGCGACACGACGAATGCCGCGACGAGCAGGCACCCGAGCACCGCGCGCCACCAGCCGGAGCGCGCGCCGAGCCGGACCCAGCGCACGAACTCGACGACCGCGAGGAGCGCGAGGCCGGCGCTCACGACCGCGAGGAGCGACTCGACGGAGGCGAACGGGCGCGTGACGAGCATGACGCCGGCTGCGGCGACGAGCGCCCCGACGGCGAGCGTGATCCACCACGGCAGCGCCCGACGGGACGCCGCTTGCTTCGGTTCCCCCATGCGCCCACGATAGCGAGAGGGAGCGAGCGGGAGGGACAGCATGCGGATCGCGGTCGCGGGCGCCACGGGCGTCATCGGGAGGAAGCTCGTCGAGGCGCTCGAGCGCCGCGGCATCGAATCGGTGCCGCTCAGCCGCTCGACGGGCGTCGACGTCGAGCGCGGGACGGGCGTCGACGACGCGCTCGCCGGCGTCGACGCGGTCATCGATGTGCTCAGCACGCCGTCGCAGTCGGTTGCTCGCGCGACGCGGTTCTTCCGGACGACGACCGAGCGGCTCCTCGCCGCCGAGCGGCGCGCGGGCGTGGGCCACCACATTGCGCTCTCGATCGTCGGGGTGGACGATCATCCGATGGGCTACTACGCGGGCAAGCGCGCGCAGGAGGCGGCGATCACGGCGGGAGGCACGCCGTGGACGATCCTCCGCGCGACCCAGTTCCACGAATTCGCCGAGCAGATGGCCGAGCGCCTGCGGGTGGGTCCCGTCTCGCTCGTGCCGGAGATGCGGACGCGCCCGGTCGCCGCGAGCGTCGTCGCCGACGCGCTCGTGGATCTCGCGACGAGCGAGCCGGTCGGGCGGGCGCGCGATCTCGCGGGCCCGCGCGAGGAGTGGCTCCCGGACCTGGCGCGGAAGGCCTTCGCGGCGCGCGGCATCCGGCGACCGCTCGTGCCGCTTCGCATCCCGGGACGAGCGGGCCGCGCGATGCGCGAGGGCGCGAACCTCCCGCGCGGCGACTTCCGCTCGGAGGGCCCGTCGTTCGACGCGTGGCTCGCGGACGCCGCGCGATGAGCCGCTACGCGTTCAGCCGATCCGTCGCGATCGCTGCGAGCCCGCAACGCGTCCTCGAGCGGATCACCCGATTCCCGGAGTGGCGCGCGTGGTCGCCGTTCGAAGGCGCCGACCCCGAGCTGCGGCGCACGTACCGCGGTGCGGAGCAGGGCGCCGGGGCGATCTACGAGTGGTCGGGGAATGCGCAGGCGGGCGCCGGGATCATGACGATCACGTCGGCGACGGACAGCCGTGTGACGATCGAGCTGCAGTTCCTTCGGCCGTTCAAGTCGGTGAGCCACCACACGTTCGACGTCGTGCCGGACGGTGCGGCGACCCGCGTGACGTGGACGATGGCGGGCGAGCTGAAGGGCTTCACGGGCTGGCTCATGCGCGTGATGATGCCGATGGAGAAGGGGCTCGGGCCGCAGTTCGAGCGCGGTCTCGCGGCGCTCAAGCGCGTCGTCGAGCACGAGTCCGCCGACTGAGTCCGCGAGCGCTCAGCGGAGACCGAGGATGGCGGCGAGCCGCTCGAGGCCCGACGCGACGTCGGACCCCTCGGGGAGGATGAGCTGCGCGAGCACGTGGTCGGCGCCCGCCTCGAGATGCTCCGCGAACCGACCCCGGATCCGATCCGCCTCGCCCCACGTCGCGAGGCGGTCGATCGCGTCATCGCGCTCGACGTCGAGCTCCTCCTCCGCGAAGCCGAGGCGGAGGAGGTTCGCGCGGTAGTTGCGGAGGCCGAAGTACGACGTCATGCCGGGTCGCAGGAGCGAGCGGGCCGCCGCCGGCTCGGTCTCGAGCGCGACCCGCTGCTCCGGGATGAGCAGCGGCGAATCGCCGAGCACCTCCCGCGCGCGGCGTGAGTGCTCCGGGGGTGTGAAGTACGGGTGCGCGCCGAGCGTCCGCTCGCCGGCGAGCGCGAGCATTCGATCCCCGAGTGCCGCGAGCGCGAGGCGCTCCGGTGGGACGCCACGCGCCTCGAGCGCGTCGAGGTACTCGACGACGGCGCCGTACGGCTTCCTGGCGCGCTGCTCCCGCTCCGGATGGCCGACGCCGATGCCGAGGACGAACCGGCCGGGGTGCGCCTCGTCGATGCGGTGGACGCTCTCCGCGACCTCCCCCGCGTCGGCGGTCCAGATGTTGACGATGCCGGTCGCGACGACGATGCGCTCGGTCGCCGCGAGCGCGGCGTCGACCCCCGCGAGGTCCGCGGGCGGGCTGCCGCCGATCCACACCGAGCCGAATCCCGCGCGCTCGGCCGCGGCCGCATACTCGGGCGTGACGCCGGGGCGCCCGCGCCACACGCCGAATCGTCCCAGGCGCGAGCGCAGTCGCGCCCGCTCGGCCGCGAGTGCGGCCTCCATGTCACTCGGCATCGGGCTCTCCCTCGTAGTAGTCGACCGTGTCCGCGTCGCGCCACATCGCGTAGCCGCGCGCGGAGATGATGGCCGTCTTTCCCGAGTCGGGGTAGTGGCAGCCGTCGGGGTCCGCCGTCGTGTCGAGGTCGACGTAGCGCAGCGGCTCGGTCCCGGTGTTCGTCATCCGGTGCGCCCCCTGAGGGCCCGGCGGGAACACGACGACCTGACCCGGCCCCACGTCGAACTCGCCCTCGGGCGTGCGGACGCGCCCGGTGCCGCTCAGGATGACGTACGCCTCCGTGATCGAATCGTGCCAGTGGTACGGGAACGCCGATCTGCCGGGCGGGATCTCCATGAATGCGACCTGGAGCTGATTGCCGACCTTCTCGACGACCGTGTGCTTCGCGAACGCGAACGCGCCCTGCCCGCCCTCGCGCGCCGCGAAGTCCGACTGGAAACCCGTGACGACCCTGTCGAATCCCATGCATCCAGCATCTCCCGGCAGAATCTCGCTGTCGAATGCGATGATCGGCCCGGCAGCACGACACAGGGAGGCGAGACATGACGAAGATCGCGATCATCCTCGGCAGCACGCGACCCGGCCGCCACGCCGAGCAGGTCGCCGGCTGGGTCCTCGAACAGGCCTCGAAGCGCGGCGACGCGGAGTTCGAGCTCCTCGACGTCGCCGACTTCGAGCTCCCGCTCCTCGACGAGGCCGTGCCCCCGTCGATGGGGCGCTACGAGCACGAGCACACGAAGCGCTGGGCGGCGGCGATCGAGCCCTTCGACGGCTTCATCTTCGTCACGCCCGAGTACAACCACTCGACGAGCGGCGCCCTCAAGAACGCGATCGACTTCATCTACGGCGAGTGGAACAACAAGGTCGCGGCGCTCGTCGGATACGGGATGATCGGCGGAGCCCGCGCGATCGAGCACTTGCGCCTCATCCTCGCCGAGGTGCAGATCGCGACCGTCCGCCAGACGCTCACCTTCTCGCTCGTGACCGACTTCGAGGACTTCTCGACGTTCAAGCCCGGCGACCACCAGCTCGAACCGCTCGGGACGATGCTCGACCAGCTCGTCTCGTGGACGAAGGCGCTCGAGGGCGTTCGGAAGGGCGCCGCGGCAACGGCCTAGCCCTCGCTACGCTGTCGCCGTGCACAGGATCTTCTCGACGAGCTTCGCGTCGGTGTACCCGCACTACGTCGCGAAGGTCGAGCGGAAGGGCCGGACGAAGGCGGAGCTCGACGAGGTCATCGAATGGCTCACCGGGTACGACGCGGCGGCGCTCGAGCGGCACCTCGAGTCCGGCACGACGTTCGAGGCGTTCTTCGCCGGCGCCCACCTCAATCCGAATGCGTCGCGTATCACCGGCGTCGTGTGCGGCGTCCGCGTCGAGGAGCTCGAGGATCCGCTCATGCAGCAGATCCGGTACCTCGACAAGCTCGTCGACGAGCTCGCGAAGGGCCGACCGATGGAGAAGGTGCTCCGGAGTTGAGCGCCGCGTAGCCGCGCCTTCGCGCTCGCGCAAGCCCCTCCGGCCTTCGAGGACGCGCTCGTAGCGTCCCTGGGCATGCGAGCGATGACG
>Ga0182743_1001436_pt1 | contig 23351 bp, 26 predicted proteins | sample eDN3rd30CKraftOP_FD_128522 | JGI IMG/M metagenome (GOLD analysis project Ga0182743, IMG submission 128522) | Enriched Organic Plus compost microbial communities from Emeryville, California, USA - eDNA 3rd pass 30_C Kraft OP (version 2) (version 2) ... | reverse complement strand
GCTCCGCGGCGCCCTGGCCAAGGCCGGGAATATCCGCGCGACTGCATTTCTTGCCGCACGGCCCAGGCCTGCAAGCCGTGCGACAATGCCTGCTCGATCAGGCTCTAGCACCCCATCATGTTCGGCGATATCTTACGTTTTCTGCTCGAAGTCGCGTTCACGCTGTTCGGCGCCGCGCTGATCGCCCGCGCCTGGATGCAGGCCGTGCGCCTGCACCCGTTCAACCCCTTCGCCCAGGCCATCCACCAGGTGACCAACTGGCTGGTGCTGCCGCTGCGCAAGGCGGTGCCCAGCGGCGGCACGGCGGACTGGGCCAGCCTGCTTGCGGCCTGGCTGACCGCGCTGGCCTACCTGCTGCTGATGTGGATGTCGTCCACCTCGACGCTGATCCCGTTCCAGCTGCTGCCCATGGCGCTGGGCGCGGCCGTGCTCACGGTGGCCAAGTGGACCCTGAACCTGGTGGTGTGGATCACGCTGATCCAGGCCATCCTGTCGTGGGTGAACCCGCTGGCGCCGATGATGCCGGTGCTGCAGACGCTGACGGCGCCGCTGCTGGCGCCGATCCGGCGCATCATGCCCAACCTGGGCGGCATCGACCTGTCGCCCCTGGTGCTGCTGATACTGGCCCAGGTCGCCATGATGGTCCTGGGCCGCATCGGCTACGGCCTCTTCGGGGTCTGAGCGATCACATCGGCGCGACGCGGGTGGGGCCGGCGCCGCTGATGACCTGCACGCGCTGGCCCACGCTGATGGGCACGTCGGCTTCCTGGGCGACCACGCGGGTCTCGCCGTTGTCCAGGCGCACGGTGATTTCGTAGCCGGAGCTGCGGCCGACGCGGTTTTCCAGCGCGTTGCCCGCCAGCGCGCCCAGGATGGCGCCGCCCACGGTGGCGATGGCGCGCCCCGAGCCGCCGCCCACGGCATTGCCCGCCACGCCGCCCAGGGCGCCGCCGGCCAGCAGGCCGCCGCCCGTGGACTGGTCGTCCTGGATGGTGATGGGCCGCACGCCCGTGACCGTGCCGGTGCGCACGATCTGCTCGCGCTGCGCCTGGTCGTAGGAATAGACGCCGCTGGAGGCGCTGCGATTGGCGCACCCGCCCAGCACCGCCAGCGCAAGGACCGCGGCGCCGATGGCCAGCCCGCGTGCGCGCTGCGGCCGGGTATGAAGAGTGGTGGACATGATCTTGGCTCCTTTGCGGGCGGACCGCCCGCGGAGCCAATGATACCGCGCCGCCTGGGCGATTACCCATGGCTTCGCAACAGCGTGCAACACCTTCCTGCAAGGCCGCCGCGGCCCCCTGCGCAATGCCGCGCCAACGCCATGTGGCGGCGGCGACGGCCGGCCCGGCGCGCCCCTGAGGGCGGCCGGCCGGCCCGGGACGATCAGGCCTGGGCGGGCAGCGACAGGCCGTAGGCGTCTTGCAGCCGCCGGGAGATTTCATCGCGCGTCGGCGCGTGGTTCTGTGGCCCGCGCGAGGCGACCTTGATCGCCCCCATCAGGTTGGCCAGGCGGCAGCAATCGGCCCAGTCCCAGCCCAGGGTGCGGCCGTACAGCAGGCCGGCCCGGTGCGCGTCGCCGCAGCCGGTGGGGTCGACCACGGCGTCCGGGCGCACCGGCGCAATGGTCTGCTCGGCGCCGTCGATCAGCAGCGTGGAGCCCTGGGCGCCGCGCGTGACCACGACCGCCTGCAGGCCGCGCGAGAGCTCGGCCATGCTGCGCCCGGTGCGCTGCTCGACCACGCCGGCCTCGTAGTCGTTGACGGTCAGCACCTGGGCCAGCGACAGCATGCGCTCCAGGTCGGCGCCGTCGAACAGCGGCATGGCCTGGCCCAGGTCGAACACGAAGGGCAGGCCCATGGCGCGGAAGCGCTCGGCATGCGCGAACATGCCCGCCTTGGCGTCGGGCGCGACGATGCCCCAGGCGGCCTGGCGGCCGCTCACGTCGTTGTCGGCCGAGAACTCCATCGCGCCCGGGTGGAAGGCGGCGATCTGGTTGTCGTCCAGGTCGGTGGTGATGAAGCACTGCGCGGTGAAGGTGCCGGGCACCACGCGCAGGCAGCCGGTGTCCACGCCCAGGTCCTGCAGGCGCGCCAGGTATTCGCCGGCGTCCTCGCCCACGGTGGCCACGGGCACGGGCCGCCCGCCCAGCAGCCGCATGTTGTAGGCGATGTTGCCGGCGCAGCCGCCGAATTCCTTGCGCATGCTGGGCACCAGGAAGGACACGCTGAGCGCATGGATGCGGTCGGCCATGATCTGTTCCTTGAAGCGGCCCTCGAACACGGCGATCGTGTCGAACGCCATGGAACCGCACACCAGCACCGGGTCTGTCATCTTCTTGTCCTCAGGGAAAAAACTTGTCGAGTTGATAGCCGTTGACGTTGCCGGCGGCGACTTCCAGCGGCACGGCGAGCGAAATCTCGGCGCCCGCGCCGAAGGGCTGCGCGAGCGCCGCGGGCGGCAGGTAGTCGCGCGGCAGCAGCACCTTGCGCACCACCACGGTGTCGGACAGGTCGCGCAAGTCCAGCATCAGCGCCGGCCAGGGCTGCGGCCGGTCGTAGCGGTTGCGCAGCACCACGTTGAGCACCAGCCGCCCCGCCCCCGGGGCGACGCCGCCCGAGGCGGTGGCGTTGGCCGCCGGGCCCGCCCCGCCGGGCTGCAGCGACGAGGACATGATGGAGATGCGCTCGGCGCGGCGCTCGTAGCCGACCTCGCAGCCCAGCGGCCGGCACAGCAGCGCCAGCGCCGGGCGCACGGCCGGCAGCGCGGCGGCGATGGCGGTGCGGTAGACCACCAGCAGTTGCGCGGCCAGCAGCGCCAGCGCCGCCAGCGCGGCGGCCGCCCACAGGCGGCGCGCGAGCCGCCGGCGGCGCTGCAGGTCCTCGTCCAGGAATTCGGGCAGCGGCGCCTCGTCCGGCTGGCGCTGCTCGCCCATGATGCGCAGGCCGTCGCCCGCGTCGTCCTCGCCGCTCTCTTCGCTGTCGACGGCCGCGGCATCGGCCGGGGGATCGTCATCATCCGCGGTGGCGTCCTCGCCGCTCGCGCCGCGCTCCTCGTCCCAGGCCCCGTCCTCGCCGGGGCCGGCCGCTACGGCTTCCGGATCGCGCATCATGTCGGCGCGGTTGCGGAACACCGCCGGCGGGTTGCGCCGCGGCGGCTCGGCCGCCTCGGCCTCGGAGACCAGGCCGGCGTAGCCGTCGAACACCGCGCCGCAGGCGCCGCAGCGCACCAGCCCGCTGCGCACGCGCAACTGGTCGGGCACCACGCGGAAGGTGGCCGAGCATTGCGGGCAGCGGGTGGTCATGGCCATGGCGCCGCCTCGCACGGGTCAGGGACGCTGCCCGGCCAGGCAGACCCAGCCTTCGCGCTCGCGCCAGACCGACAGCGCCAGCCACGGCCGGTAGGCGGCCGCGACCTCGTCGGCCTGGCGCGCCAGCACGCCGGACAGCACCAGCCGGCCGCCGGCGCCGACGCGGCCGGCCAGCATGGGCGCGAGCACCTTCAAGGGATTGGAAAGGATGTTGGCCACCACCACGTCGCTGGCCCCGGCGGGCAGCGCGTCGGGCAGCATGGCCTGCAGGTCGGCGCCGTTGACGCGCGCGTTGTAGGCGGTGGACTGGACCGCCTGCTCGTCGATGTCCACCGCCAGCGTGCGGCCCGCGCCCAGCTTGCGCGCGGCGATCGCCAGGATGCCCGAGCCGCAGCCGTAGTCCAGCACGGTGGCGCCGGCGGGCAGGCATTCGGCCAGCCATTGCAGGCAGAGGTGTGTGGTGGGATGGCTGCCGGTGCCGAAGGCCAGGCCCGGGTCGAGCTGGATGCGCACCACGCCGTCCGGCGCGGCCGCGCCATCGGCGGCGGCCGGCGCCTCGTCGCCGGCATGCCAGCTGGGGATGATGCGGATGCGCTCGCCCACCTGGATGGGCCCGAACTGGGACTGGGTCAGCCGGACCCAGTCGGCGTCGGGCACGTCGCGCAGCGACCAGCCCTGCCCCAGCGCCGGGTCCAGCTCGGCGGCGTGCACGGCCTGGGCCAGGATCTGCGCCGGGTCGGCGCCGTCGGGCAGCAGCGCGACCACGCGGTTGCGCTGCCAGGCCTGGGCCTGCGGCGGCAGGCCGGGCTCGCCGAAGAGCGGCTGTTCGTCCTCGGTGTCGCTGTCGGCGTCTTCCACGGAGACGGACAGCACGCCCGCATCCAGCAGCGCGTCCGACAGGGCGTCGGCCTGGCTTCCCGGGCACAGCAGTACCAGTTCACGCATGATCGGTTCTCCCGGAGCGCCGGGGACGGACGGGAGCCCGGCCGGCGGCCGGGCCCCGCTGCACTAGGGGCGCTGCGACAGCTTGTGTTCCAGGTAGTGGATGCTGGTGCCGCCTTCGATGAAGCGGGCGTCCTGGAGCAGTTCGCGGTGCAGCGGGATGTTGGTCTGGATGCCTTCGACCACCATTTCGGACAGGGCGGTGCGCATGCGCGCCAGCGCCTGCTCGCGCGTGTCGCCGAAGGTGATGACCTTGGCGATCATGGAGTCGTAGTTGGGCGGCACGAAATAGCCGTTGAAGGCGTGCGAGTCGATGCGCACCCCCGGTCCGCCCGGCGTATGCCAGTTGGTGATGCGGCCCGGGCTGGGCACGAAGCGGAAGGGGTCCTCGGCGTTGACCCGGCATTCGATCGCGTGGCCCTTGAAGACCACGTCGCGCTGGCGCAGGGTGAACTTCTCGCCCGCGGCGACGGCGATCTGCTGCTGGACCAGGTCGATGCCGGTGATCTGCTCGGTGACAGGATGCTCGACCTGGATGCGCGTGTTCATCTCGATGAAATAGAACTCGCCGTTCTCGTACAGGAACTCGAAGGTGCCCGCGCCGCGGTAGCCCATCTTGCGGCAGGCGTCGGCGCAGCGCTCGCCGATGCGCTCGATCAGCCGGCGCGCCACGCCGGGCGCCGGGGCTTCCTCGATCACCTTCTGGTGGCGGCGCTGCATGGAGCAGTCGCGCTCGCCCAGCCAGACGGCGTTGCGCCCGCCGTCGGCCAGCACCTGGATCTCTATATGGCGGGGGTTCTCGAGGAACTTCTCCATATAGACTTCGGGGTTGTTGAAGGCGGCCTGGGCCTCGGACTTGGTCATGGCCACCGCGTTGAGCAGGGCCGCCTCGGTGTAGACCACGCGCATGCCGCGCCCGCCGCCGCCGCCGGCCGCCTTGATGATGACGGGGTAGCCGACCTCGCGGGCGATGCGCAGGATTTCCTGGGATTCGTCGGGCAGCGCGCCCTCGGAGCCGGGCACCACCGGGACGCCCGCCTCGATCATGGCGCGCTTGGCGCTGACCTTGTCGCCCATCAGGCGGATGGTTTCCGGCCGCGGGCCGATGAAGACGAAGCCGCTCTTCTCGACCCGATCGGCGAAGTCGGCGTTCTCGGACAGGAAGCCGTAGCCGGGGTGGATCGCTTCGGCGTCGGTGACCTCGGCCGCCGAAATGATGGCCGGCATGTTCAGGTAGCTTTCGCGCGAAGGCGCCGGGCCGATGCAGACCGACTCGTCGGCCAGCCGCACGTACTTGGCGTCGCGGTCGGCCTCGGAATGCACGACCACCGTCTTGATGCCCATCTCCCGGCAGGCGCGCTGGATGCGCAGCGCGATCTCGCCGCGGTTGGCGATCAGGATTTTCTCGAACATATCAGGCTATTACGAACAGGGGCTGGCCGTATTCGACCGGTTCGCCGTTCTCGACCAGGATTTCCTTGATGACGCCGGACTTGTCCGCTTCGATCTCGTTGAGCAGCTTCATGGCCTCGATGATGCACAGCGGGTCGCCTTCCTTGACCGACTGGCCCACGTCCACGAAGGGCGCGGCGCCCGGGTTGGGCGCGCGGTAGAAGGTGCCGACCATGGGCGCCTTGACCACGTGGCCCTGGGGCGCGGCCGGGGCGGCGGGCGCGGCCGGCGCGGCGCCGGCCTCGGCGGCCGGGGCGGCCGGCACGGCGGCGGCCGCAGGCGCGCCGACGTAGGCCGCGGGCTGCAGCGTCTGCGAGAACTTGACGATGCGCACCTTGCCCTCGCCTTCGGTGATTTCCAGCTCGGCGATGCCGGATTCGGCCACCAGGTCGATCAGGGTCTTGAGTTTTCTGAGATCCATAAATGCTTTCCGGAAAGATTTGCGGCAACCAGCACGCCGGGCCCGATGCCGCTTAGGCTGGAAATATTGTATGAAAAGGCGCCTGGCTGCTTCTAGGAGGGCTGGTGGCGCGCCGCATAGCGCAGGGCGGCCTCGTAGCCGTCCACGCCCAGGCCGCACACCTGGCCTACCGCCAGGTCGGCCAGGTAGGAATGGTGGCGGAACGGCTCGCGCTTGTAGAGGTTGGACAAATGTACTTCAACGAAGGGCAGCGCCACGGCTGCCAGCGCGTCGCGCAGCGCCACGCTGGTATGCGTGTAGGCGGCCGCGTTGATGACGATGAATTCGGTGCCGTCCTGGCGGGCCTGCTGGATGCGCTCGACCAGGGCGCCTTCGTGGTTGCTCTGCCAGCATTCAACCGTGGCGCCCAGTTCCTTGCCCAGCGATGCCAGGCGGACGTCGATGTCGGCCAGGGTCTGCGTGCCGTAGACCTCGGGCTCGCGCGTGCCGAGCAGATTGAGGTTCGGGCCGTGCAGAACCAGGATGCGTCGCGCCATGTCGGGGCTGGATGATGTGAGACCCGCCTTTTTAACGCCAAATGGGCCTATCTGTCCATTAGCCGGCGGCTAATCGTAGCGGCTGAGCGTGGCGGCCAGATCGTCGACCGAGACCGGCCCCAGGATGCGGCGGGCGACGCCGCCATCTGCGTCGAACACGACGGTAAAAGGCAGGCCGCCGTTGCTGTTGCCCAGGCCCCGCACGATGTCCACGCCGTCGTTGCCGGCCACCAGCAGGGGGTAGGCGACCGGCACCTTCTTGATGAATCGGGTGATGTTGTCGGCGGTATCCACGCCGATGCCGACGAACTGCACGTTGGGGTGGCTGCGGTGCAGGGTGTCCAGGTCGGGCATTTCCTTGACGCAGGGCGCGCACCAGGTGGCCCAGAAATTGACCACCAGCGGGCGGCCGCGGTACTGGGCGAGCGGCTGGGCGCGCCCGCCGGGGTCGGGCAGGGTCAGGTCGTACAGGCTGGCGGGGCCGGCCGCCGCCGGCGCGCGCCCGGCCCCGGCGCGCCGGGAGGTCTCGCGCCAGACCAGCCAGCCGCCGCCGGCCAGGACCGCCACGCCGACCGCGCCGGACAGGAAGACTCGTCGATTCATGCCGCGATCATAACCCCGCCCGCGCGGCGAACTCGACCCCGCCTGCCTTGCCCCCCGGGGCCGCGGGCGCCCGGCCCGCGCCGCACGGACCGGCCCGGCGCGGGCGGCCGCTGCCTCTACAATGCGCGGCAGGAGAAAACCATGCACCTGCACATCCTGGGCATATGCGGCACCTTCATGGGCGGCCTGGCCCTGATCGCCCGGGCCGCCGGCCACAAGGTCACCGGCTGCGACGCCGGCGTCTACCCCCCCATGAGCACGCAATTGGCCGAGCAGGGCATAGACCTGGTGGAAGGCTACGGCGCCGACCAGACCACCCTGCGCCCCGACCTGTACGTGGTCGGCAACGTGGTCTCGCGCGGCAACCCGCTGATGGAGGCCATCCTGGACCAGGGCCTGCCCTACGTGTCGGGCCCGCAATGGCTGGGCGAGCACGTCCTGCCCGGGCGGCACGTGCTGGCGGTGGCGGGCACCCACGGCAAGACCACCACCAGTTCCATGCTGGCCTGGATACTGCAGCAGGCAGGCATGCGTCCCGATTTTCTCATCGGCGGCATCGCGCCGGACCTGGAAGTGTCGGCCCGCTACGGCGATGCGCGGCATTTCGTGATCGAGGCCGACGAGTACGACACCGCTTTCTTCGACAAGCGGTCCAAGTTCGTCCACTACCGCCCCCGGACGGCGGTGCTGAACAACCTGGAATACGATCACGCCGACATCTTCCCCGATCTTGCAGCCATCCAGACGCAATTCCACCACCTGGTGCGCATCGTCCCGCGCAGCGGGCGCATCGTCGTCCCCACGCATGCCCCCGCCCTGCAAGAGGTACTTGAGCGCGGATGCTGGTCGGAAACGGTGGATTTCGGCGCAGATGGCTACTGGCAGGCGGGCGAGCCGGCCGCCGACGACAGTTTCGAGGTCCTGCGCGCGGGCAAGCCCGCCGGCACCGTGCGCTGGCGGCTGGCGGGCGCGCACAACCGCGCCAACGCCCTGGCGGCGCTGGCCGCCGCCGAGCACGCGGGCGTGCCCGCCGAGGCCGGCATCGCCGCGCTGACGGCCTTCGGCGGGGTCAAGCGCCGGCTGGAGCTGCGCGGCACGGTGCGCGGGGTCAGCGTCTATGACGACTTCGCCCACCACCCCACGGCGATCGCCACCACCCTGGCCGGCCTGCGCCGGCGCGTGGGCCAGGCGCGCATCCTGGCCGTGCTGGAGCCGCGCTCGAACACCATGAAGCTGGGCGCCATGGCGGCCCGCCTGCCCGAGGCGCTGGAGGCGGCCGACCGCGTCTACTGCTACGGCGAGCGCAGCGGCAAGCACGCGCTGGGCTGGGACCCGGCCGCGGTGCTGGCGCCGCTGGGCGAGCGCGCCAGCGCCTGGGACGACCTGCCCGCCCTGGTGGCCCGCCTGGCCGCCGACGCGCGCGCGGGCGACCACGTCCTTATCATGAGCAACGGCGGCTTCGGCAGCATCCACGGCAAGCTGCTGGAGGCCCTGGCGGCGCCTGCCGCCGCGCCAGCCTCGCCCGCCGCTTCCTGACGGCCCGCCAGACCGCCACGCGACTCGCACCGCCATGATCCTCTACCTGCACGGCTTCCGGTCCTCGCCGCAGTCCTTCAAGGCCACGCTGATGGCGCGCGCCATGGCCGAGCGCGGCCTGGCGCAGCTGTGGCGCTGCCCGCAGCTGCCGGCCAGCCCGCGCGAGGCCGCCCGGCTGGCCGGGGACGAGGCCGGCCGGCTGCTGGCCGCCTCGCCCGGCGGCGACCCGGCCCGGCTGACGGTGGTAGGCTCTTCGCTGGGCGGCTACTACGCCACCTGGCTGGCCGAGCGGCTGGGCTGCCGGGCGGCGCTCCTCAACCCCGCCGTGCATCCCGCGCGCGACCTGGCCGCGCACGTGGGCGCGCAGCGCAGCTACCACGGCGACGAACCCTTCCTGTTCCGGCCCGAGTACCTGGACGAGCTCCTCGCGCTGCAGGCGGGGCCGCTGGCCGACCCGGGCCGCTACTTCCTGCTCGCCTGCACCGGCGACGAGGTGCTGGACTGGCGCGAGATGGCGGCGCGCTACGCCGGCTGCCGCCAGCGCATCGTCGAAGGCGGCGACCACGGCATATCGGACTTTGCGCGCTGGCTGCCGGAAGTGCTGGCCTTCGCCCTGGAGCCTGCCGAGAGGCCCTAGGGCCTGTTAACGCTGCAAGCCCCGGACAACCCCGGGCGGTGAACCGCCCTGCACGGACATACGCGATGTACCTGTTTTACGAAGACGACGGCGATTTCAAGGCCGGCCATATCCTGTCGGAGACCGACGCCAGCCTGCAGGTCGAGTCCGCCACCGGCAAGCGCAGCAAGATCAAGCGCGCCAACGCCCTGTTCACTTTCGACAGCCCGGAGCCGCAGACCCTGCTGGAGCAGGCCCAGGCGGCCGCGCAGGAGATCGACCTCGACTTCCTGTGGGAATGCGCGCCGCAGGAGGACTTCGAGGCGCCGGCGCTGGCCGCCGACTACTACGGCCACGCGCCCGGCGCGGTGGAAAAGGCCGCCCTGCTGCTGCGCGTGCACGGCGCGCCGGCCTATTTCCACCGCCGCGGCCGCGGCACGTACCGCCCCGCCCCGCCCGACATCCTGGCCGCCGCGCTGGCCGCGCTGGAAAAGAAGCGCCAGCAGGCCGAGCAGCAGCAGCGCTGGGTGGACGACATGGCCGAGGGCAAACTGCCGCCGGAGATCGCCGCGGCCGCGCAGTCCCTGCTGGTCAAGCCGGACAAGAACAGCCAGCAATGGAAGGCGCTGGACGCGGCCTGCGCGCGGCTGCACAAGTCGCCCGACCGCCTGCTGCTGGACCTGGGCGCCTGGCCCCACGCGCTGGCGCTGCACAAGCAGCGCTTCCTGGCCAGCCATTTCCCGCAGGGCACGGGCTTCCCGGAGGTGGAGGTGCCCGCGGTGGAGGACCTGCCGCTGTCGGACGCCGAGCCCTATTCGGTGGACGACGTCACCACCACCGAGATCGACGACGCCCTGTCGGTGGCCGTGCTGGACGACGGCCGGCTGCGCATCGGCGTGCACGTGGCCGCCCCCGGCCTGGCCGTGACGCGCGGCAGCCGGCTGGACCAGCTCGCGCGCGCGCGCCTGTCCACCGTCTACATGCCGGGCGACAAGATCCCCATGCAGCCCGAGGCGGTGATCCGCGCCTTTTCGCTGGATGCCGGCCGCGAAGTGCCGGCGCTGTCGCTGTACGTGCACGCCGACCCGGAAAGCGGCGAGATCCTGGAATCGCAGACCGTGCTGGAGCGCATCGTGGTGCGCGAGAACCTGCGCCACGGCGACCTCGAGGACAAGATCACCGAGGACGCGCTCAACGACCCGCAGGCGCCGCTGCCGCACGGCGACTGGCTGCGGCCGCTGTGGCGGGTGGCGCGCGCCCTGTCGGCGCAGCGCGACGAAATGCGCGGCAAGCCCGAGGGCGGCGGGCGGACCGAATACAGCTTCTACATCGACGGCGACCCGGACGACCCGGACTCCACCGTGCGGCTGGTGCCGCGCCAGCGCAACGCGCCGCTGGACCGCCTGGTGGCCGAATACATGATCCTGGCCAACAAGCTGTGGGGCGGCCTGCTGGCGCAGTACGGCGTGCCGGCCATCTACCGCTCGCAGCAGGCCGGGCGGGTGCGCATGAGCACCCAGGCCCTGCCCCACGAGGCCATCGGCGTGCCGCAGTACGCCTGGTGCACCTCGCCGCTGCGCCGCTACGTGGACCTGGTCAACCAGTGGCAGCTGATCGCGGCCGCGCAGCACGGCGTGTCGGCCCGGCTGGCCGCGCCCTTCAAGCCGCGCGACGCCGATCTGTTCGCCATCATCGGCGCCTTCGACGCCCAGTACGCGGCCTGGAACGACTTCCAGAACACCATGGAGCGCTACTGGTGCCTGCGCTGGCTGCGCCAGAACGGCGTCTCCCGCGCCACCGGCCAGGTGCTGCGCGACGACCTGGTGCGCCTGGCCGGCGCGCCGCTGGTCACGCGGGTGGGCGGCCTGCCGGCGCTGGAGCGCGGCCAGGAGGTGGTGCTGGACATCCTGGACATGGACGAGCTGACCCTTGAACTGGAATGCCGGTATGTGGATCTGGCCGCACCGGAAGCGGCCTGACACCCTAAAATGCGGCGGTGCGTAACCCCAGCCCGTCTCCCCTGATGCGCGGCCTGCGCTGGCTGGGATCGCCCGCCCGCCACTACCTGCGCGTCGGGCTGGCGGTCTCGCTGGCGCTGCACGCCGCCGCCATGCTGCTGCAGCCTCCCTCGCAGGCGCGCCCGCGCGCGGCCGCGCCGCTGGAGGTCGTGCTGGTCAACGCCCGCACCGAGGCCGCGCCGGTGCAGCCCCGGCTGCTGGCGCAGAACGCGGTGGACGGCGGCGGCCAGGCCGAGCGCGGCACGGCCGCCTCGCCCCTGCCGCGCACCGGCGAATCGGCCCAGACCGTCGTCCTGAACGCCCTGCGCCGGCGCCAGATGCAGCTGGAGGCCGAGCAGAAGCTCCTGCTGGCGCAGCTGCACGCCTCGCGCCGCGTGCCGGCCGAGCGCCGCGAGGCCGACCCCTGGATCGAGCAGGCGGCCGAGCCGGGCCGCGACGACGCCGACCGGGACAGCGTGCTGCAGAACGCCCGCATCGCCGCGCTGGCCGAACGCATCCAGGAATACAGCCGGCGGCCGCGCCGGCATTTCTTCGCGCCGTCGACCTCGCCGTCGCGCTACGCGCAGTACGTGGACGCCTGGCGCAGCCGGGTCGAGGCGGTCGGCACCCGGCACTACCCGGACGAGGCGCGCGGGCGCATCTACGGGTCGCTGCGCATGACGGTGACCCTGCGCGCCGACGGCACGGTGCTGGACGTGGAGATCGACCAGCCCTCGGACCGGCCGGTGCTGAACCAGGCGGCGCGGCGCATCGTCCAACTGGCGTCGCCCTTCGCGCCCTTCCCGCCGGACATCGCGCGCGAGACCGACGAGCTGTCCATCACCCGCACCTGGCATTTCGTCAACGACACGCTGGATACCCGGTCCCCATGACGCCTTCCCGTTCGGATTCCGCTCCTTCCCCCGGCAATGCCGCAGGCCCTGCCGCATCGGCCAGGCCGGCCGCCGCCGGGGCCGCCCCGTCGGCGCGCCCGGCCGCGCCGCCGCGCTACGCCGTGATCGGCAACCCGGTGGCGCACAGCAAGTCGCCGCGCATCCACGCCCTGTTCGCGGCGCAGGCCGGCCTGGCGCTGGACTACGGCCTGCTGCCGGCGCCGGCCGGCGGCTTCGCGCAGGCGGCGCGCGGCTTCTTCGCCGAAGGCGGCGCGGGCCTGAACGTGACCGTGCCGTTCAAGCAGGAAGCGTACGCCCTGGCCGACGACCTGAGCGCGCGGGCGCGCGCGGCCGGGGCGGTCAACACCCTGTGGATGGCGGACGGCAGGCTGCACGGCTGCAACACCGACGGCGTGGGCCTGGTGGACGACCTGCTGCGGCTGGGCGTGCGGCTGGACGGCGCGCGCGTGCTGCTGGTGGGCGCGGGCGGGGCCGCGCGCGGCGTGCTGCAGCCGCTGGCGCAGGCCGGCTGCAGGCTGGTGCGCATCGTCAACCGCACCGCGGCGCGCGCGCAGGAGCTGGCGCGAGGGTGGGCGCAAACGAACGCCGCCGCGCGCGCCCAGGTGGAAGGCGGCGGCCTGGCCGACGCGGCCCTGGCCGGCGGCTGGGACCTGGTGGTCAACGCGACGTCCACCGGCCTGTCCGACGCTGCGCCGGACCTGCCGGCCGGGCTGTACGCCCCCGGCGCCGCCGCCTACGACATGATGTACGGCGCGCGGCCCACGGCCTTCCTGCGCCAGGCCGCGGCCGACGGCGCGGCGCTGTGCGCCGACGGCCTGGGCATGCTGGTCGGGCAGGCGGCGGAGAGCTTCCGCATCTGGCACGGCGTGCGGCCCGATCCCGGGCCGGTCCTGCGCATCCTGCGCGCCGAACTGGCGGCGCAGGGCTAGAGCCGGCCGGGACGACAAGGAGCCACGCATGAGCACCGCCGGCCGCCGCAGGGTTTCGTACTGGCGCGTCGCCACGGGCGCGCTCATGCTGGCGCTGTCGCTCTTCCTGCTGTACCAGCTGTGGCTGTTCTGCCTGGTGGTCTGGTACGCCTACCAGCCCCCGGGCAGCACCGCCATCATGCGCCAGGAACTGACCCGGCTGCAGGCCGAGGACCCGGACGCGCGCCTGCGCTACGAATGGGTGCCCTACGAACGCATCGCCGGCAACCTCAAGCGCGCCGTCGTGGCCGCCGAGGATTCCAACTTCGTCGGCCACGACGGCGTCGAATGGGACGCCATCCGCAAGGCCTGGGAATACAACCAGGAGCAGGCCGAGCGCCGCGGCGCCCGGGCGCGCGTGCGCGGCGGCTCGACCATCACGCAGCAGCTGGCCAAGAACCTGTTCCTGTCGTCCAGCCGCAGCTACCTGCGCAAGGGCCAGGAGCTGTTGCTGGCCTACATGATCGAGCACGTCATGCCCAAGCGGCGCATCCTGGAGCTGTACCTGAACGTGGCCGAATGGGGCGTGGGGGTGTTCGGCGCCCAGGCCGCAGCCGAGCACTACTACCGCACCGACGCGGCCCGCCTGGGCCCGGCGCAGGCCGCGAAGCTGGCGGCGATGCTGCCCAACCCGCGCTTCTACGACCGCAACCGCTCGACCACCTACCTGAATTCGCGCACCGCCACGCTGCAACGGCGCATGCGCATGGTGGAAATCCCCTAGCGTCCCGTCCCGCAAGTTCGCCGCCGCGAAATCGCGTGACGGGACACGGGCTTCCGGGCTGTCCCCACGAGCGCGCCCGGCGCCCGGCACGAATCGCGAAAAAAACGCACAATAACGGGTTTACAGCCCGACCCGACGACAGCCGCCCGGCACGCCCCCAGCTTCATGCGCACCGCCCGCCGCTACCTGGCCCAAGAAATCTACCGCTCCTGCACCGTGGTGTTGCTGGCGCTGCTGGGCCTGTTCACCTTCTTCGCGCTGATCGACGACCTGGACAGCCTGGGCGAGAACTTCACCCTGGTGTCGCTGCTGTACCTGCAGGCGCTGGCCCTGCCCACCCGGCTGTACGACCTGCTGCCCATCGGCCTGCTGATCGGCGCCATCCTGGCGCTGGCCGGCCTGGCCCAGCGCAACGAGCTGGTGATCCTGCGCGTGTCCGGGGTCAGCGGCATGCGGCTGCTCGGCCTGCTCTGGGCCGCCACCCTGCCGCTGGTCGTGGTGGCGCTGCTGCTGTCCGAATACGTCACGCCCATGGCGGAGATCCGCTCCGGCGAGGCCAACCTGCTGCTGCGCGGGCGCGCCGAGGGCGGGCGGCTGGCCAGCGGCTACTGGTTCAAGGAGCCCACCGCGGACGGCGGCATGCGCATCCTGAACATCGCCACCCTGCTGTCCAGCGGCAAGGTGCGCGACGTCACCCTGTACGAGTTCCGCAAGGGCCAGCAGCTGACCGCGATGTCGCGCGCCGCGACCGGCACCTTCGCCGACGGGCAGCTGATCCTGGACAAGGTGGTGGAGAACCGCATCAGCGAGCACGCCGCGTCCAGCCTGGCCGACGCCCAGGTGCCCGACACGCCCATGAGCACCGTCGTGCGCATCGCCGAGCGCCGGCTGCAGACCACGCTCACGCCCGAGCGCCTGCTGGCGCGCGTGCTGGTGCCCGAGCGCATGTCCATCCTGACCCTGCTCGACTACATCGACTACCTGCACGGCAACCAGCTCCAGGCCGAGCGCCAGGTGGTGGCGCTGTGGCGCAAGCTGGCCTACCCCTTCACCCTGCTGGTGATGATCACCATCGCCGCGCCCATCGGCTTCATGCAGACGCGCCGCGGCGGCGTGGGCGCCAAGGTCTTCGTCGGCATCCTGCTGGGCGTGGCCTTCTTCATGGTCAACCAGCTGGCGCTGAACGTCGGCATGCTCAGCCGCTGGCCGCCCTGGCTGACCGCGCTGGGGCCCAACCTGGCCGCGGTGCTGGTCGCGCTGGGCTGCCTGCTGGTGATGGAATCGCGCCACAGCCTGGCCCGGTTGGTGCAGGCGCGCTGGCCGTGGCGGAGGTCGGCGGTATGAGGGCAGTGCAGGACGTGGGCAGGCTGGCCGCGGCAGCCGCGCCGGGCAGCGCGAGGGAGGCCCGCCGATGAGCCATTCCGTCTGGATGATCGGCGACCTGCAGGGCTGCTGCGACCCGCTGGAGCGGCTGCTGGCGCGCCCGGAGATCGCCGCCGAGCCCGACGCCCGCCTGTGGTTCGCGGGCGACCTGGTCAACCGCGGCCCGTGCTCGCTGCAGACGCTGCGCCGGGTCGTCGGCCTGGGCGATCGCGCCGTGGCCGTGCTGGGCAATCACGACCTGCACCTGCTGGCCGCCGCCGCGGGCGTGCGCCGGCCCGGCCGCCAGGACACCATAGACGAGATCCTGGCCGCGCCGGACCGCGCCGACCTGATCGACTGGCTGCGGGCCCGGCCGCTGGCCCACTACGAACACGGCCACCTGCTGGTGCACGCCGGCGTGCTGGCCAAATGGAAGGTGGACAAGGTGCTGGCCCTGGCCGGCGAGGTCGAGGCGGCCCTGCAGGGGCCGAACTGGCAGAAGGTCCTGCAGAAGATGTACGGCAACGAGCCGGTCAACTGGAAGGACGGCTTCAGCGGCGGCAAGCGCCTGCGCGTCATCATCAACGCGCTCACGCGCATGCGGCTGTGCACGCCCAAGGGCCACATGGACCTGTCGGCCAAGGCCGAGCCGGGCAGCATCCCGGCGGGCCGCGTGCCGTGGTTCGACGTGCCCGGGCGCGCCACGCGCGACACGACCGTGGTGTTCGGGCACTGGTCGACGCTGGGACTGATGATACGGCCCGACGCCATCTGCCTGGACAGCGGCTGCGTATGGGGCGGCGCGCTGACCGCCGTGCGCCTGCAGGACAGGCTGGTGGTGCAGGTGCCCTGCGAGCGGGCCCAGGACCCCACGGCCAAGTAGGCGCGCAGCCTGCGCCCGCGCCGGGCCCGGCATGCCGCCGCCCGACGCCGTGGACGGCGCTGGCGCAGGCCCCTCCTTAAGCGTGCAAGGCGCTTTCGCGCTGCTCCTGCGCGGCCGGCTGCGCCTCGCCCACCAGCACCTCGCGTATCGCCTCCTGCGAGGCCGCGGCCAGCGCCGTGCGGCTCGCCGGCGCGCCGTCCGGGCCGCGCACCTGCAGCGGCGGCAGGAACACCACGTCCACGGCCAGTCCCGTCGTGCCCAGCACCTTCCACATATTGCCCACCAGGGTCTGCTCGCCGACGAAGGCGGCGTAGCCGCTGCGCCGGCCATGGTGCAGGAAGCGCAGGGCCACCGGCTGCACCGCGACGTCGAGCTCGCGCGCCGGCTCGAACAGGCTGGCGTGGAAGTGGCGCACGTCGTGGCCCTCCGAGGTGGTGCCTTCCGGGAACAGGCCGACCGCGCCGCCCTGGTCGAAATAGCGCTGCATGGCCGCGGCCGCCGCGTGCACCGCGTGGCGCTGGCCGCGCTGGATGAAGACCGTGCCGGTGCCCGCGGCCAGCCAGCCGGCCAGCGGCCAGCGGCGGATCTCCGCCTTGGCCACGAAGGCCGTGGCGCGCACCGTGCTGAGCGCGAAGATGTCTATCCAGGACACGTGGTTGGCCACCCACAGCACCGGCCCCTCCAGGCGGGGCTCGCCGGACACGCGCACCCGCACGCCGCTGATGGCCAGCACGCAGGCCGACCAGTTGCGGTTGAGCCAGGCGCGGCCGGCCGCCGGCAGCCAGCGGTAGGCCACGGCCAGGATCAGCAGCCCGCCCAGGAGCAGCAGCAGTACCAGCGGCAGCCGAACCGCGAAGCGCAGCAGCCTCAAGCGTCCTGCTCCCATACCATGCGGCCGCCCACCACGGTGGCGCGCACGCGGCCGGGCAGCTCCATGCCGTCGAACGGCGTGTGCACGCTCTGGCTGAGCAGGGTGTCGCGCCCGACCCGCCAGCGCGCGTCCAGGTCCACCAGGCAGAAGTCGGCCGGCGAGCCGACCGACAGCCGCCCGCAGGCCGGCATGGCGGGCGCGCCCGCGGCCAGCACGGCGGCGGGCCCGGCGGTCACGCGATGCAGCGCCTGCACCAGCGGCAGGCGGGCTTCCTCGGCCCACTTCAGGGTGAGCGACAGCAGCAGCTCCAGCCCGGTGGCGCCCGGCTCGGCCTCGCCGAAGGGCAGCATCTTGCCGTCGTCGTCGACCGGGGTGTGGTCCGAGCAGATGGCGTCCACCGTGCCGTCGGCCAGGGCGGCGCGGATGGCGTCGCGGTCGCGCTGGCCGCGCAGCGGCGGCTCCAGCCGGTAGTTGCTGTCGTAGTAGCCGATGTCCACGTCGGTGAGGTGGACGTGGTTGGCCGAGACGTCGCAGGTCACCGGCAGGCCCTCGCGGCGCGCGGCGCGCACCAGCTCCAGGCCCGCGGCGCTGGACAGGCGGCACAGGTGGATGCGCGCGCCGACGCTGCGCTGCAGCTCGAAGAGGGTGTGCAGGGCGACGGTCTCGGCCTGCACCGGGATGCCGGCCAGGCCCAGGCGCGAGGCGTAGGGGCCGCTGGCGGCCACGCCGCCGCGCGACAGCCACGGGTCCTGCGGGCGCAGCCACAGCGCGTAGCCGAAGGTGCGGGCGTACTGCATCGTGCGCAGCAGCACGGTGCTGTCCACGACCGGCACGTCGGCCTGGGAAAAAGCGACGCAGCCGGCCTCGGTGAGCTCGGCCATCTCGGTGACGACCTCGCCCTTCAGGCCGACCGTCATCGCGCCCAGCGGGTAGAGGTGGGCGTGGTTGAGCTGGCGCGCCCGGTGCTTGAGCATTTCCACCAGGCCGGGCTCGTCCAGCGGCGGGTCGGTGTCGGGCGGCAGCACCAGGCTGGTCACGCCGCCGGCCAGGGCGGCGCGCATTTCGGTTTCCAGCGTGGCGCGGTATTCGAAGCCGGGCTCGCGCAGGCGCGCGGCCAGGTCCACCAGGCCGGGCAGCACCGCCAGACCGGCGGCGTCCACCGTGCGGTTGGCCTCGAAGCCGTCCGGCGCGCGGCCGGCGGCGACGATGCGGCCGCCGGCGACGTACAGGTCGCGCTGCTCGTCCACCCCGGCGGCGGGGTCGACCAGGCGGCCGTTCTTGATGTGCAGTTTCACGTTGTGCCTTGTCGTGTGCGGGATTCCTGCGCCGTCAGCCGGCGCTCGCGACGATGCTCATGACGGCCATGCGCACGGCGATGCCGAAGGTCACCTGGTTCAGGATGACCGCCTGCGGGCCGTCGGCCACCGCGGAGTCGATCTCGACGCCGCGGTTCATGGGGCCGGGGTGCATGACGATGGCGTCCGGCCTGGCCGCGGCCAGCTTGTCGCGGGTCAGGCCGTACTGCTTGAAGTACTCGTGCGCCGAGGGCAGCAGCGCGCCGCGCATGCGCTCGTTCTGCAGGCGCAGCATGATGACCACGTCCACGTCCTTCAGGCCTTCCTGCATGTCGGTGAAGACGCGCACGCCCATCTGCTCCAACCCGCCGGGCAGCAGGGTGAGCGGGCCGACCGCGCGCACTTCCGCCACGCCCAGGGTGGTCAGCGCGTGGATGTCCGAGCGCGCCACGCGCGAATGCAGGATGTCGCCGACGATGGCCACCGTCAGGTTGGAGAAATCCTTCTTGAAGTGGCGGATGGTGTACATGTCCAGCAGCGCCTGCGTCGGGTGCGCGTGGCGGCCGTCGCCGGCGTTGACCACGTGCACGTGCGGGGCGACGTGGCGGGCGATCAGGTGCGGCGCGCCGCTGGCCTCGTGGCGCACCACGAACAGGTCGGCCTGCATGGCCGACAGGTTGGCGATGGTGTCGAGCAGGGACTCGCCCTTGGCGGCCGAGGACACGTTGATGTTCAGGTTGAACACGTCGGCCGACAGGCGCTGGGCGGCGATCTCGAAGGTGGTGCGGGTGCGGGTGGAGTTCTCGAAGAACAGGTTGAAGACGCTCTTGCCGCGCAGCAGCGGGACTTTCTTGACGTCGCGGTCGGCCAGCGGCACGAAGGTCTGGGCCGTGTCCAGGATGTGCGTCAGGATGTCGCGCGGCAGGCCTTCGGTGGTCAGCAGATGGGTCAGCTCGCCGTTGCGGTTGAGCTGCGGGTTAGCCATGGGTGGGCTCCTTTTCCAGCGCCAGGACGAAACGCCCGTCGTCCCCGCGCGACAGCACCAGGCTAGCGCCCTGCGGGGCCGGGTCCACGCGCGCGCCGATGGCCCGCGCGGCGATGGGCAGCTGCCGCCCGCCCCGGTCCAGCAGCACGGCCAGGCCGATCGAGGCGGGCCGTCCGTAGTCGAACAATTCGTTCATGGCCGCGCGTATGGTGCGGCCGGTGTAGAGCACGTCGTCGACCAGCAGCAGGTGGGCGCCGGCCACCGGGAAGGAGATGTCCGAGGGCTGGACCTGCGAATGCAGGCCGATGCGGTCGAAGTCGTCGCGGTAGAAGCTGATGTCCAGCGTGCCCATGGGCGCGGGCAGCGCCAGGTCGCGCTGCAGGCGCTCGGCCAGCCAGGCGCCGCCGGAGTGGATGCCGACCAGGTGGGTGCGCTCGGGCGGCAGGCCGCGCAGCGCGCGGGAGACGGCCTCGCGCAGGCTGTCGTAGAGGGTCTCGGCGTCGGGCAGCGCGTCGGCCGGATAGACGGGGCAGTCAGGGTCCATGGGGTTCCAGCGCCGGGTCGGAAACCGGGCGGTCGAAGTATCGTTGCAGAATGATAGCCGCTGCAAGGGCATCGTCGGGGGCGTTGCGCGGCAGCAGGGCCTGGGCCTCCATGCTGGAGCCGCGCTCGTCGACCAGCTCCACGGGCAGCCCGTAGCGCCCGCGCAGCTGGTTGGCGAAGCGCCGGCACTGCAGGGTGGCGTACTGGTCGGAGCCGTCGCTGGCCAGGGCCAGGCCCACCACCAGCCGGTCGGGGCGCCATTCGGCGATCAGCTCGGACAGGCGCGCGAAACGCGCCGCCCGGGTGGGCGGCGCGAGGATTTCCAGCGGCCTGGCCTGGCGGATCAGCGTGTTGCCGATGGCGATGCCGATCTTCTTGACGCCGTAGTCGAAGGCCAGCAGGGTTTCGTGGCCCCCGGCGGGCGGCGCATCAGGCATGCCCGGCGTCGCCGGCCAGCATGACCGGGTCGATGCCCAGCAGGCGCAGCGCGGCCGGGTAGCGCTCTTCGGGGGGCACGTCGAAGATGATGTGCGGGTCGGCCGACACGTTGAGCCAGGCGTTCTGGGCCATTTCGTCTTCCAGCTGGCCGGCGCCCCAGCCCGAGTAGCCCAGGGTGACCAGCATGCGCGCCGGCCCGTCGCCGTCGGCCACGGCCTGCAGCACGTCGCGCGAGGTGGTCAGGGCCAGCTCGCCCAGCTTGATGCTGGAGCTGTATTCGCCGGCCGGGGCGTGCAGCACGAAACCGCGGTCGGTCTGCACCGGGCCGCCGAAGAACACCAGGTCGTCCTTGGGCGCGATTTCGAGCTTGAGGTCGATGCGTTCGAACAGCGACCCCAGGGTGAGGTCGGTGGGACGGTTGATGACCAGGCCCAGCGCGCCGCGCGCCGTGTGTTCGCAGACGTAGATCACCGACCCGGCCAGCTCGCCGCCGACCATGCCGGGCATGGCCATGAGGAACTGGTTGGACAGGTCGATGCTGAGCGGTTCGTCGCGTGAAGTGCTGTCGTCGGTCGAAGTGCTGTCGGTCATGGCTGCCCCTAGTAGTTGGTGTGCGCCCGCCGGGGCTGTCGGACAGGGCCCGGCGGGCGTACGGACCGGTTGCGCCATCCGGCCCGGTTTCAGATTTCCATCAGTTCGAAGTCCTCCTTGCGGGCGCCGCATTCGGGGCATACCCAGTTGGGGGGAACGTCCTCCCAGCGGGTGCCCGGGGCGATTCCCTCCTCGGGCAGGCCGGCCTCTTCGTCGTAGACCCAGCCACAGATAAGACACATCCAGGTTCGCATAGTTCTCTCTAGTGCCGGCCCCCGGGCCGGCGTCCATCCCATACAATGGGGTCAATCTTACCCAAACCCTACCGGGCGTGCGCGGCCTCGCGGCCGGGCGCCGCCGACGGCCGCGCCAGCCCTCCCGGACCGACGCCGTTCCCCTCCGTGGCACTCGCAACCCCACCCCTCGTCCTGCTCTTCGGCCCGTTCGACCCCAGCGGCGCCGACGGCCTGCCCGCCGACGCCGTCACCTGCGCCCAGCTGGGCTGCCACGCCGTCGGCGCCCTGACCGCCGTCGCCGTGCAGGACACCGCCGGCATCGAAGAACTGCACCCGCAATCGCCCGAGCTGGTCGACGACCAGGCACGCTGCCTGCTGGAAGACATGCCGGTGCAGGCCATCAAGGTCGGCGCGCTCTACAGCGCCGAATCGGTCAGCGCCGTGGCGCAGATCGCCGCCGACTACAGCAGCCTGCCGCTGGTGCTGCACCTGGGCCCGCGCGGCCCGGCCCCGCGCGACGCGGCCGACCAGGAAGACGCCGAGGACCTGCTGGCGGCCACCTTCGAGCTGCTGCTGCCGCAGGCCGACGTGGTGGTCGTCGAGCACACCCGGCTGGCCCAGTGGGCGGCCGAAGGCCTGATCGACCCGGGCGAGCAGCCCAGCCCGCTGCACGCCCTGCTGGGCTCGGGCGCGGACTGGGCCCTGGCCCTGGGCAACCCGGTGCGCCCGGGCCACCGCAACAACCTGCTCGTCGGCCCGGACAAGCAGACCGCCAGCTGGCCCTGGCAGGCCCCGCCCGAGCGCAGCAGCGACAGCGGCGGGGTGCTGTCCTGCGCCCTGGCCGCCCTGCTGGCCCGCGGCCTGGCCATGCCCCAGGCGGTCGAGCAGGCCATCGCCCACGCCGACGCGGCCCTGGCGGCGTCCTTCCAGCCCGGCATGGGCGGGCGCGTGGCCAGCCGGATCTGGCGCCAATGACGACGCCCGCCCGCCTGCCCGCCGGCCTGTACGGCATCACGCCCGAGTGGGACGACACCGATCGCCTGCTGGACGCCATCCGGGCGGCCGCCCGCGGCGGCATGCGCGTGCTGCAGCTGCGCCGCAAGACCGTGTCGCTGCCCTACAAGCACCTGCAGGCGCGCGACGTCGGCGACCTGTGCCGCTCGCTGGGCGTGGCCTTCATCCTGAACGACCACTGGCGCCTGGCGCTGGAATGCGGCGCCGACGGCGTGCACCTGGGGCGCGACGACGGCGACCTCGCCGCGGTGCGCGCCAGCGCCGGGCCGGGGCTGCTGATCGGCGCGTCCTGCTACGACGAGATCGACCGCGCCCGGCTGGCGCTGCAGGCCGGCGCCGACTACATCGCCTTCGGCGCCGTCTATCCCTCCCCCACCAAGCCGCAGGCGGTGCGCGCGCCGCTCGCCCTGCTGGGCCAAGGGCGCCGCCTGGCCGAGGCCATGCCCGCGCCGCGCCCGGCCGTGGTGGCCATAGGCGGCATCACCCCGGACAACGCCGCGCCGGTGGTCGAGGCCGGCGCCGACGCGATCGCCCTGGTGACCGGCCTGTTCGAGGCCCCCGACGTCGAAGCCGCTGCGCGCCGCTGCGCCGCGCTCTATCCCCAAACCTGAACCCCAGCCATGCCCAGCAACGAAGAACTCCTGTCCCGCGCCCAGCGCAGCATCCCCGGCGGCGTCAATTCGCCCGTGCGGGCCTTCCGCTCGGTGGGCGGCACGCCGCGCTTCATCGCGCGCGCCCAGGGGCCCTACGTGTGGGACGCCGAAGACACCCGCTACATCGACTACGTCGGCTCCTGGGGCCCGGCCATCCTGGGCCACGCCCACCCGGACGTGGTGCGCGCGGTGCAGGAGGCGGCCGTGCACGGCCTGTCCTTCGGCGCGCCCACCGAGGCCGAGATCCTCATCGCCGAAGCGCTGATCGCGCGCCTGCCCTCGCTGGAGCAGGTGCGCCTGGTCAGCTCCGGCACCGAGGCCACCATGAGCGCCATCCGCCTGGCGCGCGGCGCCACCGGCCGGCCCATGATCGTCAAGTTCGAAGGCTGCTACCACGGCCACGCCGACAGCCTGCTGGTCAAGGCCGGCTCGGGCCTGCTGACCTTCGGCAACCCCACCTCGGC
>Ga0182743_1001435_pt1 | contig 23367 bp, 14 predicted proteins | sample eDN3rd30CKraftOP_FD_128522 | JGI IMG/M metagenome (GOLD analysis project Ga0182743, IMG submission 128522) | Enriched Organic Plus compost microbial communities from Emeryville, California, USA - eDNA 3rd pass 30_C Kraft OP (version 2) (version 2) ... | reverse complement strand
GGCGCGGTTGTTGCGGGTGGTGGCGCAGACACCGCGCGGGGCGGTGATCCTGCCGGATTTCGATCTTTCGCTGGATGAGGCGGTGTGGGAAGAACTGGGCTGCGCGGGGGCGCCGCAAGAGCCGGGCGGGCCGCCCTTCGGCACGGCCGATGCCGCCACTCATCCGCAATATCATCTCAAGCTGCTGCTCAACCGCATGGGAATTGCGCGGAGCGAAGTGCGCCCTTGGCACCGCGCGGGCATGACAGCGGCCCCACCGGCGCGCAGCCACGCGCTTTCAAGCCTGTTCCTGCCGCCCAGGGCAAGCGCGGGGTGGGCGGCCTTGCCTCAGGAAAGCCGCCAGCTTGCCGGTGTGCGGCTGATGGAAACCGCCAATCCCGAGGAAGAAGCGCAGGCCATCGCCCTGTTGATCCGCGAGGCGGTCGAAATGCCCGAGCGGCGTGTCGCACTGGTAACGCCGGATCGCGGGCTTGCCGGGCGCGTCGCCGCGCATCTGCGCCGCTGGAATATCGAAGCGGACGACACGGCCGGGCGGGCTCTTTCGCAAACACCGGCAGGCCGCGTGATTCTGCTTCTGGCCGAAGTCATGGCCGAACGTGCGGCGCCTGTTCCCCTATGCGCGCTGCTGGGGCATCCGCTGGTTGCCGCCGGGGAAGGGCGGGCGCAATGGCTGGACTATGCCCGCGCGCTGGAATTGCACCTGCGTGGCCCGCGCCCCGCGCCCGGCCTCGCGCCGCTACAGCACCATATCGCGCATCTGGCGCGCCATGATGCGGCGATCACGCAATGGTGGGGCAAGGTCGAGGCCGCACTGGCCCCGTTGATGATCGCGCAAGGCGCGGAGCCCGCACCGCTTGCCGAGCAGATCGATCTGCTCGCCGCTGCAGGCGAGGCGCTGTGCGGCATAGGATTGTGGAGCCGGGAGGACGGGCGTGCCCTTTCCACGCTGATCGAGGATCTGCGTTCGCACGCTGCCCGGATCGGCACCGTGCTGGAGCCGCTGGCAGTCCCCGCCTTGTTGCGCGATATGATGGACAAGGTGGCCGTGCGGCCGCCCTATGGCGGGCATCCGCGCGTGGCGATCTACGGTTTGCTCGAATCGCGGATGAGCCGGGCCGATCTGGTGATCTGCGGCGGGCTGAACGAAGGCAGTTGGCCTCAGCCACCGGGCCCCGATCCTCTTCTGCCGCCCGCCATTCTGCGTGCTCTGGGCGTGCCGGGCGCGGATTTCCGCATTGGCCTGGCCGCGCACGATCTGGCGGGCGCGCTGGGCGCGCCCGAAGTGGTGCTGAGCCGGGCCCAGCGCGATGGGCAGGGGCCGGCGATCCCTTCGCGCTTCCTTCTGCGCGTGCGCGCCTTGCTGGGCGAAGACCTGTTGCACGCGCATCAGGAAACGCACGCGGTCGAACTGGCGAGAATGCTGGACGCTGCCGAGCCTGCACCCGCTTACCAACGGCCGGAGCCGTGCCCCAGCGCCGAGCAGCGCGATGTCCCCCTGGCGGTGACGGCGCTCGACCGGCTGCGGGGCGATCCCTACCAATTCTATGCCAGCGCGATCCTGCGGCTGCGTAGTCTCGATCCGCTGGACGCGGAGCCGTCTCCTGCATGGCAAGGCACGGTTGCCCACCGGATTTTGCAGATATGGCATCAGGAAGGCGGCGAACTGCGCCCGATCGCGGAGCGCGTGCTGGACGAGGAAAACGCGCATCCGCTCATGCGTGGGCTCTGGAGGCCCCGGCTGCTCGCCGCGCTGGACTGGATCGAAGCCGAAATCGCCCGCCTGCCCGATCGCACGATTGTCGCGGTCGAACAGGATGGCGAGATGATCGTCGACGGCGTGCGCATTCATGGCCGGGCGGACCGGATCGATCGCTTCGCCAACGGCGAACTGGCCATCGTCGATTACAAGACCGGCGGCCCGCCGTCTGCAGCTATGGTCGAGAAAGGCTTCGCTCTGCAACTCGGCCTGATCGGGTTGATGGCGCAGGCGGGCGGCATTGCGGGGGCTTCAGGAGAGCCGACCCATTTCGAATACTGGTCGTTCGGAAAGGACCGCAAAAGCGAAACCGGCTTTGGCTATCGCGTCGAACGCGTGGCAGAAGGTAGGAAGAAGGGATTGAAAAGGGAGGAATATCTTGCGGAGACCTCGCATTTCCTCCGCGAAGCCATCCAACGCTGGATCAAGGGCGGTGAACCGTTCACCGCCAGGCTCAATCCCGATTTTCCCGGTTATGCGGATTACGATCAGTTGATGCGTCTCGATGAATGGCAGGCGCGTGCCGATGAAACCGGAGATACGGCGGCATGAGCGGCAAGGTCTTCCCTCTGCACGGTAACCAGCGTCTTGCGGTCGATCCGGTGGAAAGCGTGTGGCTCTCCGCGTCCGCCGGCACGGGCAAGACCCAGGTGCTGTCCGCGCGGGTGCTGCGTCTCCTGTTGCAGCCCGGTGTCCAGCCGTCGCAAATTCTCTGCCTGACTTTTACCAAGGCGGGCGCGGCGGAAATGGCGGTGCGGGTCAACGAAGTGCTCGCCAACTGGGTGCGGATGAGCGAAACCGCGCTGGCCAGCGATCTCGTGGCCATCGGCGCTGACAACGGACCCCAGACCCGGGCCCGCGCGCGCACGCTGTTTGCGGCCGTGCTCGATTGTCCGGGCGGTGGGCTCAGGATCGATACCATTCATGCCTTCGCCCAGTGGTTGCTGGCCACGTTCCCCGCCGAAGCAGGGCTGGCCCCGGGCGCCCGGGCGATGGAAGACCGGGAGCGGGGAATGCTCGCCCGCGAGGTTCTCACCGGCATGTTGCTGGATGCGCAGCAGCGTGACGATCGGGAAATATTGTCAGCTATCGAAGATATGAGCCTCAAAAAAGGGGCGGATGCCGTACTCGAATGGTTGATGCAATGCGCTGCGGCCGGGGAGCTGTGGTTCGGCCCCGGCGCATGGCAGCCGCCGTTGCGGCCGCGCGTTTGCCAGCTTCTCGGTCTCGCCAGCGATTGCGGCAAAGACGATGTTGCCGTGCTCTGTACCGATGAACGCTTCGATGTGCGTTCGTTGCAGGCCTGCATGGCGATCAACAGTGGCTGGAAAGCCAAGACGGGGCAGGACAATGCTGCTGCCATCGCGGGCTGGCTCGCTGCCGGCCCGCAGGAGCGGCTTGCCCGGATCGGCGATCTTCACGCCCTGTTCCATACGCAGAAAGGCACTTTGCGGGCCTTCGCTTCTCAGGAAAAGATCGATCCGGGATATGCAGGCTATGTAACCCGGGTGTCTGACAGCATCGCGCGGGTGCGCGAAATGCTGGCTTTGGTGGAACTGGCCGATTTCCTCGCGCCCGCGCTGACTGTGGGGCGCGCTTTCGCTCTGGCGTGGGATGAGGCCAAGGCACGGGAAGGGTTCGTCGATTTCGACGATCAGATTCGGCGCGCGGCGGCCTTGCTGCAGCGCAGCGATATGGCGGACTGGATCCGCTACAAGCTCGACCGCCGTTTCGATCATGTGCTGATCGACGAAGCGCAGGACACCAATGCCGAGCAATGGGCGATCATCCATGCCCTGATTGACGACTATTTTTCCGGTGCGGGCGCGCGTGATGGCATAATGCGCACGGTGTTTACCGTAGGTGACTATAAACAGGCGATTTTCCGGTTTCAGGGAACCGGCCCCGAGAACTTCGAGGCTGCGCGCCAGCGAGTCCGCCGCGAAATGGCGGCAGCGGCCGGAAACCTTCACGAGCACAAAGACGCTGAAGACCCGAAAACACTGAAAGAATATGGCCTTGGTCAGTCATTCCGAACTTCTGTCGAGATTCTGCAGTTCGTTGATGCGGCGATTGCGCGGATCGGGTGGGAACGGTTCGGCCTGAAAGACAAGGCGGAAGCCCACGTCGGGCAGGAACGGCCCGGCGTGGTCGCGCTCTGGTCTGCCATCGGTGCGGAAGAAGAAAGCGAGGAAACGGAAGAAGGGGATGAAGGCGAGGAAAGCTGGCTTTCCCGGCCCGATCGGCAACTCGCGGATCGTATCGCGCGGCAGGTCCGGCACTGGATGGACTATGGCTACCCGCTGGTGAAAGGGGCCCAGCCGCGCAATGCGGGGCCGGGCGACGTCATGGTGCTGGTGCGCAAGCGCAAGGAACTGGCCGCGCTGATCGTGGCACGCTTGCATGCGGCGGGCGTTCCGGTTGCAGGGGTCGACCGGTTGCGATTGGGCGCTCCCCTGGCAGTCAAGGACTTGATGGCGGCCTTGCGGTTTGCGGTGCAACCCTTTGATGATCTTAATCTTGCCAATCTGCTGGTGTCGCCTTTGATAGGGTGGAGCCAGCAAGAGTTGCTGGATCACGCATGGCGCCCGAAAGGGGTGAAGCTGTGGGATTATCTGCGGGCGTCGGCGGATGCGGAAGTGGCCGCCGCGCGGGCCGCTTTGCTGGCCTTGCTGGCAAGAGCGGATTTCGAACCGCCGCAGGCGCTGTTGCACTGGGTGTTGCTCGGCCCATGGCAGGGGCGGCGCAAATTGGTGGCGCGGCTTGGCGGTGAAGCCAACGATCCGATCGACGAATTGCTCAATGCGGCCCACGCCTATGCCGCTGCCCATACGCCAAGCCTGCAAGGTTTCATCCGCTGGTTCGATGCGGGCGATGGTGAACTGAAGCGGGAGGCGGATTCTGCCCATGGCATGGTTCGTGTCATGACTGTCCATGGTTCCAAGGGGTTACAGGCGCCAATTGTGATATTGGCTGATGCGGCCGGGAATCCTGATGCCAGCCCCGCGCGTGGGCTGAGCTTGCAGGAAGAGCCGATTGGCGGCGGCGGGGGGCGGGCGGTCCCCTTGCCCGGTCTGGTGAAAGAACAGAAGGTTGGCCCGGTGGCTGCGGCCGAAGCGCGGATTGCCCGCGAGGAACGTGAAGAACATTGGCGCTTGCTCTATGTCGCGATGACGCGAGCGGAAGAGGGACTGTATATCGCCGGATCGCTGGGGCCGCGTGACAGGGGCGCAGCAGCGGACGATAGCTGGTATGCCCAGCTCGCTCCGTTGTTCGAAGCTGAGCCGGTGTCCGATCCCATCTGGGGTTTGCGCCGGCAATGGGGCCAATTGCCCCCGCCCGTGGCAGCGGCGGTTGCCCCGTCGCGGCCCGAACGCCCGGCTTTGCCTGTTTGGGCCGTGCAAACCATCGGTCCGGAGCCGCGCCCGCCACGCCCCTTGGCGCCGTCCGCCGCAGGGGATGATGATACCGCCGATCCGCCTTTTCCACCGGGTACGCGCGCTGATGCCGCACGGCGCGGGGTTCTGCTCCATCGCCTGCTCGAACGGTTGCCAGAACTACCGCTCACCGAGCGCGAGGCCGCCGGGCATCGGTGGCTTGAGAGGAACGCCGGCGATTTTGCGGCGAACGAACGCGAAGCCATGCTGGCTTCGGTCCTCGCTGTCCTGACAATGCCCGAATGGGGCAGGGTATTGGGAGGCGATGCACTGGCCGAAGTGCCGATTGCGGCGACAGTAGGCGGGCAGGTGATCGCGGGCACGATCGACCGTTTGCTGGTGGCACCGGAGGCGCTCACGCTAATCGATTTCAAGACCACCCGGCGCCCGCCGGAAACCGTTGCGGGCATGCCCGTGGGCACGATCCGCCAATTGGCCGCCTATGCCGCCGCGCTGGAAGTGATCTATCCCGGCCGCGCGGTGCACGCGGGCGTGCTTTATACGCACACCCCACAGCTTATGCCCATTCCGGCGGATTTGCTGGAGGTGCACAAGCGGGAATTGCAGGGGGCGCAGTAATCCTATCGCGTCCGGCTTATTGGCATCTTGGGGGTGTCTGCCTAGATTGCGGATAACAGTAAGGAGTCACACATGCCCACCAAAGCCGTCACCGATGCGAGTTTTTCCGAGGACGTCCTCAATTCCGACAAGCCCGTTCTCGTCGATTTCTGGGCTGACTGGTGCGGTCCGTGTAAGATGATCGCTCCGGCGCTGGAGGAGATTTCCGAGGAGCTGGCCGACAAGGTGACCATCGCCAAAGTCGACATCATGGAAAACACCGACACGGCCAGCCAGTTCGGTGTCCAGTCGATTCCGCTGATGGTGTTGTTCAAGGATGGCAAGCCGGTTGCCCAGAAGCTGGGCGCCGCTCCGAAAAGCCAGCTCAAGGGCTGGATTGAAAGCGTCCTCTAAGATTCTGTAATTTCACTGTTTGGACGATCCGGGCGAGCTGAGCTTGTCCGGATCGTTTGCCTTTGGGAATACAGGATTCAGGCTTCGAGCGCAGCCAGTTGCGCAGCCAGACTTTCCCATAGCGCAGGGCTTGCCGCACCGATCAGGCCCGGCCTTGCATAGTCATCCACGCGATAGGGTGAGCCGTCGTTACGGGCGGCCTTGCCGCCGGCTTCGTTGAGGAACAGGACCCCGGCGGCGTGATCCCAGGGCAGAGTCCGTTCGAAGATCGAAAGGTCATTTTCCCCCAACACCAGCCGGGGATACTGTTCGGCGGCGCAGCGGGGGATATCGACCATGCGATAATGGGGCGCGATATGGGCCTTGACCTTTTCACGCTGCGCCGGGTCCATATACAGCAGGGAGATCGCCGCCACGGGCGGTTCCTGGCCGCTGGCGCGCGCGGAAACGCGTTCATCGCCGATATAGGCCCCTTGTTCCCGATGCGCATGGCAGAAGCGGCCCGAAAGCGGATCGTAAATCCACCCGGCAATCGTATCGCCTTCCTGCGCCAGTGCGACAAGCATGCCGAACGGCGGATTCCCGGCCGCAAAGTTGTTTGTCCCGTCCAGCGGATCGATAATCCAGCAAAGCGAATCCGACAACCGGTCCAGCACCGCCGGGTTTTCGTGAGCGGCTTCTTCCCCCACAATCGCCGCATCGGGTAGAAGCCGGGCCAGGCCTTCGCTCAGCATTGCTTCGCTTTCACGGTCGGCAATGGTCACTACGTCGTCCACCGCCTTGGCGATCACCTCATCGCTGGCGAGTGTGCGATAATGCGGCAGGATGGCCCGCTCCGCCACCTCGCGCATCAGCGTGCGAACTGCAGGGGTAAGAGCGAGCGTATCGACAGCCGCGCAAGTCATTGTGCCGGGCATCCGGGCTGCCTATCAGCGGCCAATTCAGCGGTGGATCGCCAGATACGCGGCACGCGTCAGCTCCGGTAATCGGCGTTGATCGCGATGTAGCCGTGCGTCAGATCGCAGGTCCACACGGTCGCCATGCCAGGGCCCATGCCAAGGTCGACTTCGATACTGATATCCTGCCCTTTGAGATGCTCGGCCACGGGCGCTTCGTCGTAGTCGGCGAGCGGCAGGCCTTCACGCGCGGCCCAGATGCCGCCGAAGCCGATCGACAGCCGATCGCGGTCGGCGGGTTCCCCCGCTTTGCCGACAGCCATCACCACGCGGCCCCAGTTGGCGTCTTCCCCGGCGATTGCGGTCTTGACCAGCGGCGAATTGGCGATGGCCAGCCCGACCTTGCGCGCGCTTTCGTCCGATACGGCGCCGGTAACGGACACGGCGATGAACTTCTGCGCCCCTTCGCCATCGCGCACGACGAGGTGGGCGAGCTGGCGGCAGACATCGGCCAGCGCGGCGGCGAACGCATCGGCGCCGTCATCATCGAATCCGGTGAGCGGGGCATTGCCGGCTTTGCCGGTGGCGAACGCGAGCACGGTATCGCTGGTGGAGGTGTCGCTATCCACGGTGATGCAGTTGAAGCTCCTGTCGCTTGCCCGGGACAGGCACTCTTGCAGGAAAGCCGGGCTCACGGCGGCATCGGTGAAGATATAGCCCAGCATGGTGGCCATATCGGGCGCGATCATGCCGCTGCCCTTGATGATGGCGGCGAGAGTGACCGTCTTCCCGCCGACAACGGCCTGCGCCGTCGCCCCCTTTGCGAATGTGTCGGTGGTGCCGATAGTGTCGGCGGCATCTTCCCAAGTGCAGGGCGCGGCGTTCAGGGCGGCTTCGACCCCCGCTTTCGCCTTGTCCTTCGGCAGCGGGACGCCAATCACGCCGGTGGAGGAAACGAAGACCTGTTCCTGAGGGCAATCGAGATGGGCGGCGACCTGTGCCATGATCTGTTCCACCGCTTCACGCCCGCGGTAGCCGGTGAAGGCGTTGGAATTCCCCGCATTGACAATCAGTGCGCGGGCAAGACCCTGACTGATATTGTCGCGCCCCAGTTCGACCTCGCTCGAACAGCACACGTTGCGGGTAAACACCCCGGCAACCGCCGTACCTTCGGTCAGTTCGACATATGTCAGGTCGCAGCGCCCCCAATCCTTGTAACCGGCGCGGGCGATACGCGGCGTGGCGCCTGCAATGGCAGGCATTTCGGGGAAGGGGCGGGCGAGGGGGGAAGTCGCGATATCCATGGCGCGGTTCTCTACTGGCAGGGGGTGCTTCCGTAAACGCGATTTCTCGGCCGATAGAGTGTGGAAAGAAAGTTGAATCGCTCGCAGCCGCTGCTGTGAGATAAGGGAAACGCGCATTCACGCTGGACCTTTGCGATTGCGATGCCTATCTCGGCGGCACCATGTTGCGCCAACTGCTGACTTTCTTTGCACTCATCACGGGCCTTGCCGCGACTGCGGTGCCCGCGCAGGCGCGCATGATCGGCGTTGAAACCCGGGTGGAAGCGACGTTCGAAATCGTCGTTACCGCGGACCGGCGCCAGCAGCAGGCGGCCATGGCCCCCTTGCCGCCGGTGGTGCAGGCAGTGGTGGCGCGCAGCCTCGCGCCCGTGAGCGCAGCACCTGCATGGCGCGGCGTTTATGTTGGGATCGATCGCGCCCGCGAATAGCGCTTGGTTGCATTCAGCCACGGTCTTTGCCCGCTCCTGTGTCCTGATCCGGATCGGAGCGGGCCTGTATTTCGTCATCACAAAGCAACAGGAACACGCCCATGCTCGGCGGCATTGCCAAGAACCTTTTCGGCTCGTCCAACGACCGATACGTCAAATCGCTCGACAAGATCGTTCGCAAGATCAACGCGCTCGAACCGCAGCTTGAAACGTTCAGCGACGAGGAACTGTCCGCACAGACGGACAAGTTCCGGAACCTGCTCGCCAACGGCAAGACGCTTGACGATATCCTGCCCGAAGCATTCGCCACCATGCGCGAAGCGAGCAAACGCGTGCTGGAAATGCGCCATTTCGATGTGCAGATGGTCGGCGGTATCGTGCTGCATCGCGGCGAAATCGCCGAAATGCGCACGGGTGAGGGCAAGACGCTGGTCGCCACGCTTGCGACCTATCTGAACGCCATCGAGGGCAAGGGCGTTCATGTCGTTACCGTGAACGATTATCTGGCCCGCCGCGATGCGGAATGGATGGGCCGGGTCCACCGCTTCCTTGGTCTGAGCGTTGGCGTGATCGTGCCCAATATGGGCGAGGCCGAGCGCCGCGAAGCCTATAGCGCGGACATCACTTACGGTACGAACAGCGAATTCGGGTTCGATTACCTGCGCGACAATATGAAGCATTCGCGCGAACAGATGGTCCAGCGCGCCTTCAATTACACCATCATCGACGAAGTGGACTCGATCCTTATCGACGAAGCGCGTACGCCGCTGATCATCTCCGGTCCGACCGACGACAAGGCCGAATTGTACCTGTCCATCGACGCGGTAGTGAAGACGCTCGAACCCGAATTCTACGAAGCTGACGAGAAGACCAAGAACGTCATGCTGACCGAAGAAGGCGTCGACGCAATCGAACAGCGCCTGTTCGAAGCGGGATTGCTGGAAACCGAGAACCTCTACGATGTCGAGAACACGCAGGTCGTGCACCATCTCGATCAGGCGCTGCGCGCGAATGTCATGTACAAGCGTGACATCGACTACATCGTGAAAGACGGCAAAGTCGTCATCATCGACGAGTTCACCGGGCGGATGATGGATGGGCGCCGCTGGTCGAACGGCCTGCATCAGGCGGTGGAAGCAAAGGAAGGTGTCCGGATCGAACCGGAAAACCAGACCATGGCTTCGATCACCTACCAGAACTATTTCCGCATGTATCCGAAGCTTTCGGGGATGACGGGGACGGCTTCGACCGAGGCGGCGGAATTCTACGACATCTACAAGATGAACGTGGTGACGATCCCGACCAACCTCCCGATCCAGCGGATCGATGAAGAGGACGAATTCTACAAGAACACGCAGGACAAGTTCCAGGCCATCGCCAAGGCGATCAAGGAAAAGCACGATATCGGGCAACCGGTTCTGGTCGGCACCGTGTCGATCGAGAAATCCGAACTGCTTTCCGAGTTTCTCAACCGGGAAGGGGTGAAGCATAATGTGCTCAACGCCCGCTTCCACGAGATGGAAGCGCATATCGTTGCTCAGGCGGGCCGTTTGGGCGCGGTGACGATCGCCACCAACATGGCGGGCCGCGGGACCGATATTCAGCTCGGCGGCAATCTCGAATTCCGCGCCGAAGACGAATTGCGGGATATGCCCGAAGGCCCCGAGCGTGATGCAGCGATAGAACGCCTGAAAGCCGAGATCGCGGAAGAAAAGCAGCGGGTGCTGGAAGCGGGCGGACTGTTCGTTCTCGGCACCGAGCGCCACGAAAGCCGCCGTATCGACAACCAGTTGCGCGGCCGCTCCGGTCGACAGGGTGACCCTGGCCTGTCGCGTTTCTATCTCTGCCTCGAAGACGATTTGCTGCGCATCTTCGGGCCTGACACGCTCTTCGCCCGGATGATGAATTCCAATCTGGCCGATGGCGAAGCGATCGGTTCGCGCTGGCTGTCGAAAGCCATCGAAACCGCGCAGAAAAAGGTCGAAGCGCGCAACTACGACATCCGCAAGCAAGTCGTCGAATACGATGACGTGATGAACGATCAGCGCAAGGTGATTTACGAACAGCGCTCGGAAATCATGGATTCCGAAGCGGTGGACGATGTCGTGATCGATATGCGCCATGACACGGTAAACACGCTGGTCGGCGAAGCATGCCCGCCCGGCTCCTATCCGGAACAGTGGGATATCGCCGGATTAAAGGAGCGCAGCGCCGATATTCTCGGCCTCGATGCGCCTTTCGACGACTGGATGAATGAAGACGCGTTGGAACCGGAAATCCTTGAGGAACGGCTTAGCGCGCTGGCCGATGAAAAGATGGCGACAAAGCAGGCCACCGCGGATGAGAGCATCTGGCGGCAGGTGGAAAAAAGCGTGCTGCTCGATCGGCTCGACTATCATTGGAAGGAACATCTCGCGACGCTCGATGCGCTGCGTCAGGTCGTCTTCCTGCGTGCCTATGCGCAGCGTCAGCCGATCAACGAATACAAGCGTGAAGCGTTCGCCCTGTTCGAACGGATGCTGGAAACCATCCGCGAGGACGTAACGCGCATTCTCATGAACAGCGAACTGCAGATCCAGCAGGCCGGTCTGGATGCGGATCTGCCCCCGCTTCCTGAACTGCCGGATTTCCTCACCGGCCATATCGATCCGTGGAGCACGATTGCCGAAGCGGGTGGAACCACGCCCGGCTCGGAGGCGATCCTTGGCACTCTGCGCGGCACGCTGCCGGATATTCAATCGGCCACGGGTGCTGCGGCCGACAATCCCTATGCGGAGATGAACATCAGCCGCAACGCGGATTGTCCATGCGGTTCTGGCAAGAAATACAAGCATTGCCACGGGGCTGTCGGCTGACAGATTCGGGCAAAAGATGAATGGCATGGGGGCAGTTTGGCCCTCCATGCCGCGGATCATCGGTAAAAGGCTGCCTGCGGTTTGAATGCCGCATGGCAGCCTTTTTGCTAGCGACCGTGAACCGTTTGAGAAGACGGCAGCAGGGTGCGTCGCGCCCGATGCGTCAGGCAGACAAAAAGCGCCGCCAGCCACCGGAAAAGCATTATAATTTGGGGAGGGGTTTCAAGCTGGGAAAATGGAAAAACCGTCTTTTCCCAAGAAGGTAGTGGCTCCCCGAGTAGGATTCGAACCTACGGCCATTCGATTAACAGTCGAATGCTCTACCGCTGAGCTATCGGGGAGCAGCCTCGCTTTCGCTGGGCAGGCCGCGCCTATATGCAGCGGCGTTCGCTTTGGCAACCCCGTCCGGGACTTTGTTTTGCCAAAACGCAAAAATTATCGGGATCAGGCGATGAACTGTTCTGTCACGATCCGTTCGTCGAGGCTGTGCCCGGGGTCGAACAGCAGAGTCAGCGTGGTCTCGGGATCGATCCGCAGGTGCACATGGGCGATATCGCGCAGTTCCTTCTGATCGGCGACGACCGCCACCGGGCGTTTGGCCGGTTCAAGCACATGCAATTCGATTTGCGAAAAATCGGGAAGAATCGCACCGCGCCACCGCCGGGGGCGAAAGGGGCTGATCGGCGTGAGCGCCAGCATTTTCGAATCGAGCGGAAGAATCGGGCCGTTGGCGGAAAGATTGTAAGCGGTGGAGCCTGCCGGGGTGGCGAGAAGAATCCCGTCACAGAACAGTTCCTCGATTCTCACCTTGCCGTTGACGGTCACTTCGATCTTGGCCGTCTGACGCGTTTCGCGCAGCAAGGACACTTCGTTGATCGCGCGGAACGTGTGGCTCCGCCCGTCCTGGGTCGTGGCGTCCATCAGCAGGGGGGAAACGCTGAAAGACCGGCACATGTTGATTCGGGTGCGCAAATCCGATGACGTATCGAAGCGGTTCATCAGGAAACCCACCGTGCCGCGATTCATCCCGAAAGCGGGCAGCATCCGCCCGCTGTCGAGCATCTGATGCAAGGTGTGCAGCATGAAGCCGTCGCCGCCAAGAACGACCACGGCATCCGCTTCTTCGATCGGCACCCAGTTTTCGGCGTCGGCCAGTTCCTGCGCCGCACGCTGCGCCCGCGCGCCTTCAGAGGCGACGAGCGCAAGATGCTTGTAATCGTGCCTGAAAGTCACGGTCGATGTCTCCCACTGCAGGCCCGCGGGCCGCACTCCCCGTAAACCCTATGAGCAGGGGTAAAAATTGGCAACGCGCGAAGCAGCAAGGGCGCGAAATCCGGAATCAGGCATGCTATGAAACCGCGATGAGAGATAGCAATGTTCAATCCTGGTCTTCTGATCGCGATGCCCTGACCGGCCTTGCCAGCGAAGAGACGCTACATGCCCGCTTTTCGGGATGGGCGCAGGCGGCACAAGCCGGTGAGCGGTGCGCCCCTGTCTATGCCTTGATGTTGGGGCTGCGGCGCTTTGAAACCGTCAATCTGGCCTATGGTGAACAGGTGGGGGACGCGGCGCTGGTGGAAGTCGCCTCGCGGCTGCAGCGCTTTGCTGAGGATGAATTGACCGGCGAGTGGATCGCCGCCCGCCTGGGGGGCAGCAATTTCCTGCTCGCTGCGAGGGAGGGTTGCGGCCGCGAACGCTGGCAATGGCTGGCGGAGGCGTTGGCCGAAATGATCGCAAAGCCGATCGTCAATCTTCCCGGCGGGGGCACAGTGCGTCTGTGGCCGCGTCTGGCATTGATTCGTGTCGTGCCGAACGAGGATTGCAGCGGTGCAGTAGATCGCCTCGCCGAAACGCTGGCGCGGGTACAACGCGATGTCGCGGGAAGGATGCTGTGGGCCGATATCGATCTGACTTTGGCCGGGCGCAGCGTGCGCCAGCTCGAAGCCGATCTGCTGGGCGCACTTGATCGGGATGAGATAGCCATCGTCTATCAGCCCCAGTTCGCAGCGGATGACGACAGGCTGGTCGGGGCCGAGGCTCTGGCGCGGTGGCAACATCCGGAACTGGGACGAATCGGAGCAGGCACCCTGTTCGCCATTGCCGAACGGGCGGATCATGTCGCGCAGCTTTCCCACCATATTGCCACGCGCGCGCTCGCGGGTGCGGCGGGGTGGCCGGAACCATTGCGGCTGTCGCTCAACGTCACTCCGGCGGATCTGACTGCGGCATCCTTTGCCAACAATATTGCCGCGGCTGTGGTCGAAGCGGGCTTTTCCCCCGATCGCCTGACGCTGGAAATCACCGAGCAGTCACTGGTGAGCGATCTGGAACTTTCCTCCGTGGCGCTGACGCATCTGCGTGACATAGGCGTGCGCATCGCACTGGATGATTTCGGCGCCGGGTTCTGCAATTTCCGCTATCTCAAGCTCCTGCCGTTGCATTATCTCAAGCTCGATCGTGTCATGGTCGACGATGTGCTCGACGATCCGCGCGATCTCGCGGTGTTGCGCGGTATCCTTGCCATGGCGAAAGCGCTCGACCTGGAAGTGATCGCGGAAGGAATCGAGAACGAAGACCAGCGCAAGCTGGTCGCACGCGAAGGTTGCGATTATTATCAGGGGTTCTTGCGCGCCGGGCCGATCAGCGCGGAAGCGTTCCGCGATTTCGCGGGGCTGTGGAGAAAACAGGGCAACAGGCCCTAGCTCGCGGCTTTCCCCATTTTGCGCACGATGCCGGACAGTCCCTTGGTCAACTGGAACAGGCCATTGAGGCGGCTTTGGGGATCGCCCCAGGCGCGATTGATCGCCAGCTTCATATCCGGGCGCAGCTTTGCCGTGTCCTTCAGCCGTGCGACATAGGCGATCAACCCGGTGGGATCGGGGAACATATCGTTGTGGAAGCTCACCAGCGTGCCGCGCGCGCCCACGTCGATCTTGGCGATATGGGCTTCGATGGCCTGATGCTTGATTTCGATCAGCTTCACCAGATTGGCGGTTGAATCGGGCAAGGGGCCGAAACGGTCGATCATTTCTGCTGCCAGGGCTTCAATCTCGGCCTTGTCCTTCGCATCGTTCAACCGGCGATAGAGCGCCATACGCACCGCAAGGTCGGGGACATAGTCTTCCGGAATCTGGATCGGCGCATCCACCGTGATCTGGGGAGACAGGCCGGCGGTTTCACGTTCCAGCCCCATATCGCCAGCCTTTGCCGCGAGAATCGCGTCTTCCAGCATCGATTGGTAAAGTTCGAAGCCGACTTCGCGGATATGGCCCGATTGCTCGTCGCCAAGGAGATTGCCCGCGCCGCGGATATCGAGATCGTGGCTGGCAAGCTGGAAGCCCGCCCCGAGCGTATCGAGATCGCCGAGCACTTTGAGCCGTTTTTCGGCGACTTCGCTCAGAGCCTGATCGCGCGGATGCGTTAGATAGGCATAAGCGCGCAGCTTGGAGCGCCCCACGCGGCCGCGCAACTGGTAGAGCTGGGCAAGCCCGAAACGGTCCGCGCGGTGGATGATGATCGTATTGGCCGAGGGGATATCGAGCCCGCTTTCGACGATCGTCGTCGAAAGCAGCACGTCATACTTTCGTTCGTAGAACGCGCTCATCCGTTCTTCGACTTCGCCCGGGCTCATCTGGCCATGCGCGGTGACGAATTTGATTTCGGGAATGGTGTTGTGCAGCCATTCCTCGATTTCCGGAATGTCGGCGATGCGCGGCACGATCAGGAAGCTCTGGCCCCCGCGATGATGTTCGCGCAGCAAGGCTTCGCGCATCACCATGTCGTCCCATTCCATCACATAAGTGCGCACGGCAAGCCGGTCGACCGGGGGTGTCTGAATGGTCGACAGTTCGCGCAGGCCGGACATGGCCATTTGCAACGTGCGGGGAATCGGGGTTGCCGTCAGCGTCAGCACATGCACATCGGTGCGCAACGACTTCAGCTTTTCCTTGTGATTGACGCCAAAGCGCTGCTCTTCGTCGACAATCACCAGGCCCAGGCGTTTGAACTGAACCGATTTCGACAGCAACGCATGCGTGCCGATCACCACATCGACCGTGCCATCGGCCAGCCCGGCGCGGGTGTCCGCCGCTTCCTTCGCCGGGACAAGGCGGGACAGGCGACCTACTTTCAGCGGAAAACCGGCGAAGCGTTCGGAGAAATTGGCGAAGTGCTGGCGCGCGAGAAGCGTGGTGGGGGCAATCACGGCAACCTGTTGCCCGCTCATCGCCGCGACGAACGCGGCGCGCAGGGCCACTTCGGTCTTGCCGAACCCGACATCGCCGCAAACCAGCCTGTCCATGGGCCGGCCCTCGGACAGATCGCCCAGCACGTCGGTGATGGCGCGCTCCTGATCGTCGGTTTCGGACCATGGGAAGCGATCGACAAACTGGTTGAACGCGGCATCGTCCGGCACCAGCGCTGGCGCGTGCCGCAGCGCGCGGGCGGCGGCGGTGCGCATCAATTCATGAGCGATTTCGCGGATGCGTTCCTTGAGGCGCGCCCGTCGGCGCTGCCAGGCTTCGCCGCCCAGCTTATCCAGCGGGACCCCTTCATGACCGCTGCCATAGCGGGACAGCACATCGATATTTTCGACTGGAATGTAGAGCTTGTCGCCACCGGCATATTCCAGCATCACGCAATCGTGCGGGCTCTTGCCCACGGGGATCGATTCCAGCCCGGCATAGCGCCCGATACCGTGTTCCATATGAACGACGAGATCGCCCGGGTGCAGGGCTGAAAGCTCTGCCAGGAAAGCATCGCTGTCCTTGCGCTTCTTCTTGCGGCGGACGAGCCGGTCGCCAAGGATATCCTGTTCGGTGACCAGTTCGATTGTGTCGTTGGCAAAACCCGTTTCCAGCGGGAGGACGACAGCAACCGGCTTACCCTTGGCCGACAGCCCGAGCGCTTCCTGCCAGGTTTCTGCCAGCGCCATTTCGGCCCCGGCTTCCCCGATGATCGAAGCGAGGCGGGCGCGGCTGCCGGTGGAGTAGGCTGCCAGCAAGGGCTTCCTGCCCTGCGCGGCCAATCCACGGAAATGCAGCGCAGCCGCCTGATAGACGTTGTCCCCGCGTGCCCGTTCGGGCGAAAAGTCGCGAGACGAGGAGAAGCCGAAATCGATGACCGATGCGCTTTCTGGCTGGGCGAAGATGTCCGCCTTGTGCACGGGCCAGGCGCTGACGATGGCGGCGAATTCGCTGTCCGGCAGATAAAGCGCTGCGACATCGAGCGGGCGATAGCTGCCTGCCGCTTGCCCGGCCGCCTTGCTGCGGGCGGCGTGGTAATCGGCAATGTCCGACAAACGCTCTTCCGCTGCCCCCGTCGCCGACTGGTCTATCACGATCACATCGCCGGGGGCGAGGTGATCGAAAAGCGTGGTCAGCCGCTCTTCGAACAATGGCAGCCAGTGTTCCATGCCTGCGAGACGGCGGCCGTCGCTCACCGCCTGATAGAGCGGATCGCCAGTGGCGGCGGCCCCGAACAGTTCGCGATACCGTCCGCGGAAGCGCTTGACCGATTCGTCATCGATCAGGGCTTCGCTGGCGGGAAGCAGCAGGTGCCCCTCCAAGACGCCGGTTGTCCGCTGGGTGTTGGGATCGAACAGGCGCAGCGATTCCAGTTCATCGCCAAAAAAGTCGAGCCGCAATCCCTGATCGAGGCCGGAAGGAAAAATATCGAAGATGGAGCCGCGTACCGCATATTCGCCCGCATCCACCACCGTGTCGGTACGTGAATAACCCTGCCGCTGGAGCAGGGCGATCAGGCTTTCCCGGCCGATCTCGATACCGGGCTTCAGCGCCCGCACCGATTCCCGGATGCGGAATGGGGTGAGCACCCGCTGCAACACGGCATTGATGGTGGTGACGAGCAACTGCGGGCGTTCACGCATTTGCAGGCGATGAAGTGCGGCGAGCCGCCGCGCACTGACCGAAAGGGCAGGGCTTGCGCGATCATAAGGAAGGCAATCCCACGCCGGAAATTCGAGGATTTCCAGTTCCGGGGCGAAGTAGGCGGCAGCTTCGCTGACTGCGCGCATCGCCGCATCGTCGGGGGCAATGAATACGGCACGCCCGCTACCTCCCGGGCCACCGGCGGCGCGGGCGAGATCGGCCATGAGCAGCGGCTGCGCCCCGCGCGCCACCGCCGCGAGAGTCAGCGGTTGTTCGGCATGCAGGAGAGCGGGAAGATCGGCCATGGGGACGGTAGGGTGAGCGGTTGTCCGCTCCTTCTCAGCGATTGATTTCGACGTAGTCGAGCCGCTGCATCAGTTCCATCTGCGGCCCGCGAAATTCTTCAGGCACAGACAGCGTTTGCAGCGCCCAGGCCATGACATCGACATCGTCTTCTTCGAGCAAGGCTTCGAACCAGGCGAGTTCGGCTTCGGACCAAGTGGTGTGATAGCGGTCGAAGAATCCACCGATCATATAGTCGGCCTCGCGTGTACCGCGATGCCAGGCGCGGAACTTGCAGCGGGCGAAACGGGCGGAATTGTCGGACATCGTTGCGCCGGTAAGCCAGACCGGCCTTGCAGGCAAGCCCCGCGACCATGCGCCGTTTCGTGGCGCGCGATCAGATGCCGTCTGATATCCGGCGGTTCATATCTGGCGGTCCTGTTATCATGCCGTCTATGGTGCGGTCATGCGCCCGGAAACCCTCAATCCTTTGTTCGTCGATGCGGAAAGCCTGGAGGGAGTCGGGCCCAAATTGCGCAAGCCGCTGGAAAAGCTGGGGCTGACGCGGGTCAAGGATCTGGCCTACCATCTGCCGGACCGGTTCGTGCAGCGCCGGACAGTGGCGCATCTCGATGAAGCGGACGTGGGGGAACAGATCGTTGTCGCACTGACCGTCAGCGATCAGCGCAGTTCGGCGGGGCGGGGGCCTTTCCGGGTGTTGACGCAGGATGCGCGCGGCAATGTTTGCACGCTGACCTATTTCGGTCGTGCCTCCTATAGCGCCAGGAAGCTCCTGCCGGTGGGGGAGACGCGCTGGATCGCTGGCAGGCTCGATCAATATGGGCAGGCCTTGCAGATTGTGCACCCCGACCATGTGGAGGCGGATAGCAGCGCGCTGTTGGGCAAGCTCAACGAGCCGGTCTATCCGCTGGCGGAAGGGTTGACGCAGCCGCGCATTGCTAGCCTCGCCACACAGGCGCTCGAACGCCTGCCGGAAATGCCCGAATGGATCGAACCCGGTCTTTTCGGAAAAATGCAGTGGCCCACGTGGCGCGACGCTTTGCATCTGGCCCATCGCGACACGCATAGCGGCGCGCGCGATCGTCTTGCCTATGATGAATTGCTGGCCAATTCGCTGGCGCTGATGCTGGTCAAAAGCGCGAATCGCGCGCGGCGGGGGCAGGCCTTGATAGGCGATGGTCGGCTGCGCGATCTGCTGGCCCTGCCATTCCCGCTGACCGGGGCGCAGCGACGGACGATTCGTGAGATCGAAGGCGATCTGGCGCAGGACGCGCCGATGCTCCGTCTGCTTCAGGGCGATGTCGGGGCGGGCAAGACGGTGGTCGCGCTGGAAGCGATGCTGATCGCTGTCGAGGCAGGGACGCAGGCGGCCATGCTGGCGCCGACGGAAATCCTCGCTCGGCAGCATTACGAGACATTGCGCAAGCTGGCCGCGCCCACCGGCGTGCGCGTGGCGCTTCTGACCGGGCGCGACAAGGGCAAGGCGCGCGAATCGACTCTGATGGGTTTGCTGGACGGCAGTATCGATCTGGTGGTCGGCACACATGCGATTTTCCAGGACACGGTGGCCTATCGCAATCTCGCGCTGGTGGTGATCGACGAGCAGCATCGCTTCGGCGTGGGGCAGCGGCTGATGCTGGCGCAGAAAGGCAAAGTCGCCCCGCATTGTCTGGCGATGACGGCGACGCCGATACCGCGCACGCTCACACTGGCGCAATATGGCGAGATGGACGTGTCGCGGCTCGATGAACTGCCTCCGGGGCGGCAGGCGATCGATACGCGCGTGATCGCGCAGGAGCGTCTCGGGGATGTGGTGGCGGCTATTCAGCGGCATATCGCCACGGGACAGCAAGCGTACTGGGTTTGCCCGATGGTGCGCGAGAGCGAAACGGACGATCTCGCCGCGGCCGAGGCACGCCACGCGGCCTTGCGCGAACACTTCGGCGACACCGTGGTGCTGGTCCATGGGCAGCTTCGCCCTGAAGCCAAGAATCACGCCATGGAGCGATTCGCCCGGGGCGAGGCGAAGCTGTTGGTGGCGACCACGGTGATCGAAGTCGGGGTCGATGTGCCCAATGCCACGCTGATGGTGATAGAACAGGCGGAACGTTTTGGCCTCGCCCAGTTGCACCAGCTCAGGGGCCGCGTGGGGCGGGGGAGCGAGAAATCGGTCTGCCTCCTGCTGCGCGGGGAACAGCTTTCCGAAACGGGCAAGGAACGTCTCGCACTGATGCGGGAAACGCAGGACGGCTTCCGGCTGGCGGAAGAAGACCTGCGCCTGCGCGGTGGCGGTGAATTGCTGGGCACACGACAATCAGGAGATACGCCGTTCCGCGTGGCGTCGCTGGAGCAGATTCAGAAACTGTTGCCTCTGGCGCACGACGATGCGCGTCTGTTGATCGAACGCGATGGCGGGCTGGATTCGCCCCGTGGCGAGGCCGCGCGCCTGCTGCTCTATCTGTTCGAGCGGGACTGGGGCGTGCAGCTGCTGCGCGGCGGATAAACGCAGGCCGGATGGCTCAAGAAATTGGAATTTTGGAGTGCGAGCCTGAACCTGCGCCCGAAGGCGGATGTTGCTGGATATTGGGGTTAACAGGCTGAAATCAGCAAGAAATTGGTCGGGGAGAGAGGATTCGAACCTCCGGCCCCTGCCTCCCGAAGACAGTGCTCTACCAGGCTGAGCTACTCCCCGACCAGACCGCCGATGCCGAAGCATCTGCGAGGCAGGAGCGGGCCTATAGTAGGCGTTTTGCGGGGTGGCAACCTGCAATTGCAAAACGTGCATGCAATTGTTGCCGGAGCCATGAACAATCCGCGATTTTCGGCGTGGCTGATGTTTCCATCCCTGCCGAAATCGCTCTAGGATACGGCATGGCCAGCACCCCATTTCGCACCGATTCCGCCGCAGAACGCCATTGGGAATGGCAATATCTCGATCTCATGCGCCGTATCTGGACGGAAGGTGACGAGCGCGTGGATCGCACGGGCATCGGCACGCGGTCGATTTTCGGGACGCAGTTGCGATTCGATCTGACAGGCGGCCGTGTTCCTCTCATCACTACCAAGCGGGTCTATTGGAAAACGGCGGCGCGGGAGATGCTGTGGTTCCTTAGCGGGGAAACCAATATCCGTCCGCTGGTGCTGCAAGGGGTGAAGATCTGGAACGAATGGCCCCATGCCCGCTATGTCCGCGAAACCGGCGATTCGATGCCGTTGGATCGCTTCGTGGAGCGAATCGCGCAGGATGAAGCCTTCGCGGCCGAGTGGGGCGATCTGGGCCCTGTCTATGGCAAGCAATGGGTCGATTGGCCGACCTATGAAGCCACGGGTGATGGGCTTTACCGCAAAGGGAAGGGCATCAATCAGGTCGCGCAGGTGATCGATAGCCTGATCCGCAATCCCGGCAGCAGGCGGCACATCATCGAAGGATGGAATGTGGCCGAGCTTGATTCGATGGCTTTGCCCCCTTGCCACAAGACCTATCAGTTCCACGTTGCGGACGGGCGGCTGAGCTGTGCGCTCTATCAGCGGAGCTGCGATGTGGCGCTCGGCCTGCCTTTCAACCTGTGGGGTGGTGCGATGCTGACTCACATGATCGCTCAGCAAACCGGATTGCAGCCGGGCGAACTGATCTGGATGGGAGGCGATACCCATCTCTATCTCAATCATGCCCATCTGGTCGAAGAGCAGTTGAGCCGCACCCCGCAGGGCGAACCGACACTGTCTTTGCTGCGCATCCCGGATTCGATCTTTGCCTATCGAATCGAGGATTTCGCCGTGGATGGCTATGCGCCGCAGGCGCCGATCATGGCCCCGGTTGCGGTTTAGCGGACGACCGCGCTGTAGGTGATCCGGCCATTGGTGCCGCGCACCCGCCAGCGGACATTGGTAACGTCTTCGGGTGATGCGAGGCGTACGCCATCCCCATCGCGCATGCGCAAGGCACCCAGCTTGCCCCAGTTGCGCCCACCGTCGATGGAAATCTCCTCGTCGCCCACGCTGCTGCGCTGAAAGGCGAGATGACGGGGGACGGCAAGAGTGACAGTGGAAGCCTGCTTGCCGCCGGGCGCCCGCCAATCGAGAATTGTCACCACGCGGTCGCCCGCACCCAAAGTCGAGGCTCGCTCGACCATGCGTGCGTCCATCCGCCCGCCAAGATTTGCCCGTTCGACGAAAATGGCGCTTTTGATCGATGCTGGGGTGTCGGCCGCGTGAATGGCCTGTGTGGCGAATGCGGCCAGAATGGCCAAACTATAGATACGCATGTGGATATTTGCCCCTGTCCCTGTCAGGCCGGACATTCCCGAAAACCAACGAAAAAATGGTTAACGCCACTGGCCGATTTCGTTGTGTGGGAACTTTTTTGCGTAAAGGAAAAAACCTATGCGAAGCTTTGTTGACAGCCTGCCGATGCTCGCCTAGTGGGCCCTCACCCAAGCGGTGCAACGCCCTAGAGAACGCGGGTGTAGCTCAGTTGGTTAGAGCGCCGGCCTGTCACGCCGGAGGTCGCGGGTTCGAGCCCCGTCACTCGCGCCACTTGGGTAACTTCTTGATTGAAGTACGAAAAAGCCCCGGCAAATGCCGGGGCTTTTTGCATTATGCTATGGCAGCGAGCGGGCGGATCAGGCGTTGGGCGGAATGCGCCAGCTCCCTGTTTCCATCCACACCAGGAAGCGCTTGAGCGGTAGCAGCCAGATCGTTCCCAGCACGATATAGGCGACGGTCTGGGCAAGCACATGCCATCCGGCAATGAGATCGGAAGCCTTGGCCACCAGCACGGCGTAAACCGCAAGAGCGAAGAGGAGGCCCAGAATGCCAAAAGGGATTCGCAAGGTTGGCTTGTCTCGCATCGGGATATCCTAGAATGGTCCGTAGAGCCGTGTGGGGGTGACCACTGCGGCCAGAGGGTGATCGTGCGCTTCGAGCGGCAATGTGTCCATAAGCTGGCAATCCCACGCAAGCCCGATTGCGATCTTGTCCGGATTCGCTTCGAACCAGCGATCATAATGGCCGCCGCCTTGGCCGAGCCGATGCCCCTCGGTGGTGAATCCCACCAGCGGCACGAACAGCACATCGGGAATCACGGCCGTGGCCGTGTGGTTGGGCTGAAGGACCTGATAGGGCCCCGGCGTCAGGTCGCTTTCCTCGAAAGGGTCGGTGAAAGCGGCGAATTCCATGGCGCTGCCCCGGCCGGAGAAACGCGGCAAAGCAATCGTGTGCCCGGCTTCGTAAAAAAAGCGCGCGTAGGATGCGGCGGGCGCTTCATGGGGTGTCGCCCGGTAAAGGCCGACCGTTGCCCCTTGCGGAACCATGTCGGCCACGGGGCGTGGCGGGCGCAGGAACAACAGGGCGCGCGTGGCATTGGGCAGCGCCGCCACATGTTTGCGCCGCTGTGCGCGCAGCGTGTTTCTGAGATTGTCTTTGGAAATGCCCGTCATGTCATGGCCCCAGCAGGCAAAGGGCAGAACGCCCCGCCGGTGGATTGTGTCCTGTGCCCGATGCCGTGCCGGGCGGATCAGGGGAAAGTG
>Ga0182743_1001434_pt1 | contig 23407 bp, 19 predicted proteins | sample eDN3rd30CKraftOP_FD_128522 | JGI IMG/M metagenome (GOLD analysis project Ga0182743, IMG submission 128522) | Enriched Organic Plus compost microbial communities from Emeryville, California, USA - eDNA 3rd pass 30_C Kraft OP (version 2) (version 2) ... | reverse complement strand
TCCCCCTGGATCGACTGGTAGATTTCGTTGACCGTCAGTTTCACGTTTCCGGAAAAAGTGCCTCCAGTTTTGCCTGCCGCTCGCGGGCTTCGCGATAAACCGCATGCGCCTCCGCCTGCGGCAGGATGGGACTGCCCAGCTTCAACGGCACCGGCCGCTCGCCAAGCTGCTCTAGAACGAAAACGGCCGCGCCTCTCAGCGACGCCTCCACCTCCCGGCTCGCATACACCGGTTGACCAAAAATGTTGGCCAGTCGCTTGAGGGCCGGCCGGCTCTGCAACCCGCCGCCCGAAACAATCCATTTCGGCACGCCATCCCGCGCTTCGGCGATCGCATCGGCAATCGCCGCCAGCCGGTAATGGAAGGCCTCGACAAGAGCCTGGAGAATATCGAGCGCGGTCGTGGATTGGCGCATGCCAACGATAACACCCGTATCCTCCTCGTTCCACCGTGGCGCCCGCTCGGCGTTCCAGAATGGCAGCACCGTCAGGCCATGCTCAGGCAGCTTGCGCGCCGCCAGCTCCGCTTCGATCTCCGCCAGATCGCGCGGGAGATTCAACTCGCGGAGGCACCATGCGAAAAGATTGCCCGCGTTGCTCACGGCCCCTCCCACGAGGAAGCGTTTCGCATCGACCCGATAGCAAAACATCCCGAACGGCGCCCGGGCCGTGCGCCCCTCGCGCATCACACGCAAGGCCGCGCTCGTGCCGATGTTGATCGCCGCCAGCCCGGAGGAAGTCGCTCCCGAGCCGAGATTGCTCGCCGCGCCGTCGCCAATTCCAGGATGCCACGCCACGTCCTCCCATTGCCCCGGCGCATCCGAAACCGGCAGAAGCTTGTCGGGATCCAACCCACACGCCTCCAGCATTCGGTCGCTCCACCGCAGAGTGGTCGGGTTGAAAAGACCGGTGCCCGTGGCCATTCCCGTCGCGCAGGTCGCCGAGCCGGTGAGTTTCCACTGCAGCCATTCCGCGGGAGAGATCCACTTCGCGACACTGCGAAAGAGCGAGCGGTTCGTCCGCCGGAGCCAGCGGAGCTTTGCCGGCCAGAACGATGCCCGCAGCATGCAGCCGGTTTCGGCGTGGATTTCGCGTTCGTCGAACTCCTCGCGCAACGCGGCGGCATCGGACGCGCAACGCGAATCCGCCCAGGTGTAAATCGGAGTGAGCGGATCGCCGCTCGCGTTCACGCCCATCAGGCTGTGCCAGAAACACGACGTGCCGATCGCGCGAAACGGACGCGTGCCCATTGATTCGCGCAGGCAATCGTTCACGGCGTCGAGCAGGGTGCGGGGATCAATCTCCGCCTTGCCGGAGCGATCCGTGTGCAGCGGGTAAGGCCGTTGCGCGAGCGAGTGCGGAACGCGCCGGCCTCTCAGATCGAATCGCGCCGCCCTCGCCGACGAAGTGCCGACATCCAGCGCCAGCACGCAGTCCTCACCTTGCGACTTCATGGGGAACTTTCTTCAGGATGCGCTCGAGCGCCGATTTCCAGAACGCCTTCATCTCATCCGCCCTCGCCGGACTCGAAAGGCCCCTTTGCCGGATCGTCAACCGGCAGGCCCCCTCTCCCGCGTCCTCCACGTCCACCTCGAGATGCGACCCGTCGGGTTTCCAGCGCCCCTGGACCGATCGTGGAGCATCGAAACTGGTCGGCACGAAATCGCTTCGCCGCAGCCATCGATTGCGGAGGGGCTCTTCGACCCAGGCGGCATAAATGGCGGCGGCCGGGCGATGGATCGTCTGCTGCACGGTGATCTCACAGCCCTCAGCCGTCTCCTCAAACCGTCCGATCGATTTCTCGAATTCGCGGGTCACACACTGCTGCCACCACGCCGGCAAACCGTGCCGCTCCCGCAAAAATGCAGCGATTTCCTGCTGCGATCGGCGGTTCATTCCGGCCGCGTTCAGGACACCAAACCATTCCCGCCATCCGCGCCCCGTCGCCCTGAGGACTGCGTCTTCGCCGATGCTTGTTTCACTGCTCACAAATTCCGACGAAAGTAACAGCGGCCCCGCGGGTTGAAAACAGGGATTGTCGCCCGGCGGGTGTCCCCTAAACTGGCACGTCCGGCGCCCGCCGGTTTGTTTCCATGAATCTTCGCGACACGCAAAGCGAACCCGACACTCGACAGCTCGCCATCGACCGCGTGGGCGTCCGGGCTCTGCGCTACCCGATCCAGATCCGGGACAAGGATCACGCCACGCAGAGCACCATCGCCACCGTCCAGCTCACGGTTGACCTTCCGCACCATTTCAAGGGCACGCACATGAGCCGTTTCGTCGAGGCGCTCAATTCCCACGGCCCCATCCTGCACGTCGACAACATCCACGACATCCTCGTGCAGCTCACCGAACGGCTCGACTCCCGCTCCGCCCATGTCGACTTCGAGTTCCCGTTCTTCCTCGAAAAGAAGGCGCCGGTCACCGGCTCCGTCGGCGTAATGGATTACACCGCCCGATTCAGCGCGACGCGCGAGGAAAACAAATCCGACTTCGTCCTCACGGTCATCGTGCCGGTCACCACCCTCTGCCCCTGCTCGAAGGCGATCAGCACCGCGGGCGCCCACAACCAGCGCGGACAGGTCACCCTCGCCGTGCGATTCGGCAAGCCGATCTGGATCGAGGATTTGATCCGGCTCGTCGAGGACAGCGCCAGCTCCGAGCTCTACAGCCTGCTCAAGCGTCCCGACGAAAAGGCCGTGACCGAGCGTGCCTACGCGAACCCGGTGTTCGTCGAGGATCTCGTGCGCAACGTTGCCTTGCGCTGCGAGGCGGATCCAAACATCCGTTGGTATCGTGTCGAAGCGGAGAATTTCGAGTCGATCCACAATCACAACGCCTATGCGCTTATCGAGAAGAAGCCGCACGGGGCCTGAATTCCTCCGTTTCAAACGATCCCGCATCTGCTAATCCTCCGCCCCGATGGGAATCACAAAGGGAATCATCCGAACCCATAATCGCCGAAAGGAGGATCGGATCGCGCCGGCGACCCACGAGCACGGGGAATTTCGCCTGCGCTACGGCCATCCGCTGCCATTTGGCGTCAGCCTGGTGCCCGGCGGCATCAATTTCTCGATCTACTCGTCGCACGCCACGGATTGCACGCTGGTGCTCTTCGAGAAAGGCGGTGCCCAGCCGGTCGCGGAGATTCCCTTCCCGTCCGAGTTTCGCATCGGCCACATCTGGGCGATGATCGTTTTCGATCTCGACCACACGAAGCTGCAATACGGCTACCGGTTCGGCGGGCCGTGGGACCCGAAGAAGGGCCATCGCTTCGACCGCAGCAACATCCTGCTCGATCCGTTTGCCCGCTCGATCGGCGGCCGCGACGTATGGATGAAGCGGCCGGCGGAGGATGAGATTTATCCGCACCGCGCGCAGATCTGCGACGAGGATTTCGACTGGGATCATGATCGTCCGCTCCGGCTGCCCACGACGGACCTCGTCATCTACGAGATGCACGTGCGCGGCTTCACCCGGCACGACAGCTCCGGCGTCAGGCACCCGGGCACGTTCGACGGCATCCGCGAGAAAATCCCCTATCTCAAATCGATCGGCGTGAATTGCGTGGAGCTGATGCCGATCTTCGAATTCGACGAATTCGAAAATACGCGAACGAATCCCGTCACCGGCGAGCAGCTTTGCAACTATTGGGGCTACAGCACCGTCGGCTTCAACGCGCCGAAAGCCGGCTACGCAGCCTCGGGCGCGACCGGCGGGCAGGCCGACGAGTTCAAGCAGCTCGTGAAGGACCTGCACGCGGCCGGCATCCAGGTCGTGCTCGACGTGGTTTTCAACCACACCGCCGAGGGCGGCGAAGGCGGACCCACGATCTCGTTCCGCGGCATCGACAACCGGACGTTCTACATGCTGCTGCCCGACGGCAGTTACGCAAACTTCACCGGCTGCGGCAACACGGTGAACTGCAATCACCCTGCGGTCCGCCTGTTCATCCGCAACGCGCTGGCCTACTGGGCGTCGGAGTTTCACGTGGACGGCTTCCGGTTCGACCTTGCCTCCGTGCTCAGTCGCGATTCGGACGGGCATCCGCTTGCGAATCCTCCGCTCATCGAGGAACTCGCCCATGCTCCCGTTCTCGCGAGCTGTCACCTCATCGCGGAGGCATGGGACGCGGGCGGGCTTTATCAGGTCGGGCAATTTCCCGACTACGGCCGCTGGATCGAATGGAACGGAAAATTCCGCGATGCCGCGCGCCGCTTTCTCAAAGGAGACCCGGGCGTCGTCGGCGAGATGGTCCAACGAATCATGGGCTCCCCGGATCTCTACAAGGCGGCGGGACGCAAGCCCACGGCATCGGTGAACTTCATCACCTGCCACGACGGGTTCACCCTCCGCGACCTCTGGTCCTACAACGAGAAGCACAATCTGGAAAACGGCGAGAGCGGTCGCGATGGCAGCGACTGGAACGCGAGCTGGAATTGCGGAGTCGAAGGGGAAACCGACGACCCGAAGATTCTCGACCTTCGTCTGCGCATGCAGAAGAACTCGCTCACGCTTCTCTTTCTCAGCCAGGGCGTGCCGATGGTTTACATGGGCGACGAATACGGCCGTTCCCAGCGCGGCAACAACAATGCCTACTGCCACGACGAGGAGTGGAATTGGTTCGACTGGTCAAAGACCGGCGATGACAACGAGCTCCTGCGGTTTTTCCGCGGCATCACCGCGTTTCGTGTTTCCCAGCCCGGACTGCGCCGTGAGGAATTCCTCACGGGTGAAGACGCCGTCGGCAGCGGCTATCCGGACATCAGCTGGCATGGCGTGAAGGCGTGGAAGCCCGACTGGTCGTTTAACAGCCGAACTCTCGCGTTCATGCTCTGCGGTCGCCACTCGAAGGCGCTCGGCGGGCCGCCGGACTTCCTCTACGCGGTCTTCAACATGTTCCACGAGCCGCTCACGTTCGAACTCCCGGTCCTTCCCAGGAACGTCTTCTGGTTCCGCGCGATCGACACCGCCCGGCGGGCACCGGAGGATATTCTCCCCGTCGGTCAGGAGGAAAAACTCGAGGATCAGTCGGCCCTTGCGGTTTTGGAAAGATCGGCCATTGTCCTTCTTGGGAAAGGCGTCTCCAGTCAGGGTCGGCCCGACAAATAATCACTTGCCTACCCTTGGTGACGCGCATAGATTCGCCGTCTTTTTCCACTACGTATCCTGCGATGGCCAGTAAGAAACCTGCAAGCGCCCCCAAGGCCAAAACGTCCAGCAAGCCCGCAGCCGCCAAGAAGGCGGCCGCGGCGAAGAAACCTGCTGCCTCGAAGGCGAAATCCAGCACCTCGTCGAAGAAGCAGGCCGCTTCCGGTTTCACTCCGAAGAACGGCGATCGCGTGGCGACGAAGCTCACTCCGTTCCTCGAGAAGCAGCGGATGCGGCTCCTTACCCTCAAGGATACCCTGCTCGACAGCATGAATGGCGTCGCGCGCGACAGCCTGCGCTCGCGCTCGGAAGGCGAGGCCTCCGCGTTCGGCATGCACCAGGCCGACGCCGGCAGCGACGCCTACGATCGCGACTTCGCGCTCAGCCTCCTCTCGCAGGAGCAGGACAGCCTTTACGAGATCGACGAGGCGCTCAAGCGCATCGACAGCGGCAGCTACGGCATCTGCGAGATGTCCGGCAAGCCGATCCCGAAAGCACGGCTTGAAGCGCTTCCCTTCACCCGCTATACCGTCGAGTGCCAGGCGGAAATCGAGAAGCGCACGCGCTACCAGCGCTTCCGCAAGCCGACCACTTCGCTGTTCGGTCTCGACGAAGAGGAAGAAGACGACGACAGCACCAACGACACCAAGGATTAATCCATGCCACAGGAAATCATCACCCTCGAGTGCACCGAGGCGAAGGCCGAAGGCAAGCCGGCCTCCCGCTACATGACCACTCGCAACAAAAAGAGCCCGCGCACGCCGAACCGGCTCGAAAAGAAGAAATACAACCCGTTCCTGAAGCGCCACACGCTCCACCGGGAAATCAAGTAACATGCAACCGAAAAACGCCAAACGCCGCGCCGCCTTTCGTCGCGCCAATCGCTCGATGCCGCGCCGTCGCATCGATCTCACCGTCGAAGCGATCGACTACAAGAATCCTGAACTCCTCAAGCGCTTCGTCACCGAGAGCGGAAAGATCCTTCCGCGCCGGATGACCGGCATGCCCGCCCACCTTCACCGGAAGATCACCAGGGAAGTGAAGCGTGCCCGTGCCGCGCTTCTGATGAAGTAACGCTTTCCCCACCCGAAAGAAGGCTCCGGCGACTCTGTTGAGTGCCGGAGCCTTTTTTTATTCATCGGCGACCGGCCGGCCGGCGGTCCCGCTCGCGAGCCCGCTCGGGAGGGCTGCCCCCGGCATCCTGCTGCAGTCCCAATACCTCGAAGAACTCCCTCGGCACGATCTTCGGACGCCATTGCGGATTGGAGACCGTGCCCGTGGAGACGTATTCGAACAGCTTGCTGACCGGGAAAAGAACGATGCCCGGAATGCCGCGGGCGTTGATCCGCACCGTGAGGTCAAGATCCCCCTTCGGGAAGCCGACGCTCCCATCCCCAAAAAGCTCGAAGCCCTGCCCTTCGATTTTCAGGTCGTTGGTGTAAACGCGGTGATTCGCGATCGTGAAATCCGCGGTCGCAAGACGGGCGCTCTCGTGGCCGACTCCGGGAATGATCGTGCTGATGATGTCGGATAGCGGCCCAAACAGCGGGATGGAGAGCACATGCCCCTCCTCCACCCGGATGCTTCCTTTGCCCTTCATCGCAGCCGGGTCGCGCAAACTGGCCGTGAAATCGTAGTTCCCGCTCATCTTGCCGCGCGATTTCGAATAGCCGAAATACAGATCCGTCAGTGATGCGAAGTCCACATTGCGCACCGTCACGCTGGCACCGAAGGACGGATCGTCCGGCTTTGTCGAAACCCTCGCATCGATCGCGGCCTGCCCGCCGAAGAGATCCGCACGGCGAACATTCGCGAGCACGCGCTGGCCTTTCAAACGCACCGTCGCTTCCGTCCGGCCAAAGGGCAGGTCTTTCTTGATCAGCTCGTATTTCAACCCGCCCGGGGCGGAAACCTCGATGTCGAGGTCATTCAAGTCGGGGTCCTTCATGTGCACGAGCCCATCGACCTGCACGTTCGGCGGCCGGTTGAAGCGATACACGGAAACCGTTTCCGCAATGCGCGGGTCGATCCACATCAGCACCGAGACCGGATCGAGACTCGACTTCACCTTCTCGATGCGCACTTCGCGCCGTCCGAAATCGTAAACAAACGATCCGGTCGCCGTGCCGCCATTTTTTCGCAGCACGAAGTTCTCATAGCGCACCGCACGGTCCTTGAAAGCCACCGCCGACTCGCCGGAATCAATCCACGAACCCCGCATCGCCGTTCGTCCGAGCGCAATGTGACCGCTTCCCTGCAGCTCCTCAAATTTCGGCTGCTCCCCCTGCAACGACAGCGACACCTTCGGCGCGTCGTCGAATTCCATCACGTCGAGCAGTTCCCGCTCCTTTGGTCCGAAGAGCCCTTTGAACTCCGTCGGCTTCGCGTCGCTGTCGAGCTTCACGCGAAACTCCGCTGGCAGCATCAGCGCGCTCATGCGGATCTCGCCGGTTTGCGCCACAAGGTGGGCGTTCTGGACGAACATGTCGCCATCCTTCCACGCGAAGTCGGCACTGAAGCTCCGGGCTTCGATGCCCTTCAACGCGAATGCCCGGGTCGCCACCTGCCCCATCACGAAAACCCGCGGCGCCTCCGGCGAAATCTTTACCGACAGATCGATTTCGGGCGGCGAGTCGAAGTGAATCTCGTCCGCAAGATCGCTGCGGCCGGTCAGGCGCAGCAGCGGCGCGACAACCGTTTTCCCGATGATATCGAGATTGCCGCGGCGCGATGCGAAATCCCAATCCCCGAAGACCTGCAGCGAACCCGACTTGCCCGACAGCTTCGCGGAACGGAGGCGCAGCTTGCGGTTCGCGTAAACGGCCTGGACGTTCAACTCGTCGAACGCGATCTCCCGAAAACGAACCCCTCCCGTGGTGAACGAGATCGACGGCGCGCTGATCGTCGCGGGATCGGCAATGTCGCCGGCAAGCTCAACAACGAGTTGGGGCGCCGGCGGCGAAAATTCAATTTCGTCGAAAACCTCCAGAAAACGCCGGATCGCCGCGACCCGTTCCTCCACATTCTCCGAAGCAGGAGCAGGCCGGGCGCTTCCCTCGGGATACAGCAGATGCCCGCGAAGCGACAGGTGGATGCCGCGAAACCAGCACTCCGCGCGATTGATCGAGAGCTGGCCGCCGGAGTTCGTGACATCGGCGTCGAGCTCCCGGAGCTGGATCGAATCCGGCTCCTTTCCGTCATCAGCAAAGGGAATGGACAACTCCGCGTTGTCGAGAACGAGTCGGTCGATGGTGAACCGTCCGCGCAGGAGGTCCGCGAGGTTCAAGGAAACGACGAGCTGGTCCACGCCGGCGATTTGGCGTCCCGGATCGCCACGCTGAAAAACATTCACCCCCTCCGCAACCACTCCTGAAAACACGTCGAAGGTGAGTCGCTCGATCGAAACCCGATGCGTGGGCCCGCTCAATGCCTCCGCGACCTTCCCACGCCAGCTGGCGTCGAATCCGACGAACTGCAGGTAGGCAAGCACGGCGGGAATCCCCAGCACAATGGCCAGAGTCAGCAGCCGGGCGAAAAGTCGAAAAACGCGATGCACGGGTTCGAAAGGCGCGACAGTCTGCGCAAAATCGGTGACAGGCGTAAAGTTCCCTACAGGAGATGCATCGCATCCACGTCCACCGCAACCCGTATCTCCTGTGGCATGGTGAGCTTCGCAAGCACCGCACTGATGCATCGACTGATTCGCAGCGCACTGGGTCCGCGGACGCTCAAATGATAGCGATAATCATCCTTCACCTTCGCGAGAGGAGCCGGAGCGGCTTCACCGATCTGCAAATCCTCTCCTCCGGCCTCGCGCAGCCTCCGGGCGATGGTCTGCGCGGTCAGTTCGGTGCGCTCCATGTGCGGCCCGCGCACGGTAATCAAAACAAACCGCAAAAACGGCGGATGCCCGAAGGCCTTGCGAAACTGCGATTCGTATTCCCAATACCCCGGAAAATCGTGATGCCGGGCGTGCTGGATCGCCGGATGCGCCGGCGTGAACGTCTGCACCAGCACCTCGCCCTCCGCCTCGCCACGGCCCGCACGACCTGCGACCTGCGTGAGCAATTGGAACGTGCGCTCCCCGGCCCGGAAATCCGCCATGTGGAGACCGACGTCCGCATTCACGATGCCTACGAGCGTGACATTCGGGAAATGCAGGCCCTTGGCGATCATCTGCGTGCCCACAAGGATGTCGATTTTCTTGTCGCGAAAACGGTCCAGTGTTTCGCGATAACTGCCCTTCCGCGTCATGGAGTCGGCATCCATTCGCGCCACTCGCGCGTTGGGAAACACCTTTCTCACGGCCTCCTCGACCTTCTGGGTGCCGAACCCCGCGTGGCGAATCCCCGGATCGGAGCACTCCGGGCATTTCCGCGGTGCACGCTCGGAGTGACCGCATAAGTGACAGCGAATCCGCTCGTCATCGCGATGGTAGGTGAGCGCCACGCTGCAGTGCGAACACTGCGCCACATGGCCGCACACCTGGCAGAGCAATGCCGATGAATAGCCGCGCCGATTGAGAAACAGGATCGTCTGCTGACCGGCCTGCAATCGCCGGTCGATGGCCGCGCAAAGCATCGCCGACAACACCTGCGGCTGGCCCTTCTGGCGGTTTTGCAATCGAAGATCGACGACACGAATCAGCGGCATCCCGCGATCGTCGATGCGCGACGGCATCTCGATGAGCCGGTATTTTCCGATCTGGCAGTTGTGGTAGCTTTCCAGCGACGGCGTCGCGCTGCCGAGCAGCACCGCGCATTTTTCGAGATGGCCGCGATAGACCGCCACGTCGCGCGCGTGATACCGTGGCGCATCCTCCTGTTTGTAGGAGCTCTCGTGCTCCTCATCGACGACGATCAACCCGAGGTTCTGCAGCGGCGCAAAGATCGCACTGCGCGCGCCGATGACGATGCGCGCTCCACCCGTATGAATCTTGTGCCATTCATCGTGCCGCTCGCCCTCGGAGAGGTGACTGTGAAGCACGGCCACCTGATCCTGCATCTCGGCAAAGCGCGACTTGAACCGCTCCACGGTCTGCGGCGTCAGTGAGATCTCCGGCACCAGCACGAGGGCGGATTTGCCGGCCTGCAGCGCGTGTCGCATGCCTTGCAGATACACCTCCGTCTTCCCGCTTCCCGTCACTCCATGGAGAAGGATCGGCTTCGCACGCTCGGGGTCATCAATTGCCTCGCAGAGCACCTGCAGCGCGATCGCCTGCTCGCGATTTAACGGGAGATCCTGGGATGCGAGATATTTCCCTTCCGGCGCACGCTCCACTCGGCGCAGCGCAATGCGCACCAATCCGCGCTTCTCGAGTGCTTTCGCGGAAGCTCGCAAGGGCCCCAGATCCGCAAGCTCAATCGGCTCCGCCGCCTTTTCCAATCGGTGCACGACGTCGAGCTGACGCGGCGCCCGGCGATCCAGCTCCGCCTTGATGGCCTCGGAAACCGGCCCGGCAAGCTCCACAAAAAGCTGTTCCTTGTGCGCGACCTCCGCCTTGCGGATGACCACTGGAAGAACACTGCGGAGCGCGACCTCCTTCGGGCAGCAGTAGTAGTCGGCCATCCACAGCCCGAGTCGCATCAATGTCGGCCGAACCAGGGCTTCGTCGCCCACCACTTCCGCGATGTCACGCACGCCCCTCGCCGCGGTTTCCTCCAGCACCTCGATGACCGTCGCGAGCACGATGCGCGTCCTCACCGGCACACGCACGCGCGATCCGGGCGCCACCCGCGACTCAAGCTCGGGCGGCACGCGGTAATCCAGCGGCTTTCCCATGGATTGATCGAGAAGCACGCGCGCGAACATCGCCTCGTGATAGCAGATCGCGTTTGTCGATGGCATCGATTACGTTGCGCGGATGAAGCGCCTGCCAGTCATCGCCGGGATCGTCGCCATCGCCGCCGTCGTCGCGCTGTGCTGGCATTGGATGCCGGCCCGGCAGGTGCGACTGCACCAGCGCGATTTCCTTCGCGCCATTGAAGACCGGGACTGGCCGCGCGTCTCCGGGTTCATTGCCCCGGATTTTCAGGATGGCTGGGGCCACAACCGCGAGACCGTGATGAGCACGCTGCCCGATGCCTTTCGCGACTTTCTCGCGTGCGGTCTCCTTGCGGAGGAAACCGCCATCGGCCGCGAGAACCGGAACCTGATCCTCTTCGAGAAAATTCGCGTCGTCGGCTCCGGCGGACCGATCGCACAATATATGATGAGCGAGTCGGAACGGCTGACCCAGCCGTTCGCCTTCTCGTGGCGTCAGGCGAGCTGGAAGCCGTGGCACTGGGAGCTGGTCTCGGTCGCGCAACCGGAATTGACCGGACTCTAGCGCGTTTCCATCGCGCTGCGGCGAAGGAACGCCTCCGCCTTAGCGCTCCTCGCGATTCGACTCGGCGTGGACTTTCGAGCCTGCGGAATCAATGTTCGCGCGCCCGTCCCGATGGTTGCCCGAGAACCGGCAATCGATGACCTCCGTGCCACTGGACTGAAGCTCGTTCACCGAAGCCATGCGCAACCCACCGCGATTGCCGATGAATTTGCAATTCACGAATCGCACACCGTGCACGCCACGGTCGCTCTCGTCGTGCGCGAGAAAGGCTCCCCAATCCCCCGACGACTCGATCACGCATCGATCGAACACGATGTTTTCGGAGGCGCGTATGAAAATGCCGACATCGCCATTGTTCCGGATCTCGCAGTCGACGAAGCGGCTGTTCGCGAAATGATTGTCGAGGCTGATTCCCGCGCTGTGATTTCCCTCCATGCGGCACCCCAGGGTTTCGATGCGGTCGCTGTCGTAGTAGGCAACGCCGTCGAAATAGTTCCCGCTGAAAAGCGAGTTTTTGACACGCACGCGATCCGATCCCCAGCTCACGACAAGACCGCCGGAGCGATTCGTCCGCACGTGAACGTTCTCGATCAACAGTTCCGAGGTTCGTCGCACATCGATGCCGTTGTTTCGAATCCACGGTCGCTCATCACCCACCTCGGCGGTTTGCGCCTCCATGTTTCCGTCGACGGTGAGTCCCGATATGCGAATCCGCCGCACACGCGCGGACTCCGGCGGCACCTCATCCTGGGAACCAATCGCCACCACCGGTTTGTCGATACGATCGGCGAGCCGGAAAATCGCGCCGCGATCCGCGTTGAGGAAGACTCCGGAACGCAGAATGCGGAACGTGTCCTCCAGCACATAGGTGCCGGCCTCGATGCGAATCTCGATTTCCGGCGCGTCCGCAAGGACCTCCCCCGCGGCAGCGGCAGCGGCCCCGCGCAGCGATGCCGCGTCCGACACGACCAGCACGTGCGGTTCCTGCGCGTGCGCTGACACCACAGCTGCAAAGATCGCAGCCAGCAGGGAGGCCGTCAGCCGCCCCAGACTGCTCGCACCGGACACTCGAAGCTTATTCGGTGATGATGTCCTTGTAGGTCATGCCCGCCGGAATCATCGGCAGCACGTGCTCGGTGTAGGGCGTCATGACATCCAGCACATACGGCTCCTTCGAGTCGAGAAGGCGCTTGAGAGCCGCGCGGAGGTCCTTCTTGTGGGTGACACGTTCACACGGCACTCCGAAGCCTTTGCACATCTCCACGTAATCCGGGTAGATGCGCTTCAAATCGCGCGGGTCGCCGAGGAAGGTGTGGCCGCGGTTGCTTGCGTAGAAGCGGTCCTCCCACTGCACAACCATGCCGAGATGCTGGTTGTTCAGGATGATCGCCTTCGCCGCGATGCCCTCGATGTGTGCCGTGGCGAGCTCCTGCACGTTCATCAGGAACGAGCCGTCGCCATCGATGTCGATAACCTGCTTGTCCGGGAACGCAACCTTCGCGCCCATGGCGGCCGGATAACCGAAGCCCATGGCTCCGAGACCCGCCGACGTGATGAGCGTGCGCGGCTTCGTGTAATCGTAAAATTGTGCCGCCCACATCTGGTGCTGGCCCACGCCCGTCGTGATGATCGCATCGCCCTTGGTCATCTCCGCAAGCAGCTTGATGACATACTGCGGCTGAATGACATCCGGCGTGTCCTTGAAGGTGAGCGGATGCTCCTTCTTCCAAGCCTGGATCTGCTTATACCACTTCGGGTAGCGGTCGAATTTCTTCGCGCGCTTGAACCCGCTCTTCTCGAGCATCTGGTTCGCGCGGCGCAGCGCATACTTCACCTCGCTGAGGATCGGCAGCTTGACTGTCTTGTTCTTGTTGAGCTCCGAGTTGTCGATGTCGATGTGGACGATCGTTCCGTGCTCGCAGAATTTCTCGACCTTGCCGGTCACGCGGTCGTCGAAGCGCACGCCGATCGCCAGAAGAAGGTCCGCCTCGTTCACGGCATTGTTCGCGTAAACCGTGCCGTGCATGCCGAGCCACTTCAACGAAAGCTCGTGCGTCTCCGGGAAGCCGCCGATGCCCATGAGCGTCGTGGCCACGGGAATCTGCGTGCGCTCGGCGAATTCAAGCAGCTCCTTGTGCGCGCCGGCGGTGATGATGCCGCCACCGCAGTAAATCATCGGCTGCTTCGCGTTCGCGATGAGGCCGATCATTTCGTTCAAGGCCACGTCGTCCGCCTTGTAGTCGGTGCGGTAGCCGCGCAGCTTGATCTCGGTCGGGTAGATCGGCTGGGTCTCGGCGTTTTGGATGTTCTTCGGAATGTCGATCAGCACCGGGCCGGGACGACCGGATTGCGCAATGTAAAACGCCTCCTTCACGATGCGCGGGATATCGTTGATATCCATCACGAGGTAGCTGTGCTTCACCACCGGAAGCGTCATCCCGAACACATCCGTTTCCTGGAACGCTCCGCGCCCGATCATGTTCTGCGGCACCTGCCCGGTGATCGCCACCAGCGGAACGGAGTCCATGTAGGCGTCCGCGATACCGGTCAAAAGATTCGTCGCACCGGGACCGGAGGTCGCCATGCAAACACCGGCCTTGCCGGTCGCGCGGCCGTAGGCCTCCGCCGCAAACACCCCACCCTGCTCGTGCCGCGGCAGAATGGTCCGGATCTTCTTGGACCGCGTCAGCGCCTGGTGGATCGGCATCGATGCACCGCCGGGGTATGCAAAAATGACCTCCACCCCTTCGCGCTCCAGGCAGCTTACGAGAATGTCCGCACCGTTCATTTTCTTGCCGCGCTCGGGGGCGGCTTTTGCGGACGAGCGTTTGGTGGATTTGGTAGCCATAAGGAACCCAAGATGATCCGCTTTTCAGGCCCGGCAGGCAAGCAGAACCCTTGAAAAGTTCTGCGTCGCCAAACCACCTATTCGAAATCGAACAGCGCGCCGCCGGTCAGCGGAGCGGCCTCGCCGGCATCAGGCCCGCTGTTGCCCGTGGTGGCAGGCGCGGGCGAAGGGGAGGGATCCGGCTCCGTGGTGGAACAACCGGTGATCGCCGCCATGACGGCGGCGGTGACGAGAGGAACGAGCAGACGCGCAATCATTGGGCGACTGAATAGCGTGAATCAGTCGCCGGCGGAAGTTTTCTCGTCCGCGAAATGGGGAGCCGGCAGTCCCAGCGCTTTCGTGAGGAAGGCATAGGTTGCGGCCGATTCCTTGATCGACATCTCGAGCGGCTTTCCGGCGCCGTGGCCCGCTCCGACCTCGTGCCTCAGCAGGTAAACGCCCGGGCCGGCATCCGCCTGCAACGTCGCGACAAACTTGAACGCATGTGCCGGCACGACGCGATCGTCGCCATCGGCGGTCAGCACGAGAATGGGCGGGTATTTCGCGCCTTTCTTCACATTGTGCAAAGGACTGTAGGCACGCAGCCATTCAAACGCCTCCCGGCTCCCGGTCGCGTCGCCGTATTCCGGAATCCAGAACCGCCCCGTTCCAAAGCGCTGGTAGCGCAGCATGTCCGTCACCGGCACATGCGAGAGCACCGCGCCAAACAGGTCGGGCCTTTGCAACACGACCGCCGCGGTCAGCAGGCCTCCATTGCTCCCGCCCTTGATTGCCAGCTTCGAGGGCGACGTGACCTTGTCCGCAATGAGGCGCTCAGCCGCCGCGATGAAGTCATCGAAGACATTCTGCTTCTTTTCCAACCGGCCCGCATCGTGCCACTCCTCGCCATACTCCGCACCGCCGCGCAGATTCGCCACGACATACACGCCTCCCTGTTCGAGCCAGGGAATGATGAAGGAATTGAAACCCGGCTCGAGATTGATGGAGAACCCGCCGTAGCCATACAGGATCGTGGGATTCTCCCCGTTGCGCGACATGTCCTTGCGGTGTGTGACGAACATCGGCACACGCGTGCCATCCTTGCTCTCGAAGAACACCTGCTCAGTGATGTAGAGATCGGGATCGAACTTCACCGCGGAACGGTAAAACTCCGTCAGCTCCCCGTCTGCCAGCGCGTAGCGGTAGATGATTCCCGGAATCGTGTAACTGCTGAAGGTGAAGAAGAAGTCGTTGTTGTCGCGACGGCCGCTCACTCCACCGACGGATCCCTTGCCTAGCAGCGGCACCTCCGCGACGACTTTTCCGCTTCGATCGTGAACGCGCAAATTGCTGTGAACATCCTTCGTCGTGGTCACCACGAAGCGGTCGCCAACCATCGTGACATCGTCCAACAGCTCGTCCATCTCCGGGATCAACTCCCTCCAATGCTCACGCTGGGGCTGGTTGATATCGACTACGATCAAACGGCTGCGCGGCGCGGCGTCGTCGGTCACCACGTAGAACATGGGACCTTCATTTGCCACGACCACGAAGCTGGACTCCTCCAGCGGAAACACCTCACGAAAACCACCCTCACGACCTGGATCGCCCTCAATCTCGCGAACCCGGATGCCGGTCGCTGGATCCGTCCCCAGCGAGCTGTAGATGAGCAGGTATTTGCCGTCCTCGGTGACGGCCGGCGCAATGTCGACATCCGGTGTGTCGGGCAGCGAAAGAATCGGCCTGTCCTTCGACTGCGGATCTCCGAGTCGGTGCCAGTAGATCGTTGAGTTCTGGCGCGCCTCCGGATCGGGGAACTTGTTATACCAGAATCCCGAGTTGTCCGGCGCCCATGCGATCGTGGCAAATCGCATGTCCTTCAGCTCGTCCGACAAATCCTTCCCGGTTGCGACGTCGCGCACGTAAATCGTCTGGTTGTCGCTGCCTCCGACGCTCTTTCCGTAGGCAACCAGCGAGCCGTCCTTCGTAAAGGCCGTCTCCGACAGCGCCACCGTTCCGTCCTTGCTGAACGTGTTGGGATCGATCAGCACCTCGGGTTCGCCATCTTCGCCGCGCTGCTTGTAGACGACATAGTGCGGCTGGAGCCCGGAGTTTCGCGACGTGATCCACCACCCGCCATAGCGCCCCGGCATCGAGCGGCGCGGGTAGTTCATCAGCTTCCGCAGCCGGTCCTGATACGCCTTCTGCACCTCCCCCGGAATCCACGCCTCGGTGAGCGCGTTCTCCTGCTCGACGAATCGTCGCGTCTCCGGCGCGTCGGAATCCTCCAGTCCACGAAACGGGTCGGCCACCTTTTCGCCGAAGAAATCGTCCACCACATCGGAAGTCGGAACCTTCGGATAGTCGAGCGAAGTCATTACAGCGGCCGCGAGAATTGGGAGAAACACGAGCACGCGGCAGAACAGCATGAACTTTCGGGTCGCACAAGTCCGTGCCGCGTCACTAAAAGCGCTCATGGCACTCGAGCAACTCTTCGAAAACAACCGTCAATGGGCGGCGGAAATGGTCGCCCATGATCCCGGTTTTTTCGAAACGCTCGCCCGTCAGCAAAAGCCAAAATACCTCTGGATCGGCTGTGCCGACAGCCGCGTGCCCGCCAACGAAATCATCGGCCTGAAACCCGGTGAGGTCTTCGTGCATCGCAATGTCGCGAACCTCGTGCTTCACACGGATTTCAACTGCCTCTCCGTCGTCCAGTTCGCCGTCGAGGTGCTCAAGGTCGAGCACATCCTCATCACCGGCCACTACGGCTGCGGCGGCGTGCGCGCCGCGCTCGAGGAGAGCGAACTGGGACTCATCGACAACTGGCTCCACGCGATCGCGCTCCTCGCGAAACGCCATCGCGCCTTTCTCGACACCGCTCCCGATGAATCGGAGCGCGTGGACCGGCTCTGCGAGATCAATGTCATCGACCAGGTCTGGTCGCTCTGCAGCAACTCGCTCATCCGCTCCGCATGGGCACGCGGCCAGAAACTGAGCGTTCACGGCTGCGTCTACGGCCTGCGCGACGGCCTCCTGCACGACCTCGGCGTGACCGTTTCCTCAGCGAACGAGATCGAGTCCGTGTGCAGCGAGGGATTCAAGCGGGTCGCCGATCGCCATCGGTCGGAAAACGCCTGACAAACTCGGCACACAGCGCCGCGGTATCCTCGACGTGGCGCAGCGAGCCATCCGGCGCAAGCAGGCCGAACCCGTCCCCATAGGCCGCACCGTTCACCACGCAAAGATCGACGCGGGCCTCCGCGATCTGCCGGGCCCCCGCCGCGACCGCGTCCTCACGCGTGCCGTTCAATTCGTATTTCCACCCGACGATCGTCGCCTTGGGAAAAACCTCGCGCAGGAGCGGCAGAATCTTCCTCGCCGGTTTGAGGGTGATCATCAACCCGCCGCTGCGACTCGGAATTTTCGCATCCGTCTGCACGGCACCCGTCGCGTCCGTCACCGTATCCACTTCGTAATCGCAAAGCGCCGCAGCGTGCAGGACGACATCGGCCGTGCTGGCGAGCTGCAAACGCCCCGCTAGGTCGTCGTTGGTTGAAAACGGCACGCACTTCACCGAAGGCAGCAGCGGAACCTGCGTCGTCGCGAGCTCCCCTTTCAGACACAGCACCGAATGCCCTGCCCGCGAAAGCGCGTTCGAGAGTTCCACTCCGAGCCGGCCCGAGGAAAAATTCGTGATGCGCCGCACCTGGTCGATCGGTGCATGGGCCGGCCCGCAGGTGACAATCACACGCATTCCCGCCTCATACTGCAGCAGAGCGGATTTTCAAAGCATCCATCCCGCCGGGCGGGCACGGCACCCCGGAGCGGAATCCCCGCTACGCCGTCTCGCGCGGCTTCATGTGCGGGAAGAACAGGACGTCGCGAATCGACTCCGCCCCCGTGAGCATCATCACGAGCCGGTCGATGCCGATCCCGATGCCTCCCGCCGGCGGCATTCCGTATTCGAGCGCCTCGAGGAAATCTCCGTCGAGTTTTTGCGTCTCGCCGCCGCTCTGCTCCTCGAGTCGCTGCCGCTGCACGATCGGATCGTTCAGTTCGGAATAGCCCGGCGAAATCTCCTGTCCGTTGATGACGAGTTCGTAAACATCGACGACCGACGGGTCCTCCGCATTCTGCTTCGCCAGAGGCACGAGCTCCTTTGGACAATGCGTCACGAAGAGCGGGTCCATCGTCTTCTCCTCGATCATCTTTTCGAAGAGGTGCTGCGTGACTTCGAAATCGGCAACGCACTGCCGCACATCGAGCCCCATCTCCTCGGCACGCTCACGCCGGATCTGCGGCGAGAGTTCATACCAGTCGGGCACGACGCTCCGGATGAGATCGGCATAGCGGGCCCGCTTCCACGGCCGCTCGAGATTGATCGTCTTCGTCACGTTGCCCTCCGCGTCCTTGTGCTCGATCTTCAACCCACCGCAGATCGTCAGCGCGAGATGGCAGATCAGCTCCTCGACGAGGTCCGCCATCTTCTCGAAGTCGGCAAACGCCCAGTAGGCCTCGAGCATCGTGAACTCCGGATTGTGCCGGCGCGAGATGCCCTCGTTGCGAAAATTGCGATTGAGCTCGAAGACCTTAGGGAATCCACCGACGAGCAGCCGCTTCAAATACAGCTCGGGCGCAATGCGCAGATACAGGTCCATGCCGAGTGCGTTGTGATGCGTCTTGAACGGCTCGGCCGCGGCGCCACCGGCGATGGCCTGCATCATCGGCGTCTCGACTTCGAGGAATCCACGATCCTCGAGGAATCGCCGGATCTCCCGCACGATCGCGATGCGCTTGTGAAACACTTCGCGCGACTCCGGATTCGCGATGAGATCGAGATAACGCTGGCGATACTTGATCTCGGTGTCCTGCACGCCGTGCCACTTGTCCGGCAGCGGCTTCAGCGACTTCGCCAGCACCGTCAAGTTCTTTACGCGGATCGTCGGCTCGCCCGTGCGCGTGATGAAGCCCTCGCCTTCGACGCCGATGAAATCGCCAATGTCCAGATTCTTGAAGATCGCGAAGGCCTCGTCACCGATTTCCTTCGCGTGAATGAAAATCTGAATCCGTCCCGGCAAGTTGCCCGATCCCGAGGAATCCGAGAGATCGAGAAACTGGCTCTTGCCCATGTCGCGATGCGCGGTGATGCGACCCGCCGCGCGCAGGGCGGCCCCTTCCGCAAACTTGGCGCGAACTTCGGCAATGGTGCCATCGGTCTCAAAGCGCTGGCCAAATGGATCGACACCCGCAGCGCGAATGGCGTCGAGTTTCTGTCGACGAATGGCGAGCAATTCGGAGAGAGGCGTGGATTCCATGAGAGCCCTGCAGCTTGTCGCAGCGTCACGGAGCGCTCAATGGAAAACTCCATCGAAGAGGCTTCCCACCATGCGCCACCGGCACTCGATCACGGGAGTCACAAAAAAGGCCGGCGGAGCTTGTCCGCCGGCCTTTGATCGCCTGGCAATCAACTATGCGTTGGCGCGGCGGCGACGACGGGCGGTCGCAATGACAACCACGAGTCCTCCCACCATCACCATCGCGAACTGCGACGGCTCCGGAATGGCGCTGAACTGCACCACGCCATTTGCGTCGAGCCCTGTCACCGTGAAGCCGGCAAGCTGAATCGCGTCCAACTGGCTCAGCGTGAGGCCCGAGCCGTTCGAGAAGCTCAGCGTGTCCACGCCAACCTCGAAGTTCTCGAGCACCAGGCTTCCGCTCCAGGTCGCGCCGCTGCTGTCCGCAAACACCAGCGAGTTGGCGCCCGGCACGAGACCGAAGTTGATCGTGGCTGTGCCGTCCAGAGCCAGAGCGCCCATCGTGTCGCTGAAACCGGCGAGATCCAGCGTCGCCGAATTCAGCGTGAGGTCTGAAGCGTCGGCGATCACATCATCGGCGCCGAGAGCCAGCGTGCCCGCCTGGACCACCGTGGCACCTGCGTAGCCGTTCGCACCGGACAACGTGAGCGTTCCATCACCGACTTTCGTCAACCCACCGGCGCCGCTCATGCCATGGGCGATGGTAATCTCGAACCCGTTCGTGTCGAAGATCGCTCCACCCTCGAGCACATTCAGCGTCAGGACACCCGATCCGGTTCCCTCCGCCATTCCGATGAAGTTCGCACTCGACGCGCTCGCCTGAATGGTGCCGCCATTGAAATTGACGATGCCGGTGCCGGACGTGGCGTTCTTCTGGATGCTGCCAACGGTCACCACCCCTCCATTGAAGTTCAACGTGCTGTTGCCTTCATTCATGCGAATCCCGTTCGCCGATGTGATGTTCCCGGAGTTCATGTTCAATGTTCCGGTGCCGGCGAGCTGGGTCGGCCCCTGTCGCGACGCGAGGTTCAACGAACCTCCCCCCAGCGTGATACTGCCGCCATTCACGTTGAGTGTGCCGTTGCCGGTCGTGACTGTTTCGCTCGTGTTGCGTCCAATGGACAGGTTGGCGCCTCCTCCGAAAACCAGCTCGGCACCACTTTCGACATTCAACGTTCCCGTGCCGCCGGCCTGCGGAGAGCCCAGGTTGTCCCCACCGACGAGGAAGACCGTCCCGCCATTGTGAATCCACAGGGCATTGTTTGAAAGAGTCAGCGTGCCCGTTCCAGTCGTGCCGATTCCCACAAAGCCTGTCGAGGTCACGACCGACTCTCCGCCGGAAACCGACATCGTGCCTTGAGACGTGTTCGGCGCGGTCGCCGTGGCGGGCCCACCACCAACACGAAAATCCACCGTTTGCAGCGAGCCGCCGGTCATCGTCCAACTGCCAACGGCACCGGCCTGACGGCCGGAGATTCCACCCGCGTTCAGGATCAGCTGACCGCCTGTTTGGATAAAGGAACCCGTGGCCGTGCCATAATTGCTCTGGCCTGCCCACAGTTGGGACACAGTAATCGAGCCATCCGACAACGTAGCCGTCCCGCCGTTGCTGACGACCGCGTTGTCACCACCACCAGGCAGGACGCCTCCGGCCCAATTTGCCGGGTCCAGAAAATCACCTTCGGCAACGTCCCACATAATATCCGCAGCACGGGCGGAGATTGCAGTGGCAATGCATGACAGAACGATAAGTAAGCGAGGGGGTATCTTCATTGTAAGGGGGTGCAAAGCTGACCGGCACTATCGCTGATCCGAAGCGACCGTCCATGAGATCACCCACCCCACTTACTGAGATCCTTTACGCACTCGCAGATGGGCGAAAGTTGGCTGCTCAGCAGCGAAGCGAAGGCGCGAAACCGTGTTCGCTCCCCTGTCTGATCCACCATTTCGTTGCGAATCCCCTCTCGCGACGCGCTTCAAAAGCCAGTTGTCTTTCCGATCAATTGCCCGGCGCGAGCATTCGGCCGACGAATCCCACGCGTCCCGGCGCGTCAGGCACCAACCTCATCCCCTTCGCCGACAAACATCGCGGCAACCATTCGTCGCGCGTCGTGCTGAGAATCAGCACAACATGCGCGGCGGGCTGCGCAAAGGCGCATCGACCCGCCGCGAAAAGAACGGACCTATTTCCTGCCTTCCTCGGCGAGCTTCTTGATCAGCTCCGTCTCGGCCGGATCATACGGTGTGCCATCGGGACGGAAGATGTCGTGGAACCACACCTCCGGCTCGCCTTCATCCGCGGTTTTCCAAGTATCCCAACCATGGATGGTGTTCGTCTTTCCGGCGACGAATCCCCAGTTGTAGGCGCCAATATTTCGCTCGTGGAAATACGGCAGGATCGCCTCAAACGTGCTGCCTGCGGTGCGCGCCATGTATTCCGTGCAAACCACGGGCCGGCCATACCGGAAGAGCGCCTCGGCCATCTCCTTCGTTTTATCCAGCGTCGTGTAGGCGTGGAAGGTGATGATGTCGCTGTTTTCGAGCTGGAACTTGTTCAGCGGAGAAAGCTTCTCGGGATCGGTCCACCAATCGCCCGTCCAGACCCCCGCCGTGAGCGGCTGCGAGGGATCCATTTCCCGCGCCCACGCGAAGACCTTCGTGAGCAACTTCAGGCTGAGCTCCTCCTTGTTCTTCGGCTCGAGTGGACGGTAGTGATCGTTGTTCAGGTTGCCCGGCTCGTTGTAGAGGTCCCAGGCGAGGACCCGCTTGTCGTCCTTGAACCTCGCAATGACCGCCTGGATGTAAGGCTTTACCTCCGTGTCCCAGCTCGCCTCATTCTGCAGGATCGCACGACCCGGACTCTGCACCCAGCCGGAGTTGTGCACGCCCGGTGTCGGTGCAGGCTGCGGGCCCGGTTTGGGATCCGGATTCCAGACATCATCGAGCAAAACGAGCAGCACGCGAATGCCATGCTTGTCCGCGATCGAAAGAAATTCATCGACGCGATTCAGGAACGCCTCCTTGTCCTGCTTCCACGCGAGGTCGTGAAGGTAGACCCGCATCGTGTTCATGCCGATGTTCTGCGCCCATCCCAATTCCTTGTCGATCTCCTCGGGCGGAAAAGTCTCTGCATCCCAGAACTCGAGCTGGTTGATGACGCTGGCGGGACTGTAATTCGCCCCGACCAGCCACGGCAGTGAGTCATACCAGGCATTGGCCTTTTCCTTGGACCACTGTTCGGTCTCGGCAAAGGCAGTCATCGAGGCGACAAGGGAGAGAACAAGAGGGACACGGAACTTCATGCCCGCATAAGCTAGGCGGGACTCCCGCCATCTCCAAGAAAAACGGAGCGTCTAGGACTCCGCGCGAAGAACCACAACCTTCCGACGCTTTGACCAGTTCCCCGCCGCATCCTTCGCACGAACGCGGAATACGGTCCGCCCCCGGTTCACATCCAGCACCTGATACCACTGCGCACGCCGCTTCCGAATGGACTGTCGATGGACCCGCCCTTCGCCTCGAATCTCCACTTCATCAACCTTGCGGTTGTCTTGGACGGTGCCGTTCAGGATCACGAAGTCGTAGGGCGTCCTCAACGGCTTGAAGCCGTGAACCCGGATTCGCGGCGGGCGTGAATCGCCATGCTTTGGATTTTTCGGGGTAGGTTCAGGTGTCGGTGGAGCCGGAGTTGGCGTCGGGTCGGGCGTCGGGTCGGGCGTCGGGTCGGGCGTCGGGTCGGGCGTCGGGTCGGGCGTCGGGTCGGGCGTCGGGGACGGCGTCG
>Ga0182743_1001433_pt1 | contig 23408 bp, 19 predicted proteins | sample eDN3rd30CKraftOP_FD_128522 | JGI IMG/M metagenome (GOLD analysis project Ga0182743, IMG submission 128522) | Enriched Organic Plus compost microbial communities from Emeryville, California, USA - eDNA 3rd pass 30_C Kraft OP (version 2) (version 2) ... | reverse complement strand
GGTGACGTGGATGTAGTCACGCACGCAGGTGCCGTCGGGCGTGGGGTAATCGGTGCCGAAGATATCCATCTTGGCGCGCTGGCCGAGGGCGGTCTGGCAGGCGACCTTGATGAGGTGGGTGGCCAGCGGGGTCGACTGGCCGGAGCGCTTCTTGGGATCGGCGCCTGCCACGTTGAAATAGCGCAGCACGCCATAAGTGATCGGATGCGCCGCCGCGACATCGGCCAGCATCCACTCGGTCATGAGCTTGGAGCGGCCATAGGGCGACATGGGCGAAAGCGGGTAATCCTCGACCACCGGCTCGAGCCCGGTCATGCCGTAGACGGCGGCGGTGGACGAGAAGATGAAGTGCTTGACCCCGCCCTTGACCGCGGCCTCGATGAGGTTGCGGGAGGCGGCGGTGTTGTTGCCGTAATACTTGAGGGGGTCGGTTACTGATTCCGGTACCACGATCGATCCGGCGAAGTGCACGATTTCGGTGATCTTGTGTTTGGCGATGAGATCGCCGACAAGGCCCATGTCGCCGACATTGCCCTGGACGAGGGTGGCGCGGTGATCCACGGCCCAGTCGAAACCGGTGACGAGATTGTCCAGAACGACGACCTCCTCATTGGCATCGGCAAGCCGAAGAACCATATGACTGCCGATATAACCGGCGCCGCCCGTAACCAAAACCGCCATTACTGCCTCTGATTAACTACTTTCGATGCAATCTAGACCGACTGCGTTGAGATAGCATTACACTACCCACCTAGCACGGAGTCCCCCATTGCCGAACCGCGTTCGTACGGCCGTTTTCCCCGTAGCAGGCCTTGGCACCCGCTTCCTGCCGGCCACCAAAGCCATGCCGAAGGAAATGCTGACCGTCGTCGACCGTCCGCTGATCCAGTATGCAGTGGATGAGGCCCGCGAAGCCGGCATCGAGCACCTGGTTTTCGTCACCGGGCGCAACAAGGGCGTCATCGAGGACCATTTCGACCGTCAGTACGAGCTGGAACACACACTCGAGATTCGCGGCAAGACCGAGGCATTGTCCGAACTCCAGAAGGATCTGCCTTCCGCCGGCCAGACGAGCTTCACCCGCCAGCAGGAGCCGCTTGGGCTCGGCCACGCCGTGTGGTGCGCGCGCGAACTGGTGGGCAACCAGCCCTTCGCGCTGCTGCTGCCGGACATGGTGTTCAAGGCCAAGCCGGGCGTCCTCAAGCAGATGATGGACGCCTACGAGGAACGCGGCGGCAACATCATCGGCGTCGAGGAAGTCGATCCTTCCGAGGTGTCGTCCTACGGCATCGTGGCGCGCGGCGAGGGCCCCGATACGGGCTTCCCGATCACCGGCATGGTGGAAAAGCCCAAGGTGGGCGAAGCGCCCTCGAACCTTTTCATTTCGGGCCGCTACATCCTCCAGCCCGAGATTTTCGCGCTGCTCTCCGAGCAGACCAAGGGCGCGGGGGGGGAAATCCAGCTCACCGACGCCATGCAACGCCTGATGCATACCCAGCCGTTCACCGGCGTGAAGTATGAGGGACGCGTCTTCGACTGCGGCTCGAAGCTGGGCTTCCTCACGGCCAATGTGGCCTTCGCGCTGGATCGCCCGGATATCGCGGGGGATTTCATGACGGAAATCCGCAAGCTGGCACTGGATGGGACGCTGGGCTGAGCGTTAGCGAGCAGTGCTGAACTTTCCGGGGCGAAGACCCGGCTGAGGCGTGATTTGGCAAACAATCTTCCCCGGACTTGATCCGGGGGCCTGTTGCGCCCCTCCACTCGAGTGGAGATATCCGTGGGCCCCGGCTCTTCGGCCGGGGAAGTAAGGGGGTGGGGATGGATCGGGGGGTGAATGGCCGCCCCAGAGGCACTCCTTAGTCCCGCCGCTTCCAACTCTACCGTTTTCTACCCCTACCGCTCCAACCCTACCGCTTCGGCGCGCTCTCCCTGATCGGGCCGGCCACGGCGTTGAGCATGGCGTTGGTGATCGATTGCTCGAGCTTGAAATAGCCCTTCCAGGGGTCCGGGCCTTTCGCGCGTTCGGCGGCCTGGGGGAGTGAGAATTCGTTGGCGCGTTCGATGGTTTCGAGCTCTTCCCAGGTGACGGGCGTTGCCACCGGTGCCCCCTCACGCGAGCGGGTGGAATAGGGCGCGATGGCGGTCGAGCCGCGTTCGTTGCGCAGGTAGTCGATGAACATCCGGCCCTTGCGCTTTTCCTTGGAGAGGGCCGTGGTGAAGCGGTCGGGTTCGGCGTCGGCCATGGCCTGGGCGAAGGTCTTGCAGAAGAGCTTGACCTCCGGCCATTCGGTGCGTCGCACCAGTGGCGCGATGACGTGGATACCCTTGCCGCCGGTGAGCATGGCGAAGCTCTTGAGGCCCCAGGCTTCGAGCCCCTTGCGGATATCGAGTGCAGCGGCGCGGACTCGCTCGAAGCCGAGGCCTTCGTCGGGATCGATATCGAAGATGATGCGCTCGGGGTTTTCGATCTTGTCGCGCCGCGAACCCCAGAGGTGGAATTCGAGCGTGTTCATCTGCACGGCGGCGACGATGCCGGCCAGGTCATCGACGTAGAAATAGCTTTCCTTCTCGCCATCCTTCTCGGCGATCTGGACGGTTTTCATCGCCGGCGGGAAACCGCCCGTATCGTGCTTCTGGAAGAAACAGGCCTTGGCGCGCCCCTGCGGACAGCGAACGAGGCTGAGCGGGCGGTCGACGATATAGGGCAGCATGGCGTCGGCCACGGCGTCGTAATAGGCGACGAGTTCGCCCTTGGTGACCCCCTGCCCCGGATAGGCCACGCGATCGGGGCTGGTGAGGTTGACGCCCAGCCGCTCGGCAGCGGCCACGCCTCTTGCGGGATCGAGATGCTGCACGCGCGCTCCTTCCGCTTTCGACGGCGCGTCCTCCGGGGGCGGGGACGCCGCCACTTCCATCTTAACAGAGCGCGCCGGCTTGTCTTCCCTCAGCCCAAGGAAGGACGGATGCCGCAGCGCGCCATCGGGCGTGACCTCGGTATAGGCGATCTCGGCCACCAGTTCCGGCTCGACCCAGCGGGCGACCCGGGCAATGTCACGCGGCGCGTTGACGAAGGGGGAATCCTTGCGGGCGCGCTTGTCGAGCGCGGCCTGCAGGGCCGCGGCGTCCTTTTCCGAAAAACCCGTGCCGACGCGGCCGTGATAGACGAATTTGTCGTCGTCCCAGGCGCCCAGGAGGAGCGAGGCGAAAGTGCGTTTCTTCTCGGAGGGACGCCAGCCGCCGATGACGAACTCCTGGCGCTTGAGACACTTGATCTTGAGCCAGGACTTGGTGCGCTCGCCCACGTATCGGGAATTGGCGCGCTTGGCGATGACGCCCTCGTGGCCGGCCGAGCAGAGCGCATTGAGCACCTGCTCGCCATTGCCCTCGATATGCTCGGAGAACTGGACCGGCGAGGACTTGTCCACCTTGCCCAGGAGCTTCTTGAGCCGCGCCTTGCGCTCGGTGAGCGGCAATTCGCTCAAATCCTCGCCATCCCGCTCGAGGATATCGAAGACGAAATAAACCAGCGGGCTGCCATTGGAGAGCGCCGCCTTGAGGGTGGAGAAATCCGTGTGCCCCTCCCGGTCGAAGGCGCAAAGCTCGCCATCGATGAGAGCGCTGCCGCCGGTAATGTGGGTGAGCGGCTCGCGGATGGCGGCGAACTGGGTGGTCCAGTCGTTGCCGTTGCGGGTGTAGAGGCGAACCTCCTCGCCCGCCAGCGCGGCGAGGCACCGGTAGCCGTCATACTTCATCTCGAAGAGCCAGCCCGATCCTTCGGGAACGGTGTCGACGAGGGTCGCGAGTTCGGGCGGGCGGAAGTCGGGGAGCGCGACTTCATGGCCATGGGTCCAGACCTTGGGCTTGGCCGGTTTCTTCTTCGAGGCCAGACCCTCGGCGATGGCGGTGAGATCGCGCCCGGTCTCGACGCTGGTCTTGTTGTCGGCGACGAGCGCGTCGCCGTTCTCGGTGGCATAGCGGTCGCGATGCTTGATGAGCAGCCAGTTTTCCCTCTTGCCCCGGTCGCGCCCCTTCATGTGCACCAGCACCCATTCGCCCTTCATGCGCCGGCCGTTAAGCTTGAACTGAGGTCGCCCTTTTCGAGCCCTTCATGCGGATCGCCGATCGGCTCCCAGGTCCCCTCATCCCAGAGCATCACCGTGCCCCCGCCATACTGGCCTTCGGGTATCGTGCCCTCGAAATGGGCGTAGTCGAGCGGGTGATCCTCGACGCGCACGGCCAGCCTCTTGTCGGCCGGGTTGCTGGAGGGGCCGCGCGTCACCGCCCAGCTCTTGAGCACGCCATCGAGTTCGAGCCGGAAATCCCAGTGCATGCGGGTGGCGTCGTGCTGCTGCACGACGAATATGCCGCCGGCGGCCTTTCCCGGCTTGCCGCGCGCCTTGCCGGATGGCTCGCGGGTCTTGGCGAAGTCACGCTTGGCGCGATAATCGGTGAGGAGGTCCCTGGCCCTGGCGAGCGCCATTTTCAGCTCGCCTTCCGCCGACTGGCCGCGGCCTTGGGCTTGGCGGCACCGGTTTCGAGGCTCTTCTTCAAGGCCGACATTAAGTCGACCACATTGCTGCCCTCGGCGCGCTTTTCGGGCGGCTCGACATCGGTGGTGATCTTCTTGCCCTTGGACTTGAGCTTGCGCGCGATGAGCTCGCGCAGCGCCGCCTCGTAATGGTCCTTGTAATTGTCGGCGTCGAAAGGCGCCGTCTTCTTGTCGATCAGCGCCTCGGCCACCTCGACCAGCTCCTTGTCGGCCTTGCCCTTGCCTATGGTCGAGAAATAGCTGTCGGACTTCCTGATCTCGTCCTCGTAATGGAGCGTTTCGAGGAGAAGGCCGGTGCCCGAGGGGCGGATGGCGACGAGGTATTCCTTGCCGCGCAGCGTCAACTGGCCGATGCCGATCTTCTGGGTGTCGCGCAGCGCGTCGCGCACCACGCGGAAGGCGTCTTCGGCCAGATCGTCGGCCGGCACCACGAAATAGGGCTTGTCGTAATAGATCGGATCGATGTCGCAGGCGCCCACGAACTGGGTGAGTTCGAGCGTCTTGCGCGTCTCGAGCTTGACGGCATCGAGCTCCTTGTCGGTGAGCAGGACATAGTCGCCCTTCTCATACTCGAAGCCCTTCATGATCTCGTCCTTGTCGACCGGTCCGACGCCCGCCACCACCTTCTCGTAGTGGATGGGCTTGCCGGTCGGCTCGTGAATCTGGCGGAAGGTGGGTTTGGCATTGGCCTTGGTCGCCGAATAGAGCTCGACCGCGATCGAAACCAGCGACAGGCGAAGCTGCCCTTTCCATATGGGCCGTGCAGCAGGCATTCTTCCCTCGCATGAGGTGTGGATAGCCTCAGGAGAACGGGGTTTCAGGCCAATCGTTCCCCTCGCCATGCATTGCGGGAACGCTCTGAATTCCCTACATCTTCGGCAGCAAAGCCTGTGGGAGACGAAAGATGGAATTTGCGCTCGATGGATTGAGCATCGCGCTGATCGCAGTCGGTATCCTCGTGATCCTGGTACTGTTCTCAGGCGTGAAGACGGTCCCGCAGGGATACAATTACACAGTCGAGCGCTTCGGCCGCTATACGCGCACGCTCAGGCCCGGCCTCAACCTCATCGTTCCCTTCGTCGATTCCATCGGCAAGAAGATGAACGTGATGGAGCAGGTGCTCGACGTGCCGCATCAGGAAGTCATCACCAAGGACAATGCCTCGGTGACCGCCAACGGCATCACCTTCTACCAGGTGCTCGACGCAGCGGCGGCCGCCTATGAAGTGGCCAATCTCGAACTCTCCATCCTCAACCTCACCATGACCAATATCCGTACCGTCATGGGCTCGATGGACCTGGATGAGCTGCTCTCCAACCGCGACGAGATCAACCACCGCCTGCTCAAGGTCGTGGACGCCGCCGTTTCCCCATGGGGCATCAAGATCACCCGTATCGAGATCAAGGACATCGATCCGCCCAAGGACCTCGTCGATTCCATGGGCCGGCAGATGAAGGCCGAGCGCGAGAAGCGTGCGGCAATCCTGGAAGCCGAGGGCCGCCGCCAGGCCGCCATCCTTCAGGCCGAAGGCGCCAAGCAGGCCCAGGTGCTGGAAGCCGAGGGCCGGCGCGAAGCCGCCTTCCGCGACGCCGAGGCCCGCGAACGCTCCGCCGAAGCCGAAGCCAGGGCGACGCAGGTGGTGTCGGACGCCATTGCCTCGGGCAATGTGCAGGCCATCAACTACTTCGTGGCCAACAACTACATCAAGGCGCTCGAAGGTCTGGCCCGCTCGCCCAACCAGAAGGTGCTGATGCTGCCGGTGGAAGCCTCCAGCGTCATCGGCGCGATCGGCGGCATTGCCGAGATCGCCAAGGAAACCTTCGGCTCGGGCTCCGGCCCGCGCAACACCACGAGCCGTCCGCCTTCGACCGGCTCGCAGCAATAGGAAGAGGAGTTCCGCCATGACCGCCCTGAGCTGGATAGCGACTTACGGGGCCTGGGCCTGGGTTGTAGGCGGCCTCATCCTTCTGGGACTCGAACTCGTGCTGCCCGGCGGCGTCTTCGTCTGGCTGGGCGGCGCGGCAGTGGTGACCGGCCTCGTCTCGCTGGTCTATCCGATGGACTGGAGCCTCGAATTCGTCTTCTTCGCCGTACTGGCGCTGGTGGCGATCTTCGTCTGGCTGCGCTTCGTGCGCCCGCGCCCCAAGGCGACGGACAATCCGTTCCTCAACCAGCGCGCCTCCCGTTTCATCGGCCAGGAACTGGTGCTGGACGAGCCGATCACGGCCGGCTACGGGCGCGTGGCCCTTGGCGACAGCGTCTGGCGCGTCAGCGGCCCCGACCTCGCCGCAGGCACGCGGATCAGGATCGTGGGCGCGGACGGCGCCGTGCTCAAGGTCGAGGCGGCCTGACCGCCTCGCTTACGGCGTGAGCCCGACCGGCACCGGCGGCTCTTCGTACATCACCAGGATCTCGATGCGCTGGTTGGACGAGAGATAGGGATCGTTCGGGAAGAACGGCTCGGAATCGCCGCGCCCGACGACGCTGTTGATGTGATCGTCCGATAGACCGAACTCTTCGAGTATCTGCCGCGCGACATTGGCGCGATCGAAGGACAGGTCCCACTTGCCGTAACGCGGATTGGGATACAGCGCGCCGGACATGGTGTGGCCGGTAATGCGGATCTGGTTGGGCATGCGGTTGAGGAGCGGCGCCATGGCCGCGATGGCCTTGCGCGTCACCTCATAGGGATATTTCGACCCATCCGGGAACATCGCCCGCCCCTGCTGGTCGGCGATCACGATGTTGATCCCGTCCTCGGTTTCCTGCACGACGAGGTTTTCCGAAATCGCGGTGATGTCGGGCTGGTCCTGCCAGGCCTGCCTGAGGCTGGCCGCGGCCAGCGAATACATGGCCGCGCGCTCGGCGTCGGTCCGCTCGTTGGTAAAGGTCTCAGCCTCCTGGCCTTGCGCCTGCCGGTCCTCGCGATCCTTGGTGGCGAACTCCGATTCCGCCTCGGTGGACTGCTCGGCCAGATGCTTGGGGTAGGGTCGCAGCGGATTGCCACTGCGCTCGATCATGCCCGCCTTGTCATCGACGATGGTGATGCCGAAGGCATCCTTCACCGAGCCCGAGGCCTGGGCCAGCTTTTCCTGATCCTGCACCGAGAACGAGAGCAGCATCACGAAGAAGGCCATGAGGAGGCTCATGAGGTCCGCGAACGAAATGACCCACGAGCCGCTATGGCCGCCACCGGCGGCCTGTTTGCGCTTTATCATTGCCGGAACTCCCCGCTCAGGCCGCATAGAGCAGCTTGTCGCGGTCGTGCAGCGGCAGGAAGCTGGCCAGCTCGTCGCGGATGGCGGTCGGGTTGCGGCCCTCGCGGATCATGACCAGCGCCTCGATGATCATGGTGCGGTTGGTGCCCTCCTCCTGCGCGCGATGGGCGAGCTTGTCGGAAATGGGCAGCGCGATGACGTTGGAAATCGCGGCGCCGTAGAAGGTCGCCAGCAGCGCCACGGCCATGCCCGGCCCGATCTTCTTGGGATCGTCCATGTGGCCGAACATCGAGACGAGGCCGATTAGGGTGCCCACCATGCCCATGCCGGGCGCGGTGTCGCCCAGCGTCTTGAAGATCTTGTGGCTTTCCTCGGTGCGTTCGTAATCGAGATCGCGTTCGCGCTCGAGCGAGGTGCGGATCGCCTCGGCGGTGAAGCCGTCCGCGATCATGCGCACGCCACGCTGGAAGAAGGGATCGGTAAGCCGCACCTGTTCGAGGGCGATCGGCCCCTGCTTGCGCATCTTGTCGGCCACCTCGGCGATCTGGTCGATGATGCGGGTAGTCGAGACGGGCTTGTAAAAGAGCGCGCTCTTGAGCCCCATGACGATGGCCGTGCCGAAACTCTGCAGCGTATAGCGCACGAGGATCGCCATGGTGGCGCCGCCGACGACGACCAGGGCAGGCAATATGTTGACGAAGGAGAGCGGGCTCGATCCCTCAAGGAGGATCGCCGCCAGCAGCACGACGAGGCCGCCGACGAGGCCGATAAGAGTGGCAATATCCATTTGCGCCAAAATCCCTTGCGCTAAAAACTGGTCTTCTGACCTTGGCGCGATGATGGGAGGCGGACGATAATTTGCCTTTAAGCGCTGCGGTAAATTGCCGGTAAAGCCGATCGGTAAAATTGGAAAACCTTTGTTAACCAAAAACCGCAATGTTTGCTTAACCATCCTCGTCCGGAGCGGCTGATTTGGGCTGGCCGAAATTCCCCGCAATCGCCTGCGCGGCCACGCTTTCGCTGTGGCCGGTCGCGATCGCCTATGCGGGCGACGGCTCCTACGCGGACAACCCCGATATCCTGCGCGACGGCTACAAGGTGGATTGGGTTCCGGCCAACGCGCCCCTGCCCGGCGAAGGTCCGGCGGAGGACATGGGCCTACCCTTCCGCACCGACTGGAGCCTGTCCCTGCGCGGCGCCTACCAGCACGACAATGGCGGGGACCATTACGAGGCCCTGATCGTTCCCCAGGCCTCGCTGACGCGCGTCTTCGAGCGCGGGCAGCTCTCGGCCAATACCGAGGCCGAACTCGGCAAGCTCGATGGCGACGCCGTGCGGATCAACGCGTTGCGCCTCGCGATTGCCGGCGATTACCGGCTCGACAGCCTCACCCAGGCCAGCGGCAGTCTCAGCTTTTCCCGCGCTCAGGACAGCGTGCTCAACGCTGCGGCTGACGTGGCACAGACGCCAGTGGTGACGAGTGCCGAGGCCGATGGCACGGTTACGCGCCAGTTCGGCAAGCTTTCGGTGGCGCTGCGCGGCAGTTTCGGGCGCACGGTCTATGAGCCCACGACACTCATCGACGGGACCTTGCGCGACAACGGCTATCGCTCGAGCACCTATTTCGGAGGCGGACTGCGGGCCGGCTGGGAGCTGACGCCGATCTTCACCTTCTTCGGCGATGCCAGCGTGCAGCGGAACCTCTACGACGCGATCTCGCCCTCGGTAGGCGTCAAGACCGACAACTACGATACGGCGCTACGCGTGGGCGTCTCGGGCAAGTGGCAGGATCGGCTGGAGGCCGAGGTTTCGGGCGGGCTGGGCTTCGTCAACTATGACGATGCCGGGCTCAGGCAGGTTTCGACGACGCTCTACGATGCGAGCGTGACCTACCGGCCCGACCCGACGATCGCCATCCGCGGCGCGCTGGGAACGGCCTTCGTGCCGCCGAGCGACAACATCGCCAGCACGCGCGTCGAATATCGCGCGACGCTGGACGCCAGCTATCAGATCAACGCCTGGCTGGCGTTGCGGGCAAACGCTGCCTGGTCGCAGGTGCGGTATGAGGATGGGTCGAGCCCGGATACCAGCTATGGCGTCGGGGTTGGGGCGGATTACACGCTCAACCGGCATACGGTGCTGACGGCAGATTATGGGTTCGCGCACACGGAAGATGCCCCGAACCCGGCGCGCGACGCGCATCGCGTGACGCTGGGGGTTACGTTCAAGAAGTAGGGCTGGGGCTCGGTGCGCCTCGCCCTCGTTTCCCCCGATCCCCCTTTCGTTCACTGCGCCTTCCACCCGCTCGTTCTTCCCCGGCCGTAGAGCCGGGGCCCACGGATGGCGCCACTCGGGTGGAGAGGGACAATAGGCCCCGGGTCTTCGCCCGGGGAAGCAAGGGGGTGGGGGTGGGTTATGGGGACGAAGGATCGATCCCCTCATCCGCGCTTCGGGCACCTTCTCCCACAGGGGAGAAGGATGGGCGGTGCGTCGCACTGGTGGCCTAGAGCCAGCCCTGCAGCTCCTTGCGGACGACCTGCTCAAGCATGTCCATGCCGCCGGGGGTAGCGTTGAGGCAGGGGATGTAGGCGTAGCGTTCGCCGCCGCCGTGCATGAACTCTTCCTGGCCGGTGATGGCGATTTCCTCGAGGGTCTCGATGCAATCGGCGGCGAAGGCGGGGGCGAGGATGGCGATCTTCTTGATGCCCTTGCTCGGAAGCGACTTGAGGGTCTCGTCGGTATAGGGCTCGAGCCATTCGGCGCGGCCGAAACGGCTCTGGAACGTGACCATGATGCGGCTCTCGTCCCAACCCAGCTTTTCGCGTACGAGCCGGGTCGTCTTGAGGCACTGGCAGTGGTAGGGGTCGCCCTTCTCCAGATATTCCCGCGGCATGCCGTGATAGGACGTGATCACGAGGTCAGGCTCGAAATCGAGCGCGGCGACGCCGTCGCGAATACTGTTGGCTAGGGCCTCGATATAGGCGGGCTCGGCGAAATAGGCAGGCGCGGTACGCACGGCGGGCTGCCAGCGCATCTTTGCCAGGGCCTCGAAGGCCTTGTCGTTGGCCGTGGCCGTGGTCGTTGCCGAGTATTGCGGATAGAGCGGCACGAGCAGGATCTTCTGGCAGCCGGCCTTCTGCAGCGCCTCGATGCGCGAGGCCGTCGAGGGATTGCCGTAGCGCATGGCATAGTCGACGACGACATCGTCGCCGGCCATGCGTTGGCCCAGGTTCTGCGCCTGCTCGCGCGTGATGACCAGCAGCGGGCTCTCGTTGGTGCGCTTGTCCCAGATGCGCGCATAATTGGCGCCACTCTTCTGCGGACGCACCGAGAGGATGATGAGATTGAGGATCGGCCACCAGAGCCACCGGGGCGTCTCGATGACGCGCTGATCGCTCAGGAACTCCTTGAGGTACCGCCGCACCGACCAGTAATCGGTCGCGTCGGGCGTTCCCAGATTGAGCAGCAATACCCCGATCTTGGGGGTGGCAACCGGCGGGTGGCCCGCAGGCAGATGATCCGGCATGAAAATCCGCGGCTTCTGTTATGACTCGCGGGCCGCAACATAGCCCGGCCCGCCGCGAGCGCAAGGTGCGATCTGTCGCGCCTAACCCATGGCGCCGGTCACAAAATCGAATATCAGCTTGAGGTTGAGCGCGATGATGAGCGCTGCCACCACCGCCGCAAAGCCGATGACCCAGCGAGGCGCCACGAGCTCGCCCATCTTGGTCTTGCTGGCGGTGAACATCACCAGCGGCACGACCGCGAAGGGCAGCTGAAGGCTGAGCACGACCTGCGAGAGGATGAGGAGCTGCCCGAGCTGCGCCTCGCCCGCCCAGAGGATCACCACGATCGCCGGCACGATGGCCACCAACCGCGTGATCAGCCGCCGGGCCCAGGCCACCATCTTGATATCGATGAAGCCCTCCATGACGATCTGCCCGGCCATGGTGGCGGTAACCGTGGAATTGAGCCCGCAGCAGAGGAGCGCGATGCCGAAAAGCGTGGGCGCGACGGCGTGGCCGAGAAGCGGCAGCAGCATTTCGTGGGCAGTACCCAGATCGTCCACATACTGGCCGGAGGCGTGGAAGGTTGCAGCAGCGAGGATGAGGATCGAGGCATTGATGCCCAGCGCCAGCATCAGCGCGATCGAGGAATCCCAGGTGGCAAAGCGCAGGGCTTCCTTCTTTTCGGGCAAAGTATGCCCATAGGCACGGGTCTGGATGATGCCCGAGTGCAGGTAGAGGTTATGCGGCATCACCGTGGCGCCGATAATGCCGAGCGCCAGATAAAGCATATCCGGATTGGTGACGATATCGGTGGTGGGCGCGAAGCCGCGGATCACCTGCCCCCAATCGGGATCGGCCATGGCGATCTGTACGATGAAGCACGCCGCGATGACACCCAGCAACGCGATGATGAACGCCTCGATCCAGCGGAACCCCTTGGTCTGGAGCCAGAGGATCAGGAACACGTCGAGCGTGGTGATGAGAATGCCGATTTCGAGCGGAATGCCAAAGATGAGGTTGAGGCCGATGGCCGTGCCGATGACCTCGGCGAGATCGGTGGCGCAGATGGCGAGTTCCGCCAGCGCCCAGAGCGGCCAGGAGGCCCAGCGCGGGAAGGCATCACGGCAGGCCTGCGCCAGATCCTTGCCGGTGGCGATAGCCAGCCGCGCGCAGAGCGACTGCAGCAGGATAGCCATGACGTTCGAGAGCAGCGCCACCGAGAGCAGCGTGTAGCCGAACTGCGAGCCGCCGGCGAGCGAGGTCGCCCAGTTGCCCGGATCCATGTAGCCGACCGCAACGAGGTAGCCGGGGCCGACAAAGGCCATGAACCGACGCCAGCCCGAGGCATTGGCCCGCACCGGGATGGTGCGGAACGTATCGGCCAGCGGCGGCTGATCGCTATGGCGCAACCACGCATGATGCTTGGCCGGCTGTGCCAGACTTTCCGGCTGGGAGACTTCGCTGGTCATGAATATGGACTTCCTTGGACGCGTCGGCAGACTAACCGCAGTTGCAAATCATTTGCAAGATAGCTTGTTGCAAACGATTTGCAAGTGTCAAGGTTCCAGTTCGATCCAGGTTGGGGCGTGGTCGCTGGCGTTTTCGAGCCCGCGCACCTCGCGGTCGACGCCCGCTGCGACCAGTTTGGGCTTGAGCGGCTCGCTCAGCAGCAGGTGATCGAGGCGCAGGCCGGCATCGCGCGGCCAGCGGTTCCGCATGTAGTCCCAGAAGGTATAGACGCGCTCGTCGGGATGGAGGCTGCGGATGGAATCGAGCCAGCCCTGGTCGAGGAGGCGCCGATAGGCCGCCCGGCTTTCCGGCTGGAGCAGCGCGTCATCGTCCCAGGACTTGGTGGGGTAGATGTCGAAATCGGTCGGCACCACGTTATAGTCGCCCGCCAGCACCACGGGCAGGCCGGAGGCGTAAAGCTCGGCGGCATGCGCCAGCAGGCGCTCGAACCAGGCGAGCTTGTAGTCGAATTTCGGCCCCGGCTGCGGGTTGCCGTTCGGGAGGTAGAGCGAGGTGATGAGCACGCCGTTGACGGCGGCTTCGATATAGCGGGCCTGCTTGTCCTCGGGATCGCCCGGCAATTCACTGCGCGTCTGGATGGGGTCGGCGCCACGCGCGAGAATGGCGACGCCGTTCCACGTCTTCTGTCCCTTCCAGATGGCGCCATATCCGGCTTCGTTTATGGCCGCGACCGGGAACTCGGCCTGCGACGCCTTGAGCTCCTGGAGGCAGACGACATCGGGCTGGGCGGCATCGAGCCAGGCAAGGAGGTTCGGCAGGCGCCGGTTGACGTTGTTGATGTTGAAGGTCGCGACCTTCATGCGCCTGCGAGGGTTTTGGACCAATCGGCGACCGTCTGCGCCATGGTCTTCATGTGGTCATCGGCCGAGAAGCCGGAGAGCTTCTTGCGCGGCTTGAGATCGTGGTCGCCGTCTTCGAGCCAGAGGATGCGGATGGCGGGCGAGAGCTCATAGGTCTCGACCTCCTCGCGCGTACCGAACTGATCGCGCGTCCCCTGGACTATGAGGGCCGGGGTCTTGAGGCCGACGAGGTGCCTGGTCCGCAACTGCTCGGGCTTGCCCGGTGGATGGAAGGGATAGCCGAGGCAGAGGAGCCCCGCGATCCTGCCCTCGGCCAGCATCTTGTCGGCAATCATCGAGGCTACGCGCCCACCCATCGACTTGCCGCCGATGACAAGCGGCGTCCGGGCGCCGAGCGCGGCAATGACCGCCTCGTATTCGGGCATGACCAGCTCGGCCTTCGGCGGCGGCCTGGAGCCGGCCGGCGTGCGGCGGCTGGCCATGTAGCCGAATTCGAAGCGCGCGACGCGCAGGCCTGCCGCAGCCAGCGCCGTAGCGGCGGCGTTCATCGCGCCCGAATCCATCGGCGCGCCGGCGCCGTGGGCGAGAAGGATCGTCACCGGGGCGTCTTCCGGCCCATCGAAGAGGAATTCGGTCATGCGATCTTGCCTTCGGCCGAAAGCGTCATGTCGATGAGGAAGATGCCGCGCGCCGCCCGTTTGCCCCAGAGGGAATCCGGGTCCATCGCCACATAGCGCGACCAGAGCGCGCGGGCCTCGGCCAGGTCCTCCTGCTCGAAGGCAAGGGCGGCGAGGTTGTAGATCGGGTCGGCATAATCCGGGTCGATCTCGATGGCGCGCCGGAGATGCTGGCGGGCAAGGTCCGCCTGCCCGCGATCCTTCCACAGCGAGCCCAGGTTGAACCAGGCCTCGACGAATTTGGGATCGAGCTTGATGGCCAGCGCATAGGAATGGGTGGCCTCCTCGGCCTCCCCCGCCTTGCGCAGCACGTTGGCACGATTGAAGGCGGCGACGGAATCGGCTGGCTCCATCGAGAGATACTGCGAATAGAGCGTCGCCGCCCGGGCGAATTCGCCCTGATGCTCGGCCGCTTCGGCGAACTCGAACAATTCGTCGGCATCGTCCTCGGCGTCATCGAGCGCGAAGAAGCGCTGGCCGTCGAGCTTGGCCAGATGCTCGCCCTCGCGCCGATAGATCGTGTCCTCGTCCTCGGCATGGAGCGAGACGGCGGTGAGCGAGGAGACCTTGCCGGCCAGATGCACCGAGCGCGCAATCGCGCCCCATCCGGCGCCCGATTGCAGGAGGTTGGCATATTTCCTGGCAAGGATCAGGTCGCGGAAAGAGAACGGCTCGGCACTGTGCTCGAAAGCGTCGAACAGGACGAGGAGATCGAAGGCGCGCGGCTCCAGTCGAGACTGCTCGATGATCGACTGGCGCGAAAGCTGCGCATCCTGCTCCTTGCGCAGCGCCCCGAGCCGCCGACGGAAGCCGGCTTCGCTCATGAGCTCGGCACCCGAAGCGGCGGCTGCATCGTAAAGCGCCTCGATCTCGGCGTCGGTGCGACCGAGCAGCCTGCGCCCGAAAAGCACATGGGTCGTCTGCCGGGTCAGGCCACGCCGGACGATGCCGCCGCGCCGCTCGACCTCGCGCACCGCAAGCCGCCTCGGAAAGGCCCGCGGGGCCCCGAGGATGCCGAAGGTAGCGCCTTCAAAGACCATGCGGCGTCAGGCTTTCTTCTTGGCTGCTGGCTTGGCGACCGGCTCCGCCTTGGCGGCAGCGGCCTTGCTGCGCGTCTTGGTGGCGGCAGCCTCTTCCTTGGGCTTGCTCTCTGCAGGCGGTTTGCTCTGCGAGAGGCTGGCCTTGAGCGCATCCATGAGATTGATGACGTTGCCGCGCTCGGGCGCCTCGGCGATGATCGGCTTGTGACCCTTGAGCTTCTCCCTGATCATAGACATCAGGGCCGTCTCGTACCGGTCTTCATAGTCGGACGCGTCGAACTCGGTTTCCTTCTGCTTGACCAGCTGCAGGGCGAGCGCCAGCATTTCCGGGTCGGCCGCGGAATCCGGGATGTCCTTGAAATATTCGGCAGTGGCCCGCACTTCGCTCGGATTGCGCAGCACGGAGACGAACATGCCCTTGTCGCGCGCGGAAATAGTGATGACGCGCTCGCGGCTGGAGAGCACGAGCCGCGCGATGGCAAGCTTGCCCGACTGGCGCAGCGCTTCGCGCAGGACGATGAAGGTCTCCTCGGCCATCGCCCCATCGGGCGCGAGGTAATAGGGTGCATCCAGATAGACGACATCGACGCTGTCCTCATCCACGAACGCCTCGATGTTCATGGTGTGGCTGGACTCGATCTTGACCGCTTCGAGGTCCTTGTCGTCGATGATGACGTACTGGTTTTCCTCGTACTGGTAGCCCTTGACCAGGTCCGAGCGCTCGACGAGCCCGAGCTCGGGATCGACCGGCTTCATGTTGATCCGGTTATGCGTATCCTTGTGGAGCTGGTTGAAGGTGATGCGCTCGCTCGTGCTGGTCGCCGGATAGAGGCGCACCGGGCAGGTGACGAGCGAAAGCTTGAGATATCCCTTCCAGGAAGAACGCGGCGCCATACTTGTCTCCTACGCGATACACAAAGAACTGGCTAAGGACCGACCGCTTGCAGATCGGACGCGTATTCATCGATTTCGGCCCAGGGATCCCCGGAACTGTTGAGGATTTGAGGCAAAGAAGAATAATTCAAATCTTCCGGGGCGTCGATGGACTCCAGCTGGTTCCAGTTAAGGGGAGTTGAAGCCGGCAATCCCGGGCGGGCGCGCAGGCTGTAGGGCGCGGCGGCGGTGGCGCCGCGCGCATTGCGGTGGAAGTCGATGAAGATGCGGTTCTTGCGCTTCTCCCGGCTCATATTGGCGATGAAGGTATCGCGGTCTCCCGCCGCGATCGCCTGGGCCATGGCGCCGGTCGCCTTGTGGATCGCCTTCCAGTCGTGATGCGGCCTGATCGGCACGACCACATGCAGCCCCTTGCCGCCCGAGGTCTTGACGAAGGCATTGAGCCCGATGCCCTCCAGCGCCCCGCGTACGCGCCGCGCCCCGGCAACGATGTTGCGCCAGGTGATGCCCTCGCCCGGATCGAGATCGAAGACGATACGGTCGGGCCTTTCGAGATCGGCGTGATGGCAGCCCCAGGTGTGGAACTCGATGACGCCGAACTGGGCGAGCGCGAGATAGCCCTTGGGGTCCTCCACGCTCAGATATTGCCGCGCCTCGCTGTCCGAGTTGACGGCGTCGAAGATGCCCACGGATTTGGGCATGCCCGAGAACGGGTGCCGCTGGTAGAAGATGTCATCGGCCTTGCCTGAAGGACTGCGCACCAGCGTCACGGGCCGACCGAAAAGATGGGGCAGCATGAAATCGCCGACGAGGCCGTAATAGACGGCGAGGTCGAGCTTGGTCGGGCCATCATCGCCGAAGAGGCGCCGCGTCGGATTGGTGATCGAGACGGAGGCGAGGTCGGCGTCCGAGATCAGCCGCCTGCGCTCGGGCCGGTTGGTTGAGCGCTCGGGCTCGATGAGGCCCTTGTAGACCGCGTGCCGCAGGCTGCCGTCATTGGTGCGGTTGGCATAGTGGATGCGGGCCGAATAGATCGGCTCGACATAGACCAGCTCCTTGGGGGCTCGCGGCAGCGGCGCTCGTTCGAGTTCGATCGGTTGCAGGCGCGTTAGCAGGAGGTCGAGCGTGGGAGCATCGAAGCCCGTGCCGACCTTGCCGCGATATTCCAGTGTGCCATCGACCCATTCGCCGAGCCCCAGCGCACCCAGCCCGCCCGCGGCTTCCGAGCGCGTATAGCCGACAATGACGAAATCTTCGGCCCGGCGCGCCTTGGTCTTGAGCCAGGTCGTCGAGCGGGTCTGCTCGTAGCGGGCATCGGCCCGCTTAGAGACGATGCCTTCGAGGTGCTTTTCGGTGACGAGCCCGAGCAGATCGCTGCCCTCGCCCTCGACATGGTCGCTGTACTGGATGGCCGACTTGCTGCTGACGATGGGCGCGAGGAGATCGCGCAGCAAGTCCTTGCGGTCGCGCAGCGCCACGTTCTGGAGGTCATAGCCGTCGAGATAGAGGAGATCGAAGGCAAAGAAGGTGAGATCGTGGCTGCGGCTTTCGGCCAGCGCATCCTGGAGCGCGGCGAAAGTGGTGACGCCCTGGCTGTCGACCACCACGACCTCGCCATCGATGACGGCCTGCCGGCACGGCACCTGCGCGAAGGTATTGGTCAGGCGCTTGTAGCGATCGCTCCAGTCCAGCCCCGAGCGGGTGATGAGACGTGCCTGCCGGTCCGCGATGAAGGCAATGGTGCGGTAACCATCGAACTTGATCTCGTGCAGCCAGGGCGTCCTGTCGCCCGGAACAGGCGGCGGATCGGCCGTGGCGGTGGCGAGTTGGGGCTGGATCTTGTCGGGCATCGGCATTTCGCGCGCGCCCTTGAGCTTGCCCGGCTCAAGCTTAACCGGCTTGCGCGGCTTTTGCGGAGCCGGCTGCAATTGCTCGATGGTGAGGCCCGACTTGACGCTTTCCGGCCGGCTTTCGAGGATGTTCTCGGTCGTGGACGCGGCCGGATCGTGCTCCTTGAAGAAGAGCCAGTTGACCTTGTCCTCGCCCGGCTTGGGCTTGAGGCGCTTGAGCATCCAACCGCCCTTGAGCTTTTCACCCGCGAGACGGAACTTGAAATCGCCGCTCCGGAAGCTCTCCTCGAGATCGCCCATCGGCGCCCAGGTGCCGGCATCCCAGACGATCATCGGCCCGCCGCCATATTCGCCTTCCGGGATCACGCCCTCGAAGTCGATATAGTCGAGCGGATGGTCCTCGGTCTGGATGGCGAGCCGCTTGTCGTCCGGATTGAGCGAGGGTCCCTTGGGCACGGCCCAGCTCTTGAGGACGCCATCCATTTCGAGCCGCAGGTCGTAGTGCAGCGAGGTCGCGCCATGCTTGTGCACGACGAAGCGATTGCCCTCCCCGCCATCGACGCGCCCTTCGGGCTCGGGAGTTCGCGAAAAATCGCGCTTGCCGCGATAGGTGGTGAGTTGCGCCATGGGCGGAGCTAAGCATTGCCGCGCCCGCCGCGCAATCGCGGCAAAAGCGGGCTGCGTATCGGGCCGAACTCGGCTAACCTCTTCAGGCACAACGAGGAGGCGCAAATGGCGGGCAAGATTCGTATCGGTGTCGGCGGCTGGACCTACGAACCCTGGCGCGGCACCTTCTACCCCCAAGGCCTGACGCAGAAGCGCGAGCTCGAATATGCGGGCAGCAAGCTGAGCTCGATCGAGATCAACGGCACCTTCTACGGCTCGCAGAAGCCGGAAAGCTTCGCCAAGTGGCACGACGAGACGCCCGACGACTTCGTCTTCACGCTCAAGGGCACGCGCTATTCGACCAACCGGCGCGTGCTGGCCGAGGCCGGTGAATCGGTGGAGCGCTTCATTTCGAGCGGCATCCTCATGCTCAAGGACAAGCTCGGCCCCATCAACTGGCAGATGGCCGGCACCAAGAAATTCGACCCCGACGATTTCGAAGCCTTCCTCAAGCTGCTGCCCAAGACGCATGAAGGCCGCACGCTCCAGCATGCCGTCGAAGTGCGCCACCCGAGCTTCCGCGTGCCCGAATTCATCGCCATGGCACGCGAATACAATGTCGGGGTGATCCTCGATGCCGACAGCGACTATCCGCAGATCGCCGACGTGACCGCGCCTTTCGTCTATGTGCGCATCATGGGAACGAGCGAGAACGAGGAGCTGGGGTACTCACCGGCGGCGCTCGACGCCTGGACCGGGCGCGCCCGGGAATGGGCAACCGGCGGCAGCCCCGACGGATTGGAATACGGCTCGCCGGAGAAGGCGAAGACGACCGATCGGGATGTCTATCTCTACGTGATCAGCGGCTTCAAGGAGCGCAACCCTGCCGCCGCGATGGCGCTGATCGAGCGGCTCGGGAAGTAAGCCCCTGCCCTTCTCCCCTTGAGGGGCAAGGGGTCAGCGATGTTGGCGAGAGCCCCTCACCCGCCCTTCGGGCACCCTCTCCCTCATGGGGAGAGGGCGATGGGGCGCGATCTTGGCTAGTAGAAGCTGGCGACCAGCAGGACGGCGCCAAAGGCGAAGACCGCTATGGCGCCGAGAAGTTCCAGCCACCAGAACACATTGCCACCGACGCCGCCGCGCGAGGCCAGGAGCCGGCGCGCAACGTCCTTGGCCGTGACCGCGAGCGTCGCCAGGATCGCCACTGTGATGGCCGTGCCGATGCCCATGAGGAACACTGAGAATATCCCGGCGGCCAGCAGCCCCTGGCTCAGCGCGAAAACCAGCACGACCAACGCCCCCGAGCACGGGCGGATGCCTACCGCCAGCACCACACCAAGCTGCTCGCGCCAGCCGCCCCGGAGCTGATCGGGCGTCACGAAATGCTCGTGATGGTCGTGCTCGTGCTCATCAGCGTCGTCGTGGTGATGGTGATGATCATGATGCTCGTGCCCCGCCTCGCCCTCATGCAGGTGCTCGTGCGCCTTGGCGGCAAGGTCATGGGCGTGATGATGATGGTGATGACCATGCCCCCAGCCCAGGAGCTTGCGCGCGATGAGCCAGGCGCCCAGCAGCATGATGAGCGCGTAGGAGGCGATGACGATCCAGTTGGCGGCATCGCTCATGGCCAGTGAAGTCATGCGCAGGCCGAGCGCCGCGATGAGGATGAAGGCTACGGCCACCACCGATTGCAGCATGGCCGAAGCAAAGCTCAGCGCAATGCCGCGGCGGACCTGGGATTCGTTGGCGAGGAGATAGGAGCCGATCACCACCTTGCCGTGTCCCGGGCCGGCGGCATGGATGATGCCGTAGAGGAAGCTCAGGCCGCCAAGGACGAGGAAGGCCGTATTGTCGGTCTTGAGGCGTCCGAGCGAGGAGGTCAGCATCGCGTAGAAGGCGCGCTGGGCATCGGCCAGCCACTTGAAGACGCCGACCTGCGGCAGGTAATTGCTCTCGGACGGCGGGCCGCCGAAGGGCGCGGGCTTGACCTGCGCCACCTGCGTCACGGCCTCCAGCGCCGTCTGAGGGGCGGCAGGAGCCGCCGGCGCGCCGGTAGCATTGCAATGGACGAGAATGGCGCCCTGCACGCCGCGCACCGCCTTTTCGAGTTCGGGCGGCAGCTTGGTGACGTCGGCAGGGAGTGCATAGAGCTCGTCGGCCAGCGCCGGGTCCATCTCCTTGGGCGGATCCATCGTCACCCCGCACCCGGCCGGCGCGTTTTCGAGCGTCACCCGGCTGGCATCCGCGAAGGTTATGGCGACGTAGTATTCGGGGTCGGCGACGGCGAGTTCGAGCGTGTCCTTGATGCGATAGGGCTGGTCGGGACGGATCGAGAAATCGAGCGTCGTCTGCTTGCCGTCATAGGTGATGCGGGCGCCCGGCAGCTCGGAGAAGCGCAGGTTGAGATCGCCCTCCCCGGCGAAGGTATAGAACTCGTATTCCGAGAGCCCCTTCATGTTTTCGCGGGTAAGGTCGGCCAGCTCGTCTTCGGAAAGCTGGCCATCATTGTTGGTGTCGAGCCCCTGAACCGACCAGGCCGAAAACGCCTCGTCGAACGTCCAGGTATTGTGGATGGCGCTCACCGCTCCATCTTCATCGAACACGACGCTCGCCTTCGCATCGATGAAGATGTGCGGATGGGCAAGAGCCGTAACGGTGCTCGCCGCCAGGGCGAGGGCGGCCAGGAAGACTGAGCGCAGGAACAGGATAACCTCCACGCCGCCCCGTCAGCGGACGGGGTGGATTTCGAACCACTTGACCAGGTGATCGATGAGCGCGCGCACCTTGCCGGCCAGGTGCCGCCGGTGCGGATAGACTGCCTGCAAGGTCTGCCCCGTCGGAACGCGGTCGGCGAGCACCGCCGCGAGCTTCCCCTCCTCGATCGCCGGTTCGGCGAGGTACGACGGCAACATGGCAAAGCCAAGGCCGGCGATCGCCGCCTGCCGCGCCACGAGCGGGGAATTGCACCGCACCGGCCCCGTCACATGCACCGAAACCGTGCGCCCATCCTCGACGAACCGCCAATTGGCCTGGCCCTGGAGGTTGATATCCACGATGCAGGGCAGTGCCCGCAGGGCTTCGGGGTCCTTGGGCACGCCGACCTTGCGGATGAGGCTGGGCGAAGCCACCACCATTACCTTCATGTCGGCGATCTTGCGGGCGATGAGCGAGGAATCTGTAAGGGTCGAGATGCGCAGCGCCACGTCGATCCCTTCATCGACGAGATCGACATAGCGATCCTCGAGCCGCAGATCGAGCGTCACCGCGGGATGATCGACGAGGAAGGCGAAGATGGCCGGCGCCAGCGTCGATTCGCCGAAATTGCGCGGTGCCGAAACGCGCAGGAGCCCGCGTGGCTCGGTGGTCTGCTCGGAGATCGAGGCGTCGAGATCGTCGAGCTGCTGGAGAAGCTGGCTGGCTTCGCGGTAATAGGCCTCGCCCGCCTCGGTCAGCGAGAGTTTTCGCGTCGTGCGGTTCATCAGCCGCACGCCGAGATAATCTTCGAGATCGGTCACGTATTTGGAGAGCAGCGCCTTGGAGCGCCCGTGCTGGCGCGCGGCGGCCGAAAAGCCGCCGGCATCGAAGACCTGCACGAAGGCGCGGATACGGGCGAGATCCTGGGTCAAGGTTGCCAAGCTCCGTTGCTCATGCTGCTCACAAAACGCATAGCTTATTCGCTTTGAGCGAACAACAACGGCTATTGGACGGCAGACGATTAACGGTAGGATTGGCTATCGTTCGACAGCATCGTGGAGTTCGGACTATTTTCCCGCCCATGTCCAAACCCAGTTCCCGCTCAACCCTTTACCGGCTGATCGAGGCAGGCCAGCTCGCCCACAAGGCGCTGCTGATGCCGCTCGTCGAGCGGGGTCTGGAGCCCGGCGATGACGCCGTGCTCTTCATCCTCGGCCGCGCCGGGGTGACCGAGCAACAGCTCTCGGTTGAACTGGGCGCCTCAGAGGAAGCACTGGAACGCCGTATCGCGCGGCTCATCGAGCGCGAGCTGGTCTCGCGGCAGGCCGTTGGGCCTGAGTTGGAGGCCGGTCTCGCGCTTACGGAGCGTGGCGAGCGCATCAAGGCGGTGCTGGCGGGAAACTGGGAAGAGCTCGAAAACGCGCTGCTCGGCGAGCTGGGCAAGAAGAAGGAGCGCAAGGGGCTGGATAAGGTGCTCAAGCGCTTCGTGGAGTTGTTGCGACTTTAGGGGCGTGCGCGTACTGCCCCCCACCACCGCACTTCCCCGGACTTGATCCGGGGCCTATTGCACCCCGCCACTCGAGTGGAGACATCCGTGGGCCCGGCTCTGCGGCCGGGGAAGTGCTGTGGGTGGGGATAGGTTCGGTGGTGGGGGTGGTTCGGTGGGTTGCGGCCAGCCACGATCGTGCCCCACTTCCCTTCTCCCCTTGAGGGAGAAGGTGGCGGCGAAGCCGTCGGATGAGGGGTTAGCGATGCTGGCCAAACCCCCTCGCCCGCCCTTCGGGCGCCCTCTCCCTCAAGGGGAGAGGGAGGATCGCGCTATCAATCGCCCTTGCGCGACATGTCGATCATCCGCTGCACGGCCATGCGGGCCGGCTCGATGATCGCCGGGTCCACCGTCACTTCCTCGGTGCCGGTATGCAGCGACCAGAGGATGTTCTCGAGGTTGATCCGCTTCATGTGCGGGCAGATGTTGCAACCGCGCAGGAAATCGACATTGGGGTTTTCGGCGGCAACGTTGTCACTCATCGAGCATTCC
>Ga0182743_1001432_pt1 | contig 23411 bp, 20 predicted proteins | sample eDN3rd30CKraftOP_FD_128522 | JGI IMG/M metagenome (GOLD analysis project Ga0182743, IMG submission 128522) | Enriched Organic Plus compost microbial communities from Emeryville, California, USA - eDNA 3rd pass 30_C Kraft OP (version 2) (version 2) ... | reverse complement strand
GTTCGCCGCGGCGTTCGTCAACGCGCCCCGGGCCGGTAGTGCGGCCCGCCAGAGGCAAACGCGCCGCGGATCTGCCGCATCGTCCTGCGCACAGCCTGCGCTCCTCGCGGGCACATGCCCGTTTGCCAAGCTGCGTTCCGTCATCGTCGGTAAACATGACGCGGGTATCCTCGCCTTGCCGATAACCCGGCTTGCGTTCGGCCAGGGAGTACGTTAACGTTACAAACGTTCAACGTATATGATCATTTGTTCAAGAACAAATGCCCTCCGAAACCCGGCATGACACCGCCCAGGCCGCGCTGCGCGTGGCTCGGCTGTACTACATCCAGAGCATGACGACCGCCGCCATCGCGCAGGACATGGGCACGTCCCGGGCAACCGTGTCGCGCCTGCTGTCCTATGCCATGAAGAATGGCCTGGTCGAGATCCGGATCAACGATCCCCAGGCGCACGCCACCTCGATCGCCAGCGTCATCAAGGAGCGCTATGGCTTGCGCGCGGTCCAGGTGGTGCCCGTACCCGAGACGGTCGGTGCCCGCGATGCGATGCAGCGCGTGGCGACCCATGCGGCCGCGTATCTCAATACGCTGATGGCGCCCGACACCGTGCTGGCGCTGGCCTGGGGCCACACGGTCGAGGCGATCGCCGGTTGCCTGTCGCCCAAGGCGCTGCATGGCGTGGAGGTCGTGCAGCTCAACGGTTCGGCCACGGGCGCAGGCATCGTCAATACCTTCGGCGAATCGATCGTGGCCCGCTTCGCGCAGAACTACGGCGGAAGCGCGCACAGCTTCCCGGTGCCGGCGTTCTTCGATTATGCCGAGACCCGGCAGGCGCTCTGGCGCGAACGCAGCGTCAAGGCGATACGCGCTCTGCAGGAACGCGCCTCCATCGTGCTCTACAGCATCGGCGTGGCGGAGACGGGCAGCCACGTCTATACCGGTGGCTACCTGGACCGCAAGGACATGCAAAGCATTCGCAAAGAGGGCGTGGTGGGCGACATCGCCACCGTCTTCTTCCGCGGCGACGGCCGCTGGCGCGACGTCACCCTCAATGCGCGCAGCAGCGGGCCGGACCTGGATCGTTTCCGGCGGGCCGCCCATTCGCTGTGCGTGGTGTCGGGCAAGGGCAAGGCCGCGGCCGTGCAGGCGGCGCTGCGCGGCGGATTCGTCAACGAACTGGTGATCGACGAGCCGACCGCACGGCTGCTCGCCGATGATTGCACGTCCACCCCCACCCGCAGGAGCAAGGCATGACCCAGGAACAAACCTACGACATCCTGGTGATCGGCGGCGGGATCAACGGGGCGGGCGTGGCGCGCGACGCCGCCGGCCGTGGCCTGTCGGTGGTGCTGTGCGAGCAGGGCGATTTCGCCGGCGCGACGTCCTCGTCCAGCACCAAGCTGATCCACGGCGGCCTGCGCTACCTCGAATACTACGAGTTCCGGCTGGTGGCCGAGGCCCTGCGCGAGCGCGAGCACCTGCTGGACATCGCGCCGCACATCGCCTGGCCGTTGCGCTTCGTCATGCCGCACGTGGCCGGTCTGCGGCCGCGCTGGATGATACGGCTGGGGCTTTGGCTGTACGACCACATCGGCGGGCGCATCAGCCTGCCGCGCTCGACCGGGGTGCGCCTGGACCGCATGGGTGCGCCCAGCGGACTGCGTCCGGAGATCACCCGGGGCTTCGCCTATTCGGATGCCTGGGTCGATGACGCCCGCATGGTCATCCTCAACCTGCTCAGCGCGCAGGAGCACGGCGCCCATATCCTGGCCCGTACGCGCCTTGCCTCGGCCGAGCGGCGCGACGGCGCCTGGCTCTGCACGCTGCAGGACGCCGCCACGGGCCAGCGCCGCACCGTGCGGGCCCGCGCCGTGGTCAACACGGCGGGCCCCTGGGTGGCCGAGATGGACCGTGCGCTCAATGCCCGCAAGCAGGGCGCCGGCGTCAAGCTGGTGCGCGGCAGCCACATCGTCGTGCCCCGCGTGTTCGAGGGCGAGCACGCTTACATCCTGCAGAACGACGACCGGCGCATCGTCTTCATGATTCCGTATGAAGGCCGGTACACGCTGATCGGCACCACCGACGTGCCGCAGAACGACATGCGCAACGGCGCACACATCAGCGCCGAGGAAGAAGCCTATCTGCTGCGGGCCGTCAACCAATACCTGGCGCGGCCGCTGGGCGCCGCCGACATCGTCTGGCGCTATGCCGGTGTGAGGCCGCTGTTCGACGACGCATCCGACAATCCCTCTGCCGTCACGCGCGACTACACGCTGGTCGTGGACGACACGCAGAACTTGCCCAGCGTGTCGGTGTACGGTGGAAAGATCACCACGTACCGTCGGCTGGCCGAATCCGTGATGGAGAAGCTTTCTCCCTGGCTGAAGGGCCGCCGCGGACCCTGGACGCGCGAAGAAGCGCTGCCTGGCGGCGGGTTCGCCCGTGCCGAGCGTGCCAGCCAGCTGACCGCGCTGCAGGCGCGCTATGCGGGGCTGGACCCGGCGTATCTACAGCGCCTGTTCGCCCGGCATGGCCTGCGCTGCGTCGACGTGCTGGGCGACGCGCGCGATATGGCCGCCCTGGGGCGCGACTTCGGCGCGGGCCTGACCGAGCGCGAGGCGGTATTCCTCATCCGCCACGAATGGGCGCGCGAGCCCGACGACATCCTGTGGCGCCGCACCAAGTGCGGCTTGCACATGAGCGAAGCGCAACGTGCCGCCTTCGCGCAGTGGTTCGTCGAGACGCGCGGCAGCATCGCCAACGATACGGTGCCGGCCAGCCGGGCCGGCAACTAAAAGCACAAGGAAGGAGGCCCTGGATGGCCGCGATTTCTCTTAAAGGCATTAGCAAGCAGTGGGGCGACGCCCAGGCCGTCAAGGGCATAGACTTCGAGGTCAAGTCCGGCGAGTTCGCCGTACTGCTCGGGCCGTCGGGCTGCGGCAAGTCCACCACGCTGCGGCTGATCGCCGGGCTGGACACCCCCAGCTCGGGCACCATACACATCGACGGGCGCGACGTGACCCACCTGCCGCCCGCGCAGCGCCGGATCGCCATGGTCTTCCAGTCGTACGCGCTGTTTCCCCACCTCAGCGTGCGCGAAAACATCCTGTTCGGCCTGCGCGTGCGCAAGGAGCCCAAGCGCGATTTCGAGAAGCGGCTGGCGCGCGTGGCCGACATCCTGGGCCTGAAACACCTGCTGGACCGCCGTCCCGGCCAGCTCTCCGGCGGGCAGCAGCAGCGCGTAGCCCTGGGGCGTGCCATCATTGCCGAGACGCCCGTCTGCCTCATGGACGAGCCGCTGTCGAACCTGGACGCGCAGCTGCGCCAGGAGATGCGCCGCGAGATCCGCTCGCTGCAGCAACAGCTGGGCATCACCATGGTCTACGTGACGCACGACCAGACCGAGGCGATGAGCATGGCCGACCAGGTCATCCTGCTGCGCGACGGCAAGATCGAGCAGAACGCGCCTGCGGCCGAACTCTACGCCCAGCCCGCCTCGGTCTTCGCCGCGCGCTTCATCGGTACGCCGCCCATGAACATCCTGCCGCTGGAGCCCGCCGAGGGCGGCCTGCGCCTGGCAGGCACGCAAGGCCCGGTGCTGTCGCCGGCGCAAGCCGCGGGCCGGATGCTGCTGGGCGTGCGCCCCGAGCACGTGCGTCTGGTCGAGCAGGGCGTGCCGGCACGGGTCGAGACCGTCGAGTATTTCGGCGCGGACACCATCGTGGGCGCGCGGGCCGGCGAAGGCTCGCTGCTGATCCGCGTGCCCGGCCAGCTCGGGCTCGAGCCCGGCGCCGACGTCGCGCTGGGCTGGGATGCGGCCGACCAATACTTTTTCGACGAGCAAACCGGTTTGCGGAGCCAGGTCCGGTAAGGCCATGGCCCGCCTTCGACGAGAGTCGCCAGTAGTCCACACAGTCCAAGGGAGACACCCATCATGCGTAGATTCGTTTTGAAGTCCTTCGCCGCGGCGGCCGTCGCGGCAGCCCTGGGCAGCACGCCCGCCCTGGCCGCCGATCCGGTCGAGATCAGCCTGTACTACCCGGTGGCCGTCGGCGGCGCCGTCACCAAGACCATCGATGCGATGGTGGATGCTTTCCAGAAGGACGTCCCGAGCGTCAAGGTCAAGGCGGTCTACGCCGGTACCTACCAGGAAAGCATCGTCAAGGCCCTGACGGCGCACAAGAGCGGCACGCCGCCCACGCTGGCGGTGCTGCTGTCGACCGACCTGTTCACCCTGATCGACGAGAACGCCATCGTGCCGATCGATCCACTGGCGTCCTCGGCGCAGGACAAGGCCTGGCTCGACGGGTTCTATCCCGGCTTCATGTCCAACAGCCAGACCGGCGGCAAGACCTGGGGCGTTCCGTTCCAGCGCTCGACCATCGTGATGTTCTGGAACAAGAACCTGTTCAAGGAGGCCGGCCTGGATCCCGAGCGCGCGCCCGAGACCTGGGACCAGATGGTCGAGGCCGCCAAGAAGCTCACCAAGACCGACGCCAACGGCAACGTCACCCAATGGGGCGTGAAGATCCCGTCGACCGGCTTCGCGTACTGGATGTTCCAGGGCATGACCACGCCGCGTGACACGCTCCTGATGAACCAGGAGGGCACGCAGACGTACTTCGACAAGCCCGAGGCGGTGCAGGCGCTGCAGAACTGGGTCGACCTGTCGGCCAAGCACAATGTCAGCCCGCGCGGCGTGATCGAGTGGGGCACCACGCCCAAGGACTTCCTGGAGGGCAAGGCTGCCATGGTGTGGACCACCACGGGCAACCTGGCCAACCTGCGTGCCAACGCGAGCTTCCCGTTCGGCGTGGCGATGCTGCCGGCGCAGAAGAAGCGCGGTAGCCCGACCGGCGGCGGCAACTTCTATCTCTTCAGCAAGACCACGCCCGAGCAGCAGCAGGCGGCCATGAAGTTCATCCGCTGGGCGACCAACCCCGAGCGCGCCGCGCAATGGAGCATCGCCACCGGCTACGTGGCCACCCGTCCGGACGCCTGGAAGACGCCCACCATGGTCAAGTACCTGCAGGACGTGCCGGCTGCCGGCGTGGCGCGCGACCAGCTGGAATACTCCGTCGCCGAGCTGTCCACGCACGACAACCAGCGCGTCACCAAGTCGCTGAACGACAACATCCAGGCCGCGCTGTCCGGCGACAAGACGGCCGAGGCCGCGCTGCAGGACGCGCAGCGCGACGCCGACCGTATCCTGCGCCGCTACAAGTAAGCGGGCAGGGTGGGCCGGCGGGCGGCGCGATGCGCGGCCCGCCGGCCTTGCTTGCCTTCGGGCATGGACGACGAGATCCGCTTTTGCGGCAAAGACCAGACATGAATCGCCCCGCATCCTCCATCACGCCATGGCTGCTGCTATTGCCGGCAATGGTGCTGCTGATAGGCTTCACGCACTATCCGGCCGTAGCCACCATCTGGCACAGCTTCTTCTTTACGCCACGCGGCGGCAATCCTCCGGACTTCGCCGGCATGGAGAACTATGCCGCGATGATCGCCGACCCGGTATTCTGGGAAGCGCTGACCAATAACCTGTGGTTCTCGCTGGGCACCATCCCGACCGCCATCGCGCTGGCCATCATGATGGCGCTGTGGGTCAACGACCGCCTGCCGGGCCGCGGCATGCTGCGCCTGGCGTATTTCACGCCCACGGTGCTGCCCATGATCGCCGTGGCCAACATCTGGCTGTTCTTCTACACGCCGCAATACGGGCTGCTGGAGCAGGTCACGCAGGCGCTGGGCCTGCCCTCGCACAATTGGCTGGGCAGCCCCGACACCGTGCTGGGTGCCATCATCGTCGTGGCGATCTGGAAAGAAGCCGGCTTCTTCATGATCTTCTACCTGGCCGCGCTGCAGCAGATCTCGCCCACGCTGGCCGAGGCCGCGGGCCTGGAGGGCGCTTCGCGCTGGCAGTACTTCTGGCGCGTGCAGTTCCCGCTGCTCATGCCGACGACGCTGTTCGTGCTCATCAATGCGCTGATCAACTCCTTCCGCCTGGTCGACCACATTTTCGTCATGACGCGCGGCGGCCCCAACAACGCCAGCTCGCTGCTGCTGTACTACATCTACGAAGTCGGCTTCGCCTTCTGGGATTCCGGCTACGCCGCGGCGCTGACGGTGGTCCTGCTGGTGTTGCTGGCGATCATCGCCTTCGTCAAGTTCCGTATCCTCGACCGCAGGACGCACTACCAATGAGCGCGCACGCCACCACGCCTTTCGGCGACCGCAACAAGACACTGGAAATCCTTTCCGCATGGGTGCTCGGGCTGCTGTGGCTGCTGCCGCTGGCCTATGCCGTGTGGACGGCCTTCCACCCGTCGCAGTTCGCCACGCGCTTCGTGCTCACGGCGCCCCTGACGCTGGAGAACTTCGCCAACGCCTGGGATGCCGCGCCCTTTGCACGCTACTTCCTGAACACCTTCGCCCTGGTCACCATGATCCTGGCGGCGCAGCTGGTGCTGTCCACCATGGCGGCCTACGCCTTCTCGCGCTATCGCTTCCGGGGTTCGGACGTGCTGTTCATGCTGGTGCTGACGCAGCTGATGGTGATGCCCGACGTGCTCGTCGTCGAGAACTACGCCACCATGAACGCCCTAGGGCTGCGCGACACCATCCTGGCCATCGGCCTGCCTTACTTCGCCTCGGCGTTCGGCATTTTCCTGCTGCGCCAGACGTTCAAGACCGTGCCGCGCGAGCTCGACGAGGCCGCCACGGTGGAGGGCGCGTCGCCCCTGCAGGTGCTGTGGAAGGTATACGTGCCGCTGGCCAAGCCGATCTACCTGGCCTTCGGCCTGGTGTCGGTCAGCACGCACTGGAACAACTTCCTGTGGCCGCTGATCATCACCAGCTCGGTGGAGTCGCGGCCCCTGACCGTCGGACTGCAGGTGTTTTCCTCGACCGACCAGGGCGTGGACTGGTCCATCATCACCGCGGCCACCCTGATGACGTCGGCGCCGCTGCTGCTGGCCTTCCTGCTGTTCCAGCGCCAGTTCGTGCAGTCGTTCATGCGTGCGGGCATCCGGTAGGACTAACGCCATGAAGCTGATCAGCTGGAACATCCAATGGGCCCGCGGCGTGGACGGCGTCGTCGACCCCGCCCGCATCGTCGCCGACGCCCGGCAGCTCGGGGATTTCGACGTGCTGTGCCTGCAGGAAGTAGCGGCTGGCTTCCCGGCGCTGGCGGGCAGTCGCGGCGAGGACCAGTTCGAACGGTTCGCGGCGCTGTTGCCGGGCTATCACCCGGCGTGGGCCGCCGGGGCCGACGTGCTGGGCGAAGACGGCCAGCGCCATCGCTTCGGCAACATGATCCTGAGCCGCTATCCCATCCTGCGCATCATGCGCCACCAGCTGCCGTGGCCCGCCGATGCGCAGGTTCGCAGCATGCCGCGCGTGCTGCTCGATACCGTGATCGATGCGCCGGGCGGCGCCCTGCGCGTCATGACCACCCACCTGGAATACCACTCCGACCTGCAGCGGACCCGGCAGGTCGAGGCCATCCGGGCGGTGCATGCGGATAACTGCCAGCGCGCCACGCAAGGCGGCGTGCCGGTCGAGGCGGGGTCCACCTACCTGCCGCTGGCCCAGCCCACCCGCACCATCCTGACCGGCGACTTCAACTTCCGGCCCGATGATCGCCTGCACGCACGGATGCAGGAGCCGTATGCCGAGCCCGGCGTGCCCCGCCTGGTGGACGCCTGGCGCCACCTGCACGGCGCGCAGCCGCATCCGCACAACGTCGGCCTGTACGACCGCGAGCAGTGGCCGGAAGCCTTCACCTGCGATTTCATCTACGCCAGCGAGGACCTGCTCGCCGGGGTAAGCGAGTTCCGCGTCGACGGGCAAACCCGTTCGTCCGACCATCAGCCGCAAATGCTGGTTTTTTCCGAAGGCCTGAAGTGAAAGCCCTGAAGTCTCTGCCGGCCGCGCGCGTCGCGGTCGTATTTACCGACATCGACGACACCCTGACCACCGACAGCAGGCTCGACGCCGCCACATACGGCGCGCTGGAAGCGCTGCAGCGCGCCGGCCTGCTGGTAATCCCCGTCACCGGGCGCCCGGCTGGCTGGTGCGATCTGATCGCCCGCCTGTGGCCGGTCGACGGCATCATCGGCGAGAACGGCGCGCTCTACATGTGGCACGACCGCGACAGCGGCGTGCTGCGCACCCGCCACCTGCTGGAACCGGACCAGCGCAGCGCCAACGCGGCGCGCATGGCCGAGGTGCGCGACCGCATCCTGCGGGAGGTGCCCGGCTGCGCCCTGGCGTCAGACCAGTTCTGCCGCCAATACGACCTGGCGATCGATTTCTGCGAGGACGTGCCCGCGCTCGCGCCGCAAGACGTCCAGCGTATCGTCGACATCATGGAGCAGTCTGGCATGACGGCCAAGATCAGCTCCATCCACGTCAACGGCTGGTTCGGCGACTACGACAAGCTGAGCATGGCCCGCCTGATGATGCGCGAGCGCTACGGTATCGACCTCGACGACGAAGCCGAACGCGGCCGTTGCGTGTTCGCCGGCGACTCGCCCAACGACGCGCCGATGTTCGCCTATTTCCCCTTGTCCGTCGGGGTGGCCAATGTACGCCGCTTCGTCGACAGCCTGGCGCACGCACCCGGCTACGTCACCGACCAGCCTTATGGCGCGGGATTCGCCGAGCTGAGCCGGCACCTGCTGGAGCACCGTGGTCACACTGCTTAACCTGCTGTCGGCGCTTGCCCTGCTGGTGTGGGGCACGCACATCGTGCGCACGGACGTGCTGCACGTGTACGGCGCGCAGCTGCGGCGCGTGCTGAGCAACAGCGTCACGCGCCGCGGCTACGCTTTTGCCGCCGGCATCGGCGTAACAGGCCTGGTCCAGAGCAGCAACGCCACGGCGGTGATCGTGTCGTCCTTCGTGGCCAGCGGGCTGGTGGGGCTGGCGCCGGCGCTGGCCATCATGCTGGGCGCCGACGTCGGCACCGCGCTGATGGCGGGCGTGCTCAGCTTCGACCTGTCGTGGATATCGCCGCTTCTGATCTTCTGCGGCGTGGTGGTCTACCTGTCGCGGCGCCAGATACGCGCCGGCCGCGTCGGGCGGGCGGTCATCGGCCTGGGGCTCATCCTGTTGGCGCTGGAGCTGATCGAATCATCGACGCGGCCCATCACCGAGTCGGCAGGCATGGGCATCCTGTTCTCCTCGCTGACGGGCGATCACCTGCTCGACGTCACCATCGGCGCGCTGATCGCCATCCTGACCTACTCCAGCCTGGCGACCGTGCTGCTGTCGGCCACGCTGGCGGCATCGGGCGTGATCTCGCTTCCGGTGGCGCTGTGCATGGTGGTGGGGGCCAACCTGGGCAGCGGCGTGGTGGCCATGGTGGGCGCCAGCCGGCACAACGCGGCCGGCCGGCGGGTCGCTCTTGGCAGCCTGCTGTTCCGGCTGGGCGGCGCGGCCGTGGTGCTACCGTGCATGGACGCCCTGGCCGGCGGCATCGCGGCCCTGGCCGCCGACCTGCGTCTGGGCGTGGTGGGCTTTCACGTGGCGTACAACATGCTGCGATGCTCGCTGCTGCTGCCCCTGGTTCCGCCCATGGCGCGGCTGTGTGCCCGCCTGCTGCCGGATGCGCCCAGCGACGACGCCCTGGCCGCGCGCTGCCTGGATCCCGGCGCCATGGACACGCCGAGCCTGGCCCTGGCTAACGCCGCGCGGGAAGTGCTGCGCATCGGCGACATCATCGAGCGCATGCTGGCCGGGCTGCTGCCGGTGATCCGCGACAACGACCGGGCCCGCGCGCGCAATATCCGCAAGCTCGATGACGACGTGGACAAGCTCTACACCGAGATCAAGCTGTATCTCGCGCGCGTCTCGCGCAAGGACCTGACCGATCCGGAGATCCGCCGCTGGACGGACATCATCTCCCTGACCATCAACCTGGAGCAGGCGGGCGACATCATCGAGCGCATGGTGCGCCTGATCGAAAGCAAGAAAATCGCCAAGCAGCGCTCGCTGTCGAGCGAAGGCATGGACGAGATCGCCGAACTGCACGCGCGGCTGCTGTCCAGCCTGCGGCTGGGCCTGTCGGTGTTCCTGAACAGCGACCTGCACAGCGCCCAGCGACTGCTGGCCGAGAAGGAGGCGTTTCGCGACCTGGAGCGCGCCTACGCCAAGACGCACCTGGTGCGCCTGGCCGGCGAAACCCGCGAGAGCATGGAAACCAGTTCGCTGCACCTGGACCTGATCAGCGACATGAAGCGTCTGCATTCCCTGTTCTGCTCCACGGCCTACCCGGTCCTGGACGCGGCCGGCATGTTGCGCAGCAGCCGGCTGAGCCTGGGCACGCCCGTGCGGGATGCCGGCTGAGCGCCTTGCCGGCGTGCGGCTGCGCCGGCACGCCCGCCGTGAGTGGGCCGGCTGACGATACCGGCAACATCGACGGCGACGGGATCGGGGTTCCGGCCTTGGCAGGCGACGCGACTACCGAGGCTGGGCGGTGCCACCGAGATGCGCGAGCAGGCTTTGCATCGGGGCGGACAGCGTGTGCCATTGCTGGTAGCACAGGCAAAGCCGCCTGCGTGCCCAGCCATCGCGGATCGCAACGGTCTTGAAGGGATATCTGCGCCGAAAGCGCCTGGCGGCCGCCAATGGAATGATCGCGACCCCCACGCCCTGCGAGACCATCAGGCACGATCCCTCGAAGTTCTTCATGCGGATGCGCATGGCCAACGTCTTGTGCAGTTCGGCTGCGTGTTCGTCGATGTGGTCTTGCAGCGCGCTTCCGGCTTCCAGGCCGACGAACTGCTCCCCCGTGACCTCGGCAAAGCTGACCTCCTTTGACGCCGCGAGCGGGTGCGCGGCAGGAACAATCAGGACGAGAGGGTCGCTGGCGACCGGCTGGATCATGAGATCCGCGGCGTTGACGGCATCCGATACCACCCCCGCTTCGGCCAGCCCTGCGCCGATCATCTTCACGATCTCGGCGCTCGTACGCTCTCTGAGGTCGAGGTGCAGGCGCGGACGCCTTGCAAGCCACGGGGCAAGCCGTTCCGGCAACAGGCCGGTCAGCGCGGCCGTATTTGCATACAGCAGCAGCGTGCCTCGTGCGCCGGCCCCAAAGTCGCGCAGCTCGCCCTGCAGCAGGTTGTGTTGCCGAAGAATCAGCCGGGCATGGTGCGCCAGCGCTTCTCCCGCCTCGGTGGTCATTACCCCACTGCGGCTTCTTTCAAGCAGGACCACCCCGGCATCCGACTCGATCTTGCCGATACGCTCGCTTGCCGAGGCCAATGCCAGGTTGGCGCGTCTGGCACCGGCCGTAATGCTGCCGGCATCGACCACGCAAAGGAACAGGTGCAGATCCGCGAGGTCGAATCTCATACGCCCTCCGAGGCGAACTGCCTTCGGTAAATCCGAAGGCAGTATCGGAAAAACCGCATTGTGCCCGGTTCCGGCTGGATATGTAATGCCGGCATGAACTCTCTGACCATCGAATTGACCTTCATGCTGCTCGCCACGTTTCTCGGGGCCGGCGTGGTCAAAGGCGTGACGGGAATGGGCTTGCCCACGGTCGCCATGGGCGTGCTCGGGGCCACCATGTCCCCGCTCACGGCGGCGGCAATCCTGATCATTCCGTCGTTCGTCACCAACGTGTGGCAAATGCTTGCCGGGCGCAACACCCTCCGACTCATGCGGCGGCTGTGGGCGATGATGCTGTGCATCGTGATCGGTACCTTTGTAGGGGCGCGACTGCTGGTGGTCGTGGACCCCGTCTGGTCCGGACGTGCATTGGGACTCGCCCTGATCGCCTATGCAGCCTATGCGCTGGCCATGCCGACGCTCTCGGTGCCGCAGCGGCGCGAGTCCTGGCTTTCGCCCATTATCGGCATGGTTACCGGGCTGTTGACGGGTGCCACCGGCGTCTTCACGATTCCCGCCGTGCCCTATGTGCAGTCGTTGGCGCTACAGAAAGACGAGCTCGTACAGGCCCTGGGTCTTTCGTTTACCGTTTCCACGATTGCGCTCGCGGGCGGGCTGCTGGCCCATGGCGCTTTCCGGCTCGATCAGCTGGGCCTGTCGCTGCTGGCCGTCCTTCCCGCCCTCGTCGGCATGTGGCTGGGCTCGATGGTGCGACAGAAGATCAGCCCGAAAGCCTTCCGCCGTTGCTTTCTCCTTTTTCTCGTGGTCCTGGGCCTTGAATTGACCCTGCGACCGTTTTCCTGAATTCCAGCCACCCGATCAGGCATTCACCCCATGAGCCGTATCGCTATTCCCGACACCACATCCGCCACCGGCGCCACTGCCGATATTTATGCGCGGGTAAAGAAAATTTCCGGTGGCCGTATTCCGAATACGTACGCCGCGCTGGGCCACCTTGTTCCGGCGTCTTTGGCGGCGGTGCTCGATGCCCAGGCCACATTGAACATGGGCAGCCTGAGCCGCCAGGAGCACGAAACCATCAAGCTGCTGCTTAGCGAGAAGACCGGCTGCGACGTCTGCGTGGCTGCGCACAGCTACGTGGGCAAATTGGCGGGCCTGCCGGCGGACACGTTGCGCGCCATTCGCGCGGGGCAGCCGACGGGCGATGCCAAGCGCGATGCCCTGGCGCGCTTCGTGTCGCTGCTGCATACCACCCGTGGCACGATCAGCGAGCACGAATTCAATGCCATCCGTGCGGCGGGCTACACCGACAGCCAGTTGGCGGAGATCGCCCTGACCATGGCGCTCGGCATCTTCACCAATACCTTCAATCGTATTAACGGCACCGAGGTCGACTTTCCGCCGGTCGAGTAAGCCGCTGGCTTTCTGCGCGTTCACAGGACGAAAAAGCTCGAGACCTTCCGAGCCGGCTGCGGGTTCTCCAGGGAGCCGCGGGATGCAGCCAGCAAAAAAAACCCATAAAGCGGCCGGGCCACTTTATGGGTTTTGTCATGCCAAGTGAGTCAATCGCTTGGCCTTGTATGGTGGAGCCGGCGGGAATTGAACCCGCGTCCGCAAGCCCTCCGCAGCCAGTTCTACATGCTTAGTCGATCTATTTGGATTTAACCCTGGACTTAGCCGATCGACGGGCCGGACCAGAGCGATTCACGTAATTTAAACCTGAGCCGTGTGACCCCAGCGCAGGCCGATTCCTTGTGAATAACACTGCTGCGGTTCGGGGTTGCCCCCTAGGAAGTTGCCTTCCTCCGCCTGACCCAAGGACAGATCAGTGCAGCGGCTCACCGATTAAGCGGCGAGAGCGAAACGCTCGTCGTTGGCGTTTAATGATTTCCAGTGGTTTTACGAGCTTACTGGTGCTCGGCATGCCCTGAGCTGTTTCATGACCCACGTCGAATCCGGATCGGCCCCAAGGATTGATCATTATACCCCCGAACGCCTTCCGGCGCCCGTGGGTCAGTGCCCGGTTCCGCAGGCAGTGGCGGGGCCTGCTCCGGTAGCCGCCACCGACGTGCGCGAGGCCGCCATCAGCCCCGCCGCCAGCGCCATCGCCGCCGCCACGATCGCCGCCGCGGCCCAGCCCAGCGCCGCCAGCCCATGGTGGTCGATGACGTAGCCGCCCACGACCGCTCCCAGCCCGATGCCGGCATTGGCGCCCGAGATGTTCAGCGAGGCGGCGAAGGCGGGGGCTTCGGGTGCGGCCTTCATCAGCCGGACGTGACAGACGATGAAAAGCGCCGCCTGCGCCACGCCCCACACCGCCAACGCCCCGGCCAGCAGCAGCGGCAGCTTCATCACCAGCGTCACCACGGCCAGGCCCGTCGCCATCAGCGAGCCGAACAGCAGCGTGGCGCCCAGCGGACTGCGGTCCACCAGCCGGCCGCCCAGCCAGTTGCCGACGATGCCGATGGCGCCGAAGGCCATCATGGTCCAGCCGACCACCTGCCCGTCGAAGCCCGCCAGGCGCTCGAGCATGTCGGCCAGGTACGTATAGGCGGTGAACATGCCGGTGAATACCAGCAGCGACAGGATGACGTGGCCCACGACCAGGGGGCTGCGCAGGATGCGGACTTGCGCAGCCAGGCGCACTGCTTGGCCCCCTACGTGCAGCCGGGGGAAGCGCCACAGCAGCATCAGCGCCTTGGCGAAGGCGACGGCGGCCAGGATGCCGAAGGCGGCCCGCCAGCCCAGCGCGTCGGCGATCAGTACGCCGATCGGAATGCCGAACACCGTGGCGGCCACGATGCCGAAGGCCACCATCGAGATGGCGCGGCCGGCGCGCTCGGGGCCGACCAGTTCGACGGCCGTGGCGCTGGCCAGGGACCAGAACACGGGCAGCGCCAAGGCCGGCACGAAACGCGCCAGGGCCATGACGCCGACGTCGGGCGCCAGCGCGGCCAGCGTATTGGACAGGCCGAACACCACCAGTACGCCGACGAACAGCCGCTTGCGCTCGACGTTGGCCATCAGTGCCGTCAGGAGCGGACCGGTGCTGGCCACGGTGAAGGCGAACAGCGAGACCAGTAGGCCGGCTTGCGAGACGGTGATGTGAAGGTCGCGCGCCATGGGCGGCAGCAGGCCCACGATGAGAAATTCCGTCGTCAGAATGGTGAAACCGGCGGCGGATAGCAGGAAGATGGGCAAAGGCATGGTGACAACAGAGCCGGCCCGCAGGGGCGGACGGAAGGGGAGATGGGAAATGGCGATGGACGCGGTCCGTGTACGCACGGCGCGATTGAATGACTGCACTCTACGGGAGCCAGGCCGCCGGATAAAGGGGGCTGAGTCGGCTTTACTGTTCAGATTGGCTGAACAATGAGGGCAGTGGCTAGTTCCTCTGGTGAGGACGAGTTGTAGAGCTGCTAGCGCAGGTCTGGCGGCAGCACCGACTGGATGGCCGGCCAGAGCGCCGCGACAGTGTCGGCGCAGGCTTCGGCCTGCCAGGTCGTGGCGTCGCCATCGGCGCCCAGGTAGCCGTAGGCTGCCGCCACGGCCGGCATGCCCGCTGCGTGGGCCGCCTGCACGTCGCGCAGGTCGTCGCCGACATAGACGCAGCGGTCGACGGCGAAGCCGGCATGTTGCGCGGCCAGCAGCAAGGGCGCCGGATGTGGCTTGGGGTGCTCGGCCGTGTCGCCGCACACCAGGGCGGCGCTGTGCTTTGCCAGCCCCAGGTGCTCGACGATGGGCAGCGTCAGGTGCGTGACTTTATTGGTGACGATGCCCCAGGACAGTCCCCGGTCGCGCAACTGCTGGAGCAGGGCCCCGATGCCGGGGAACAGCCGGCTGTGCACGGTGGAATTGGCCGCGTAGTCGGCCAGGAACTGCTGGCGGGCGTCTTCGTACTCGGGGTGGTCGGGAGCGAACCCCAGCGCCACGCGCAGCAGGCCACGGGCCCCCTGCGAGGCCACCGGCCGCAGCGCCGGATAGGGCAGTTCGGGCAGGCCGCGGCGGGCCCGCTGCCGGTTGGCGGCGGCCGCCAGGTCGGGGGCGGTATCCGCCAGCGTGCCGTCGAAGTCGAACAGGACCAGGGCGGTCATGGGGTCGTTCCCTTGGCGCTGCGCGCCGCTTTTTCGACGAGGATTGTGCGCTTGGCGTAGCCAGGCGCGCTCATTTGCGGGTGGCCATCAGGTAGTTGACCGAGGTGTCGGCCGTCAGCGAGTAGACCTGGGTAATGGGGTTGTATTCCATGCCGCGCATGGCCACCGCCTGCAGGTCCGCCTGGCGCACCGAGGCGGCCAGTTCGCTGGGCTTGATGAAATGCTCGTAGCTGTGCGTGCCGCGGGGCAGCAGGCGCAGCACATATTCGGCGCCCACGATGGCGTACAGGAACGACTTGGGATTGCGGTTCAGTGTGGAGAAGAACACCCAGCCGCCAGGCTTGGCCAGCGCCGCGCAGGCCCGCACGATGGAAGCGGGGTCGGGCACGTGCTCCAGCATTTCCATGCAGGTGACCACGTCGTAGGCCTCGGGCTGCTCGGCCGCCAGGGTCTCGACCGGCACTGCGCGGTATTCCACCGGCACGCCGGACTCCAGCCCGTGCAGGCGGGCCACCTTCAGCGATTTCTCGGCCAGGTCGATGCCGGTGACCTGGGCGCCGGCGCGCGCCATGCTCTCGGCCAGGATGCCCCCACCGCAGCCCACGTCCAGCACGCGCTTGCCCTGCAGCGCGCCGGCCTGTTCCTGGATCCAGCCCAGGCGCAGAGGGTTGATGGCGTGCAGCGGCTTGAATTCGCTTTCCGGGTCCCACCAGCGCGAGGCCAGCGCGCTGAACTTGTCCAGTTCGGCCTGGTCGGCGTTGACGGAAGGGGAGGCGGAGGCGTTTGTGGTCATGGGCGGGCCAATAAAAAAGGGCCTCGCATCGCGAGGCCCTTCATTGTACCGGCTACGGGCCGATCGATCAGCGGCGGCTGCCGACGATTTCGATCTCCACGCGACGGTTCTTCGCACGGCCCTCGCGGGTGGCGTTCGAAGCGACCGGCTGGGCTTCGCCCTTGCCTTCGGTGTAGATGCGGTTGGCGTCGATGCCCTTGCTGACCAGGTAGGCCTTGACCGAAGCGGCGCGGCGCTCGGACAGCTTCTGGTTGTAGGCTTCCGGACCGGTGGAGTCGGTGTGGCCGACAGCGATCAGGGTTTCCAGATCGATGGTGCGCACTTGCGAGGCGACCTGATCCAGCAGCTGGCGACCTTCCGGCTTCAGCGTCGACTTGTCGAAGTCGAAGAACGTGTCAGCGTTGAACACGACCTTCGAAGCCTGCGGCGTGGGCTTCGGGGCGGCCGGCGCAGCCTGCGCAACGGGCACGCCGTCGCAGCCGGGGATGCCGGTGGCCGGGGTCCAGAAGGCGTCGCGCCAGCACAGTTCGTTCGTGCCGTTCTTCCAGACGTCGCCGAACGCGCCGCGCCAGTTGTCGACCGTCTGGGCGGAGGCCGCACCGGAAGCCGTCACGGCGGCGAAGGCAAGCGCCAGAGCGAATTTGGAGGGTTTGTTCATGTTTCTCCTCGTTGAGCTTGAAGCTGGATAAATGACTCGCAGCGACCCCCGCCGCAGATCAGGAAAACGGGGCCAGTATAGCAACGCCAGGGATACGTTCAATGGGGTCGCTACCGGGTCTCCTGCGTGCTGGAAACAATCTTAAGGCATTTGCCTGTCTTTGGCTGCCCTGGGCCCTGCATTGGCGCTGGATGTCTTGATTTCCCGGGGTCGGTACAAACTTCATGTTGGTTTTTGACAACACGAAGTTGGGCTGCCAAAAGGGCGCCGAAGGTTCACGGTCTGGCGCGCCAACGCGCCAGGGCTGCCGCAGGGGCGCGGACGGTGGGTGATAAAATGCCCGGTTTACCCAGCCCGGGTTTCCTCCTTCCACACGATTCTGTCGCTATATATATGGACTCTTTTGCCAAGGAGACGCTTCCGGTATCGCTGGAAGAAGAGATGCGCCGCAGCTACCTCGATTACGCGATGAGCGTGATCGTCGGGCGCGCGCTTCCAGATGTGCGCGACGGCCTGAAGCCCGTGCACCGCCGCGTGTTGTACGCGATGCACGAGCTCAACAACGATTGGAACCGGGCCTACAAGAAATCCGCCCGTATCGTGGGCGACGTCATCGGTAAATACCACCCCCACGGCGACCAGTCGGTCTACGACACCATCGTCCGCATGGCGCAGGATTTCTCCATGCGCTACATGCTGGTCGATGGCCAGGGCAACTTCGGCTCGATCGACGGCGACAACGCCGCGGCGATGCGTTACACCGAAATCCGCCTGGCCAAGATCGCCCACGAACTGCTGGCCGACATCGACCAGGAAACCGTCGATTTCGGGCCCAACTACGACGGCAGCGAGCAGGAGCCGCTGTTGCTGCCCTCGCGCCTGCCCAACCTGCTGGTCAACGGCAGCTCGGGTATCGCCGTGGGCATGGCCACCAACATCCCGCCGCACAACCTGCAGGAAGTGGTCGACGGCTGCCTGTACTGCCTGCGCAATCCGCAGTGCACCATCGACGAGCTGATCGAGCTGATTCCCGCGCCCGATTTCCCCACCGGGGGCATCATCTACGGCATGTCCGGCGTGCGCGAGGGCTACCGCACCGGCCGCGGCCGGGTGGTGATGCGCGCCAAGACGCACTTCGAGGACATGGAGAAGGGCAACCGCCAGGCCATCGTCGTCGACGCCATCCCGTACCAGGTCAACAAGAAGACGCTGCAGGAGCGCATTGCCGAACTGGTCAACGACAAGAAGATCGAGGGCATCTCCGACATCCGCGACGAGTCGGACAAGGACGGGATGCGCCTGGTCATCGAGCTCAAGCGCGGCGAAGTGCCCGAGGTGGTGCTGAACAACCTTTACAAGAACACCCAGCTGCAGGACACCTTCGGGATGAACCTCGTGGCCCTGGTCGACGGCCAGCCGCGCCTGCTCAACCTGAAGCAGCTCATCGAATACTTCCTGCAGCACCGCCGCGAGGTCGTCACCCGCCGCACGGTGTTCCAGCTGCGCAAGGCGCGCGAGCGCGGGCACGTGCTGGAAGGCCTGGCCGTGGCGCTGGCCAACATCGACGATTTCATCGCCATCATCAAGGCCGCGCCCACCCCGCCGGTGGCCCGCCAGGAACTGATGGCGCGTTCGTGGGACTCGTCGCTGGTACGCGAGATGCTGACGCGCGCCGACGGCGACGCGCCGGGCGGGCGCTCGGCCTTCCGTCCCGACGATTTGGCCGAGGGCTTCGGCCTGCAGGCCGACGGCCTGTACCGCCTGAGCGACACGCAGGCCCAGGAAATCCTCAATATGCGCCTGCAGCGCCTGACCGGCCTGGAGCAGGACAAGATCATCGGCGAATACCGTGACGTCATGACCACGATCGCCGACCTGCTGGACATCCTGGCCCGGCCCGAGCGCATCACCACCATCATCGGCGACGAGCTGCAGGCCATCAAGGCGGAATTCTCCACCTCCGCCCGCGACGTGCGCCGTTCCGAGATCGAGGTCAACGCCACCGACATCGACACGGAAGACCTGATCACGCCGATGGACATGGTGGTCACCATGTCGCACAGCGGCTACATCAAGAGCCAGCCGCTGTCGGAATATCGTTCGCAGAAGCGCGGCGGGCGCGGCAAGCAGGCCACGGCAATGAAGGAGAACGACTGGATCGACCAGCTGTTCATCGCCAACACGCACGACTACCTGCTGTGCTTCTCCAACCGCGGCCGCGTGTACTGGCTGAAGGTCTGGGAGGCCCCACAGGGCACGCGCGGCTCGCGCGGCCGGCCCATCGTCAACATGTTCCCGCTGGCCGAAGGCGAGAAGATCACCGTGGTGCTGCCCGTCAAGGAGTTCAGCGAAGACCATTACATTTTCATGGCCACCTCGCGCGGCACCGTGAAGAAAACGCCGCTGTCCGACTTCTCCAACCCGCGCAAGGCCGGCATCATCGCGGTCGACCTCGATGAGGGCGACTACCTGATCGGCGCCGACCTGACCGACGGCAAGCACGACGTGATGCTGTTCTCCGATGCCGGCAAGGCCGTGCGCTTCGACGAGAACGACGTGCGCCCCATGGGCCGCAACGCCCGCGGGGTGCGCGGCATGCAACTGGAAGACGGCCAGACGGTGATCTCGCTGCTGGTGGCGGGCGACGAATCGCAAAGCGTGCTGACGGCCACCGAGAACGGCTACGGCAAGCGCACCTCCATCGCCGAATACACCCGCCATGGGCGCGGCACCAAGGGGATGATCGCCATCCAGACCACCTCGCGCAACGGCAAGGTGGTCGGGGCGGTGCTGGTCACCCCGTCCGACGAAATCATGCTCATCACCACCGGCGGCGTGCTGGTACGCACTCGCGTCTCCGAAATCCGCGAGATGGGACGCGCCACGCAGGGCGTCACGCTGATCAGCGTGGACGACGGCAGCAGCCTGTCGGGCGTGCGCCGGGTGGTCGAGAGCGACGCCGACGAAGACGGCGACGAAGACAGCAACGACAACGGCGCGCAGGCGCAGGGCGACGCCGGGGATACCCCTTCTACAGAACCTACGGAGTAGCAACACATGGTTCGTCCCTGGAATTTCTCGGCCGGCCCGTCGGCGCTGCCTGAACCGGTGCTGCGCCAGGCTGCCGCCGAAATGCTGGATTGGCACGGCAGCGGCATGTCGGTGATGGAAATGAGCCATCGCGGCAAGCACTTCGTGCAGATCTGCGACGAGGCCGAAGCCGATCTGCGCGAGCTGCTGTCCCTGCCGCCCGACTACGCGGTGATGTTCATGCAGGGCGGGGGGCTGGGCGAGAACGCCATCGTCCCCATGAACCTGATCGGCCGGCGTGGTGCGCCCGCGGCCGATTTCGTGCTGACGGGCCATTGGTCGGTGCGCTCGCACAAAGAGGCGGGCCGCTACGGCGACACTCACGTCGCGGCCAGCAGCGGCACGGCCATCGAGCTCGACGGACGCGAGCAGGCGCCCTGGACCTGGGTGCCGCCGGCCGAAACGTGGCAGGTGCGCAAGGAAGCCGCCTACCTGCACCTGTGCAGCAACGAGACCATCGGCGGCGTCGAGAATGCCGACTGGCCCGAGCCGGCCGCGTTGGGCGCGCCCGACGTGCCCCTGGTCGTCGACGCCTCGTCGCATTTCCTGTCGCGCCCCATGGACGTGACCCGCGCCGGCCTGGTGTTCGCCGGCGCCCAGAAGAACGCCGGCCCGGCCGGCGTCACGGTGGTCATCGCGCGCCGCGACCTGCTGGGCAAGGCACTGCCGATCTGCCCCTCGGCCTTCGACTACGCCAACGTGGCGGCCGAGCACTCGCGCTACAACACCCCGCCGACCTTCGCTATCTACATGGCGGGCCTGGTGTTCAAGTGGGTGAAGGAGCAGGGCGGGGTGGCCGGCATGGAGGCCGCCAACGCGGCCAAGGCCGAGCTTCTGTATGGCTATCTCGACAATTCGTCGTTCTACCGCAACCCGGTGCACCGTCCGGCGCGCTCGCGCATGAACGTGCCTTTCGTGCTGCGCGACGAGGCCCTCAACGAACCGTTCCTGCAGGGGGCCGAGGCCGCCGGGCTGATGCAGCTCAAGGGCCACAAGAGCGTGGGCGGCATGCGTGCCTCCATCTACAACGCGATGCCGCTGGCCGGCGTGCAGGCCCTGGTCGACTACCTGAAAGAATTCGAGCGCCGCTATGGATGACGAATCGCTGCAGTCCCGGCTGCGTCCGCTGCGCGAACGCATCGACGCCATCGACGCCCAGATCCTCGACCTGCTGTGCCAGCGCGCGCGCGCCGCGCAGGATGTCGGCGAGGTCAAGCATGCCGCGCAGGCCGACGGCCCCGTGCTCCGCCCCGAGCGCGAAGCCCAGGTCATTCACGGCCTGCAGCAGCAGAACCCCGGGCCGTTCCCCAACGACGGCGTGGCCGCGGTCTGGACCGAGATCATCTCCGCCTGCCGTGGCCTCGAGCGCGGCATGACGGTGGCCTACCTGGGGCCGCAGGGCTCGTTCTCCGAGCAGGCGGCGCTGGAACATTTCGGCCATTCCGTGCAACGCCTGCCGTGCCCGTCGTTCGACGAGGTGTTCCGCGCCGTCGAGGCGGGGCAGGCCGACGTCGGCATGGTGCCGGTCGAGAACTCCACCGAGGGGGCGGTCAACCGCAGCCTCGATCTGCTGCTGGCCTCGCCGCTGAAGATCCTGGGTGAGCGCTCGCTGGTGATCCGCCATTGCCTGATGACGCAGTCGGGCACCATGGACGGCGTAAAGACCATCTCGGCGCACCCGCAGGCGCTGGCCCAGTGCCAGGGCTGGCTGGCGCGCCACTATCCCGACCTGGAGCGCGTGGCGGCGGCCAGCAATTCCGAGGCCGCGCGCGTGGCCGCGCAGGATGCCTCGGTGGCAGCCATCGCCGGCGAGATCGCGGCGCCCGCCTGGAACCTGCGCGTGGTCCAGGCCGGCATCCAGGACGATCCGCAGAACCGCACCCGTTTTCTGGCCGTGGGCACGCTGCAGCCGGGGCCCAGCGGCCGCGACAAGACCAGCCTGATCCTGGCCGTGCCCAACCGGGCCGGCGCCGTGTACGAGATGCTGGCGCCGCTGGCGGCCGACGGCGTGTCGATGACGCGGCTGGAGTCGCGCCCGGCGCGCACGGGGCAGTGGGAGTACTACTTCTATATCGACCTGCAGGGGCACCGCGACGACGCGCAGGTGGCCCGCGCGCTGGCCAAGCTGCAGTCGCAGGTGGCATTTTTCAAGCTGCTGGGCTCCTACCCGGCGCAATAGGTGGCACGCACATGAGCAACGCAGACAAGCGCCTGGACGCGCCGGCCCACGTGGGCGCGATCGCTCCGTACCAGGCGGGCAAGCCCATCGAGGAACTGGCGCGCGAGTTCGGGCTGGACCCGGCCGGCATCGTCAAGCTGGCCTCCAACGAGAACCCGCTGGGCATGCCCGCCTCGGCGCGTGCCGCGCTGTCGGCTGCCGCCGAATCCCTGGGCCGCTATCCCGACCCCAACGGCTTCGACCTGAAGTCGGCGCTGTCCGCGCGCTACGACGTGCCGATGGAGTGGATCACGCTGGGCAACGGTTCGAACGACATCCTCGAGATCGCCTCGCAGGCGCTGCTACAGCCAGGCGTGTCATCGGTCTACGCGCAGCATGCGTTCGTGGTGTATCGGCTGGCCACCCAGGCGCGCGGCGCCCGCCACATCATGGTGCCGGCGCGCGACTACGGCCACGACCTGGACGCCATGTTCGAGGCCATCGCCGACGATACGCGGCTGGTGTTCATCGCCAACCCGAACAATCCCACGGGCACCTTCGTGCCCGGCGCGCAGATCGAGGCTTTCCTGGCGCGGGTGCAGGCGGCGTACGGCGAGCGCGTCACCGTGGTGCTGGACGAGGCCTACAACGAATACCTCGATCCCGAGCTGCGCTTCGACAGCGCGGCCCTGGTGCGCCGCTACTCCAACCTCATCGTCTCGCGCACGTTCTCCAAGGCCTACGGCCTGGCGGGCCTGCGGGTGGGCTTCGCGCTGGCGCAGCCGGCCCTGACCGACCTGCTCAACCGCGTGCGCCAGCCGTTCAACGTGAACGCGCTGGCCCAGGCCGCGGCCATCGCCGCGCTGCGCGACGCCGAGTTCCTGGAGCAGTCCTACGCCGGCAACAAGGCCGGCAAGGCCGAGCTCGTCGCCGCTTTCGAGAAGCTGGGCCTGCAGTACGTGCCCAGCTACGGCAACTTCGTGCTGGTGCGCGTGGGCGACGCCGCTCGCGTCAACCTCGAGCTGCTCAAGCGCGGCGTGATCGTGCGGCCGGTGGCCGGCGACGGCCTGCCCGAGTGGCTGCGCGTCACCGTCGGCCTGCCGCGCGAGAACGCGCGCTTCGTCGACGCGCTGACGCAAATCCTGTCGGGACAATGAGCCCGCCGGGCCGCCCCAAGGGCGAAATCCCCCTCGGGGGGACGGCGCGCAGCGCCAAGGGGGCACCACCGAGCCCGCCGGGCCGCCCCAAGGGCGAAATC